>Ga0182021_10011992_pt1 | contig 10300 bp, 9 predicted proteins | sample 612E3MmetaG_FD_120493 | JGI IMG/M metagenome (GOLD analysis project Ga0182021, IMG submission 120493) | Permafrost microbial communities from Stordalen Mire, Sweden - 612E3M metaG (Illumina Assembly) | ecosystem: Environmental > Terrestrial > Soil > Wetlands > Permafrost | place: Sweden... | reverse complement strand
GCCACTGCGCACCGACTCGCTAAAGACGCGCATGTGGTCCAAGGCCGCGCGCACCTCGGGCATCACGTCCTGGCCAGCCACTAAAATGGGTCGCGACGACAGGTTGCGCAGGGCCACGTGCAGCACCGCCCGGCCCTCGGTCAGGTTGATAGGCTCGCCCGCGAACATCTTGTCGCGCATGGATTCCACGCCCGCGGCGCGCGCCAGCTCGCACAGCAACGCCATGGTTTCGCTGGTGATGCGGTTCTTCGAGTAGTCGAGAAGCAGATCTCCGAGGCGCAGCGAGAAGCGCTGGAAGCGCGTCTTGTCCTCGGCGAACAGCTCGCGCATGGTCCTCTTCGCCAGGGTGCCCTGGTGCTGTTGCAACTTCTTCCAAGCTTGAGTGTCGACGATGCTCATGGATGGTTCTCCTGGCGCCATTCTATTCGATCACCACGGCAGTCCAACCGGTTCCTTGATGGAGCAGCCCGACTGGGTAGCTTGTTGGCGGCAGCGGGCGCAGAAGTTGCGCTGGTGCTCGACGGTGACCACCTTGCCTTCGGCGTCATCCATCAGGCAGCCGAGGGTGGGGCAGTGGGGCAGGCCCAGAGCGTGTCCAGCAACCCGTCCAACCGACCTCGATATCGATCTCTCGCTCGCATCTATCGAGCACCCCGAGCGGTTCCCACTCATCAGCCGGGCACTTCCGCAAACGCCTGCGCAGCACGCGCAGCCGCCGCGTCGGCGATCGCGGTAGGCCGGTCCGTCCTCTCGGCGACCGGCGTGGGACTGAACGCCAGGTTGCGTTCCACGCTCCGTCTGCGCATGCATCGATCCGTGACGTGATCGCTCATCCTAGGATAAGCTAGGCAGAACATGCGAAGTGCGCCTTGGCCCAAACTAGTCTTGTGCGGTGTCGTTCTGTGGAGCTGCTCTTGCAAACCAACGACGCCCGGCTCGGGACCAGGCGGCAATTCCTCGGCTGGAGGCAAGTCGGCGACTTCCGCCGGCGGTTCAGGATCTGGGTCGAGTGGCGGGGCCAAAGGCGGAACCACGATGACCAGCGGCGGCGGCATGACTGGCAGCACCGGCGGAATCACGACGAGTATTGGCGGCAGTTCCGCAGGCGAATCCGGTGGAACCACGACGAGCTCTGGCGGCAGCAGCGCCAGCGCAGGTGCCAACACTGGCGGGACATCGGCGGCCAGTGGGGGCTCGATGACCTCAGGTGGTGTGACCACGAGCTCGGGCGGCTCGTCAGGGACCGCGAGCACGGCAGCCCTTTGTGCCAATGGCGTACAAGATCCCGGCGAAACCGGAATCGATTGTGGCGGAACATGTCCGGCGTGCCCGGTTGTCTACAAGGTGAATCCGCCCAATCAGTGCCAGAACCAGTACTTCTATTCGAACTGCAAATCGGGAGATGCGACGACCCAGTGTGGGGGCGTGTGCCAGCCACGCAATGCCTGCGAGGTTGCCAGCAAGGATGGCAAGGTCGGATTCGCTTGCTCGCGCTACATGCTGTTCAGCCCGGCCATGTTGCAGGCCGCAAAGGACGATGGTGCGCAGAATGGCTGGGACGCGAGCGCACCGCCCTTCTTCTATGCCGTGGCCGGACACGACAGCAATACCGGCGGCATCGACCAGGGCATGACCGGCAGCCTGGCTTGCTGTGAGTGCTACCAGCTGATCTTCGACCAACCCTTCAACGAAGGGGGCCAGAACAATCAAGCCCCGGCGCCGGGGCCGCTCATCGTTCAGACCTTCAACATTGGTGCGACCACTGATAGCTTCGATCTCTACATGGGCGCCGGCGGTTTCGGGGCCTACAATGGCTGCATGAACGGAACCATCCAGAGTTCAGCGGGATATGCGCTCTACGACGCGTATCCTACCGATGGCCAGAGCGGCAACGGCGGGGTGAAGTTCCGCAGCTACGATGAGTGCCGATCGGGCGACCAGAAGATCACCAACGCTGACGGCATCAACTCTGCGGCCTGCCAGACCAAGATCGCGGGGTTATGCAACCAAGTGAAGTCCGCCAAGGTGCCCGACCTCGCCTCGACCACAATCAATTCCTGCATCGAGAGCAACCAGGTGGGCACGCTCTACCACCAGAACTGGGCGGTCTATGCCAAGCGGGTGGCCTGCCCGGACAACCTGACCCGGGTAACCGGGTGCAAGCTAGCCGCCGAAGCCGGGCTGGCCAAAGTCGACGCCAACGTCACCACCGTGGATCAGGCCAAGGCCGCGGGATTCCTCAGTGGGTACCACACCACCACGATGCAAGACTGCTGCAAGCCGGCCTGCGCATGGGCGGTAAAGGTGGGCGGCGTCGAGGGCATGAAGAAAGTCGATCCCCAGTTCACCAATCTCTACACCTGCGACGCCAATGACCAGCCCATGACCGAGCAGGGATTGCGATAGCCGGGTTGAAGTAGCCTTGGATGCGGTGCCTTCATGCGCTCGATAGACTCACTCCTGATTGTCCTGATCCCATCCTTCTTCGTCAATCCGAACGGGGACTACTCATTCGATCTAACCGAGGTTGATGTTGCAATAGCCTGCAACTAGTCAGCCCCCACCTGAGGGCGTGTGCCGGATCTCGCGCGACCTTGAGATCAGCGGCCCAGCACAGCGTCCAGGATCACGGCGCCCATGACCATCACGGCGTAGTAGTTGATGGCGTGGAAGGCTTGGCTAAACCCCTGCTTGCTAGGGGCGCGAAGCGCGCGCCACGCGACGAAGGTCAGCCAGGCACCGGCCGCGGCCAGACCCAGGCCCAAAAAGGGCGAGTTTGACAGTCCGAAAATGGGCAGGAGCAGCGCCGAGGCTGCGGCGGCTGCGGTCCACATGAAGGTCACTCGCGACAGCGAGCCCGCGCCCATGGCGCGAACGAAGGTGGGAAAGTGGCCTTGCTCGTAGTCGCCGCTCACTCGCAAGGCCAACAGCCAAAAGTGCGGCACTTGCCACATCAGCAGAAAGAACGAGAGCGCGAGGATGGGACCGCCGAGCCCACCGCCCGCGCAAACCCAGCCGATAGCCGGCGGGATGGCGCCAATGACCGATCCAGCCACCGGGGCCAGCGAGCTGACGCGTTTCAAGTAGGTGTAGATCCCGTTGTACCAAAGTACGGCCAGCGCACCGAGTCCGGCAGCCACGATGCCACCCAGGAAGAAGAGCGAAGCGAGGGCGACGAGCGCCAGAAGCGCAGACCACGCCACCACGCTGAGGGGCGAAACCTTACCCGTTGGAATCGGACGCAGGCGGGTGCGGTCCATCATCGCGTCCCGCTTGTGCTCCTGCGCCTCGTTGAGTGCGCACGCAGCGCCAGCCAGGAGCAGGATCGCGCCCGCAGTCGGCACAAGCCGCCAGTTCAAAGCGTGGGTGAATGCCACAAAACCCGTCGCGGCCGACACCGTCGACATGATTGAGATGGGGAACTTGAATAGCTGGGCGAGATCGCGTCGGCTCACGGGATTGCGTCTCCGTCAGAGTCGTTCTTTGTCCGTTCGTCGGAATACCCCTGCCTTCCTGCAGCACTCAGCGTTGGACGTCCGAAAACAGCGCCTCCAGGCGGCACTCATCAGGGAGCTCCGCAGCCACACCGGATTATCACCCAGGGATCAAGTTGCCCGAGTGTGCCCAGGTCGTCGCAGGCCCACCCACAAATGTAATCCTCACAGGTTGAGCCGGGTCCGGGCGACCACTTGTTCAAAGGGGCGGTTGGGGCGTTTGGTTTCGCGCAAAAGAATTGATCGGACGAGGTAAAATTAGTCGCGATGCAAATCATCATTTCGGTGTACTGCCGTCCCAAATCCGAATAGACAGCGTACGTGTTGTCGTACGTAGTCATGCAGTTCCGCTCGCACTCAGTCATTGTGGTGGAGCAAGTGGGCAACCCACTAGCAAGGGCGCAATTGTTTGTGCAAGCTTCGGCCAACGTCATTGCAGACGTTCCGGTGGCCCCGCCAGTGGAAGGAGCACCACCAGTTGAGATTGCGCCTCCGCTGGTTGCCGAACCGCCTGCAACGGGAGCACCAGCCGCAGCGCTAGTGCCGCCAGTCCCCAAAGTGCCGCCGGCCGCAGTCGTCCCGCCGGTGGCCGAGGCACCACCTACGTCCGAGGCACCGCCGGCCGCAGTCGTTCCTCCCGTTGCCGAGGCGCCACCAGTAGTACCATCAGCGCCGCCCGTGGATCTTGCCCCTGTCTTGAGGCCGCTCCTGCTGCAGGACCACACACAAGAGGCTACGCCCAATACTAGAACTAGTGATCCAACGTTGTTTTTCGACATGCGATCCCTCACTGAAACCGATCACACTTTCAAATGTCCGATAATCCCCGAACTGTCAACGTCTTTATACCCGAGGGAAAACAAGCGCGATTCCAACGGGTTGCGCGCGTCGGGGACAGAGGCGCTTGTGCGGTCGGTACTTACCGACGCGGACCTGCGGCTCGGGGCTAGTGCCTCCAGTCAGAATTTCGACCACGTTTGGGCGGCCGATCCATCCCGGCCGGCCGCGTTGCTCCTCGGTTACATACGTCGAGTATGCGCCCTCGTCGCGCCTTGCCGTCCGGGCGCCTCGTCCACCGAAACATGACCGCTCTTCTGACCGGAGGCACTAGGCGGGTCGGCGAAGAACGAGCCGGCGTCAGTGCATAGCCCGACAACCGGCCCGATATCCGGCGCCGATCAAGGTACTTGCGGGAGCGCAGCGATGTGCCGTCGGATGGCCTCGGCCACCTCGTCTGGTCGTTTGCGTGCAAAGTCGTGTGTTGCTCTTGGTTGAAGTGAAAAGGATGCGATTGCACGACATAGATGTGCAGCTGGCAGGCGCTGAAGTCGTCGCCCCTGGTCAAGCATCGAAGAAACCAAATCGCGCATAGAGCCCTGAATCACGAGCAGGGGAAACCGATAGAAACGACGGAATCAACGATCAATCGTTGCCATGATCGAATCGGGGTAGCGCCGGCCCAAGAACTTTCCTGGCGCCGAGGCGTCGTCGAGGGTCTTCATCTGTGCAGGATCGAGCCGGATGGTCTCGGCGGCGAGATTCTCTTCCAGGAATTTGCGGCGCTTGGTACCGGGAATGGGCACGACGTCGTGGCCCTTGTGTAGCAACCAGGCAAGCGCGACCTGCCCAGGCCTCGCGTGATGGGCCGCGGCGATCTCGCGCACCATCTGCGCCGCCTCGACGTTGGCGTCGTAATTGGCGCCCTGATAGCGGGGATCGTTTCGTCGATAGTCACCCTGGGGATACTCTTCCGCGCGCTTCACCTCGCCGGTCAGAAAACCGCGACCCAGGGGACTGAAGGGCACCAGGCCGATGCCTAGCTCGCGCAGAACCGGGATGATGTCCGCCTCCAGATTGCGTTCCCACAGCGAGTATTCGCTCTGCAGAGCAGAGATCGGATGGACAGCGTGGGCGCGGCGGATGTTGGCGACGCCGGCCTCGGAAAGACCGAAGAATCGCACCTTGCCATGCTGGACCAGATTGCTCACCGCGCCGGCCACGTCCTCGATAGGCACGGCCGGATCGATGCGGTGCTGGTAGAGCAGGTCGATATGGTCAGTGCCGAGCCGGCGCAGGGAGCCCTCCACCGCCTCGCGGATATGCCCGGGCCGACTGTCTCTTTCCGTGCCGACCTGTCTTCCGCCCTCGATACGAAAGCCAAATTTGGTCGCGATCACCACTTGGTCGCGCCGGCCCTTGAACGCGCGACCGAGCAGTAACTCGTTGGCGAACGGACCATAGACCTCGGCCGTGTCGAAGAAATTGCATCCCAGTTCGATGGCGCACTGAAGCGTCGCGATCGATTCGCCGTCGTCGGCCGGACCATAAGACTGGCTCATGCCCATGCAGCCAAGGCCAATCGCCGATACCTCAAGCCCCTGACTACCAAGTCTGCGTCTGCTCAAAGTCATGACTGCTATCCTTCGAATGGTGCGAACACCTGTAGAATGCCACAACTAGGAAGAACGAATGACGCTTTTCAGCTCACAGCCCACCTTCGGAAGAAAGGCGCGCCGGCCAGAAGGCGCGTGACCCCCTTGGCGAGAAACAGGCGGCGCCGATGGCCTGGTGGCGAAGTACGGAAACGGGACGGGGGAGGCCATCATCAAAAAGCATCGATGGTCTTCTCGCTGATTTCCAGGGTTGCGGTCTGCGCCTCGATCGTGAGTGCGATCTTCGTCTATGCCGCATCGGCAAGTGAAGAGAGCTCTCTTGCGAGAGCGAGCACTGAAGCTCGAATCCCGCCGTTCTCGGCGGCGGTCAAGACGCGCTTTGCCAGGGTACACTTGCACCCCGAAGTAGACAGTCCCGAGGTCGGATTCCTGCGTGAGGACGCCACAGTCACGGTCACAGAATGCAAGCCCGATTGCGCCTCGCCGCACGGGTGGGCGCTGCTCGGCGCTGATGGTGCCATCAAGCTTGCTCTGCTCAACCCGCGATCCGCCGACGCACCGAGCGCACCGAGCGCAGAGAACTTGTGGTACGGACGAGCCGGCAAGTCAGCCATCCGGATATTTGAGCAGCCGCGCCCCGACGGACCCATTCTGGCGCGGAATCAGAAAAACCGAGAAATGGCGTTCTTGCCCAATGTCGATCTGCGAACGCAAGGATGGCTCGAACGGGTCGAGGGCGGATTCGTGCCCGCGCGCCGGGTGCAAATGCTCGCGCCCAGTCGCTTCCAGGGTGAGCCGCGGCCTCAATTGCCGCTTGCATTCGTTGTCCGCAATATGCGCGCGACGGCAAAGACCGGATTGCAGCGCTACGACCGAGTCCCGGTGCGGGAAATCGACAAGGCTAGCGTCACGACGGACAGCGGGCCGCTGACCAGGAAGGCGGTGCGAATTATCGCACGACACAGCCCTCCGCCGTCGATTCCGGTCGGCGCCAAATGGGTCCTCATCGATATCGGCCAGCAGACCCTAACCGCCTACGAAGGCGAGACCCCGGTGTACGCGACCCTTATCTCAAGCGGCAAGGATCACGACGAGAGCGAGACCCACCCCGGCCTGTACCAGGTCGAGCACAAGATGGACTACAGCGACATGCACGGAGAACCCGATGATCCCTACGGTGTCGACCGTGTTCCCTATGTATTCTACTTTCACAAGAACGAAGCGTTGCACGGAACCTACTGGCACGATCGCTTCGGCTTTCCCGCGTCCCACGGCTGCGTGAACCTGTCGCCCGCCGATGCCCGCTGGTTGTTCGAGTGGGCTCCGCCCAGGTTGCCCGAGAACTGGAGCGCAATAGATCCCAAGGCCGCCGGCTTGAGTTCCCTGTGGGTGTTCATCAAGAAAAAGGCCCCGATGTGAGCGAACTTTGGTTTCTCAGGTGCCGTGCGACTTTCAGCTTGATGGCCGGATTGCCGACCGCAAGGCCGAGCGTGTTGTTCGCGTCGTCATGAAATGTCGATGCCAGCTCCTTGTGCAGAGGAGAGGACGCAGAGAGTGAGTTGCTGAGGCTGACATATTGGAGCGGCGCAGCCGCGCAAAGGCGCGGCCGGTCGCAATGGGAGCGCGTCCCCGTCAATGTAGGGACTTGATGTACGCCGCCAAGTCCGCCACGTCGCGCTCGCTCAAGTCGGCCTTGGGCATTTGCGGCGCGAACCCTTTCACCACCTCCTTGGAAGGGTGACGAATGGAGCGCGCGAGGTAGTCCTCGTCAGCAGTCAATGTGACTTCCTTGCCTTCGGCGAGTACGGTGACCTGGCTGCCGAAAAGCCCTTTCCAGGTCGGGCCCACCAACTTGCTGCCGTCGGTGGTGTGACAGGCCACACAGCCTTTGAGCTTGAAGACTCGTTCCCCGTGTGCCGGATCAGGCCCGCCGGTCACGCCGGTCTGGGACAACACGGGCGCGTCGGCGGACTCGCCGAAGTACCACGCGGAAAAGTCGGCCTCGGCCATCACGCGCACCTTGGAAAGCATGTACGAGTGATTGACTCCGCACATGACCGTGCACTCGATGTCGAAGTCGCCCAGCTGCTCCGCCTGGAACCAGGTATAGTTGTTCTTGCCTGGCACCACGTCGGCCTTGACCCGGAAGGCCGGCACATAGAAGCCGTGCAAGACATCAAGTGACTTGAGGTCGAGCCGGACGGGCCGGCCTAGGGCGACGTAGAGCTCGCTGGTTTGCCGACCGTTGGGATAAGTGAAGGACCACGCCCACTGCCGAGCGGTGACCTGAATCACCATGGCATCACGGGGAACCTCGCGCAAATATCGATAGTTGGTCCAGCCGTAATAGAACATGCTCAGGAACAGCACCAAGGGAATTCCGGTCCACAGCAGCTCGAGCAAAGTGTGGCCGTGAATGTCCTCGGGCTTCCCCCCTCTGCCCCGGCGATAGTGAATCACCAGGTAGATCATCACGAAGGTGATGAACACCAGAAACGCTATGGTCAGCGCGGAAATGTAGAGAAAGACCGCGTCGACCTTGTCCGAGAAGCTTGAAGCACCGCCAAACATGCTTGCCTACCTGAACAGATAATCGGAGAAGGTGAGACCAATGAAAATGATCAACACGCCAATCGCCGCGGCGACCATGTACTTGAGCGCCGTGCTCTCGTACTTGAGGTGCATGAAATAGAAAAGCACCAGACTCGCCTTGGTGGGCGTGATGACCAGCAATCCCAGCAGGGCCAGGTTGGGTCGGTGCGTGAGGCTCAGACCGACCAGCAGGCCGGTCAGGACCACCAGGGCGATCCAGACTTTGATAAAGGCGGCATAGCCGACGATGTGGGGCGACTCGGCGTGGCTTTGAACGTTGGAACTCATGGGGCTAGGCCGCGAGGTAGAAGAGGGGAAGCAGGAAGATCCAGATGACGTCGACCAAATGCCAGTAGAGGCCCGTGTTCTCCAGCTTGATGAAATCGTTGTGGCGAATTCTGTCGCGCGCCAGGAACACCATCATTACTGACATCACCACCACCCCAATGGTCACGTGCAGACCATGGAGTCCGGTCATGCCGAAGTACAGCCCGAAGAACAGACGCTCGCCTGGTGGCCGGGCCATCAAGTGGTCAGAGCCGGGAAAAATGCCGTGGTGGAACTTGGCCCTCCATTCAAAGAACTTGTTCACCAGGAAGACTGCGCCCAGCAGCATGGTGCAGGCCAGGAAGAACATTGACTGAACTTTGCGCTGAAGGCGGATGGCCACGACGGACAGCACCATGGTCAAGCTGCTGGTAAGTAGCACGACGGTATTGGTCACGCCCAGCGCGATGTTCAGTTCGCCCGAGGCCTTGTGAAATTCAAGCGGGTGCATCGATCGATACATGCCATAGGCCACGAACAGACCGCCGAAAAGGATCAGCTCGGTGAAAACGAAAATCCACATGCCCAGCTTCGCGCCCACATAGTCCCGATGCTCGCCAGCGTGCTCGGCGACTTGGGGTTCGGCCGGCACGCTCATCAGGCGGACTCCTTGGCAACCGGATTGAACGTGTAGGCCGGCTCGCTGATGACTGGCAGCACGTCAAAATTCTCCGTGGGCGGTGGCGAGGGCACTGTCCACTCGAGGGTGACGCCGCCCCAGGGATTGGCGGAAATGGACGTCTTGCGGAACAAGCCGCGCACCAGATTGATGACCATCAGCAGAAGACCGGCGACCATGATCCAGGAACCGATGGTGGCCCAGATGTGCCCGGTGTGGAATTTGGGCAGATGATCGTAGTAGCGGCGGGGCATTCCCTGTAGGCCCAAGACCAGAAACGTGAAATAGAGCAGGTTGAAACCGATGAATATGAGGACAAAGGCCACGATCGCCGCGCGCTCGTTGTACATGCGGCCGAACATCTTGGGATACCAGTAATGTAGGGCTGCGAAGAACGCGAAGCCCGTGCCGCCAAACATCACGTAGTGGAAATGGCCGACGATGAAGTACGTGTCGTGAACGTGCACATTGATAGCCAGCGCGCCCTGGAAAAGCCCGGTAAGACCGCCGATGCTGAAGAGAAAGATGAACGCCAAGGCGAACAACATGGGCGAGCGCAGCTCGACCGACCCCTTGTACAGAGTCGCGACCCAGTTGAAGACCTTGATGGCGCTTGGAATCGCCACCAAGAAGGTCAGCAGGGAAAAAACCACGATGGCGACTTCGCTCATGCCGCTGGTGAACATGTGGTGGGCCCAAACCAAGGAGCCAATCGCGGCGATGCCCATGCTGGAGATCACGATGGCCTTGTAGCCGAAGATGGTCCGGTGGGCGAAGGTCGGGATGATTTCCGATATCGCGCCCATGGCCGGCAGGATCATGATGTACACGGCAGGATGCGAATAGGTCCAGAACAGGTGCTGGTACAAAATGGG
>Ga0182021_10011991_pt1 | contig 10300 bp, 9 predicted proteins | sample 612E3MmetaG_FD_120493 | JGI IMG/M metagenome (GOLD analysis project Ga0182021, IMG submission 120493) | Permafrost microbial communities from Stordalen Mire, Sweden - 612E3M metaG (Illumina Assembly) | ecosystem: Environmental > Terrestrial > Soil > Wetlands > Permafrost | place: Sweden... | reverse complement strand
CTGTACGCTCCCATCGTCAGAGAGGTGGATCAAAGCTACACCTTTGAAGAAGCAACCGAGCTTGTGATGGCATCGCTCGCACCCCTGGGCGAGGAATATCAGAACGTCGCGCGCCGCGCGTTCCAGAACCGGTGGTTCGACGTCTACCACAATGACGGTAAGCGCTCGGGAGCCTATTCGAACGGCGCCGTTTATGACGTGCATCCGTACGTGCTGTTGAACTACAACGGCAAGTATGACGACGCGAGCACCCTCGCGCATGAATTGGGCCATACGATGCACAGCTACCTTGCAAACCGCAATCAACCCTATGCCCTCTCCCACTACTCTATTTTCGTCGCCGAAGTGGCTTCGACATTCAACGAGGCGTTGCTCCTGGACTACATGTTGCGCACATTGGATCGTGACGACGTTCGACTGTCCCTCCTGGGCCACTACCTGGACGGCGTCCGGGCCACGGTCTTTCGTCAGGTTGAGTTCGCGGAATTCGAACTCAGGATCCACGAAACGGCCGAAAAAGGCGAAGCACTGACCGGAGACCTGTTGTGTTCGATATACGAAGAGATCGCGAGGGAGTACTACGGCCACGAGCGGGGAATCTGTGTTGTGGATGACGAGGTCAAGTCGGAATGGGCCTACATTCCGCATTTTTATTACAACTTTTATGTCTACCAGTATGCGACTTCCTTTACGGCTTCGGCAGCCATTGTCGAGCAGGTGCTTGCGGGTGACAAGGATGCAACACGCAGATATCTGAAACTACTCTCGGCCGGCGGTTCCGACTATCCCATCGAGTTGCTGAAACAGGCCGGCATCGACATGACTACAACCGCGCCGCTCGAGGCAACAATGCAGCGCATGAACCGCGTCATGGACGAAGCCGAAATTGTCGCCAGGCGCCTGAATCTGATTTGAGGCATTGAATCACCCGCCGTGATTTGTTTTTGTATCAGTGCTGCGCCTTCTGCGCTCGATGATGAGGCACCTTCTAATTTCGGGCTGATGAGGCTGTTCAACGGTTGACGGGCGAGCAGTCCTGGGACCGCGCGCGTCTCGCGCGCAAAAACCGTACGCTAGCCTGCCCGCAAGTTAGAGTCAGGGCCTTTGCGCGCGGGACGCGCTCGGTCCCAGGCCGACCGTTGGACAGCCTCTGACGGCCGGGCCTACTCACTGCCCTCTTTCTCGCCCTCTTATCTGTCCCTACAGAAATGCGTATATGCATCAGGCTTTGTCGTGATTCCTTGTAACACGCGAAAAGCGCTCGTGAGTTTCGTGTGTTTCGTGGTTTAATAGGATTTTAATCATTGCCACACATTTAATGGAGCTTGGGAGGGCGCGATTATGCCTGAAGATCGTGAAAACGAATGCTGCAACCAACACAAGGGAATCAGCCGCAGAGGCTTCCTGTCAACAGTTGGAGTCGGGACGGTCGCGGCCGTTTCTCTTGGAAGCACGCCGGCCGTGCCGGACGCTCCGGCTCAGGAAATCCATGCCGCGGAGGACACAGTCACCATCAACCTGCGCGTCAACGGAACCATGCGCAAGATTCTCGTCGAGCCTCGATGGTCTCTCCTTTACGTAATCCGCGATCTGCTGGGCCTCACAGGAACTAAGATCGGCTGCGAAAGAGGCGAGTGCGGCGCCTGCACAGTCCTAATCGACGGCCAGCCTCGCTATGCCTGCTTGACCTTCGCGGTCGAAGCTCAAGGACACGAAATCACAACCCTCGAGGGTTTGATGGATGGGGAGAAACTGGGCCAGGTTCAGCAGGCGTTCCTGGAAGAAGATGCCTACCAGTGCGGTTTCTGCACTCCAGGCCAGATTATGGCAGTCGAAGGTCTGATTCGCCAGAACCCCAATCCGAGCATCGATCAGATCCGCATCGGAGTCAGCGGGAATCTATGCCGGTGCGCCGCCTATCAGCACATTTTCAAGGCCGCCGCCAAGGCTGCCGGGCTGCGCAGGAACGGAGGTGTGGCATGAACGATTTTTACGATGAACTGAATGAGTCGCAGAGCTCAGGGGCAGCGGCGCAAACCGTGCCGCCGCAGGAAAAGATCGAACCCTGGGGTGAGACGCGCATTGTCGGCAAGGCCCTCCCGAGAGTAGATGCTTACGAGCGAGTGTCAGGCGCGGCCGAATACACATACGACGTCCTGCTCCCCGATATGCTTCATGCCGCGATTTTGCGCTCACCGCACGCTCACGCGATGGTGAAAGCGATCGATACCAGCGCCGCGCAAAAGATGCCTGGCGTGGTCGCCGTACTGACACAGGATTCACCGGGAGCCAACATGCCCTGGTACGGCGGCAGGACGGCGCAGAGCAAGCTCTTCGATCCGCACTGCCGGTACGAAGGAGACGAGGTTGCAGCAGTCGCCGCCGAGACTCCTTATCAGGCGTGGGACGCGCTCAGGGCCATCAAGGTCACCTACGAGGAACTTCCCTTTGTGATCGATCAGGAATCGTCCCTCAAGACCGGTGCGCCGAAGCTGCACGAAAGCGGTAACTCGACAGGCGACCCGCGTGTCACAAAGAGGGGCGATGTGGCAAAGGGATTCGCGGATGCCGACGTGGTTCTGGAGGAGACTTTTTATACCAACTTCCAGATCCATGTGCCCATGGAAGCTCACGGTTCGGTGGTCAAATGGGATGGCGACAAAGTAACGATCTGGGACTCCACTCAGGGAGTATATGACGCCGTTCTTCTCCCGTTTGCCAGCGCCATGGGCATGCCGGTGAACAGCATCAGAGTCATCGGCCGCTATTTCGGCGGCGGGTTCGGCGCAAAGCTCGAGCTGGGAAAGTACACGGTGATCGCGGCACTCCTGGCACGCAAGACAGGGAGGCCGGTGAAGCTCATGTTGTCCCGGGAGGAAACGCTTCTCGCGGTCGGGAACAGACCCGATGCTAAGATGACTCTCAAGGCGGGATTCAAAAAAGACGGGACGCTCACAGCTCTGCAGCTCACGAACATCGCCACCTGTGGCGCCTACTCCGGGAGCACAGGAGTCGGATGGCAGGTTTCCGAACTTTATAAATGCCCGAACGTTCTCGTCAGCGAGAGTACGTTTTATATCAATGCCGGCCGCGCCCGCGCGTTTCGCGCGCCCGGATTCCCTGCCTGCAGCTGGGCGTTGGAACAGATGATGGACATGATTGCGCAAAAGATCGGCATGGATCCCATCGAGCTGCGGTTGAAAAATTTCGCTGAAGTCAGCCAGACCAGAAACATGCCGTACACAAGCGACGGCCTGAGGGAATGCCTGACAGAGGGCGCGAAGGCATTCGGCTGGAAGGAAGCACGTGCGGCTGCAAAAAGCAGCGGTCCCATCAAACGAGGATTCGGCGTGGCGGCGGGAATGTGGCAAGGCGGGAGTGGTTCTCCGCCGTACACCGCGGAAGTCAGAATGTTTTCCGACGGCGGCGTGACCCTAAAGACGGGAGCTATGGATCTCGGCACCGGGACTAAGACCGCCGCCTGCATGGTCGCCGCGGAGGAGTTGGGGATACCGCTGGAGACCATCCGCATCATCAATGCCGATACGGCTGTTACTCCGTATGGCCAGAGCAGCGGCGGCAGCATGACGCTCCCGGGGCTGATGCCTGCGGTGCGCCGCGGCGCCTGGATCGTCAAACGACAGGTCTTCGGCTGGGCTTCTGAAAACCTCGGAGTTCCCGTCGAGGACCTGGAATTGAAGAATGGTTCCTTTGTCAGTCGCACCAATCCGGATAAGAAGCGCACCGTTGAAGAGCTGATGCGCACTCACGGGGTCAGGGACGTCATCGGCATCGGCAACCGAGACCCCAATCCCACCAATAAGGCAATCTACCCGTTCGCAGCCCACTTTGCCGAGGTCGAGGTCAACACCAAGACAGGCGAGGTCAAAGTCGTGCGCCTTCTGGGCGCCAACGAAAGCGGCCGTGTGATCAATCGGAAGACATTTGACAACCAGGTGTTTGGCGGCATGACCCAGGGTTTGGGATATGCCCTGACGGAAAAAAGAGTCCTGGATCGACAGACGGGCAAGATGTGCAACGCCAATCTCCACGATTATAAGGTTCCCACGGCTCTCGATGTCCCCGCAGATCATCAAATACTTGCCATTGATCCCAAAGACACGGAGTGCAATATCGTCGGCTGCAAGGGTCTTGGCGAACCCGCCCACGTCCCATCTGCCGCCGTGATCGCAAACGCCGTGTACGACGCCATAGGTATCCGGCCCACTCAAGGTCCGATCGAAGCGAAAACGATCCTTGAACTGCTCAGCAAGAAAAGGGGATGAGCCATGATGAAAAGTTTCTCTTATGTGAAAGCAACTTCTGTGGCAGCGGCGATCAAGGCCTTGGGCGCTAAGGGAGCCCGCCTGCACGCGGGCGGGACGGATCTCGCAGGTTGTCTTCGCGACGGGATCATTACGGCCGACCGTGTTGTCAGCATCAGCGGCGTCAAGGAACTCAAAGGCATCTCGGCGCGTCCCGACGGAGGATTAAAGATCGGCGCGCTCACGCCGATCGCCGAAGTTGCTGCCAACCGCTCGATCGCGGAAAAGTACGCGATCCTGGGACAGGCCGCGTTCGAGGTCGGCAGCCCGCAACTGCGCAACCAGGGAACCGTCGGCGGCAATATCTGCCAGCGGCCGCGCTGCTGGTATTTCCGCGGCGACTTCCGCTGCGCGCGCAAGGGCGGAGACCTCTGTTATGCCGTGGATGGAGAAAATCAGTACCATGCGGTTTTCGGCGGCGGCCCGTGCTTTTTTGTGCATCCGTCCGACACCGCCGTAGCGTTGTGCGCCCTTCAGGCACAACTGCTGATTGCCGGGCCTGTGGCAAACAAGACCGTCAGCATCGCCGACTTTTTTGTCGGACCGGATAAAAGCGTCCTTAAGGAAAACATCCTCGAGCCAAATGAAATCGTAACTGAGATCCAACTCGCGCCCCTGTCCGGAAAGGTGCGCAGTTCCTATCGCAAGATCCGCGCGCGGCGCGCCTGGGATTTCGCGATGGTGAGCGTCGGAACTGTCCTGGTGTTCGAAAACGAGAACATCAGCAGGGCTCGCGTGGTTCTCGGAGGTGTCGGTCCTTATCCATGGCGCGCGGAGGCTGCCGAAAAACTCCTCGTCGGCAAAAAAATCGACAGCGCCACCGCGGCCGCGGCAGGACACGCAGCGGCAGAAGGCGCGAACCCGATGCGCGATAACGCGTATAAAGTGCAAATCGTGCAGGGAGCCGTCGAAGAGTCCATCCTGGCGCTTGCTTGAACCGTCGGAAAGAGTTGCCCGAGGCGATTAGAATAGTTTGATCTTGTCATGTTGTGTTATGCTCAGCCCACGGAGATAACCATGGCCAGATATATGATTCATGCATTTTGTGATGACTGTTCGGCGACTCATTCAATGGGGGTTTCGGTCGTGCTTAACGATGGTCCTCCCGAGAAAACCTGCGTCGCCACTCTCTTCGCAGGACGAGGACTGCCGCCTAATCTGGGCATCATGCTCAGAAACGGCGTTAAGTGCCCTAAGACGGGCCGGATTTTTCAGCAAACGGACAACAACAAGATCTACATTTCGCCGACGCCCGGATAAGCCCGCATTACCGGCACCGTCGGAACGATCGCTCACGAGGGAATGCGAGGCGGTAGCGTTCACGCAAGCGCGACCGTGACCCTTATTGAGGGATACAATCCCGGCCGGATTTAGAACGGCCCGAGCAGGAAGGGCTTTTGTGCCCATGCGCGCGCCGGAATGGAAAGAGCTGCAATCCTGGCACCCGCAGTAACCGATGAAGAATTGACTGCTGAAATCGCTACTTCTTGTGGCTGGCGATTACCCGCTTGGCAAAATCGAGTAGGTTTGGGGCACGCAGGCCGATCTTCCTGGCCTCCTGCTCGGCTTTATCCGGTGCCATCCCCTCTTCCAGCGCAAGATAAATCATCATCAGGCTGCCCACACGATTCCCGCTGCCGCAGTGCACGAAGACTTTGTTGTCCTTGAGAGCCGACAGCAGGGCATCGAAGGCCAGAGCCTGCTCTTCGCTCGGCTCGGTCGCCACGAAGGGGATCATGTAATATCGCAGCCCGAGCTGCAGTGCCTGCTTTTCTTCGGCGGCAATATCAAATGTCTCGCTGCTGGATCGGATGTTGATAATGATCTTGTATCCCTTTTCTGCTATCAATTTCATCCCGTCTTCAGTGGGCTGGCCGCCCGTGCCGATACGCGGAGTGAATTCAAGGTAGTTGGGGATTGGCGGTTTTGAAACTTCCTGCCCTGCCTGCTGCGTCTGCGCCTGAAATACGGTCGGCGGAGCCAGCAGCAGGATCATAAGCACCATGAGCCTGTTCGCATTCTTCATGTATTGCCTCGCTGAGAAATTGATAATTCCAATGGAAAAACAAGCTGCCGTTTTTTCGTACTCAGGTTTCCAATAATGTGTTCTTTTCAGTTTACGGTACGGGACTCTGTGTTTCACTTCCCTGCCTATCAAAATTACAGCCATGAGCCGTCCCGGCAGGAGATATGGCTGTCTCAGCTCGCCTTTGCACTTCGAACTGACCGGAGGGTCTTGAGTGCGTGAGCGTTCTTCACGAAACGGGTCATTGATTTGGAGACGTGATCGAGAACTGTGGCCCATTCAGTCAAATGTTCCTCACCGCTTGCGGTGAGCTGATAGATGCGGCGCGCGGGGCCGCCAGTCTCGATATCCCATCTCGAGACGACATTGCCGTTTCGTTCCAATTGGCGCAGAGTGCGGTACAGAGCCGCACGTTCGATTTTCGCGTCGGTAAGTGCATGTTCCTGCAGTGCACTTGCCAGATCGTAGCCGTACGAGTGGCCCTTCTTCTTGAGAAGAAGCAGCACGACAGGTTCGACAAATCGCGATAGATTTCCCATGGCGCAGGTGCACGGGTAATCGCGTCCATGGCGTTGGCACAGTCTCCTGGGCACCATTCACCTCCTGACGATCGTCGTGATAATGACTTACATGATGCTACGAGCCGGCTGCACAGGTCACCCCGGATGTCTCAGCTATCGCGAGTGCCCAGGATTTCGTTGATCTTCGCAAGAAACTGCTCCTGGTCGATCGGTTTCTCGAAGTAGCCCGCGAGGGGGCGCACCTGTTTGCGTGTTTCGATGAAGCGTTTGAATTCATGGGATATCCCTGTCACGATGACGACGGGTATGTCGGCTGTATCCGGGTCCTTCTGGAGGTCTCTCAGCAACCGCACTCCGGACTCTTCCGGCATGGTGATGTCGAGCGTGATCAGGTCGGGATGGTGGAACTTCGCTTCTTCATAACCCTCCTTCCCATCGTGGGCGGCGATCACGTCAAACCCATTATCTTCGAGGAGGACCTTCAGGTAAGCGACCACATCCGCTTCATCATCCACAATCATCACAGTCTTTGCTTCACTCTCGTCGTTCATGTCATGCCCCTATTTCTTTTTCAAGGCATCAAGGGCGCGCCGCAAAGCCACCTGGTCGGCTTCCGACATAGCCTGAACGAGCTTGCGACGCAAGCCTTCTGGTTCCACCTCGGGTGTTTTGCAATCTTCCATACCCAACAGTCTGCGCACTGCGGAGACGTACGAATCCGGGCGCACCGGCTTCTCCAGATACACTCCCGGACCGGACATTGTCATTTCCGCAAAGTCCGATTGCCCCATCTCATCGCGCGCATGGCCCGTGACAATCAGGACGGGGATTTTGCAGAGCCTCTTGTCCTTCTGAAGCTCGTGATAGAGCATAGCTCCGGAGTGCCCAGGCATCACCAGATCCAGCGAGATCAGGTCCGGCTGCTCACGCCTGATGCTCGCCAACGCCTCCAGACCGTCGGCCGCAGTTTCCACCAGAAAACCGGCATCTTCGAGGGCAGTGCGCAAATACTCCCGGATGTCGGACTCATCGTCCACGACGAGTATGCGTTTTACCATCACAGCATTCATGATTTCTCCCGGCTGGAGCTGGCGCCTGCATTCTTCTGCATTGCAGCCTTCACTGCAACTTCCGCGAGTGCCTGAAGGCGGCCGCGCGGAAAGCGCATGCGAAACAGAGATCCTACGCCGGCTGCAGATTCCAACTCGACGCGTCCGCCGTGCTCCTGCACGATCTTGCGCGTGGTCAAGAGTCCTAGGCCCGTACCCTTGTTCCCCTTGGTCGTAAAGAAGGTCGTGAAGACCTTTCCCTTCACGTCCCAATCCATCCCACAGCCATTATCACTCACCTCAAACAAAAGATCATCCGCTTCGTCGCTGATGCGGAGCACGACCTTGCCGCCCGGCGTCTCGCGCAGCGCTGCAGCATCGATGGCGTTCGACAACAGGTTCGTCAGGGCAGTCTCAACTCCTTCGGGATCCAGGAGCGCTTCGGCAACCACTTCTCCCCGTTCGAGCACCAGTTCGACGCCCTGCATGCTGGCCGCGTCCCGATACAACTCTACGACGCTGCGGGCAAGAGCAAAGGGATCTGTCAGGCACAGCTCGGGCACACGGCCTTTTGCGAAACTAAGAAAATCCTTCACCAGCGCTGTCGTTTTCGTGAAGTTACGCTGCAGAATCTCCCAGCCGTTTACAATCCTTTCGGAGTTTCCGCGGCGGAGGCCGCTGTCGACCATATACATGCCGCCTTCTAGTCCCATCAGTAGGTTTTTGATCGAGTGGGCAAGGCCTGCGACGGTCTGACCCACTGCCGCCAGACGTTCCGCTTCCAGCTTGTCCTGCTCGAGTCTCTTGACTTCGCGCAGATCCTGCAGAAAAGCTGCCCGGCCAAGTTTCTTGCCCCGGCTCCGCAGGTTCACAGCAAAAAACCTGACGGGCACATCCGGCCCCTGTCGAGGATGAATCAGTGCCTCGGGCAAGTCGAGCGTTCTTACCTTTTCAAAGTCGCGGCCGAAAAACTCCGCCGGCAGCATCTGCCGCAACAAGCGCTGGCCGGGCAGCCCTCCTGCATTCAAGCCCAACAATTCTCTGGCGGCGTGATTCATGACCTTTGCCCGGTTCCTCATATCGACTGCAAGGATGCCGGTCGCGGAGTTGCGAATCAGGCTCTCATAATAATCTTGAGCCTTTCTCAGTTCTCCCTGCAGCTGGTGAACCTCGGTGACATCGGTCGCTATTTCGATGACGTGGGCTACGCCGCTCGCGCCGCGCGAGAGGGGTGAACTGATAACGACGTAATACGCCGGGGTGCCATCCGGATGTACGCCAACCTCGCGGGAGGTGTGCTCGGCGCCATCGTCGAAGGTGAGGGCCGCGGGGCAGTTCGTACAGATCGTCTTGCGTCGCTTACAAACTTCGTAACAGAGCTTTCCACGGCCATCGCCGAAAGTCTGCCTGAACTTCTCGTTGTCGCGGATGATCCGGAATTGACGGTCAACCACCAGCACGCAGCACGGCACACGCTCGAGAAACAGATCATATTCCCTCTGCCAACGCCGTGTTTCGGTCAGGTCAGTGGTCATTTCGATGATGTATTGCACCTTCTGCCGATCATCTTTCACCGGTGCCAAGTGCACGACATAATGCGAGGTGCGGCCCTGGCGGTCCACGCCCGTTTCGTCTGAAACGCGCACGCGACCGTCCTCGAAGGTTGCCTGTGCCTGGCAGCTGGCACATCTCTGCAAGGAACCCTTGTAAACCTCGTGGCACTTCTTCCGGCGCCAATCGCCGAAATACTCCTTAAAGCTCTCGTTGGCGGCAACCAGGTTGAAGTCGCGGTCGATGACGGCAACGTTGAAAGGCACGTGTTCAAATAGTCCGCGCCCAAGCAGTGTTTCCAGTTCCGGGGAAATCATGTCGTCCATCATGTCAATACGGTGGCAATACGCTACGCGCGCCGGCCAACTCGCGCGTGCGGTAACGGAGACCCGCAGCGTCGAGAACGTCGATGCGCTCCTTGTGACAGTTGGCGCAGCGCGCCAGGTCCGGTTTACCTTTTTGTTGCGCTACCTTAACGTGACAGCCGAGGCAGAGCTGGTGCATGGCCTGCGCGTACCCGACGGCTTGATATTGCCTGACTTGGATTAAGGTGCCGGCGGGAAAGAGATCCTTGTGGCATGCGGAACAGTCCTTGGACGTCGCGGCGCTGCGCGCCTTCCCGCGCTCGTGACATTCGTAGCAGGCCAAACGCCCGCCTTCCGGGGAAGAGTGCCAGTCGTGTTGGAACGAGTCGACAGGTTGGTACATGTCGCGGTGGCACTCGTAGCAGCCGGTATTTCGATCTCGGGGCAGGTTCATGTGATGGCACTTCACGCACGAAGCAGCGCCCCCCTCGCGTTTCGCATGCTCGGCGTGTTTGAATGAGGT
>Ga0182021_10011990_pt1 | contig 10300 bp, 9 predicted proteins | sample 612E3MmetaG_FD_120493 | JGI IMG/M metagenome (GOLD analysis project Ga0182021, IMG submission 120493) | Permafrost microbial communities from Stordalen Mire, Sweden - 612E3M metaG (Illumina Assembly) | ecosystem: Environmental > Terrestrial > Soil > Wetlands > Permafrost | place: Sweden... | reverse complement strand
GACCATCACCAATGCCGGGCAGACGTCAACATGGTGGCCCATCTTGGATGTCGCTCTTCCCCTGATCCGGGATATATCGATTCAGAGCCCCTTAGGTCGGTGGTTCAAGACCACTTGCTTCGACGACCAAATTCAGGCGAGATTTCAGGGGGTTCATGCCAAGCACTACACGTATTTCCGAGGTGGCCGCCGCGGCTGGTGTGTCGGTGGGCACGGTATCGAACGTCCTGAACAGGCCGCACTTGGTGTCCACTTCCACCCGCGAACGCGTCAGGGCTGCGATCGCAGATCTCGGATTCATCCGCAATGAGTCCGCCCGTGCTCTGCGGGCCGGTTCCAGCCGGGCGATCGGACTTGTCGTCATCGACGCCGCTAACCCCTTTTTCTCTGATGTCGCGCGCGGGGTAGAGGACGCCGTCCAGGACTTCGGAGGGGTGGTGCTGCTCGGGAACAGCGCCGGCGACGAGACTCGTGAGCGCCGTTACATCGAGCTCTTCGAGCAGCAGCGCGTGCGTGGGGTGCTCGTCGCACCTGTGAGCGATGCCGCGCCCGCTGTGAGCGCGCTGACGCGGCTTGGCATTCCGGTCGTCTTCCTGGACCGGCATGCCGAGGACTCGGCGTACTCGTCTGTCTCGGTGGACGATGTCAACGGTGGGCGAATCGCGGCTTCCCATCTGCTGGCCCGGGGGCATCGACGGCTTGCTTTCGTGGGTGGTCCGTCGAGCCTGCGTCAAGTACGCGACCGTCGCGAGGGCGCTGAGGCTGTCATCGAAGCGGTCGAGGACGCGGTCCTCCTGGCCATTTCGACCCAGGGTCTGACAGCTGCAGCTGGCCGTCAGGCGGCTGAGGACCTTGTCATGTTCCCACCCGAGCACCGACCGACCGCGGTATTCGCGGGAAATGACCTGACTGCGATCGGCCTGCTGCAGGGACTGACTGCATACGGGCTGCGCGTCCCTGACGATGTGGCGATCGTCGGCTACGACGACATCGAGTTCGCGGGCACGGCAGCTGTGCCGCTGTCCTCGATCCGCCAGCCGCGCGCCGAACTTGGGCGCCGGGGCGCTGAGCTGCTCTTCGAGGAGATCGCGGCCCGCGAGTCCGGGGACCCCATCAACCATCAGCACATCCGGTTTCAGCCGGAGCTGGTCATCCGCAACTCGTCCGCATAGGTCCCTGGGCCAGGGTCTGGCAAGCGCGGCGCGGGGCCACGACACCGTCAGACATCGCCCGGCGGACGTTCCCAAAGGTGAGGACGTTGAACCCCGCCGCGTGACTCCCATTGGCCTCAACCACCTTGAGAAATACCGATGGGCCTATGGGCTCCGTTGGAGCGCTAGGGCACACATGCTGTGTTCCGTGGATTCTTCGACGCCCCTGGTGCCGCCAGTGACCAGATGGATCGTAGCGCAGCGATTTGCGCGGCCGAGGAATGACGTGAGCGTGGGGGCCAGTCATCATGCCAGAGCCACCCGCCAGCGACAGGGATGATGGCGCCCCGTTGACCCCAACGTGACCCCAACGCTGGCCGGTCACGGCCATTGGTGAGCACCGGGCAACGGCTTCACCGCGAGACTCCTAGGCTGGGGGAAAGTTGATGCCGGGTGTTACGGATCAGAAGGTTGGGGGTTCGAATCCCTCCGGGCGCGCTCTGTTGAGACAGACGATCCAGGCCCCTGACCAGCGGAAACGCGGGCGGGGGTCTTGCTCGTTCACGGATGGACACCGGCCTCATCCTCTTTTCTGAGGGCTAGTCTCGGGGTCCGCGGTAGGGATGCCGTAGAAACTGCGCGGTCGGGTGTTCTGAGGACGCCTGCGATCTGCTCGGCCGAGGCCCGGCTGACGTGGGTGCACAGGCCAGCGGTTGTCGAGATCTGGGAGTGCCCCCGTCGGTCGGAGACCACCGTCATCTCCACCCCGGCGGCCAGTGCGAGGCTGGCGTTGGTGTGTCGAAGGTCATGGAGCCGAGTTACCGGAAGTCCCAAATTCTGAGACAAGGCTTGGAAGTGCCGGGCGGCCACCTCTGGCATCCCTTCGGGCATAAGGCCGCCAACCTTCGCAATGGCTGGCCCAAGCTAGGCCAAGCCAAGCCATCTCATCGTTCGTCAGAGCCGCCGTCGAAGGCCGAAATGGCAGCGGTTGAGATGATGCCACCGATCGCGTCGGTACACCCTGCCGCGGAAACGATCACCTGATTGACCCGCTGTGAGTATCCGAAGGTTCGTCCAAGCGTGCATCCGTGGGGCGCAGTGCAACGCCGGATCCGGATCGCTACCAAGTCGATTCCTCGGCCAAGGCGTCGCAGGAATGGGCAGTAGAATCGGCAGCGAATGCGTCGCCCACATGACGCTGGGCACAGCTTTTCCGGATGGTTGGGAAGGTCCAGGATCCCCTCTCCGGATGCAGTTCGACCGACGCCCGAGGCACCGGGAGTGCCGTATGCCGAGAGCGAAGCCGAGCATCGGCGCCGAGACGTCTGCTCGAAACGGCACCTGCAAGGGATCTTGACCCACGGTGTGAATCGCCGAGGTTCCCAGAGCAACGGTGGGAGTGAGCAGTGTGTCAGGGTTGGCTACATGGCGCGCCGATGGATGTCTGTCAGGGTTGAGCTCTTGGGTGGCAGGGGGGAGCATTTGTGGCCGTATCCGGGGCGGGTCTTCGCGGTCGGCCCGGCCCATACCTTCGCCGATCTGGCCAGGGCTATCAACACCGCGTTCGCCCGCTGGGACCTGTCCCATCTGTCCTTGTTCACGCTGGCTGACGGGCGGGTGGTCACCGATCCTGAGACCGGCGGGGAACTCGCGACCTCGGCTCTTGGTGCGATGCCGACAGCTGCGTTGGACATTGAGGTCACCAAGGTGATGCAGACGGTCCTGACGGGTGCACAGTTCCGCTACGTCTTCGACCTCGGCGACGACTGGACCCATTGCTGTACCGTCGACACAGACAACATCGACCCCGCTGACGTGCTGGGCGTCATATCTCCCGCACCGATGGCGTACTGGGGATGGGGCACCATTCCCGACCAGTATGACCGGCGTTGGGCGGAGGATGACGGCGAGTCCCGCGCCCCGTCGAGGCCGCGGCAGCCTCACGCCATGCTGGACTATAGGTGGCCAGAAGGCGGTGAAAGACCTCCGCTGGTCGAAGTGGGCCAGTTGCGTGTTGCGGCGTCGTCCGGCGATGTGGCCGGTATCGTCGCGGCGCTTGAGGGACATGACGTCTCGGAGGTTCTACAGCGTGCGGGATCGGCGGTTCAGGTGGCGCTTCGCGTGGACCCCGAACGGGTCTTCTCGCTGGCTATCTCCCTGGTTCAGCGGCTGCAGATACGCAACTTGCCCGGCGACGAAGAACTGGCCCAGGACCTGCTCGCCGCGGTTCAGGGAGAGCCGCCGCCCGGCCAGCTGCTGCCCGTTGACCTCGAACAGCTGTCGGGACTGATCGAGGGAGACCCCTCCAGCAACGAGGGCGGTTTCCTGGATCTGCGGACCGGGGAGCTGGCTCCCGCCTTCATGACCGATAAGGCGATGGTTGGGGAGGATGAAGCGCTCGACGTCGACGCCGAGCCCGACCGATGGTTGCAGGTGTTCTGCGAGGGGTCACGGGCTGGTTGGGAGGACATGGCCACGTACGCGGAGGCTGTTGCGGATGCACACTTGCGCGAGCAGCTTGAACGTGCAATCGAGGGAAAGGGTGCCTACCGCCGGTTCCGTGACCTCATCGCCGGCGAAGGTCTGACGCAGGCATGGCAGGAGTTCTCCGACGAACGGCAGATGGGTCGGGCTCGTGAGTACCTCGCCGAGCGGGGCATCCGCGCGACGAGATGATGACGCAGCCGTCATCAGGTCCGCTCCTTGCTGGCGCACGGCGGCGGGGACGCGTACCGGATAGGAGTCGCAGCCGGACGCCGGAGTAACTGTGCACACAAAATGATTCGTGGGTACAGCTGTTCTCGAACCAGGTTGGGGACGTGATGGCGAAGACTGCTTCGACGCAGCCGTTGCGCGCGCTGTCGGCGACGTTCACCTACGCCCAGGCGCGCAACGCGGGCCTGAGCAAGCACACCCTGTATCGCCTTCGGGACGGCGGGTGCGTCGCAGCAATCAGTCGCGGCCTGTATCGGCAAGCAGGCGCCGAGCCCGCCGATACCAACCTCATCGCCATCGCCGTCAAAGCGCCCCGGGCCACCCTGTGTCTGGAGACTGCGCTGGCTCGCCATGGGCTTTCCGATGCCATCCCGGTCGCCCCGACGTCGCACTGCCTCGCGGAACGCGAATCCCTGCCCCAGATGCACTTGCCCGGTGGCACCACTTCACGCCCGGCACTTTCGACATCGGCCGGGAACTGCTGGCCCTGGACGGAGCCATCAGCATCGGCCTCTACGACGCCCCGCGCGGCATCATCGACGCCTTCCGCACGCGGGCCACGGAAGGCCATGAGCTGGGGTACGAGGCGCTGCGCCGATGGCTGTGCGCGTCGGGTTCCCAACCCGGTCAGTTGATCCGCCTCGCCGGCCAGTTTCCCAAGGCCGAAACACCGCTGCGAATGGGTCTGGCGGCGTTGTTGTGAATCGGCCAACCTGAAGTACGTCGGACGGCGACGCTTACCTGGACATACAGAAGATGGCCACGGCCGATGGCCGAGCCACCGATGAGCTGCTGGCGTTGTACGCCCTCGAGGGCTTCCTTGATCGGCTCAGCTCCTCAGCAAGGGCAGATGATCTCGTGATCAAGGGTGGCGTGCTTCTTGCCGCCAGAGACACCGGGTGCGCCACCCGCGACATTGACGTGCAGGCCACGCATCTGACAAGCCGTTCAGCCAAGTCCGGCCACGCCGTATCGACTACTCCTCAGCGGGGTTGGGAGGCTGAATGTCGCCAGTTGTTAGGAACACGTCAGGTTTCGTCGGGTCGGCGTTAGGAACGCGTTAGAAGCCCTGTCATATGTCGCATGCGGGGTGGAGACTCACCTAGTGGCCGACCCAAAGGCCATGTGATGACTAGAGTCCGTGCGCCGAACCACAGGTGCTGTTCGCCTCAGTCAGGGTTGCCAAGCGTTTGCTGTCTGGAGGTTCCTGATGTCTGTTCTCATTGATCTGTACAGCACGTTCCCGCTGTCCAGACGGCGCTCCACGCGCCCAGGGGCCCCGGGCAGTGACGTGGTGGCGAAGAACGTTACGGGTGGCCGGGTGCGGGTGTGGTGGGACATGCACCACCTCGACCCGCTGACCCGGTATTACTTGGCGGAGAATGCCCGTCGCCATCTGGGCGATCAGCCTTACACGCTGACGGCCCGGTACTGGTCCTTGCACTGACACGAAGCTGTTCCGCGGCCGAGGACCTTCTTCTTCACTCTTTTTTGCTTCGGTTCGTCGTGAGTCGACACGCCTTGCTGTTCGGTTCGGTCCTCAACTTCAATCGTGTGCCTTGGTCGGTCTCGCTTGAGGGGGCGATGTGGATGGGCCGTGGCGGTGGTGTCTGGGAGGTCGACTCGCCGATGGGCGGGCGCGGCCGGCTCCTTGTCTATCTGGGCACTGCTGCGGGTGTTGGCAAGACCTACGCCATGTTGGCCGAGGCGAGAAGCCTCGCCGGTTCGGGTGTGGACGTCGTGGTCGGTTTGGTAGAGACCCACGCCCGCGGGGATACCGAGCAGATGTTGGACGCGTTGGAGCAGGTACCGCTCCGTCAGGTCGGCTACCGGGGCGCAACCTTCGGTGAGCTCGATGTGGGCGCGGTGCTGAACCGCCGACCAGCGGCGGTGGTGGTCGACGAGCTGGCTCACACCTGTGTTCCAGGGAGCCGGCACGAGAAGCGTTGGGAGGACGTCGAAGAGCTTCTGGATGCCGGTATCGATGTGATCACGTCGTTGAACGTGCAGCACCTGGACAGCCTCAACGACTCGGTGGAGTCGCTGACCGGCGTCCCCGAGCGGGAAACAGTGCCTGATGCGGTGGTTGCGGCGGCTGATCGAGTCGAGTTCATCGAGGTCAGCCCACAGTTGCTGCGCGAACGGATCGCAGGCACGGATGTGTTGGGATCCGGCGCAACAGCCGATGTCGCGCTGAGCGGTTTCTTCACGACCGACCGGCTCGCCGCGTTGCGCGCGCTGGCGTTGGGCTGGCTGGCCCAGCACGACCTGCTTGACCCGGTCGCCAATCCGGTAGCCGACAACACGACCAGCCTCCGGGTTCGGCCCGAGCGGATCGTGGTGGCGCTTGCTGGCGGGCCCGAGGGCGAGCATGTCCTGCGAAGGGCCGGGCTGATAGCCGCGGCCATCAGGGCGGTGCTGATCGGGGTGTATGTCCACGAACCCAGCGGACTGGCCGAAGCAGAGCCGGCCTGGTTGGCCGGCCAGCGTCAGCTCCTGAGCGAGTTGGGCGGACACTACGTCGAGCTGGCCGGGATCGACGTCGCGACCACGTTGCTGGACTTCGCCCGCACCGAGGACGCGCGACAGCTTGTGCTCGGTGCGACCCGTCGCTCACGCGTGCAGGAACTGCTCCACGGCACGGTGATCAACAAGGCAATCCGGACCGCAGGGTCGATCGAGGTCTCCGTGATCCCACCTCTCCGACGAGTCGCCCATGTGAGCACGGCCAAGGTCGCCGCGCCACCGCCGACCAGGCGGGTCACGTTCCCCGCCCCGCGCCGCGCGGCAGCGTGGGTGCTGGCCGTGGTTGGGCCGCTGGTCGTCACTATCGGGCTGGCCCCGCTGCGGACGTCCCTGGGGCTTGCCGGGGCGTTGCTGTGTGCGCTGCTGTGTGTGTTGCTTAGCGTGGTCGGGGTTGCCCTGCTCGGCGGGATACGCCCCGCGTTACTGGCCACCGGCGTGTCCTTCCTGGCTTCGGACTACCTGTACACGGCGCCGCTGTACAGCTTCCAGATTGCGCGCGTGGTGGATCTGGTCGCCCTGATCACCTTCGCGGTTGTCGCGGCTGTCGTCGGCGGACTTGTCGACCTGCTCACCCGGCAGGGTGTCCGGGTAGCGCGCGCAGATGCCGAAGCAGCCAACCTGGCCCGGCTGGCCGCTGACCTGGTCGCTGCCTCGCCGGGACTGACAGACACTGTCGGTTCGCTGCGCAGCACCTTCGACCTCGACGCCGTCGCCGTCCTGCGCCGAACCACGGACGGGTGGGAGGTCGAGGCCACTGCCGGACAGACCCGCCTGGACAGCCCCGAGCGCGCCGCCTACAGCGTCGAACTCGACCGCGACCGCGTCCTGGCCCTAGACGGGACACGACTCACGAACCAGAACACCCCCCTGCTGCGCGGGTTCCTCGACCGACTCAGACTCGCCCGAGAACGCGCCACCCTACAGACGCTGCGCGACACCGAAGACCCCCCATCGGTTCCGTCGTGACCCACCGGTCCGATCCGGTGGAGGTCAGGTTGTCGATCCGGCGGCAGTACCGTCAACGACGGCCGCTGTGGTGGTCGGGTGCGGGTCGTCCCGCGCCTGATGACCTGGCCTTCTCAGGATGGCCGACCAGTGCCGGTCCTGCGCCCTCACAGCCTTCGCCGCGACCTGTTGGTGTCCCCGAGGTGCACGTCAGTGCGAACCTCGGCGAGCAGTCATTCGCTGTAGTCCTGCCGCTCCAAGAACTTAGCGTGTTCGTTACTCCACCTGCCGTGAAGGTTCCACGTGCCAATTCCCATGAGGACGGCGTGCCCCTTTGCAAGCCACGGGAAGCAGGTTCGCGCGATGCTGATTCCCAGCAGCGCAGACGTCGAACACGAAAGCGCTAAAGACGGGTCCTTTTAGGGGAGTGGCGATGACGCTGAGCAGCACGTCAGTGGGTAGTTGGATGGACCGCGTGCACGGACGGGGACCGCGGCAGGACGTCGCAAGCCGGGGGCTGCGGTGAGTACGGGGTTCGGTTCGGCCAACTTGCTGCAAGCCCTGCTGGTCATCGCCGTGGTCGGAGCCGCCTACGTGCCACTGGGCGACTACATGGCCCGGGTGTACAGCAGGTCAAACCATCTGCGGGTCGAGACGGTGATCTATCGGCTGGGCGGTATAGATCCTGATCTGGAACAGAGGTGGACCCATTACCTGGCGGCGTTGCTCGCGTTCTCGATGACCAGCGTGCTCGCGTTGTTCGCGCTGCTGCGCCTGCAGTCATATCTTCCCCTGTCCGAGGGCCACCAAAATGTGTCTCCCGCGCTGGCCTTCAACACGGCAGTGAGCTTCACGACCAACACCAGTTGGCAGAACTATGCCGGTGAGGCGACTCTGGGCCACCTCGCCTTGGCCGCCGGCTTGGGCGTGGCCGCTTTTACCAGCGCTGCCGTCGGCATGGCGGCCGGCGTCGCTCTGGTGCGCTCCCTGGCCCGCCACGAGACCGATCGGGTGGGTAACTTCTGGGTGGATCTGATCCGCGGCAGCTTCTGCATCCTCCTACCTTTGTCGATCCTTTTCGCGATCGTGCTCATCGCCTCGGGTGTGGTGCAGAACCTTGCAGGGGCACAAAACGTGGCTACGTTGGTTAGCGGCCATCAAAGCATCTTGGGTGGACCAGTGGGGTCCTGGGAGTCAATCAAGCTGCTGTCCGGGGATGGCGGAGGTGCGTTCAACGCCAACAGTGCCCACCCGTTTGAGAACCCGAACCCACTGTCCAACGTCCTCCAGATCGCGATGATGCTGCTGATCCCGGTGGCCTTCATCCGACTGTTCGGCAAGATGGTGGGCAGCCACCGGCAGGGCTGGGCGCTGCTCGCCGTCGCGACGGTGTTGTTCCTGGTGGGCACGACGGCAACAACGTCTGCGCAGTACGTTGGGCACAACACCGCGACGGTGGCCGCTGGCGGTTCCCAGGAGGGCACCGAGACAAGGTTTGGTGTGGCGGGAAGCTCCTTGTTCGGGGCGGCCGCCACTGCCACGGCCGACGGCGCCGCCAACGCGAGCTACACGAGCTTCTCCAGCCTTGGCGGCGCAGTGCTCATGGCTAACATGATGCTCGGTGAGGTGAGCCCCGGCGGAGCCGGGAGCGGGTTGTACGCACTGTTGATGGTGACGTTGCTGGCGGCGTTCCTGGGCGGGCTCATGATCGGACGGACTCCGGGTTACCTGCGCAAGAGGCTCAGAGCCCGCGAGATGAAGCTGATCGCCCTCTACATCGTGGTCGCCCCGGTCGTCATCCTGGCAGGCACCGGCCTCGCGGCAGCCCTGCCTGCGGGTCGGGCCTCGATGGGGAACCCTGGGCCCCATGGCCTGTCCGAGATCCTTTACGCCTTCGTCAGCTCCACCAACGGCAACGGAAGCGTCTTTGCGAGCCTTGCCGGCAACACCGGCTTCTACAACACCGGCTTGGCCCTGGCCATGTTGCTCGGACGCTACCTGCCGATGATCTTGGTACTCGCGCTAGCGGGCAGCTTCGCCGCCCAACGTCCAGTCGTTGCAGACGGGTCGCTGCGCACCGACAGCGCACTGTTTGTCACCCTCGTCATCGTCGTGACCCTCATCGTTGTCGGGCTGGAGTTCTTCCCTGTCCTGGCTCTCGGACCGCTCGCCGAAGGCCTGAGATGAAGGCAACACGCAGGCCACCGGCGACAGCCCAGGCCACCACCCTCAACGCAACCCATCCCCACGGCCGGCAACAGATCTGCCTGAGTGACCCGACAGTCCAACGGTTGTGCTTGCAGCGGCGCCTTTCCATGTGCCAGAGAGGCGACCGATCCGAACCACCAGCTGTGGCTTCGCCTTCGGCAAGGCGTCGGCCACTGACCTATCGACGAGACCTATCGACGAGGCGGGATCGGTTTCATTCCGAGGAACGTGGGTCGCGGTACGCACCAAGGGCGGCGCCGACTTGGGCCGCTAGAGCGGCGGCCACCATGCGCTCAGCCCGAGAAGGTCGGGTGCGCGGGTCTGCCCGCAGCAGGAACCTGCCCATGAACCGTCCCCCACTCTCGACGACTAGCTCAGTGTCCTTGTCAGCAGGAAGCCCAAAACTCTCGACGGCCCAGGACTGGTTGCGCCATCGGATGCTCCCATCAGGTTCCAGGCGCGGATAGTCCAAACCCATCCCGTAGTCGAACCGGCACTTTTTCAAACCCATCACCTGGACGATTTGGCCGGCTACTCGCTCGATCAGCGCGTAAGGGGAGGAGCTGCCCTCGGCAGCGATCTTGGCTGTTGCTTCCACTCCGTCCAGGTAGCCTAGGCGTGCGCTGGCCATCGCCTGTTGCGCCCTTCCCCGGTAAGCGATCTCGGTGACAGCCGCGCCCACCCCCAGCAGGAGCAGCGTCGTTTGCACATCCGCAGCGGAGACGATGGCCAAACTCTCGTACGGCCGGGTCAGG
>Ga0182021_10011987_pt1 | contig 10301 bp, 11 predicted proteins | sample 612E3MmetaG_FD_120493 | JGI IMG/M metagenome (GOLD analysis project Ga0182021, IMG submission 120493) | Permafrost microbial communities from Stordalen Mire, Sweden - 612E3M metaG (Illumina Assembly) | ecosystem: Environmental > Terrestrial > Soil > Wetlands > Permafrost | place: Sweden... | reverse complement strand
GATCCACGCGTTGAGCTGGGCCATCGACGCCTCGCTTGCCAGCAGCAACGGTCCGGCATCGGCCAGTGAGAGGTGTTCGCCCCGGATTCCGCCTTTGTCCTCTGCGAGGGTGCGGACGGTCGGGTCGTCCTGCCAGATGAGGCGCACCGGCATGGCGATCCGATCGGTGAGCCAGTCGTTGACCCCGCCTGCGGCCAGGCGTGCGTAACGCTGGCGGGAGTATGCGACGGGCACCCGGTCTGCTCCGAGGGGGGCCGCGGCCAGAATGCTCGCGCCGTCGCGATCGCTGATGCGGATCGTATGCTCGCCGAGAATCTCTGCGCGGAACCGCAGAAGACGGGCAACCTCACGCGCGGTGATCTTCTGACCGGAGTCGTCGATCAGCCCCCAGCGTCGATCCCCAGCGATGCCCCATGGCTCGATGACCGCGGTGTCCACAGCGGCCCCGCCCATGGACTTGACCGGGTAGATCAGCAACGAAGTGACCAGCACGCGGTCATCCTCTCGCACGGCGCGGAGCAGTTAGGCGATGGCCCATCGGTGACCGGTCACCGATCCCGCCACGGAACGACGGAAACCAGGTCTGTGCCATGTCGACGCAGCCTCCGAGCGTGTCCATAGTCCCTTGCCGTCTAGGGGGACGGCCTGTCAAGAGGATGGGATCACGAGGTCGTGATGTCTCTGCGGGAATGGGGTTGCCTCGCGGACGAAGAACAAGGCTCGGCCTGAGCCGTGATCCGGGCGCGACATCCGGCGCCGTAGATCCAGCGCACTTCCTGCTCGCCGTGCAGCAGCTGCGGCAGGGTCTCGGGAGGTCCCAGTGGCAGCAAGAAGCACTCGCTGACTTGTGCCAAGGCCTCATTCAGCGAGCCCTTGTCCGGGGCGTATTGACGGGGCAGGGACGTTAATGGCGGGGAGGCGCTCCCCGAGCCGTCCAGCAGCCACACCGAGAGGACCTGACCGGGATGGTCGCGGGTGAGCTGAGTGCCGAGCAAGGCGCGAGATGGGCCGGCACGGGTATCCACGCAGCGAGCTGAGGACCAGTCCCTCGAAAGGGGAGCCGCATGGGGGCAGGAAGTATGACCCCTCATGGGCCAATTTGAGCCCTCGCATCTTCTTTTCGACCATGGCCCACCGCGGCGCCATGGCATGCCGGTCCGTCCCAGCTGTCCCGTAGAGCGATCGGGCCACGGCGCCGAGCGGGGTTTCCGATCAGGACATCGCCACGAGACTCCGCTCATGCTTGCAGTGGGATTGCCTGCCTGGCCGACGATCTTGACGTCGTGAAGGATTCTGTGACGGGCATGGTGGCCGGTTTGCCGTAGTAGTGGCCCTGTCCGCACTGCCATCCCTGGGCAAGGAGGATGTCGGCCTGCATCTTGTTCTCGATTCCTTCGGCGATGCCCGTCAGGTGCATACCGTTGACCAACCCGCTCAGGCCGTGGGCGAGGGCGTTGGCCTGGCTGTGGGCGGTGGTGAGGTCGTGCACGAATCTCAGATCGAGCTTGACCCCGGTTACGGGCAGGTCACGAAGCAGGGAGATGGAGGAGTATCCGGTGCCAAAGTCATCGACGTGGATGCCGACACCGAGGCCGCGCAGGGAGGTCAACGCATGTCTGGAGGAGTCTGGCAGGTTCAAGACCGCGGTCTCGGTGACCTCGATGACGATCCGACGGGGTTGGACCTCGTGACGCGTGAGTGTGTCAGTGAACTGGCTGTGCCAGTCGGAAGCAGCCAGCTGGACGGCAGAGACGTTGACGCTGATCGGGCCGGGCAGGTCCGGACGCCTGGTGAGCATGGCACATGCCTGCTCCAAGACCTGGGCGCCGATGGCGGTGATGAGTCCGCTGTCCTCTGCGACGTCGAGGAAGTCGGCGGGACTGAGTAGGCCACGGGTGGGGTGCCTCCAGCGCACGAGCGCCTCGTGCCCGACTACATGGCCATCGGCTAGAGCCACGACGGGCTGGTAATGCACGACGAACTGCCGGCCGGTGATCGCGTCGCGCAGCTCGTCCTCGAGAGTGAGACGGGCCACGGCCTGCGCGTGCATCGCGGCGTCGAAGAACTGCCAATGCGCCCTGCCGGTTGCCTTGGCGCGGAACAGCGCGGAGTCCGTGTCACGCAGCAGGGTCTCTGGCGTCGATTCCGAGGTCGACATGGCGATACCGATCGAGACGGTCGGTACGATCCGGTGGCCTTGCACCTTGAGGTTGGCTGCGACGGAGGCGGACACCCGTTCTGCGCATTGTTCGACATCCCATGCGTCATATACGTCCTGGAGCACGATGACGAATTCGTCACCGCCGAAGCGTCCGACGCGGTCGCCCTCGCGCATCGCCACCTTTATCCGGTTCGCGACGGCGGCCAGCACCTTGTCGCCGGCCGCGTGCCCCAGGGAGTCGTTCACGACTTTCAAGTTGTCCACGTCGATGAACAGTGTCCCCAACGAAGTGCCGCGGCGCCTCGCGGCGCGTAGATCGCCCTTCAGAATGCGCATGATCCAGGCCCGGTTGTGCAACCCGGTCAGCGGGTCATGAAAAGCCTGGTAGGCCAGCGCCTCCTGAGCTTGGTGCTCGGCGGTGATGTCCTCAACCTGGAGCATGAGCAGGTCCGCCTGGCCGTCCCCTCCGGGTATCAATACTGCGACCCGACGCGCCCATATCTTGGCGCCGTCGGCCCGCACCAAACGCAGCACCGCGCCAAGGGTTTCTTTCGACCCGGCAAGGATGCGTCGGCGGCTCACGAGGGCATCTTCGATGTCGTCGGGGTGGATGATGTCATTGAGGCGGTGTGTCAGGAACCAGGACTCGTCATACCCGAGTAGGTTGCACAATGCGCTGTTGACGACGACGAAGTGTGCGTCTTTGTCGGCCAGGGCGATGCCGATACGGGCGGACCTCATCACGGTATGGAGGAGGTCATCTGCAGCAGCCAGCCTCTGAGCGTTCCGGCTAGCTTCCTTCTGTTCGGTCACGTCGTGGCCGATCGCCGAGGCCCCTACGACCGTGCCGTCCTGGTCGTAGATCGGTGAGACGGTCAAGGACATCGGGAACACCGTCCCGTCCTTTCGGACATGAATGGTCTCGAAGTACTCGACATGCTCTCCGGCGCTGATCTTGGGCAGCAGGGCTTCGATCTCGCCGACTTGATCTTTGGGACTCAACAGGCTTGTGGACTTGCCCACAATCTCCTGACTCGTGTAGCCGAAAAGCCTTTCAGCGGCAGGGTTCCAGTTCGCGATGACGCCGTCCAGTTCGCAGGTGATGATGGCATCCGCGTTGAACTCCACCACCGCAGACATGCGGTCTGCATGGCGCCGGCTCTCCTCTGACTCGTGGCGGGCGGTCATGTCGCGTACCGCGGCAATCACCAACAGGTCGTCCCCGCTGCCACTATGGGCTAAACCGATGTCCACCGGGAACTCGGTGCCATCTCGCTTCCGGCCGGTCAGCTCGGAAGCGCTTCCCAACTTCCGAGTCTTCGGATCTGCGACATAGCCTTCCCGATGTCCCTGATGGGCCGCACGGAACGACTCTGGTATCAGCATCTCGATGAGCTGGCCGACCAGCGCGCCCCGGTCGAAACCGAACATTGCTTCCGCCTGCTGATTGACAAACCGGATTACGCCCCCCCGGTCCACCCCCACCATCGCATCGGGGAGAACGTCAAACACACCCCAGAGGTCATCCCAGTGTTTCGGCAGGGCAGCGCCTTGCGCGGTCTGGGCACGCAGAGAAGGCATCCGAACCCCTTTGGAACTGCAACAGAGAATTGGACAATGCGCGAAGTCCCCGCCAAAGCTAGAAAATCTCGCCCGCGTCATGCTGAGTCTGTTAAGACCAAGGATAATCTGCGCCATATGACGACGTCCGCTGAATCGTGAAACCTGCCCAAGGCTCCCAAGTGGGCGCCGTCACGACCTAGTTGACAGTCGCCCGCGCGCGCCACGCTAGGTCGCATTGAGGTTCAACCATGTTCTCGTTGGTGGCGTGCTCGAGCCCACACACCAAGGCAGACCGGCTGCCAACCCGTCACGGGATGATTCACCGTGGGCAGCTCTTCGCCCGTGGCAACTGTGTGGGGGCCGAACCCTGACATATCGGTTCGAAGTCGATGTCGACAAGTTCTGGTTCGCTATCCCCCCAACAGCTCAGAAATCGCGCCCGATCTCCCAAAGCGAAAACTCTGTGGGGGGAGGCAACCGCGAGGAAGATTGGAAGCGCCAACCGGGCATGGCAGGCCCAGCACCAAGGACCGCGGAGGAACCGTGGACAAGAAGTTCTACCAAAACTTGCTCGACCAGATCTCCGATGGCGTCTACTTTCTCAACTTGGACCGGCGCATCACGTACTGGAACAGCGGCGCGGAGCGCATCAGCGGTTACAGTGCCCACGAAGTGCTGGGACACAGTTGCGCGGAGGGGCTACTGCGCCACGTCACGGACAGTGGTCAGCAGTTGTGCCTACACGGATGTCCTCTGCTCGCAGTGATGCAAGACGGAAAGCCCCGCGAGGTCCACTTCTACCTGCACCACAAAGACGGACATCGCGTGCCGATCACGGCGCGGGGGCAAGCCCTGCGGTCCCCGGACGGAAACATCGAAGGCTCTGTCGAGGTCTTCCACCCCCGGGGAGCCAATCCCTACGCGGCCGAGCGCCGGGACCGCAAGGACGATTCGTTGGATACCATCACGGGCCTGGCTCCGCGCCGATTCGGTGAACTGCAACTGAAGGCACTGACCCAGGCGGTCGCTGAGCAGACCACCACGCTCGGCGTGCTGTACATCGACGCGGACCACTTCAAAGACGTCAACGACACGTTCGGGCACAAGACCGGCGATGAGGTGCTGCGCATGGTCGGCCAGTCCATGGTCAACGGGCTGCGCCGCGGTGATATCCCGGTGCGGTGGGGCGGTGAGGAGTTCCTGGCCCTGCTGCCCGGAACCGACCAAGCCGGCCTGGCCGCTATCGCCGAGCGGGTTCGCATGCTGGCGGAGAACTCCTGGATCCAGAAAGGGGAGATCCAGGTGCGGGTGACCATCTCAGTGGGCGCCACGATGGCTGTACCGACCGAGACCGGTGACGACCTTGTTGATCGCGCCGACAAGTTCATGTATGCGAGCAAGCATGGCGGCCGCAACCGCGTCACCACAGACACAGGCGCACTCATCAGCAAAGCAGACCGGCCCATCCTCGGCACCGCCATACCCTGGGAGACTGCATCGAGTTAACCAAGAGCGGTCGTCGGTGCAGCTGTCCCCACCATCGCCAAACTGTTCTGGCCTGACCCGATCGCTCCACCAGGCGAGTCCCGACATCACAACCGCCCCACGCGTGCACTCAGTCCCCTCTCGGCGGCCCTTTGTCGTGAGCCGATCCCTTCCGCATGAGGTCTGTGGGCACGCGCGGAGGCTGCGCCGACCTGGCATAGACATGGTCTTCGTCGTTCCGTAGCGGGATCCTTGATACGGGACTGCGAAATGGCATGGGTTCGACGCTGTCGTGGCATGAGGCGGGCTTCGTTGTGAACTAGTTCGTTCTCTGCCGCCACCTGCTCGAATCCAGCGTGTGCGAGGGTGGGCTGGGATGCGATGTTGTCGTGGCGTCCGGCTACACCGTGTTCGTGGGCGATCGCCATCAGCGTGAAAAGTGCCTCTCCTGCGTAGCCGTGGCCGCGAGTGGCAGGAATCAGCCCACAGCCGATCTCAACCCACCCGCCGGCGGGAGGCCCAACGAAGCCGATGCCGCCTGCTCAGCGCCGTCCGATTGGCGGGTGATCTGGTAGTAGCCAAACGGCTGTTGGTCCCCATACTGGTGCGTGGCGCGCAGGAACCCGCCGATAGCAGGGAGGTCGCCCTCAAAGGGATAGCCCTGCGCCCGGCGGTCCTCAGCCGAGGGTGCTTGATCCGCGATTCGCTGCGCCTGCGCCGTGTCACCACACCCAGGATGAGTCGGGCTGTGTGGCGGTCGGTCATCGTCCTAGAGAACCCGCCCAGGGCTGTTGATGGCAAATACGTGCGCCGCGACGACCCGTTGCACACGACGCTCGTCGACCTCAAGGCGGCAACGATCCTATGCGGACGCCGACGCTGGGTCTCGGCTCTGGGTGTCGGCGCACCTGTCGTTGTGACCCCAGTGGTCGATCCTTGATGGACGTGGTGGGGTGGCCGGCTACCTCGTCGACAAGCCCAGCCTCAGACCGAATCCGACAAGCACCGTGCCCGTCACGCCATCGATTGTTCGCTTTGCCGATCTGGCAGCGAGCAGGCGGCGCGCCGATTGCGCGCCGAAGATTATCGCGGTGAACCACAACATGCCTTCGACGTCGTGCACCAGCGCGAGAAGTAACCCGACAGCCAGGTGGGACGTACCAGCCGGGATGAACTGGGGAAGCACCGCGACGTAGAACGCACCGATCTTGGGATTGAGCAAGTTGGTCAAAAGCCCTCGGCGCCACGAGGCCCAGGCGGTCGCTGGCACCGCAGCGAGAATGGACTCCGGCGTATCGATCCCGACGCGGTCGCGAACCGCTGACCACAGCATCTTCGATCCCAGCCAGATCATGTACCCGGCACCAGCAACCCGCACCAACATGTAGGCGATGCTCGACGCCGTCAGTAGTGCCGAAACACCTACCGCAGCTCCCGCACCCCACACCAGAGCACCAGTATTGATCCCGAGAGCAGTAGCGAACCCCTGCCTGCGCCCCTGGGCGATGGTCGCACGTAACACCAGCGCAGTATCAAGGCCAGGAATCACCGTCAATAGCCCCGCCACCGCGGCAAACGAGAGCACCGCGGCGGGCAACGTCACGGCATGCGCCTGAACGCGAGAGAGCCAAACCGCATCGTTCTCGCCACATGCATGTGCCACATCGTTGCATTCGCGCGAAGGCATCGTCTCGGCAGGGGATCCTTTCGAAGACCATCAGTTGCCCTGCACTTTGAGGTTTGTACGCCGGGTCCGTGAATTCAGCGCAGGAATGCCATGTTGGGCATTCCTGCCTCGGTGAAGCTCGTTAACCGCCAGAATTGTAGGAAGAGCAGATGAACGTCGCGGGCCAAGGAGCGGCTGGTGGTGGCGAGGTGCAGTCGAGCGCGCGCGTGAACTTTCGCGCAGGGCTGATGTGGGCGATGGGGCTGCTGCTGGTCGCCTACGTGGTTGGGCTGGCGCTGTACGGCGGTGCGTGGGCCCCAGGCAAGCAAGCCTGGTTCAACACAGTCGTAACGGCTGGCTGGGTGAGCTGGTCTTGTGGGCGCCAGCGGCGGTGTGTTGGCTGGCGGTCTACCGGGTCAGATTTAGGCGTCCTGAGGTGTTGCTGGCCGCGGCTGGGGTGACCGCGTTCGCTGCCGGGGACCTTTACTACACGGTGATGACGGTTGGCGGTGGGTCGCTGCCTTACCCCTCGTTGGCGGACGTGGGGTATTTGTTGTTCTACCCGCTGATGCTGGCGGCTCTGAGTGTGACAGTTCGCCGTCACCAGCGAGGGTTCGCGTCGTGGGTGTCGTTGGACGCCGCGGTGGGGTCCCTGGGTGCGGCTGCGGTGCTGGCGGTCCTGCTTCGCCCGGTGCTGGACTCCACCACGGTGGGCCTGGGGTCGTTGGCCACCATGGTGGCGCTCGCCTACCCGATGTTCGACGTGCTGCTCCTGGCCGCTGTCGCTGGAATCGCCGCCATGGGGCAGGTGCGCACGGGCAGCCGGTGGGGCCTGCTGGCCGCGGGCTTGATGGTCTTCGCCGCGGCGGACGTGATCTACGCGCTACGGGTGCACGCCCTGCCCGGCGAGTGTCGCGAGCTGAGCGAGTTCGCCGTCGTTAGGGAGCCGGAGTCGGAGGCGGGGCGTGGTGACGCGAAGTTGGTAGGTGGGCCAGAGTCCGTTGATCACGCTCCGCATTGTTCACTGCGCCTGGCTGACGGCGCCAACGACTTGTCGCTCATTGGCTTTGAGAGTGAGTCTCGATGCCGATCGACAACTGAGAGCCACCGGCGTCACTCTGGGTGGCGCGCGAAGAACACAGGCTCTCGTCCAGGCCGCTCGGGCGCGCCCAGGAGTGTCCACGTCAAACCGGTCGCGACCAACGCCGCCTCGACTTCGCCCCGGGCACGGAAGCCCAGCGTCGAATCCGAAGTCAGCACCTCCCGGTTGGAGGCGAACACCCATGTCCAACGGATTCTCACCAACGGTCCGATCACCTAAAGCACCTCCCCCCAGCTCTCCACCGCGCCGATACGCTGGATCTCGGTGATGTTGTAAGACTCCTCGCGGTTCCTCGTCGAGTCGCAGGTCACGGCCGACCCACACGAGCACGACGTGCGATGTGCTGTTCCGGCGATGACGAAGAAGGTCGAGCCGAACAGTGCACGGTCGACCTCGCGACAAAGGCGATAGCCCATCTTGCGGGGTTGGACCGACCAGTGGTTTGGCTACAGGCTGCGTAGACCCACGCGGCAGGGTGCAGCTCAGTCGGTGCCTGTGAGAAAACCGGGAAGTGTGCCTGCTATTGACGGCGCCCCGTGCCCACTGCGGAAGACCCAAACGGTCACCGGTGTCTCATACCCGCAAGCGAATGGTGACCGGCGATCAGGCACGGCCCATAGCCACAGCCGAGCTGTGGTCCCTGAGAGGCCCATCCCCGACCAGGGGTCGACGAGAGCCTGCTCACCAGTCAGGAAGCACGCTTGGTGTCAGCCACTTCGCGGAGTTGCGGTCAGGTGAGAGTTGCTTGGTCTTTCAGTGTGCGTCGACGGCGCGTCGTACTGTGTCGAGTTGCGTTGATGTCCCGAGGGCGATGAGGATCGTGTGCGGGTCCAGGCGCGTGTCCCCGGTCGGGTTAGCAATGAACTGGCCGGTAGCCGATCGTATGGCCAGCAGAAGCGCTCCGGTGCCTTCACGCAGCGCCGCGTCCGCCAGGGACCGGCCGACCAGTGGCGACGTGGTGGTGACCTCGATTTCCTCGATCCGGTAATCGAGAGTCTCGTCATGCATGACCACGTCGAGGAACTCGCTGACGTGGGGCTGCAACGCGAAGGCCGCCATCCGCCGGCCGCCAATCAGTTGCGGGTTGACCGCACGGTTGGCGCCGGCGCGAAACAGTTTGGACTTCGATTCCTCGGTGCGCGCGCGGGCGATGATGACGAGGTCGGGCCCCAGCGCACGGGCGGAGAGCGTGACATAGATGTTGCCGGCGTCTGTGTCGACCGCGGCGATCAGGGCGCGGGCGCGGGCGATCCCCGCGGCTTCCAGGATGCGGTCGTCGGTGACGTCTCCGAGCACAGTCGGATGCTCGAGGCCATGGAGGCGATCTGGGTCGCTGTCGATCACGACAAACGGCTGCCCGAGCGAGCTGAGATGTTGCACGCAAGCACCGCCCACCCGGCCGCAACCGCAGATAATGATGTGTCCGGTCATCCGGCTGATCTGGCGATCCATCCGCCACCTCCCCATGTGTTGACGCAAGTGTCCCTCGATGAGTGCCTCGAGCAGGACACCAAAGGCGTACAGCGCAGTTCCGACACCTACCAGGATGAGCATGATGGTGAACAGTTGGCCCGCTGCCGTCAGAGGGTGAACCTCACGGAAGCCGACAGTGGTGACCGTGGTGACCGTCTGGTAGGCCGCGTCTAGAAGTCCGAACCCGAGCATGACGTAGCCGACGGTTCCGGCGATGAGCACCAGCGCGAACGCCAGGAGTACTCGACCTATCCGTCGCAGTGGGTTCACCAGCGTGATTATCCACCTCAGGCGGCACTCACAGTCGGTAACGTCGACGCAGAACCTGTGACACCTCGGTGTGCTGACCGCTGAGAGGCATGGAGGGTGCGGCTGCTCTTCACGTTCGCTTTCAACGAAGGCCAGCGCAGGACCCAAACCATAAGGATCGTGAGTCACCGCTCAGGCGCCGTCTGTGCTGGAGCCCCAGTTACCTCTCACTATGTCAAGGAGACGCCAGCAGAGCCCAAAGGGGACAAACAGACCCATAAGGCTACAGCGGTCTGCATCCGACCTTGGCTCGTAGTGCGTCGGTCTTTCCAGCTGACCCACCAGGGTTGGCTAGCCAGCACGAACATCTGGGCTGCGGCATCCACGCCGACGCGATGCGGATGCCGCCCCCAACTTTGCTGCATGCGAACTACCGGCTCTAGAGGGTACGTAGGTCCCCGCCATCATGGACGACTAGGCCCCATTGGTAACCGCTGGTCAGGACGGACACACCATGACAAGGAACATGCATCAACCCGCCAAGGCGGTTCCGGCTCGGCCAGTGCTCGACCAGTGCTCGACCAGTGCTCGACCAGTGCTCG
>Ga0182021_10011986_pt1 | contig 10303 bp, 6 predicted proteins | sample 612E3MmetaG_FD_120493 | JGI IMG/M metagenome (GOLD analysis project Ga0182021, IMG submission 120493) | Permafrost microbial communities from Stordalen Mire, Sweden - 612E3M metaG (Illumina Assembly) | ecosystem: Environmental > Terrestrial > Soil > Wetlands > Permafrost | place: Sweden... | reverse complement strand
TCAAGGGCGTGAAGCTGGCCAGCATCGCCGATCACAAGAAGGTTGCCGACGCCATCATGGCCGGCGATGCGCGAACCGCCGAAACCGCCATGCGCGGCCTGATCCAGGAAGCTCTGGATTTGATTTACAACGCCCAAGCGAACGCCGCGAAAGCTCCTCGCTCCCGCAAACGGACCGCCGAGCTTTGAGTGAGTTTTGAGGCTGTTCAGAGCAACCTGGTGGTCGATCTTCCTGGAGCATGCACCAAGCGGAGGTTCAGGTCCGCTGCGCGACGACGAGCCTGGCGAGTTCGAAACGCAATTCCTTGCGCCGGTAGTCGATCGAGATTTTCGCGAACTGGCGCAGGAAATTCATCCCGATTAGCAACGCCGGCATATCGCTCAGTTCCCACAGCTTGAAGATCTGCAGGTCGGCGATGACGATGTTGCAGCCGTCGAAAGTCAACGAGTTCAAGCTGACCTTGTTCACCGTCGTGATACTCCCTTGGACAACGCCGCCGGTGATGCCGGTCAGCGGCACGATTCCCGGCTTGATGTAGTTCGGGCTTATCTCCAACAAGGCTTCGAGCAATTTCGCGTTGCCGACCGAAACTTCGGCGCCGGTGTCGATGAAGGCAGCCGTGCGAACGCTGTCGGCTCTGCAATGGACGGTGCGCAGATGCCCGAACCGGCCCATGACGGGAACCAGCGCCTCGTCCGCCAAAATCCGGTTCGAGAAGTAGGCGCCGCGCGGCTGAGCGACCTCCAACACGCGATTCTTGAAATCGAGCGTCACGAGATAGCCGTCGATGGCGTCGAGGCCGAGATAGCCGTCGCTGCCCAACAGCGTCCGAGGTATAATCGGAACGTCCAGATCGTCGCGAGAAACCGGTCCGAACGAGAGGTTGTCGAGGTGAACGGTCTGGGCGGTTATAGTGCGCACCACGCCTTCCACCATTACCTGCTTTTGGTGCAGCAAACCGAGACGACTGGCGACGTCCTCGGCAATGACGCTGCGATCGGCGCCGGTATCGACGACGAAGCGGAACGGTCCCTTGCCGTTGATCATGACGTCGATCGTGAGGTGACTGGCGGCGTCCATGCCCGCCGCAACTTTCGCGGCATCGTCCGGCGGCGGCGCGGGCTTCGCGGAGTCGTTCGGCGGAATGTTTTGGGCTCTGGCGAGCGCTGCCGGGAACAGGAAGGCGGCGGCGCCGGTATTCACAAATCGCCGGCGCGAGAACGTGTCGAGCGGTAACAAGGCGCCCATCTCAGCCTCCCCGCACACCCGTCTGAAGGCGTGATTATATCCTATGCAATCGTTGAGCGCCGTTGTGTCGAAAATATGTCGAAGATTTAGGCAATCCTCCATATTCGGTGCGAAACGCCTGCGGAATCGCGGTTTGGCCCCAATGACCGTTTCATGGCTTAACCGTGGCCATCACAATTCCGTGACCCTACGCGGCGGCGGCGACTGCGCAGTCCATGCCAAGGAACGTTCTTACCTGTGGTGGCGCCTCCGCGCCTTGACGTGAGGCTTTGTCTTGGCATGCGACCTTGACTTGGCGTGCGCCTTCGCCTTCACGTGCGCCTTCGCCTTCACGTGCGCCTTCGCCTTCACGTGCGGCTTTGCCTTGACCTGCGCCTTTGAGGCTTCCGGCGCAGGGCAGCTCGTCAGACCCGAACCGGGCGCAACGGCGGTCGAGAAAAGGCTGACGGTCAGCTTGCCGCTGCTGGTCAGCACCATCGGCAGCGCCACCGCGCCCATATCCGCGCCGGCGTTACGGAAGCAGGATAACGGCACGGCGATCGTCGTCCAGCCCTCGCCGCGCGCCGCCCTGAGCGCCCGCGTCAGATCGACCCTGCCCAGAGCGTGCGCGCTGCCCATGGCGAGCGTTACCGGCCCGGCCGGCGCAACATCGACGCGCAGCTCCATCGTCAGAGCCATGCCGTCATCGGTTTGACTGGCGAAGTTCGCCGGTTCGTCCGCCGCCGCGACGAGACTGGCTTTGCCGATGCCGCTCCAGGTCGCGACAAGCACGTCCTCCTGTTTGTTGCGGTTGGCGCGTGCGACGCGCAGCGCGGCAGTGGACACCGTTGCAGGCGCCGGATCGGCAGCGACCTTTTCGCCGGTTGCGTCGACCAGCATGAGCGACCAGGGCGCCGCGGCGCGGCCCGAATCCACGAGCGCATTGAGCGAGCCCGCCGCGAGTGTGGCGGCCGCAGCCTCGGGCAGCGTGCCCAAGTTGCGCGGCGCGCCGTACGTCAGACCGGTGCCGTAGGAGAACAGCGGATAATAGGGTTCCGTGCCGACATTGAGCGGCGTCTGGGCGGGCGAGCGCGGCCAGGAGAAGGAGAGCTTGCCGCGGAAATCGTAGGCCACCGAGCCGTCCGGCTTGGCGAACAGCACATCGGATACGCCGGCGCCTTCCGAACCGGGCAGCCAGGCCGCCACGAACGCGGTCGAGGCGTTGATTTCGGGCGTGACATAGAGCGGCCGTCCCGACAGGAACACGCTCACCACCGGGATGCCCTGTGTGCGCAGGCTTTGCAGCAGCCTCAGATCGTGCCTGTCTTTGGGTTCGAAATCGACGTTCGGGCGGTCGCCGCGGCCCTCCGCATACGGATCTTCGCCGAAGACGACGATGGCGACGTCAGGCTTGTCGGCGAAGCTGCCGTCGGCGCTCAGCGCGACGGTTCCGCCCGCCGCTTCGACATTCGCCTTGATGCCTTCGAAGATCGTGTCGGCCTGCGGGAAATCGGCGCGCGTCGTGCCGTTGCCTTGCCAGGTGATGGTCCAGCCGCCCGCCTGCTTGGGCATATTGTCCGCGCCGTCGCCCGCCACCAGCACATGCAGCCGCGGCGACAGCGGCAGGATTCCGCCGTCGTTCTTCAGCAGCACCAGCGATTCGCGCACCGCCTGGCGCGCCACGGCGCGGTGCTCGGGCGAAGCGAGCAAATCCCAGCGTCCCGCATAGGGCCGCGACGAAGGCCGGCCTTCGCTCATCACGCCGGCGCGCAGCTTCACGCGCAGGATGCGCACGACCGCGTCGTCCAGCCGGGCTTGCGGAATTTGCCCCGATTTCACCTCCGCCAGCGTGTTTGCGTAGAGCGTTTTCCAATCGGCCGAAATCATGAACATGTCGAGGCCGGCATTAATCGTGCCCGGACAATCCGTTTTCGAACAGCCCGGTACCTGTGCATGGCCGTCCCAATCGCCGACAACCAAGCCGTCGAAGCCCAGACGTCCGACCAGCACATCCGTCAGCAGCGCCTTGTCGGCGTGCATCTTCCGGCCGCGCCAGCTTGAATAGGACGTCATCACCGACTGCACGCCTGCCTCGATCGCGGCCTGATAGGGCGGCAAGAAGATGTCGCGCAACGCCGTCTCGCCGTAGAGATTGTCGCCCTGGTCTTTGCCGGCGTGGGTGCCGCCATCGCCGATGAAGTGCTTGGCGGTCGCGATGATGTGGCCGCCTTTCAGGAAATCCGGAGCGTCCGGCTTGCCCTGGAGGCCCTGGACGATCGCCGACGCGTACTCGCTGACGAGCTTCGGGTCCTCCGAGTAGCTTTCATAAGTGCGTCCCCAACGGTCGTCGCGCACCACGGCGATGGTCGGCGCGAAGGTCCAATCCTGGCCGGTCACGCGGATTTCCCGCGCGGTGACCTCGCCGATCCTGCGCATCAGGTCCGGGTCGTGCATGGCGCCGAGTGCGATGTTCTGCGCGAACAGCGTGGCGCCGACGATGTTGGAATGACCGTGGACGGCGTCGATCCCCCAGATCACCGGAATCACCGGCCGTCCGGGCGCCGTATCGACGGAGGCGTCGAAGTACGCATCGGCGGCCTTCAGCCATTCCGGCGCCGGCGCTTTGTCGTTGCCGCCCGGCCCCGTGTCGCCGCCGGCGAGAATGGAACCGAGGTGGTAGGTGCGCAGATCGTCGGGGGTCACCGAGCCGATGTCGGCCTGGATGATTTGCGCAACCTTCTCTTCCACCGTCATTTGCGAAAGCAGTTGCGCCGCTTGCGCCTCGACGGCGGGATCGCGCACCGCGCCGCTTTGGCCCGCGGGCCAAATGTCGGGATGAATGTCGGTGGAGGTCCCAAGATCGATGCTCGCGGATTGCTCCGGCGCGGCCTCGGCGGCGGGCTTGCCGGCGCTGCCGAATACGGAAGTGACATCATCGATCCGAGGCATGGCCGAGCACGCGCCTAGCGCAAGTGCGCCCGCCAGTGCCATTGCCGCCCGCTGCCGGAGCCGGCCCGCTCCCTGAAGGTGAAATTTCCGCATCCTGTCGGTCGGCGCCCTTAATTTCCTCCGGCCTTGGCGGAGGGTGGTCGGATGATTGACGGAAATCGGCGCGCCCTTACTTGCGGCTGACGCCCAGGCGCATCTCAATCGAAAAGCTTGCGCCGGAAGCTAGCACGCGCGCGCCCGTTACGCTCGAAGATTCGGGACGGTTGAAGGCGTTCGGCATGGCGCTCCCCGGCTCGGCGCAGAAGAAATTCTCTCCGACTGGTATAAAGACATGAAAGAAGGTGCATTCCGGCGACGCTTCCAGCGAGATCGTCAAACCGCTGTCCGGCTGATCGATCCGCGCCGGGGGGCGCCAACCGGAGAAACAATTGTCGACGAACGGCGCCTTGTCCACCGGCGCGCCGTGCGCGAGATCGAGCAGCGGCGAGCCGGCCACATGTTCCGTCGGGATCATGGTCTCGTCGGACTTCCACATGCCCGCCACCGACGCGGTCAGCCGCGTCGAGGTCGTTTTCGGAAAATAAGGATGGAAGCCCAGGCTGGCGGGCATCGGCTTGGCGTCGCGGCTGCGGACGGTGAGGCGGTGGGTGAACCCGCCGTCGGCCAGAGTGAGGACCTGTTCGGCGCTGTAGGTCCAGGGCCAATCGTCCGCCTCGTGGTCGTAAGCCAGCGTCGCCTGGTCGCGCGAAAGCGACACCACGCGCCAGGCGGCCTGCCAGCCATGGCCGTGCAGAGAATGGGGATGGTCGCCGAAATTCCTCCGCAGCCGGACTTCGCGGCCCTGGAGATGAAACACGCCATTCTCGACGCGGTTGGCGTAAGGCACCAGCGCGAAGCTGCTGGCGTCGAGCTGGGTGAAGGCGCCCTTCGGCGCCGGACGAAGGACATCCTTGCCCTCGAAGGCGAAGCGCGTCACCGCCCCGCCGATCTCGGGCGCCAGATCGAGTTCCATGCCGCCGTGCGCGAGCGTAATCATCGAGCCGCCATTCCTATTGCGCACTCTTCGCTTTGGCAGCCTTGCCGTGCCACATCTGCTGGATGGCTTCCAGGCTCCGCCCCTTCGTCTCCGGCACGTAACGCAGCACGAACGCGGCCGCCGCCAGGCTCATCACGCCATAGATCCAGTAAGCGAAGCCGTGATTGAACGCCGTGTTCAGCGCGGTATTGCCGTCGAGCACCTTGAACGACCAAGACACGAACAGGTTGGCGATCCACTGTGCCGCTACCGCGATCCCCATCGCCTTGCCCTTGATGGAGTTGGGGAAAATCTCGGACAGCATCACCCAAGTGACCGGCCCCCACGACAGCGAGAAGCCCGCGATATAGACGACCACGGCAATGAGCGCCCACAAGCCGACTTCCTTCGTCATCTGCAAGGCGGCGGATGCCACTCCGTGCTGACCGGCGCCGTTGAACAGGAAGCCAAGCGCGATCATGGCCACGGCCATGATCAAAGCACCGGTGACGAGCAACGGCTTACGGCCCCAGCGGTCGACGGTGAGCTGGGCGACGACGGTGAAGGTCACCATCGCGACGCCGACGACGACAGTCTGCAGGAAGGCGCTGTCGGTGGAGGCGCCGAGATTCGAGAACATCAACGGCGCGTAATAGAGCACCGCGTTGATACCGACGAGCTGCTGGAAGACCGAAAGCATGATGCCGACGACAAGCACAAGCGCGCCGAAACTGAGCAGAGGCCGCGAGCGCTGGACCAGCGTCTGCTCGATCTCCAGCAGGGTTTTCTTGGCTTCGGTCAAGTCCGTCAGCTTGGTAAGAACCTCAAGAGCACGCTGGTCCTTGCCGCGCATCACGTACCAGCGCGGGGTGTCGGGCACGAACAGCATCAGCCCGAAGAACAGCAGCGAGGGAACCACTTCCGACGCCAGCATCCAGCGCCAGCCGATCGCCAGAACCCAAGTATCGTTGCCGTGCCCTTGGATGGCGATCGCCCAGTTGACGAAATAGACCACCAGCATGCCGCCCACGATGGCGATCTGCTGGAACGTCACCAGCGTGCCGCGGATCGCCGGCGGGGCGATTTCGGCGATGTAGAGCGGCGAGATCATCGAGGCGATGCCCACGCCGATGCCGCCGATGATGCGGTAGATGATGAACGGCGTCAGCGCGGCCGGTCCCATGCCGCCGATCGGTCCGAAACCGAATTCGGGGACGGCCGAACCGAGTGAGCCGATGAAGAACAGCACAGCGGAGAGCATCAGCGTCGCTTTGCGTCCCCATTTGGTCGAGACGGGGCCCGCAACGAAGGCGCCGATGATGCAGCCGAGCAGCGCGCACGAGATGGTCCAGCCCGAAAGGCTGCCGCGCGCCGTTTCCGACAGACCGGTCTGCGGGTTGATGAAATTGTGGTCGATGGCGGCGACCGCGCCGGAAATCACCGCGGTGTCGTAACCGAACAGCAGCCCGCCAAGAGCCGCGGTGAGCGTTAATCCAACTACCAGCGCTGTATTGGACTTGGCCATTGGGCACCCCTCTGTGAACGCAGCGTTCCTTTTTGTCCTGCCGGGATCAAGGCTTACAGCCCCATTGGGTTTGTTACCCTTTGCTGCCCGGCGCCGCGACCGTAGTGATAGCGCTACCACTCTGCAAGCGCGGTTCGTTCAACTTCGTTCGGCGCTTTTACCGTATTGACAGCGCTGTCAGTTCGCAAGCCCACGGGAATCGCGCATCAGTGATTGTGCCGGGGAGTCTTGGCGGCGACGCCGCGATATTTCACCGCAAGTTCCATCACCGCGCCCGTGTCGAGCTGCCCGGTCGTGGCGCGGAAAATCTCCTGCCACGGCGTCTGGCTGGCGGGGATCGGCGGCGGCGATTCCTTCTTGCGCCGGGCGATCTCCTCCTCGGACACCAGCGCGTCGCAGCGGCCGCGCTCCAGGTCGATGCGGATCGTATCGCCGGTGCGCAGCCAGGATAGCCCGCCGCCGACCGCGCTTTCCGGCGAGACGTTCAAGATGGACGGACTGTCGGAGGTGCCCGACTGCCGCCCGTCGCCGATGGTCGGCAGGCTGGCGATGCCCTTCTTCAGCAGCGCGTCCGGCGGCTGCATGTTGACGACTTCGGCCGATCCGGGCCAGCCGATGGGACCGGCGCCGCGGATCACCAGGACGGTGCGTTCGTCGATGGCGAGCGAAGGATCGTTGATGCGCGCGTGATAATCGTCGCCGCCGTCGAACACCACCGCGCGGCCTTCGAACACCCCGTCGCGGCCCGGCTCGCTCATGTAGCGGCGGCGGAATTCGTCGGAGATCACGCTCGTCTTCATGATCGCGAAATCGAACAGATTGCCGCTCATCACCATGAATCCGGCACGCTCCCGGATCGGTGTTTCGTAAGCGGCGATCATTTCGTGGTCGTTACTTTCCCGGCCCTTGAGGTTCTCGGCCATGCTCTTGCCGGTGACGGTGAGCGCCGACCCGTCGATCTTTCCGGCGCGCAGCAGTTCGCACAGCACGGCCGGCACGCCGCCGGCGCGATGAAAGCGCTCGCCGAGATACTTTCCCGCCGGCTGCATGTTGACGAGCAAGGGAATATCGCGACCGCCCATCCAATCCTGCGGCGCGATCTCGACGCCGGCGTGGCGCGCCATGGCGTTGATGTGCGGCTGGGCGTTGGTCGATCCGCCGATGGCGGCGACGGCGGCGATGGCGTTCAGGAACGCCGGACGGGTCAGGATGTTCGACGGCCGCAGATCCTCGTACGCCATTTCGACGATGCGTTTGCCGGTCGCGTAGGCCATCTGGCCGCGCTCGCGGTAAGGCGCGGGGATCGCCGAACATCCTGGCAGCGAGAATCCCAGAACTTCCGCGACGGCGTTCATGGTGGAGGCCGTGCCCATCGTGTTGCAGTGGCCGAGCGACGGCGCGGAGGCCGCAGCCGCGTCGATAAACTCCTCTTGCGTGATCTCGCCCGCGCCCATACGCCGCCGGCTCTTCCAGATCGCCATGCCGGAGCCCACCAGTTCGCCTTCGAACCAGCCGTCCAGCATCGGCCCGCCGGACAGAACGATCGCCGGAATATCGACGGTCGACGCCGCCATGATCGCCGAAGGCGTAGTCTTGTCGCAGCCCGTGGTCAGCACGACCGCGTCGATGGGATAGCCGTGTAGAATCTCGACCAGCCCCAGATAAGCAAGATTGCGGTCGATGGCGGCAGTGGGCCGCCGGCAAGCCTCGAACAGCGGATGGGTGGGAAATTCCATCGGCACGCCGCCGGCGTCGCGGATGCCCTCGCGCACGCGCTGGGCCAGTTCGAGATGCACGCGGTTGCAGGGATTGAGGTCGCTGCCGCTTTGGGCGATGCCGATGATCGGGCGGCCCGAGCGCAACTCTTCGGGCGTCATCCCGAAGTTCATGTAGCGTTCGAGATAGAGCGCCACCATGTCCATGCGGGCGGGATCGTCGAACCAGTCGCGCGAACGAAACCGCTTCTTCGGCTTGTCAAACGCCATCGCCAACTCCTGCCGCCGCCGATCGCATACTCATGCCGATATATAGGTAATATTCATCTAGGTATAGAATTCCCCGGCCGCCTAATCCGCCGTGACGCCTCCGTCCACGGGAATCGCGGCTCCATTGATGAACGAGGCCTCGTCGCTGGCGAGGTAGACCATCGCGTTCGCGACATCCGTCGCGGTGGCGAGCCTTCCGAGAGGCACTTCGCCCAGTCTCTCCGCCCGGCGTTCGGGGTCCTTGAGCATGGCCTGCACAAAGGCGGTGTCGACCGTCGAGGGGTGGACGGAGTTGCAGCGGATATTGTCCTTCGCGTATCGCACGGCCACCGATTTGGTGAGCAGCGTGAGCGCCCCCTTGGTCGTCGTATAGGCCTCGTTGGTGTAGCGATGGCCGACCAGGCCGCAGACTGAGGACATGTTGAGGATGACGCCGCCGCCCGCGGCCCTCATGATCGGCAGGGCGTGCTTGATCCCGAGAAACGGCCCTTTGACGTTCACCGCCAACATGGCGTCGAAGGACTCCGCGGGCATTTCCTCTATGTTCTTCCTGACATTGATGCCGGCGTTGTTGACGAGGATGTCGAGGCGTCCGGTCCGCTCGAGCACGGCGGAAAGCGCGGCCTTCCAGCTTTCCTCCGAAGTGACGTCGAGCGGTAGGAAGACCGCTCCCATGGACGCGGCCGTCTTTTCCCCGTCCGCCTGGTTCACGTCGGCCACGAACACCGCGGCGCCTTCCTCCCGGAACCGTCGGGCCGTCTCCGCACCAAGACCTCCCGCGGCGCCCGTGATCAGGGCGGTCTTGCCCGAAAGGCGCAGCGCGCTCATTTCGCGCCTCCCTTGCGGACCTTAACCCCGGCGAGCCTTTCATAGAACTGGATGAGGCCTCCATGGTCTTCGCCCTGCTTCCCGTCGACCTTGAGGGCCTGCATCATCTCCATGACCTGGCTGGTGAGCGGGATCGGAACGCCGCTCTCGTGCGCCGTATCGAGCGCGTTCTGCAGGTCCTTGATGTGCAGTTCGATCCTGAATCCGGGCTTGTAGTTGCCCGCAAGGACCATGGGGGCCTTGGCGTTGAGGACGGTGCTTCCCGCCAGGCCGCCCTTGACGGCATCGAACACCCGCTCGGGATCCACGCCCGCCTTGGTCGCGAGGACGAAGGCCTCCGACATCGCGGCGATGTTCAGCGCAACGATGACCTGGTTGGCGAGCTTGGTCACGTTGCCCGCGCCGATCTCTCCACAGAGGACGGCGCTCGCTCCCATCTTCAGCAACACGTCCTTCACCTTCTCGAAAACGGCTTCCTTGCCTCCCACCATGATAGCCAGCGTGCCGTCGATGGCCTTGGGCTCTCCGCCGGAAACCGGGGCGTCGAGCATCTCGATTCCTTTGCTGGCGAGTTCGGCAGCCACCTCGCGGCTCACAAGGGGCGCAATAGAGCTCATGTCGACGAGCACGCTTCCCTGCTTAGCCCCTTCGATTACGCCGTTCTTCCCCAATACCGCCTGCTTCACGTGAGGCGAATTGGGCAGCATGGTGATAATCAGCTCACACTGCGCGGCCACGTTTTTGGGAGACTCGCCTGCCGTCGCGCCTGCTTCG
>Ga0182021_10011983_pt1 | contig 10304 bp, 7 predicted proteins | sample 612E3MmetaG_FD_120493 | JGI IMG/M metagenome (GOLD analysis project Ga0182021, IMG submission 120493) | Permafrost microbial communities from Stordalen Mire, Sweden - 612E3M metaG (Illumina Assembly) | ecosystem: Environmental > Terrestrial > Soil > Wetlands > Permafrost | place: Sweden... | reverse complement strand
GTATCGGCGAAAAACACCCCGCTCCTAGGCGCTCGATTTGCGGTTCGCGACGATCTTCTTCGCCGCGAAGCGCGCGACGGACTGCATCGAGCGGGGGAAGCGCTGCGCCAGGAAGGCCGCGGCCTTGCCGTGAAGCGTGACGACGGCCTCGGGGCGACGCGCTTCCAGGGCGTCGGCCATCTGCTTCGCGGCCACCTTGGCGGGCATCACGAGAAACGAGGGGATGGGATCGCGGCGCTCGTCGTGCAGCGCCCCGCGGTTGTCGATCCGCCGGATTTCGCTCTCGATGAAGCCCGGCGCGATGTGCGTGACCGAGATCCCGTCGGCGGCCAGCTCGGCCGAGAGCGCATCGGCGAGGGCGCGGACCGAGAACTTGCTCATCGCGTAGGCGCCGGTGCCCGGCAACGAGAGGTAGCCCGAGATGCTCCCGACGAGGCCGAGGCGGCCCCGCGTGGCGCGGAGCGGCGCGATGGCCACCTTTGCCGTGCGCAGCGCGCCGAAGACGTTGGTCTCGAACTGCCGGCGAAAATCGTCGAGCCCGAGATCCTCCACCGTGCCGTTCACGCCGACGCCCGCGTTGGCGATGACCACGTCCAGGCGGCCGAAGGTCTCGAGCGCCTCGGCGAAGGCTTCCTCGACCGACGCGTCCTCGCACACGTCGCACCGGATGGCCCTGGCGTCGCGGAGCTCGGCCGCGAGGGCCTCGATGCGATCCGTCCGCCGCGCGAGGAGCGCGACGCGCGCACCGCGGCGATCGTATTCGCGCGCGAGAGCCGCTCCGATGCCCGAGGAAGCGCCCGTGATCAACACCACCTGCGACATGGGATCCAAGATCTCACGGCCCCAACCTCGTTGACAGTGGAAAGCCAGCCCTGCTACCCACGTTGAAGGCAATGGGCGACGCGCGGCGATCCTTGGTGCAGCTGCGGCGGCACGCGCCCCTGGCGTTGGCAGCCTTCGCGGCGTCCGCCATTCTGGCGGCGCCGGCCACGGCCCGCGCGCAGTGCGTCGACGAAGAGCTCAAGCAGGAGCTCGTCGGCGGGCGCCACTACCGCGGCGTGCAGGACCGCCTCTTCACGAAGGCCTTCCGCCACGAAATCTCGGCCATGGGCGGCTACTACGCGGCCGACCTCTACTCGTCGAACTACGTCGTCGGCGGCGCCTACACCTTTCACTTCTCCGAGGACCTCGCCCTCGAGGCGAGCTTCCAGTACACGCGCTTCCGGAGCGCGGTCACCGACACGTACGAGCGGCGCTATCCCCAGATCCAGCTCGAGCAGAGCACCGACAAGCCCGGCCTCCTCTACTTCGGCCACATCGTGTGGTCCTTCGCCTACGGCAAGCTCCGGTGGCTCGGCAGCGGCATCTCGCGCTTCGACCTGAACCTCGCCATCGGCGCGGGCGTCACCGACGACTCGACGTCGCTCGGCATCACCGGCAGCGCGGGGCTCGGCACCAAGTGGTATTTCGGAAAGTGGTTCGCCGTTCGCATGGACGTGCGAGATCACATCCTCCAGCAGCAGCTCGTCGGCGAGCAGCACCTCGTGAACGACATCGTCGTCACGGCGGGCTTCAGCGTCTTCATCCCCTTCGGCGGCTGACGGATCGCGGCGACGCCGGCCACACGACCGATTTGACTCCGAGCGAGCTCGAGGATCTCCGTACCTACCTCGACGCACTCTGACTCCAAGCCCCGGCATTGGCTCTTGGCGCACGGGCGCTTTCGATGCACCATGCTGCACCGGACGGAGGACACTCGGTGCAATCACGGCTCAGGCTTCTCGGCGCCCTCATCGTTGGCGTCAGCATCACCGCGGTCACGCTGTCGCTCGCGCAGCCGAGGAGGCCCACAGGTGGTGCCGGCAAGCCGAAGCCCAGGCCGTCCGCTTCCGTGGACGCGGGCGACAGCTCCAACGAAGACGCGTCCGCGCCGGCCTCGTCCACGGCCATGACGACGACCACCGCGGCGGACGCCGGCCCCACGGCGCCCCCGCCCATGATCCCCTCCGGCGACGGCGGCGTGCGCCCGTCGCCGCTCAATCCTGCGCCGAACGAGTTCCCCACCGGCGCGACCCCGGACGCCGGCGCGTTCGACTACGACAAGCTCATCGGCGACATCGCCTCCCTCCGCGCCCGCGTGGCGGCCGTCGGCGACAACCTGTTCCACGCGCGCATCGCCATCAGCGTGCGCACCGACGAGGGCCACTCGAAGGTGGGCCGCCTGGTCGTCTCGCTCGACGATGGCGCGGTCTACACGGCGCCGCCGAACTTCCACGCCGACGACTCCACCCAGATCTACGCGCACGCGGTCGCGGCGGGACGCCACTCGATCACCGTCGACGTCGACCGCAAGGACGACCGCAACGACGCCTTCAAGAACACGCAGCGGTCGCGCTTCGTCGTCGAGGTGCCCAAGGATCAGGAGCTCTCCGTCGAGCTCAAGATCATCGACGACTCGGACATGGGCACCTTCCCCGCCGACCAGAGCGGAAGCTACGATTTGCGCGTGCGCATGAAGGCGCAGGCGCGGGCGGTCAAGAGGTAGGCCCGTGCGTGCACACCGCATCGCTTCGCTGGTCGGGCTCTCGCTGCTCATCGCATCGGGCGTGGCCGCACAGCCGCAGCCGAAACCCGCGGCCACCGTCCCCGCCGCCGCCTCGGCCACGGTGCCGCCGCCCGCCGCGACGACGCCCGCGCCCGCGACCACCGGCGTCGAGCCCAGGGACCGCGCCGAGGCGATCCGCGCGTACCACGACGCGCTCGCGCAGCGGAAGCTCGGCTCCACGCTCTCCATGCGCATCCAGGACGTCGAGGAGCGCGTGGCCGAGGCCGAGGACTTCATGCGCACCGGCCGCGTCGACGAGGCCATCGCGCGCCTGGTCGAGCTGGTCGAGAGCCCCGCCTTCGTGCCGTTCGCCAACGACGAGCCGGGGCGCGCCGCGACGTACGAGCTGGGCGACGCCCTGGCCTCGGCCGGCGTCTACGAGCCCGCGCGCGGCTACCTGCGCCGCGTGGTGACGGCCAAGGGGGCGTGGGACGGCATCGCGGCCTACGCACGGCGCGCGGTGAAGCGCCTGGTCGAGATCGCCATCGAGAGCGAGCACTTCGAGGCCGGACTCGACGACATGTTGCTCGTCCCCGACGCCGCGCCGGAGGAGTCGCACGGCGAGGCCGCCTACCTGACGGGCCGCGCCATGGAAGCGAAGGGCGATCCGGACGCCGCGCTCATCGCCTACCAGAAGGTGACGCAGCGCTCGCGGTTCTGGGCGCAGGCCACGTACCTCACGGGCCTCATCTTCGTGGAGAAGGGGAAATACAAGGAGGGCGAGGACATGTTCTGTCGGGTCGCCGACCCGAAGAAGTCCGCCGCCACCACGCCGGTGTTCGCCGACGATCGCTTCTTCGCCGTCCGCGATCTCGCGCGCCTCGGCCTCGGCCGCGTGGCCCACGAGCAATTCCGCTTCGACGACTCGCGCTACTACTACTACCTCGTGCCGAGAGACTCCGACCGTCTCGCCGAGGCGCTCTACGAGGCCGCGACCAGCCGCTACGAGAAGAAGGACTACGACGGCGCGCGAGAGCTCATCGACGAGCTCAAGGGCCTGGGCATCCACCACCGGTACGAGGACGAGGTGTGGATCCTCGACGCGTACATCGATCTCGCCCAGTGCAAGTTCAAGGAGGCGGACGACAAGCTCGTCAAGTTCGTCCAGCTCTACGAGCCGGTGCGCGACGCCGCGCGCAAGATCCAGGGCGACGAGCACGCGATGCAGGGGCTCCTGTCGGCAGCGCGCGCGGGCAGCGACGCCGCCGGCGCCGAGGTGGGAAACAGCGTGAGCGCGGAGGCCATGCGCGCCATCGCGGCGCTCGTTCGCCTCGATCCCGCCTACGGCGCCGTGTTGCGACGCCGCGCGGTCCTCGAGCACGAGGCCAGCGGGCTTCGACTCGCCATCGGCGCGCTGAGCGACATCCAGCGCGATCTCGCCACGAACGGCGGCGTGCGTCCCGCGACCGACGACAAGCCGCACCCCGAGGAGCAGTCGCAAGACGCGCAGGCCGCGCTCGACGGCGTGCGCCACGCCATCGAGGATCTGGAAGGCTCGAGCGTGCCCGCGGCGCAGATCGCGCCGTTCAAGGAAGAGCTGGCCGCGCTCGAGGCGCGCCTGAAGGCCGCGCCGAAGACCAGCCGCGATCTGGCTGCCGACGGCTCTGCCTCGAGTGGCGGCGGCAAGGATCTGCCGGATCTGCTGCGCGCCGACTCGCAGATCGCGGTCACCTTCGCGCCCACCATCGACGACGGACGCAAGAACCTGAGCGAGGTCGAGACGACCCTGGCGAAGGACGCGCTCCACCGCGTCGATCTGCGCCTCTCACGCCTGCTCCGCCGCGCGCGCCTCGGGCGCATCGAGTCGGTGCTGGGAAAGAAGCGCGCGCTCGAGGTCGAGATCGAGGCCATCAACAACGGCTACCTCCCGCAGGACGCGCTCGATTCGCTCGACGCCGCCCGCTACATGAAGGACAGCGAGGAGTACTGGCCCTTCCAGGGCGACGATTGGCCCGACGAGTTCGTCGGCGGCGAGGGCCTGAAGTAATGCGCGCGAGGACCCTCTCCGCGCTGGCCGTCGTCGTCGCCCTCTCCGGCAGCGCGGTGGCGGCGCCCGCCGACAGGGGAAAGCCCGCGTCCGACACGCCGCTGGCCGCCGGCGAGACGTCGCAGGTCAAGCCCGCGCAGGAGCGCACGCTCGCCGCGCCGCCGCCGAAGGTCGACAAGGGCAAGGGTACGGCCGCCGACCCGGGACGCGGGCCCGGCGGCACGCCCGCCGTCAAGGGACCGAAGGTCCCCGACGAGCTCAAGGCCCAGCTCAAGGCCCAGCTCGACGCGCGCATCGAGAAGGACATCGTCGAGATCCGGACGCTCCGCGGCCAGGCCATCGCGCTCCTCACGACGTTCATCGCCGAGACGCCGCGCGAGTCGGCCGAGATGCCCGAAGCGCTCGTGCGCCTCGCCGAGCTCAAGTGGGAGGGCGAGCGCGAGTCGTTCGTCGAGCGCTTCAAGGAGTGGGAGAAGAAGCCCGTCGATCAGCGAGGCAACGCGCCCGAGCTCAACTACGGCCCCTCGCGAGAGCTCTTCGCCCGCGTGCTCAAGGACTACCCGTGGTTCGGGCAGCTGGACCTCGCGCTCTACGTCGACGGCTTCCTCGCCACCGAGCAGGGCAAGACCGAAGAGGCGCTCGAGCGCTTCACGCGCATCCTCAAGGAGTATCCGAATTCGCGCTTCACGCCCGACGCGCACATGGCGCGCGCCGAGGCCATGTTCGCCAAGCCGGACTACCCCGCCGCGCTCGGCGAGTACGAAGAGGTGCTCAAGTACCCGAAGAGCGATCTCGTCGGCCTGGCGCTCTTCAAGAGCGCGTGGTGCCACTGGCGTCTCGGCAACACCGACGAGGCCACCAAGCGCTTCGTCAAGGTCTTCGAGGTCACCGACACGTCCGGCAAGGCCGTCAACGTGCAGCAGCAGCAGGCGCTCGACGAGCTGCAGGGCGAGGCGCTGAAGTACCTCGTCGAGGTCTTCACCGAGGACGACAAGAACACCGCCCAGGACATGTACGGCTTCCTCACGAAGATCGGTGGCGACCGATTCGCGGGGAAGATCGTGCGCGCGCTTGCAGAGACGTACTTCGATCAGGCGCACTACGACCGTGGCATCGAGGCCTACGAGCTGCTCCTCAAGCTCGAGCCCACGGCGCGCGAGGCGGGCGACTGGGTGCTCAAGATCGCCCTCGGCTACTACGAGGTCGAGGACTACGCGAAGCTCAAGGCCACTTACGAGCGGGCGCTCACCGGCTACACCGCGGGCGGGCCCTGGACGCGCACGCAGGCCGATCCGGCCAACGTCGCCGCCACGACCACGAAGATCGAAGCGCAGCTCCGCGATCACGCCATCTACCTCCATGGCAAGGCGCAGAAGGACAAGACCAGCCGCGCCGAGTACGACGGCGCCGCCGGGCTCTACGAGGTCTATCTGACCAAGTTCGCCAAGGAGCCCAAGGCGTACATGGTCGAGTACTTCCTCGCGGAGATCGACTTCTGGCACCTCGAGAAGAACACCGACGCCGCGACGCACTACCTCAACGCCGCGCGCGGGATGCCCGACGCCGAGGCGCAGAAAGAGCCGCTGAAGACGCAGCGGCACGACGCCATCTACAACGCCATCGCCGCCCTCGAGCGCGTGCGCGTGGCCGAGCTCGAGGCGCGCAAGGCCGGCAAGCAGGTCGCGCTCGAGACCGAGACCGACAAGAAGTTCGCCGAGGCGCTCGATCTCTACGCGCAGCTCTACCCGGCCGATCCGGCGCTTCCCGAGCTCTTCTTCCGGCAGGGCAAGCTCTACTACGACTACGGCGTCTACGACCCCGCGGTGAAGCTGTGGGGCGCCTTGCTCGAGAAGTTCCCGAAGAGCCAGTACGCGCAAGGCGCTGGAGAGCTCATCCTCGACTCGTTCACCAAGTCGAAGAACTACGAGAACATCGAGACGTGGGCACGTCGCCTGAAGGCGGCGCCCAGCTTCCAGGAGCCGAAGCTCCAGACGAAGCTCGACGCGCTCATCATCGTCGCCGTCTTCAAGCAGGGCGAGCAGAAGGCGCTGGCGGGCGACCACGCGACCGCGGCCACGGCATACCTGCGTGCGGCCAAGGAGTTCCCGAAGGACCCGCGCGCGGCGCAGGCGTGCATCAACGCCGAGGTCGAGGCCAAGGCCGCGGCCGATGTCACCACCTTGAAGGAGGCGGCGTCGCTCGTCACCGGCAAGGACTACCGCGACAAGCCCGAGGCGCCGCTGGGCGCGTGGACCGCGGCCGCCACGTTGCAGGCCATGGGCATCTTCGGCGACGCCGCCGAGTTCGATGAGGCCATCACGGCGCTGAACGGCCCCGATCACCCGAATTTCCAGAAGTTCGAGCACGCCCGCGACGCGGCCTACAACGCCGTCATCCTCCGCGCGGCCATCGGCGACGCCGACAAGGCCGTGCAGAACGGCAACCGCTACCTCGCGCTCTACGGGTCGACGCCCGAGGCCGACGAGGTGGTGTTCCAGATGGCGCGCGCGCACCAGAACGCGGGCCGGCACAAGGACGCCGTCGACGTCTACAAGAAGTACCTCGCGCGCGGCTCGAAGAACGTCGACCACCGCGTCCAGGGCTTCGTGCTCCTGGCGAAGGCGCAGCAGAAGAGCGGCGACGACAAGGGCGCCGCCGAGTCCCTGCGCTCCGCCGCGCTCGCGGGCAAGCAGCTCAAGTCCCAACTTGGGCCTGACGGAAGGTTCGCCGGCGCCGAGGCGCGCTACCGCGAGGGAGAGCTCGTCCTGGCGAAGTTCGATCAGATCAAGATCGAAGGCGACGTGAAGCAGCTGGCCGCGCGCCTCAAGCAGAAGGCCGAGCTCCTCAAGCAGGCGGCGCAGGTCTTCCTCGACGTCGTGTCCTACGGCGTGGCCGAGTGGACGACCGCCGCGCTCTATCAGGTGGGACACACCTACGAGACGTTCGCAAAGTCGCTCCGCGACTCGCCGCCGCCTTCGAACCTGAGCGACGCCGACAAGGAAGAGTTCAGCTCGCAGATCGAGGGCTTCGTCGTTCCCGTCGAGGAAAAGAGCCTCGACGCCTACGAGAACGGCTGGAAGAAGGCCATCGAGCTGGGCATCTACAACCAGTGGACCGCGAAGATGCGCGAGGCGCTCGGCCGCTTGAACTCGGAGATCTACCCTGCGTTCAAGGAGGTCGGCTTCGACGTGCGATCGGAGGGTCCGTCGCCGATGCCGGCGCTGATCGACGCGCCGAGGCGCGGGCCCGACGCGGCGAAGGACGCGGACAAGGGACCCGCGGTGGTGCCCCCTCCGGCGGCGACTCCGCCCCCTGCCACCCCGCCGAAGAAGAAATGAAGCTCGCCCTCTCCACGTACCTCGGCCGGAGGCTCGCGCCCGTGGCTCTCGCGTTCGCGCTCGGCGCGTGCGGCGGCCATCACGAGGTCGTCGTGAACACCGGCCCCAAGGCGCTGCCGCCCGCCAATCCGGCGGCCGTGGGCAAGATGGTGCAAGGCGTGGGCGCCGCGAAGGACGGCCAGCGCGAGCGCTCGGTCGCGCTCTTCCGCGAGGCCATCACGATCGATCCCAACCTGTGGGAGGCCCGCTACAACCTGGGCGTGGTCCTCGCGAGCGCGGGCGATCTGGCCCCCGCCGAGGAAGAGCTGAAGCAGGCCCACAAGCTGGCGCCCGAGATGCAGGACGTCGTCGTCGCGCTGGCCGAGGTCGAGCGACGGCGCGGACAGCACAAGGAAGCGGCCGAGCTGCTCAACGACTTCGTCGCAGCACATCCGCTGGCCGTGGAGGCGCGGACGCTGCTCGTCGGCGCGCTCCGCAACTCGGGACAGGTCGAGAAGGCCATCACGGAGGCGCGCGAGGTCCTCGTGCGCAAGCCGGGCGACGCGCAGGCGCTGGCCGAGCTCGCGCTCTGTCACCTCGCCAAGGGCGAGAAGGACACGGCGCAGCTCCTCGCCAAGCAGGCCATCGACGCGAACCCGAAGAGCGCCATCGCCCACCGCGCCATGGGGCTCATCCACCTGGGCGCGGGCGACGACGCGCTGGCCTTCCAGGAGTTCCTCAAGGCCACGCAGGAAGATCCGCGCGACACGACCGCGCGCCTCAACATGGGGAGCGTGCTCCTTCGCGCAGGGGCCTACGCGAAGGCCGAGGACCAGTACCGCGCCATCCTCCAGGTCTCGCCCGACGACATCGACGCGCAGGTCGGGCTCGCGGCGGCCATCCGCGCGCAAGCCGACGCGAAGTCCCCGGCGCGGCTCGAGGAGGCACGCAGCATGCTCACCAAGGTGCTCGAGAAGGACCCGCACAACATCTCCGCGCTCTTCAACCTGGGGGTGCTGTACGCGGACTTCCTGAAGAAGCCGGGCGACGCCGTGCCGCTGTTCAAGCGCTTCCTGGCGGACGCGCCGGGCGACCACCCTGCACGTGCGGACGCCGAGAAGTACCTGTCGGCCACCTCGTCGGCGTCGGACAAGCCGGCTCCGGCCCCGCCCCCACCGGATCCGAAGAAAGGCGGCAAGTGATGAAGCTCCATCAAGCCCGCGCCGTGGTGCTGCTCACGATGGCCACCTGCTTCGTCGCGGCCTTTGCGTTCGCGCAGGGCAAGCCGCCGAGGCGGCCGCCCGCCAGGCCGCCCGCAACCGCAAAGCCGCCCACGGCGAAGGACGCGGGCGCAGCAGGCGCGGGGACGCACGAAGCGCCTCCGCCCCCGGCCCCGACGGCGAGCCCGGACGCTGGTGTCGTCGAGTCGAAGACCCTGGATGGGGGTACGCGCGTCTTCAAGTTCGGAGAGGTCGAGATCGAAGGTCGATTGCGAAGCCCTCAGATTGTCTACTTCCTGCGACGTGTGCGCGCCGAGTTCGCCGCGGGCGATCTCGGCCATCGATCGTTCATGGGGGAACTTTCGGACACTCGCCACACTCCGAGCTTCTAGGAGATCTGCGCCATGGGTACAGCAGCCGTAAGTCCGCAGGTTCTACGCGTCGCCGCCGTGTGGGGGACCACCGTCGTGTCGATGAAGGATCTGATGAGCGGCGAGTCGTTCCTCGCCGGCGACGGCCCCGACGCAGCCATCCCCATTCCCTTCGACATCGACATGTCCTCGGCTCCGGTGCGGGCAGCGGCCGGCGGTTGGGAGGTGGACGCGAAGGGCGTGCTCGCCGGCATGCTCAAGCTTCGCGGGCGCGACGAGGATCCCGTGGCGTTCGGGCAGAGCGGCGCCCCCATTCCCATCGTGCCGGGAGACTTCGGCCTCCTGCAGTACGGGCAGTTCGGGATCTTCTTTCAGTACACGACGCGCCCCAAGGCCATCACCAGCGCGTGGGGGCCCGAGCTCCTCGTCGCGCTCGCGCTCTTCTCGAGCGGCGTGTTGCACGTGGGCGTCCTCGGGCTCCTGCGCGCGCTGATGACGCCGGCTCCCATCGCCAAGCCGCTCGAGCTCACCAACCCGGACGAGTACGCGGCGCGCTTCGGTCTCAAGCGCGCCATCGAGCAAGAGCCGCCGCCCGCGCCCGTCGCGGACAAGGCGGGCGGCGCCGGCGTGAAAGAACCGGGCGCGCAGGACAAGAAGCCGCAAGGCGGCGGACGCAAGGTCGCCGGCGCCGAGGGCAAGCTGGGCGTCAACGGCGACAAGGACAAGACCGAGGTCACCGGCGACATCAAGCCGGCGAAGAACTTCGGCGGCATCAGCGAGGTCCTCCAGGGCGAGACGGGCGAG
>Ga0182021_10011981_pt1 | contig 10304 bp, 9 predicted proteins | sample 612E3MmetaG_FD_120493 | JGI IMG/M metagenome (GOLD analysis project Ga0182021, IMG submission 120493) | Permafrost microbial communities from Stordalen Mire, Sweden - 612E3M metaG (Illumina Assembly) | ecosystem: Environmental > Terrestrial > Soil > Wetlands > Permafrost | place: Sweden... | reverse complement strand
GCCAAGGCGAACGCGCTGAAGCCGGTTGTGCGGACCGATCTGCGCAAACTCGCGGGGATGCAGGCGTATCCTGCCGACGCGCCGGTCAACCTGATCTACGTGGCCGACACCACGACGTTGACCGGCGACGAGGCGGCCAAGCTGGCAACCGCCAACGCCAACACCGGGTTCATCGCCGAGAACGCCTACTTGTTTTGCGCCTCCGAAGGGCTGGTGACGGTGGTGCGCGGCATGGTGGATCGCGCCGCTCTGGGCAAGGCGCTGAACCTGCGTGCCGAGCAACGGATCACGCTGGCGCAGAGCGTGGGCTACGCCAAGAAGTCCGGGGGCAATTGACGGGGGCGCGTCAGCGGTTGCCGGCGGCCTGCCGGTTGAAGGCCGCGACCAGAGCCTGAGCCTGGCGGGCGGAGTAGCCGGCGTCGATATACAGGAACCGCGAAGCGGCCGCGATCGCGGGGGCGGCGGCCATCTGGCCGTCCACCAAGACGGCCACGCGGTTGCCGATGTTGCGGCGCGTGATCTCCAGTTCGCGGATGGCGGCGTCCTCGCGGAAGGTGAGGAAGACCGTCGGGAATCCCTTGGAGTTTTGGCGGAGTTCCGCGGATCGTACGTCCTTCTGCGTCAGGAACGGCGTTGGGGCGAGGCACAGCGGAGCGTCCAAGCCGGGGAAGCTGACGGGCTGGCCGGAGCCCTGGCTGGAGCAGGCGACAAGCACATGCACCGCCAGGGTGACGCGCGGGGTGGGCGCGCTTTGGGCGAAGCCGATGGCGAGAATGCCGGGGAGAGCGAGGAGCGTGCGGAGCGCCATGCTCTCAGGATAGCGGCCGGGAGGGAGGGAATTGCGGGCGGCGCCGGTAGGCGCTTCCCCCATCTAACTTTTCGCCAGGATAACCATGTCGTGCTCGGTTAACTGGTCCACGGGCACCTTCCTCAAACCCACCTGCACCATCACTTTGCTCAAGGCCGGCATCTCGTCGGCCAGTTTGTTGAGCGCATGCACCAGCGCCGTCAGCGCCACCACCGCCCCAGTCGCAAGCTGTAACCCCATCATTATCTCTTGCGGTCCCAGGCCGCGCGTCACCATGGCGTCTGCCGACGCCGACGCCACATCGGGCAGCGCCGCCGCCTTCTTCTGAACCTCCGCCGCGGCCTGTTTCAGGTCGGCATCGGGAACGGCTTCGAAATACACGGTCAGTTTTGGCATATGTTCTAGTTTACGGCCTGCGGAACGCCCACCGAGCCGAGCGAACTAAGAAAAAACGGAGCCCACGAGAAAGTCCCCGCTCCGCCATGTTCGCCCAACCACCGCAGCACGGCTTTCTGCAAGGCGATCTCCGCCGCATCTCCCTTTGCGTAATTCCTATGAAACTCCGAGGTCACCTCGCCCGCAGCCTGCGTCTCCACGGGCCACAAACCGCCCAAGACGGTGCGAACTCCCGCCTGAAACAGCGCCGATTGCAGCCCGAAGATGTCGTCGCCCGGAAGGAACCTCATTCCGCGCCCGCCCACCGCCCGCTGCCCCGAGTTGCACGCGCTGAGCACGGCCACATCCGCCGGCATGTGAAACGTCGCCAGTTCCAGCCCGTCGATCCATCCGTTCTCCAGCACCAACTTGGATTCCATAGGCTCGTCCCGTGCATCGCCCGCGAATACGCTGGTCCCGTGTGTCGCCAGATGCAGCACCGAATAGGCGCTCAGCCCCGTCCCCGACGCCAGTGCCCGAAACGCTTCGGTGGTGGCGCCCGCTCCGGTCACTGCCTCCGCTTTCAGGTTCATCTTCGCGTAGATCCCGGCGATCTCTCGCGCCTCCTCTTCGGTGTTCGCCAACTCCGGCCAGCGCTCGCCCGCCACGTTGAAACGGCTCACCGCCATCGCGAACACGCCCGTCCCCTTTTGCCCGCGCCATTCCAGCAGCAAGCTGCTGAAATTGGGGACATAGCGCACCGCGCAGCGCTGGATGAGAAACCTCCCGTCCCAACTCGCCGCATGAAAGGGAAACAAATGCAGCCCGCGATGCGGCGATATGATCACGCGCGCCTTCCCCTGGAGGAACTCGCGCACGCCCACCGGCAGCAGCATCTCCCCCGCGGCTCGAATGGCCGCATCCAGATCCAGCGGCCCTCTGGCGTCCAGCCCTTCGATCGCCTCGATCAGTTCGTCTACCGGAGCCATTTCGTCCTCCGACTGGAAGACGACGCGCTCCACGTCGAACCGCAGCCGGTCCATCTTCGCGATCAACAGAACCGTGGGCGAGAGGAAGAAGTACCCCAGCAGCGCTTCGTCCGGAGCCAGCGCCCGCTGCACCGTCTCGACGCTCAGCGGCGGAGCCTGCGCGGTGGCCGCCGCGCGCGCCCGCGCAATCGCCAGCAAATCCGCAACGTCGCGCCGCCGCTCACCCAAGTCCTTCAGTTTCTCCTGGTCCCGTTGGCTCGCGGCATCCTGAAGCGCCGCCGTGATTTGGCGGAATTGCTTCATCAGCGCCTCCGTCTCGAGTTCCGGAACGTCCGCGCTCAGCCGGCCGCGAACGGCCGACCGCGCCTTCACCAGTTCCGTGACTTCGAGCAGGGTATCCCACTCCTGCAATTTGAAAGCCGCAAAAGCCGCTCCGGTATAGATATCGACCATCGAATTCAGGTGCGCGCTTTGCCGTAGCGGACTACTCACCCGGTATCGGCTCTCTTCGAAATCGGCAATCGTCTCGAGGCACGTCGCCAGCCCGTCCTTCAACTGGCCCAGCGTCATCAGCGCGCGCATCTTCCACACCTGGGCGTCCAGGTACACCGCCCGCTCATAGGTCTGGGTGAAGGAACTCAGCTTGGCCGGCTTTCCGCCCAACAGAATCGAGCGCGCCTCTTCGGCGGCTTCGAGCGCTTTCCGCGCGTCTCCCGCCGCCATGTGCGCGCAGGCATACTCCAACTTCCACTTCGCCTCATGGAGCGGCATCCCAAGCGCTCTCACCTGCGGCTCCAACTGGTCCAGCATTTCGAACACCGGCTGAACCGGCTGCCCCGCGCTCTGCAATTGACCCGTCAGTTGCCGCAGCCGCAGCAGTGCCTCATCCACCTCGCCGACACTCCGCTCGGTCCGTTCGAAGGCGCCATCGTCCGGCGGCGCCTCCTTCCGAAGCGGCATCTGCGGAAAGTACGGCTGAATGGCCTGCGCCAAAGCGCTGTCCGCTGCATCCGCTTCCGCCTTGATGCGCGAACAGATTGCATCCATTCCGTTCAATAGATCCTCGTTGCGCAGTGCGCGCGCCGGATCGCTCGCCGCGCATTGCGCCACGCGCCCGGAAAACACCGGCAGATACGCATGGCACACTCTCATCAGCAACTCGTACACGCGTTTCCCGGAAGCCAGATCGCAAGTCCGCGCCACCCAGGAATCCAGGGCCGCGTCGGCGCCCACCTTCTCAGGGTCCATGAAGCCCAGTTTCCCGAACGCCGTCACCGCCCGCTCCGCAGCTTCTCCCGCGCCGAATCCATCCCCGGCATCCTCCATCACCTGCGACAGATCGCTGTACGCCATGGCCATGGAAAGCGGCTCGGGCGGATGCTCCGCATCGAAGAGCGATCCCAGAATCCTCTGCGTCGCCCTGTCCGTATCCCCCGTGATGAGCAGTTCCAGTGCCGCCGCTTTCTGCCGCGATTTGCCGGCGTTCTCGCCGTCGCCCGCTTGGTCCAGGAACTCCGCGCTCTTGGCGTACCATTCCAGCGCTCCCGGGTTGTCGCCCAGGTTCGCCGACGCGTCCCCCAGCGCCTCGGCCGCCGCGCCGCAATAGTAGAGCGCATACGGGCGTGCCGTGTTATCCGGCGCGGCTTCCTGGCAGAGCCGCTCGAACTCGCCCAGAATCGCCTTCAGATTCTCGACGGTTTCGGCATTCACCAGTCCCGGAGCCGTGTGCACACTCATCAAACGCGCGCTGGGCGGCCCAATCCTCTCTGCCAGCGCGTTTCCCGCCAGCGTTCCGGCCGAAAGCTGGGCGATGTCCGGGTAAAGTCCTATCAGCGCCGCGCTGATCTGGCCGATGTTGTACAGCCCCGCCGCCCGTTGGACCTCCTGCGGCGTGGCCGTCCCGCCCAGGCAGGCATTGTACAGCGCTTGTTGCTGGCGCGGCGCTTCGGGCCCTTCGAAGCCGGCGTCCCTCATCAGCTTCAAATACAGCACCCGCGACAGGCCATACCACGGCCGCAGTGCGTCTTCGCTCTGGCCCTGAAACGCCGCCTGGGCCGCCGCCGCGCACTGCTCGAAGGGAAGGCTCAGCCAGCCCTCCATGGTGTGCAGACGATCGAGATTCTGCGCCTTCAGGTCGTCCTTTTGGAATGTCTCCCGGTATCTCTCCCAGGCGGGCATATGGCCTCCTTGGAACCCACCCGGGCCAGGGCGGACAGCCGCGCTACGGCTTCGGCGTTCCCGCTTCCACCGGATACCCCTTGTCCGTCCAGTCCGCCGCGAAGCTCGTCTCCACGTACAACGCCTTCACATGCGCGAAGCCCATCTGCCGTAAGAACTCGACCGCCGGCTTCACGTTGGGGCAGTGGGACCAGGGGCAGCAGCCGCAATAGACCACGATCTCGCGAGTGCGGGGCAGTTTGTCCACCGTCGCCTTCAGGGCGTCCAGGCCGGCCGCCTGCGAGCCGGGACCGGCATAGATCGACCCCGGAATATGCTTCCCGCGGTACAAGAAATTCGGACCCACGTGAACCATCACGGGGTTCGAAACCTTCGCTGCCAGTTGTGCGGCCAGGTCCTTCGGCTGCACCACGGCCACTTCCGCCGCCAGTCCAACCAGCAGCGTGGCGGTTACGCCAAACGCGAGAGCTTTCATCGCCATGCCAGCCTCCGTCTACTTGGCTTCCTTCACAGTCAGAAACCCGCTGACGTTCTCCCACAGCAACCGCGGGAAACTCTTGTCCAGATAACTGCGGATGGACACGTAGCACTCGTCGCACCGGTTGCCGGCGGTGAACTCGCCGATCATGCGGGTGCGGTCCTCCAGCGCGTAGCGCTTGAACTGCATGGAGCAGGGCTGCAGGGCGCCGTCGGCGGTGACCACCAGGAAGCGCAGGCCGGCCTTGCAGCCGGGCGTGCCGCCGTTGGCGAAATAGCGGCGGGTGGCTTCCAAAGTGGTGGGCGCGTTGACGATCCAGTTGGTCTCGTCGCGGCGCGTCTCCACGCGGTCCAACTGGCGGTTCAGCTCCGCAAGCTGCTCGCCCGATCCGGGGAAATAGTCGCGGCAGCCCGTCCGCCGCGCGGAATATGCGCTGTAGCACAGGTTGACGCCCCATTCGCGCGCGCGGTCGGCCACGGCATTGATCTCGCCCAGGTTCTCGCTGGTGATGCAGGTGTTGAGGACGATATCGTCGTGCCCCAGCTTCGCCAGGCGCGGGACAAGGTCCTTAAGCTGGGCATAGAGGCCGGGATACGCGCGAAACTCGTCGTGGCGTTCGTCCGGGAAATCCAGGCTGACGGAGAACTGGTCGATGCCGGCCGCGCGCAATTCCAGGTACCGTTCTTCGGTCATGAGGGACCAGTTGGAAACCAGGATGGTATAGGGCACCTTCGAGCTGCCCTTGATGGTGCGGACGATCTCCGCCACGTCGCCGCGCATCAGCGGCTCGCCGCCCGAAACCTGCACCACGCACGGATGCAGGGCCTGCATGTAGCGCCCGTAATCGGCGGGCTTGAGGTTGCGCGATTCGTCGCGCGGTCCGCCATGGTCGCAGTGCTTGCACCAGCACGTGCAAGCGTCGGTGACTTCGAACGAAACCACGATGGGGCGTTGGGCGAGCCAGTTCAGGGAGCCGCGCCCGATGATCTGCAGCGAGTCTATCAGCGGTACCTTACGCAAACGTTTTCAGCCTTCTTAAGTGGGATGGTAACACGCCACGCCCGGGGACAGACTACGAGTTTCCGGCGCAGTTTGCCGGAAACTCGCTGTCTGTCCCCAGGTTTTGTTTTCGGTGCAGTTCGCCGCGCGCTATGCTCAAAACTATGCCCCCCCACGCCGGCCTCGTCGAAATCGTGGATGCCGCCATGGCGGATGCCGTGCGCAAATCCGGCGCCTGGGTGGTCTGCAAGCCCGGCTGCACGCCCTGCTGTATCGGCCCGTTCCCCATCACCCAGCTCGATGCGCTGCGGTTGTGGGACGGTCTGCGGATTCTCGGCCGGCAAGACCCCGATCGCGCGGCGCGGCTCATCGAACGCGCCCGCGAATCGGCGGCGCGCCTGGCCCGGCAGTTCCCCATCGACACCCTGGGCCGCGTGCTGGACGAAGACGACGACGCCGCCGGGGACGAACCCTGCCCCGCGCTCGACCCGGCCACCGGCCTCTGCGATCTCTACGACGCCCGCCCCATCACCTGCCGCACCTTCGGCCCCGCCGTACACTGGGGCTCCGGAGCGGTGGGTGCCTGCGAGTTGTGCTATGCGGGCGCCACCGACGAACAGATTGTGCAATGCAGGGTGGAGATCGACCCCGGCGGTCTCGAAGCCCGGCTTGTGGATGAGATGGAAGATCGCGGGCAGACCATCGTGGCCTTCGCGCTCACGGCATCACCCACAGATCCAAATCCCGAGCTGCCTCGAGGCCCTCTTCGATCCTGACCTCCCGCGCACCCGCCCGGCTCATGGCGGCCGAATCCGGCGCCTGGTATTCGAACGTGGATGCTACGCGGTACATGCCCGGCGCCAGGCCGGCGAAGGCGTACTGCCCGTCCACACTGGTGCGCGCGGAGCGCAGGTCGCCCCATCGCCTGCCCGAACCCGGGTCGACGGCTTCCAGGTACACGGGCGCGCCGGATGCCGGCCGGCCGTAGCCGGTGACGGCGCCGCGCAGCGTGGCGGGGTGCGGCGAAAGAACCACCTCGACGGTTAGGGCCGCGCTGCCGGACGCCACGGCAATCTCGTTCCATCCGGATGCCGGTCCGCCGGCGGTGTGCGCCCCCGCACCCGAAACGCGCGCCACGTACCAGGAAGCGTTGGGGCCCAGCGCCACGTCCCAGCGTCCCGGACCGAGGCGCGACTGGCCGTCCGAATCGAGCCGCAAATACTCCGGGTTGCCCCGTCCGGAAAGCTCCTTGCGCCGCGTCAGGAATGGCAGCCCGGTGGGATCCACGCGGTTGCCGGACGTGTCCACGAAGGAGAACTGCACGCCGGAGAGCGGCGCCAGCTCGAGGGCGATGCCCGAGCGGTCCCCGCCGATCTCGACGGGCAGCCAGGCCATCAGTGTTCTGGCGGATCTCGCTTCGGCGGTCTCGGCGTAGATTTCGTACGTGCCGGGCGCCACGCGGTCGATGGTGAAGCGGCCATCGCTCGCGGTGGTCTCGACTTGCGACCCCATGTCGGAGACCAGCGTCACCGTGGCCGGAACCCGAATGGGGCTGGGGCTCGATACGCGCCCGCTCAGGGTGACCAACCGGCCGGCGACGGGGCGGATGTCGGCATTGGACGTATCCGCGTCGAGCACGGCGTCGGCGGCAATGGCGCCGCCCACGGCGAGCGATTCGCGCGCGAAGGTCGGCAGGAAGACGCCGGTGGCTTCGTCAATCGCGGCCGTCCGGGCCAGGTGGGCGCCGGGCGAGAGGCCGGAAACGCGGTACACGCCCCGGTCGTCGGTGGTGGCGCGGCCCACCAGTTCCGGAGGCCGCGTGTTGCGGTACACGAATACCGTGCAGTTGGGCACGCCCACGTTGTTCTCGTCGATCACGCGGCCGCCGACGGCGCCGAAATGCGGCAGCGCGAGCCGGATCTCGGTTACCCCGGATTCCGCCAGCACCACCGGCGTTCCGGCCGAGGACCAGCGCGTCTGCCCGTATTCCGCGCTGGCGAACCCGGTCTTCGAGGCGGTCACCAGGTACGATCCGGCGGGCAGGGCGGGGAACTCGAAGTGGCCACTGGGACCCGTGCGAACCGACGCCGTGGCGCCTTTCGACCCGCCCACCGGCTGCACCACCACCAGCGCGCGGGCCAGCGGCTTGCCGGATTGTTTCTCCACCACCGTGCCGCTAATCGCCGCGCCCTGGAGCGCGCCGCACGTCAACGCAAAGAGGAGGCATCTGAGCATGGGCAACCCTATGGGAGCACGAACAAGTCCAGGTCCCGCGTCTGGGTATCGCTTGCCCCGACGCTGACATCCTTGGCGCCGAGTTCCATGGCCGCGGTATCCGGCGCCAGGTATTCGAACGTCGCCAGCACGCGATACGCGCCGGGCGCCAGGCCGGAGAACTCGTAGGCGCCGCGCACGCCGGTGTACCCCGTGCGGAGTTCGCCGATGCGGGCCTTCGACTCCCGGTCGTAAGCTTCCAGGTAGACCGGCGCTCCCATCACGGGTTCGCGGTCGGAGCCGATCACCACGCCACCGAGCGAGCCCGACCGGTTGGACAACGTGAAGCGCACGAAGCCGTACCCGCCGGCCGTGATAAGGTTCCAGCCGTCCGGGCGGTTCCTGAGTCCCACACCGGAACTCGAGTGATAGAAGCCGGTGACGGCGTAGCCGGCTGAAGGCTGCAACAGCACCTCCCACCGGCCGGGCGCGAGGACGGCGGATGTGACCCCGTTCCAGATGGTGACGCCGTCGCCGATGCCCGCCAGGTCCACGCGCCTGGCCCGCAGCGACAGCTTGGAGATATCGGGGACCGTCCCGCCTTGCACCATATAGGAGATCTGCGTGGGCTGCACGCAGCTCAGTGCGATCCCGAGGCCGGTGACATCGCGATCCACGGGCAGGCTCATGTACGCGCCGGCCACACCCGAGGCGCCGCAGTTGGACCGGGCCGGGGCCGTTCCGTAGATTTCGTACCGCCCCGGCGCCACCGGGTTGAAGCGGAAGGCTCCCGAGACCGTGATGGTCTGCCTGCCCGTCTCGCCTGCCAGCGTCAGCTCGACCGGCGCGCCGCCGCTCACCTGGCCCCGTACCTCGAACAGCCGGCCCTGCGCGGGATGCACCTCGATCCCCGTGGAATCCAGATCGAGCTGCACGTCCACCCGCCGCGCCTGGTCCATCTCCTGCGCACCGGGGGCGAACGCCGGCAGGTAGCTAACGCCATCCACGGTGATGCCAGCCGAGCGCACCAGGTACGTCCCGGGCGTCAACCCGTAGAGGCGATAGCGGCCATAATCGTCGGTCGAGGCGCGGGCGGCTATCTGCGCGGGCTTGGCGTCGCGATAGGCCATCACCTCGTGGCCCAGGATGCCGACGTCGTTTTCGTCCACCACGCGGCCGGTGATTACGCCGAAGCGGTGCATGCGAACGCTCAGCGTCAGCGAGTCGTTGGCATCGACCACCACCGGCATGCCGGCCGAATTCCAGCGCTTCTGCCCATATAGCGCGGTCACCCAGTACTGCCGCGAGGCGCTCACCAGGTAGGCCCCCGCGCGGACGGCGGGAAACGCGAACATGCCGAAGGAATCGGTCCGGGCGGTCAGGGTGGCGCCGCCGGAACCGGCGATGGCCATCAGCCTCACCTCCGCATGCGAAAGCGGTTCGCCGCCGTCGTGGTTCACCACCGAACCGCGAATCACCGCCGCATGGAGCGACGCCCCGGCGAGGAGAAGCGCAAGCCATCGATGCATGGTTTCTGAGGGGATGACGCCGCGGGCCTCGAAAGAGTGCAGGGAGAATTCGCACCGAACCGGCCCGCCCACTTCACGCCGGCGAACCCGCTTCTCCGCCGCACATGCGCGCCGCCGCGCGACGATCGCCAGCACGGGAACCGCCGCCAGCAGGGTGTGCGTCGCCAGGATGCCGAGGTATATCGCGCGGATGGTACACCAGATAGCACAGCAGAAACCGGCAGGAGACCACGAAGGCTGAGGTCATCGCCCGGCGATGAGGCTGCACCGGCCGGTGGCAAATCGGCCAATAGCCTCACACCGTGGGGCGTCCCGCGCGCGCCAGTGGCGCACCCCGCCGCTCCGCTATTATGCCGCGCTGGTCTCGGCCTTCTGAGCCGCGAACAGTCCCGACAGCAGCAGCAGCACGAGCCCGAACCCCGCCGTCACCGCCAAGCCCTCCGCCCCGCCCGGCACCGCGCCCACCGTGGTGCTCCACCAGGTGCGGTTCCATCGCGAAACCGCTTGCTTACGCGCGCGGCTCCGTTCGGAGCCACGACGAGGTGCCCTTTGGGCCTGGAGTGGTTGCCGGAAATGGCACCGAACCACACGGTCAGAGACCTAGAACGCGTCGCCGCCGCCGCCGCCGAAGCCGCCGCCGGAGGAACCGCCGCCGCCGCCACTACCAAATCCGGAGTCGCTCGAACTGCTCTGCGGCGCGGAGGCGAAGGCGCTGTGCATGTCCGCAGACATCG
>Ga0182021_10011980_pt1 | contig 10304 bp, 8 predicted proteins | sample 612E3MmetaG_FD_120493 | JGI IMG/M metagenome (GOLD analysis project Ga0182021, IMG submission 120493) | Permafrost microbial communities from Stordalen Mire, Sweden - 612E3M metaG (Illumina Assembly) | ecosystem: Environmental > Terrestrial > Soil > Wetlands > Permafrost | place: Sweden... | reverse complement strand
TGCCCCGAGCTCTCCACGAAAATCGGCGCCACCCCGCTCGATACCCCGGGCGTCGCCAGCACGTGGCTGGTGTCGATGCCGCGCGCCGCGAAGTTCTCGATGGTCGCCGGCCCGAACAGGTCGTCGCCCACTCGCGCCACCATCGCCACTTCGGCGCCGCACAACCGCGCCGCCACCGCCTGGTTGGCGCCTTTGCCGCCGAATCCCAAGCTGAACTCGCGCCCGAAGATGGTCTCGCCCGGACGCGGGAACTGGTCCGTGTACGTCACCAGGTCGATATTCGCGCTGCCGATGACCACAATCCGCGGCTGATATTTCATAGCATTGCCAGCTTACCAAAGGTACAATCCCTTCATGACCAGCGTCGTGATCGGAATGACACTTTGTGCCGCATTGCCGTTCGTGGCCGCCCCCGCCCGCGCCGAGTCTAACGCCGAGCTCAAAGAGCAGGTACGGCAAACCGAAATCGCCTTCGCCAAAACCCTGGCCGATCGCAATCCCACCGCGTTCGCCGCATTCCTGGCCGCCGAAACCGTGTTCATGTCCAGCGGCAGCGTGACGCGTGGCGCCAGGCAAGTCGCCGAGCGATGGAAGGCCTTCTTCGAAGGCGCGCAAGCCCCGTTCTCCTGGGCGCCCGAGACCGTCGAGGTGCTCGATTCCGGCACTCTCGCCATGTCCTCCGGCCCGGTGCGCGATCCGTCCGGCAAGCGCACCGGCACCTTCAATTCCGTTTGGCGGCGCGAACCGGATGGCAAGTGGAAGATCGTCCTCGACAACGGCTGCCCCGCCTGCAACTGCGACGCGCCGGGAAAGTAGTAGCACCGCTGTCCCCGGGTTTTGCTTTCTTCCCGGGGCGCCGCGCCCTGCGCCCCTGCAAATATCGCCGCCGGACAGCCATAGCGAGCCAGTGCCGCATCCCGGAAGGCGCGCGCCTGGCCGGGCCGCCGCGCCGCGACGAACGCCTGGGCCAGATCCACGGCCGCCGCGCACATGTCCTGGCGCAGTTTGGGACAGGCCGCATACAGCGCGGGGGGACCCCTCACCAGCGACACCGCGCAAGCTCCTTCGGGAATCGCCGAATAGAGTTGCTGCAACGCGTTGACCGTCGCGGGTTGCATTCCGTCCAACTGCGCCTTCTCATCCATCGCGAGAGCAGCCGCCTGAAGATTGCCCGCGGCCACATGGACGCCGGCCATGCCGTCATAGCACTCCAGCGAAACGGGGTTGAGATTGCGTCCGCGGCGATACGCCTCCAGCGCTTCCTCGCGCCGGCCCAGGCGCGACAGGGCCGCCCCCAGGTTCACGTATAGATCCTGAAACCCGACCCGTTCCGTGAGGGGCTTGCCATGTTGCAGTTGGATTCGTTCGTAGACCGCCTCCGCAGCCTCCGCCACCTCTCGCGCCTCCAGTAGCGCGGCCAGCGAACTCTCATACCAGCGCCGGCCTTCGGCAGTCGATGCCCCCCCCAGTCCATCCGCTTTCACGCCCCGATACATGCCGAGATAGTTCAGGGCCTGGTCGGAACGCAAGGCGAGCGGCAAGGGACGCAACATCGCGCAGGCGATCTCCGCCTCGCCGATGGCGCGATCCAGGTTGGCGCGCGGGTTGCGTTCGAACAGCGACCGTCCCAGCGTATCGTGAACCTTGAAACTTCCCGGCGCGATGCCCGCGTCGTGCGAGAAGAGCGCCAGGTTGTCCTGCCAGTCGCGGTTGCGGGCGAGGGTGCGGCCGCCGAAAACCACTACCGCCAGGGCCAGTACGCCGGTCCCGAGCTTTCCGTTCGGAAGCCGGTATGCCAGCGCCGCCGCCGCAATCGCGAAGCCGATCGAGGGCAAGTACAGGAAGCGCTCCGCCATGATCGAGCCAGCCGGAAAGATCAGGTTGGCGGTGGGCAGCAAGGTAAGCCCCAGGAATCCCGCCGCCCAAAAAGTCAGGCGGTCGGAGCGGCGCCGCCAGAGCGCGATCCCGAGAATCGCGGCGATGGCGATTAGCGAGAGCCACGCGGCGGCATCCCCCGCGGATGCCAGCGGGATCTGGTTGTACGATCGGTCGGCGGAGAGTTGCCAGGGACAGATCAGCAGCCACAGATCGATGCCGAGCACTTTGACGGCGGTGAAGCGTCCGGGCCAAAACCCGGCCCCCGCGATGGGGTTGTCCAGGAAATTCGCCACCGGCCAAGGGAGGGGGCTGAAGATGCGCTCCCGCACCCACCACAACAGGCTCGCCGCCGCCATCGCCGCGGCATATGGCAGCAGGCGCTGCCAGCGGTCCCGCGATTGCCCGGCGCCGAAGGTGAGGTCCCACAGGAGCATGACGCCCGGGAGGACGGCGGCGTTTTCCTTGGCAAACATGCCCGCCGCGGCAATGGCAAACAGGCCGGTTGCGGCCGCCGCCAACCGCGTTCCCCGGAGAGTTGCCGTTCGGATGTAGAGCAACAAGCCGCCCACCACCGCCATGGCCGCCATCAGGTCCGCGCGGCCGACGATATTGGTCACCGCCTCCGTGCCAAGCGGATGCACGGCCCACAACGCGGCAGCGAAGAAGGCGGGCCCGGCGCGGTTGAGGATGCGCCCGGCGAGCGCGAACACCAGGCAAACGTTGCAGGCATGCAACAGGAAATTGACCCAGTGATATCCCGCCAGGTTGTCGCCGTTTCCCAGGATGGCGTAATTGAAGAGAAACGATGCCGTGGTCACCGGCCGGTAAAGCCGGTCGCGCGAGGCCGGCCACCAGTAGTCCTTGGCGAGAATCAGCCCCAGGTTCTCCGCGCTGGCCTGGCGGATGCGCGTGTCCTGCTCCAGGACGGCGCGCACATCGAGCGCCGGCCCCGTATCGAAAGAATTGGCGTAGGCCAGCAGCGCGATCGCGCACAGGCCGGCGCGCAGGCACCAGGAACGCTGGAAGAATCGCGTGTCCTGGACGACTGAGGAAGTGGACCTCCGAAGCGGCGGCATGGACGTGGATTCCATCGTAACAGCACCTCCGCCCCGAGAATATTTGGGACTTCCGTTACCCCGAGCCCCCCGATTCCGCCTTCTCTGTTCAGCCGAAGTCGAAGTGTGTCCGTCTCGCTTGTCAGCTCCGAAGGAGAAACGATGGTCCGCAAGATTCAATTCGCTCTGTTAACCCTCTGCGCCGCCGCCGTGCTATGCGCGCAGGACGAGCCGCCGGCCCAGCTGCCCGCGGCCGGTGGTGGCGGCCGCGGTGGCTTTGGCGGTGTTGCCGCCGTTAACCCCGATCCGCAGCCCTACGATCGCGTCGTCACCAAGGAAGCCAAGACCTCCAAGGGCCTCTTCACCGTCCACCAGATCAAAGAGCGCTACTACTACGAGATCCCCAAAGGTGAGTTGGGCAAGGACTTGCTCTGGAACTCGCAGATCGCCAAGACCACCGCCGGGGCAGGCTACGGCGGCGGCCAACTGGTCGCCAAGGTGGTGCGCTGGGAACTCAAAGGCAATCGCGTCCTCCTGCGCGAGGTTGACTACAGCCTTACCGCCGACCCCAACGAGCCCATCGCCCTGGCCGTCAAGAACGCCAACAACGACGCCATCATCCAGGCCTTCCCGGTGGCCGCTTTCGCCAAGGATGGCGACCCGGTGATCGAAGTCACCCGCCTGTTCACCGGCGATATCCAGGAGTTCAGCGCCCGCCAGCGCCTCGGCGCCACCGCCATCGATGCCACCCGCACCTTCATCGAGCACATCAACCCGTTCCCCGATAACGTCGAAACCGAAGTCACCGTCACCTACACCCGCACTGCCGGCGCCGCTACCCCAACCGGCGGCGGGCGCGGCGGCGCGCTCGGCGCCGGCCAGATGCGCCCCGGCAGCGCCACCGTCGTGCTCCATCACTCCATGGTGCGCCTGCCAGAAAAACCCATGATGCCCCGCCTCTTCGATGAGCGCGTCGGCTACTTCACCACCAGCACCATGGACTATTCACGCTCCGAGTACAAGGCCGAACGCACGCGCTACATCGCCCGCTGGCGGCTCGAAAAGAAGGATCCCACGGCCGCCGTCTCCGAGCCCGTCAAGCCCATCGTCTACTACATCGATGCCGCTACGCCCAGAAAGTGGGTGCCCTGGCTCAAGAAGGGAATTGAAGACTGGAACGAGGCCTTCGCCGCCGCCGGCTTCAAGAACGCCATCGTCGGCAAGGAAGCGCCCACCGCCGCGCAGGATCCCAAGTGGAGCCCGGAAGACGTCCGTTATTCCGTCATTCGCTGGCTGCCCTCCACCACCGAAAACGCCAGCGGGCCGCACATCAGCGACCCCCGCACCGGCGAGATCCTCAACGCCGACATCCAGTTCTATCACAACGTCATGAACCTGGCCCGGGACTGGTACTTCGTCCAGGTGGGCCCGCTCGATCCGCGAGCCCAGAAACTGCCCCTCCCGGACGACCTGGTGGGCCGCCTGTTGGAATACGTCGTCGCCCACGAAGTCGGCCACACGCTCGGGTTCCAGCACAATATGAAGGCCAGTTCCATGTACCCCTTCGAAAAAATCCGTGACAAGGAGTGGGTCCACAAAATGGGCCACACCCCGTCCATCATGGACTACTCGCGCTTCAACTACGTGGCGCAGCCCGAAGACGGCATCGCCGTGGAAGACCTCATCCCCCGCATAGGCCCCTACGATGTCTGGGCCACCATGTGGGGCTATACGCCGATCCCCGGAGCCAAGACCCCCGACGACGAGAAGCCCACTCTACGCAAATGGGCCAAGGAACAGGACGACAAGCCCTGGCTGCGCTTCTCCACCGCCAATGCCAACGGCGCCGATCCCGGCGAGGAAACCGAAGCCGTCGGCGATGCCGATGCCGTCAAGGCCACCGCTCTCGGCGTCAAGAACCTGCAGCGCGTCACCAAAATGTTGATGTCCGCCACCGCGTACAAGGAAGGCGAAACCTACGATCAGCTCGCCGAGCTGTACGGCCGCGTCCTCAACCAGTGGAGCACTGAGATGACCCACGTCGCCGGCATCGTCGGCGGCTTCAACAGCCAGGAAAAAGTGGTCGGCCAGGAAGGCCGCATCTTCAACCTGATCCCCAAGGAGAAGCAGCGGGAAGCCGTGAAATTCCTCACCGAGAACGCCTTCACCACGCCCGCCTGGTTGGTCGACGAAGAGATTCTCCGCCGCATCGAACCCGTCGGCGTCATCGACCGCATTCACACCGCGCAGGATCGCGTGCTCACGCAATTGCTCAATAGCGGACGCTTCGCCCGCCTGCTGGAACAGGAAACGCTGGATGGCAACCTGGCCTACTCGCCGGTGGAATTCCTGGCCAGCGTCCGCAAAGGCATCTGGAAGGAACTCGATTCGCCCGCCGTCAAGGTGGACCCCTATCGCCGCGAATTGCAGCGCGCGTACCTGAAGGCGGTGGACGGCAAGATCAACGCGGCGGAACGCGCCGCCATGCCCGTGCCCGCCCAGTTGCCCGAAGGCGTCGTCATCCCGCGCGTGATTACCTCTGGCGACGAGAAGCCCATGTATCGCGCCGAACTCCGCGCCCTCACCGCCTCCATCGCGGCCGCCATGGCCAGGACGACGGACCACGAGACCAAAGCGCACCTGGAGGCCAGCCGCGACGAGATCGCCAAGATCCTCGATCCCAAGTTTGCCCCAGCCGCCGCATCCGCCGCCGCCATCGTACTCGGCGGTCGCTAAGAATTACAGGCCACAGATGAACACGGATGAACACGGATAACACAAGTCCTTGCGCTTGGTCTTATCCGTGTGTATCCGCGTTCATCTGTGGCCCAATGTCTTTTCCCCGCCTCGAAGGAATTGCTCACCGATCGCGCGCCGTCCACCTGAGAATCAGCGCCACCACCACTCCCAGCGGAACGCTGACGGCCAGGAACCACCTCGTCGGCGGCACTCCCGCCAGTAGAATCGCGACCATCCCCAGCGTGAAGATCAGTCCTGCCGCGTTGCCCGGGACCGAGATCTTGCTCAGGTTCTCCTCGGGACTCGGGTCGTCGTCTGTTCGTGAACGCTTCGTGCCCACGTCTCCCACCATACGCCCCTCGGTGCCAGTGGGATATGGCTTCGCCTTGTCCCCCAGCGCGGTTGACGCCTCTTTTGACAGGATGCTACCCTAAAGCTGCTGAGCAGTTTTCGACGCGTTTCTCCTTAACTTAAAGTCATGGACGCAATGTTGCACGCCTTGGGCGGAATACTGCTGCGAGCAGTGCCGACCTTCCTGCTGGTCTTTCTGCTGCACTTCTATTTGAAGAGCGTCTTTTTCAAGCCGATGGAAAAGGTGCTGCGCCAGCGTTATGAAGCCACCGAGGGCGCGCGGAAACTGGCCGAGCTGAGCCTGCAACAGGCGTCCGCCAAGACCGCCGAATACGAAACCCAGTTGCGCGCCGCCAAGGCCGCCATGTACCAGGCGCAAGAGCAATTGCGCAAACAGCTACAGGAACGCGAAGCTGCCGCCACAGCCGAGGCCAGAAAGAACGGCGACGCAGCGGTCAACCTGGCCAAGACGCAACTGGCGGCCGACGTGGAAGCCGCCAAGGCCAGCCTGGCGGCGGATAGCGAATCCCTCGCCAACCAGATTGCGGAGACCATCCTCCGGCGGAACGCCGCATGAGACGCCTGGCGATTGTCCCCGTGATTATCGTCGTCGCGCTCGGCCTGGCCTTCACCGGCCGCCCGGCCCTGGCGCAGGAACACGAAGGCGGCCCGAAGAAAGAAGAGAGTTTCGGCGACAAACACGAACTGGCGCTCAAGTGGGCCAATTTTCTGGTCCTCGCCGGCCTGTTGGGATACTTCATCGGCAAGAACGCCGGACCGTTTTTCGCCGCCCGCTCGGCCGGCATCCGCCAGGACATGGACGAATCCCTCCGCCAGCGTGAGCAGGCCGAAGCCAAGGCCGCCGACGTGGATCGCCGCCTCGCCAACCTGGAGAAAGACATCGCCGCCCTGCGCGGCCAGAGCGAAACCGAGGCCCAGGCCGAGGCCGAACGCATGGCGCAACAGACGGCGGCCGAAATCGTCAAGATTCAGGCCAACGCCGAACGGGAAATCGCTTCCGCCGGCAAGGCGGCCCGCATGGCTCTGAAACGCTATTCCGCCGAGCTCGCCATGGGACTGGCCGAACAGAAAGTCCGCGCCCGCATGACGCCAGACACCGAAGACGCTCTGGTCCAGGGATTTGTGCGGAATCTGAAGCCGTAAACTCAAATGACACTCTCCGCCGTAGCCACGCGATACGCCAAGGCCCTGGCCGACGTGACCTCCGCCCGCGCCGACGGCCTGAGTCCCCAAGACGCGCTGACTCAGTTGCGCGCCTTCGAAAGCGCCCTTGCCGCTTCCCGCGAGCTCGAAAATGCGCTCATCACGCCCGCCGTCCCCCTGGGCCGCAAACGCGCAGTTGTGGAACGCATCGCCGGCCTGCTCAAGCTGTCCCCCATCGCGCGCAATTTTCTCTTTGTGCTGATCGACCACCGGCGCATCGCGCTGCTTGGCGCCATCCTGAGCAGTTTCGACCTGATTATGGATGAGCGGTTGGGCTTCGCCCGGGCGGAGGTGTCCTCGCCGCGCGAGCTCACCGAAACCCAGCGCGGCGCCATCAGCGCGCAACTGGAACACACCACCGGCAAGCGCATTCGCACCCGCTTCGCGGTGGATCCGGAGCTGATCGGCGGCGTGGTGGCGCGCATCGGCTCCACCGTATACGACGGCAGCGTGCGCGGCCAGTTGCTAACGCTGGGGCGGCGCCTCGGCACGGAACGATAATCGGAAGGAACTATGGCTCAAATTCGAGCGGACGAAATAACCAGTATTCTGCGCCAGGAAATCGAGAACTACGAGCGCGCCATCGACGTCTCCGAGGTCGGCTCGGTGATCTCCGTCGGCGACGGCATCGCCAGAATCCACGGCCTCGAAAAGGTCATGGCCGGCGAGCTGATCGAGTTCCCGCACGACGTGGCCGGCATCGCCATGAACCTGGAAGAAGACCAGGTGGGCGCCGTGCTGCTCGGCGACTTCACCGAAATCAAAGAGGGCGATGAAGTCCGCCGCACCAAGCGGATCATGAGCGTCCCGGTGGGCGAAGCCCTGCTCGGCCGCGTGGTCAACGCGCTCGGCGTGCCCATCGACGGCAAGGGCCCCATCCTCACCACCCAGTTCAGCGCCGTGGAACGCCTGGCCCCCGGCGTGGTCGCCCGCCAGCCCGTTAAAGAGCCCATGCAGACCGGCATCAAAGCCATCGATGCCATGATCCCCATCGGCCGCGGGCAGCGCGAGTTGATCATTGGCGACCGCCAGACCGGCAAGACCGCGCTCGCCCTCGACGCCATCATCAATCAGAAGGGCGGCGACATGACCTGCATCTATGTCGCCATCGGCCAGAAGCGCTCCACCGTCGCCCAGGTGGTCAAGACCCTGGAAGACCTCGGCGCCATGGAGTACTCGATCGTCGTCGTCGCCTCGGCTTCCGACCCCGCCCCCATGCAGTATCTGGCGCCCTTCGCCGGATGCGCCATTGGGGAATACTTCCGCGATTCCAAACGCCACGCCCTCTGCGTCTACGACGATCTTTCCAAGCACGCCGCCGCCTATCGCGAAATCTCCCTGCTGCTGCGCCGTCCGCCGGGACGCGAGGCCTTCCCCGGCGACGTCTTCTACCTGCACAGCCGTTTGCTGGAGCGCGCCGCCAAGCTCAACGACGCCAACGGCGCCGGTTCGCTCACCGCCCTGCCCTTCATCGAAACCCAGGCGGGCGACATTTCGGCCTACATCCCGACCAACGTCATTTCCATTACCGACGGCCAGATCTTCCTCGAAGCCGACCTGTTCAACAGCAACCAGCGTCCCGCTATCAACGCCGGTATCTCCGTCAGCCGCGTCGGCGGCAATGCCCAGACCAAGGCCATGAAGTCCCTGGCGGGCGGCATGCGCCTCGATCTGGCGCAATATCGCGAACTGGCGGCATTTGCCCAATTCGGCAGCGACCTCGACAAGGCTTCGCAGCAGCAGCTCAATCGCGGCAAGCACCTGGTCGAGATCCTCAAACAGGACCAGTATCAGCCGCTGCCCATGGAAAAGCAGATCATGATTATCTGGGCTGGCACCAAGGGGTACCTGGACGATCTCCCGGTGGAAATCTGCCGCAAGTTCGAAGCCGAGCTGTACCGCTTCGTGGATAACGCGCACCGCGCCGTGCTGGACGAAATCCGCACCAAGAAGGTGCTGGACGCGGACCTCACGGCCAGGATCAAGGCCATTATCGAAGAGTTCAAGGCGCGCTTCGTGGCGGAGAACCCAACGGCACAAGCACATGCCTAGTTTGATCGATATCCGGCGGCGCATCCGCTCGGTCAAGAACACGCAGCAGATCACCAAGGCCATGAAGATGGTCTCGGCGGCGAAACTGCGCCGCGCGCAGGAACGCACCATCGGCGCACGGCCCTACGCCGCGATGTTGCGCAAGGTGCTGGGCAACGTCGCCGCCGCCGTCAGTGGCGACGAGAGCGTGGCCGAGAACCCGCTGCTCGCCCGTCGCGACGAAAAGCGCATCCTGCTGGTGCTCATCACCGCCGACAAGGGCCTGGCCGGCGCCTTCAATACCAACCTCATCAAGGGCGCGCAGCGCTTCCAGGCGGAGCGCCCCGGCGTCGATGTCAAGTTCGAGCTGATCGGCCGCAAGGGGCGCGATTTCTTCCGCAAACGCGGCGTTCTCGTCTCCGGCGAGCATGTCGGCCTGGCGGCCAAGTTGCGTCACGAAGATACGGCCGCCATCGCCCGCAAAGCCATGGAGATGTTCCGCGCCGAAGAGATCGACGCCGTCTATCTGATTTACAACGAGTTCAAAAGCGTGGCTACCCAGGCCATGACCGTCACGCGGGTGCTGCCCGCCGAACTGCCCCAGCAGGCGGCGCCGGTGGATTATATTTTTGACGACCCGCCGGCGGAAATGCTCGACGAGTTGCTGCCCAAGTACGTGGAAATGGAATTCTACCGCGCGCTCTCCGAATCCACCGCCAGCGAGCATGCCGCCCGCATGACCGCCATGGATGCGGCCAGTTCCAACGCGGCCGACATGATCGACCGGCTCACGCTCTACATGAACCGCGTGCGGCAGAGCAGTATCACCAAGGAAATCATCGAAGTGGTCAGCGGCGCCGCCGCGGCCGAGTAAGGATTATTTATGGCAACCTCCAACCCAGCAGTGGTAGTCGGCAAGGTGGTCCAGGTGGCCGGTCCGGCCGTGGACTGCGAGTTCCCCGAAGGGCAGATCCCCCTCATCTACACCGCCATCCGCATCACCAGCGAAGGCTTCGACCCGCTCGA
>Ga0182021_10011979_pt1 | contig 10305 bp, 5 predicted proteins | sample 612E3MmetaG_FD_120493 | JGI IMG/M metagenome (GOLD analysis project Ga0182021, IMG submission 120493) | Permafrost microbial communities from Stordalen Mire, Sweden - 612E3M metaG (Illumina Assembly) | ecosystem: Environmental > Terrestrial > Soil > Wetlands > Permafrost | place: Sweden... | reverse complement strand
CGGGAGGCCCTGGAGGAGCTCGGGCATTCAGATGCGACCGTCGTGTTCGACTGCCAGTCGTCAGCGATGCCTCTCGCACTGCCAGAGCGCGATTCCTTCACTGCGTCGTTCAACCCGAAGTACACGTTCGAGAGCTTCGTGGTCGGTGCGTCAAATCAGTTTGCGCATGCGGCGGCGCGTGCCGTGGCCGAGATTCCTTCAAAGTCGTACAATCCTCTCTTCATCTACGGTGGCGTGGGCCTTGGCAAGACGCACCTCATGCACGCGATCGGACACTACGTGCAGGCGCGTGTTCGAAACTCCCTCGTCATGGCTTACGTCTCGACAGATCGGTTCATCAATGAGGTCATCAACGCCATACGCTTTGACCGACTTCATGCGTTTCGCGAGCGCTATCGAGCGGTAGACGTGCTACTCGTCGATGACATCCAGTTCATCGCCGGCAAGGACCGCACACAAGAGGAGTTCTTTCACATCTTCAACGCGCTTCACGACAATCAGAAGCAGCTCGTGATCTCCAGCGACTGTCCCCCGCGACAGATCCCCACGCTAGAGGAACGACTCCAGTCTCGCTTTGAGTGGGGCTTGATCGCCGACATCCAGCCTCCCGACATCGAGACAAAGGTGGCCATACTCCGCAAGAAGTCCGAGTCCGAGCGTGTCGAGGTCCCTGAGAACGTGGCCCTCTTTATTGCGAGCAAGGTCCGCACGAACATTAGAGAGCTGGAGGGCAGCCTGATCCGGCTCATCGCATACGCCAGCCTAACGGGACGCGACATCGACCTAGAGCTCGCACGTGAGGTCCTTCGAGATCTGCTGCACGCCGAGGAGAAGCCTGTCACGATCGAACTACTCCAGAAGCTCGTCGCCGACCACTATCAGCTTCGCATCACGGATCTCAAGGCACGCAACAACTCTTCGTCTGTCGCCTTCCCTAGACAGGTTGCCATGTACCTGGCCAAGAGCCTGACTAAGGCCTCTCTGCCGGAGATTGGCCGTTGCTTCGGTGGCAAGCACCATTCGACCGTCATTCACTCCGTCAAGAAGATCGAGACGCTGCGGCGGAACGACCCTGATTTCGACCGACTTATCAATCGCTTTCTTGAGTCCGTTCAGTGAGATACCGGAAATTCAACAGAGCGAGCCTCGCCCACCCAGTTGAACGCCTGTGCGTTCTCGACTCTCATTCCATTCTTCTAGCAACTTCACCGTCTCTCTCGCGTTTTTTTCAACACTACAAAACACTACCTATCAATAAGCAAGCGTCTTTTGGTGGCTTTTCGAGCGCCCATCAACTACATCAATAGTCACTACATTGAGAAACCTGAGAGGAATGAAGAGATGGAGATCAACCTCCCAAGAACAGATCTGGTAAGAGAGCTCTACTTTCTTCAGGGTATCGTCGAACGGAAGAGCGCCATACCGATTCTCTCAAACACGCTGATTGAGGCTCGTGCACAGGAGATATCCTTCTCTGCCACCGATCTCGACATCTCTCTTCGCAGCGCGTGTGCCGCGCAAGTCACCGAGGAGGGCTCGATCACCATCAACACGAAGAAACTTTACGAGATCGCCCGCTCGCTGCCCGAGGCGGATGTGAGCATCAAGCTGCTACCAGAGTACTGGATCGCGATCGAGTGCGGCAGCGTTGCGTTCAAGCTTGCGGGACTGCCCAAGCAGGATTTTCCGGCGCTGCCGCAACGCGGCGGAGCGGCAGCGATCGAGATCAACGGCGAAGCCCTAAGAGATCTGGCCGCGCGCACGGCGTTTGCCGTCAGCGGCGAGGATGCACGCTACTATCTGGCGGGTGCGCTGCTGGTGCTGGAGGAGGGCGCAGCGGCCCTCGTGTCGACCGACGGCCATCGTCTGGCCTATGCGCGTCGCAGCTCAGCGTACGCAGGGCGAGCCAGTAAACGTGTGCTGATCCCGCGAAAGGCCGTCCACGAGATCGGGCGCCTCCTCGAAGGGAGCGAATCCATCGAGTTCGAGGAGTCTGCCAATCACCTCCTGTTCACTGTTGGCAAACGAACGCTGGCCTCGAAGATGGTGGAGGGTCAGTTCCCATCATTCGAGAACGTCATCTCGACGAAAGGCGACAAGAGAGTACTGATCTCCCGCGAGGCACTGCTCACGGCCATTCGCCGCGTCAGCCTCGTGGCCTCAGACAGGACGCGTTCGATACGGCTGACCGTGGGCCCCGGGATCGTCACGGTTGCGGCGGCATCGCCCGACCTGGGCGAAGCGCGCGAGACCGTCGCGGCAGAGTATGATGGAGTCGAAGTGACGATTGGTTTCAACGCGCAGTACTTGCTCGACTTTCTGCTGACCGCCGGCACCGACCGAATATCGATCGAGCTAAAAAACGCAGAGAGCCAGGGCGTCTTCCGACCGGCAGGCGACACGCCCACGGATCACTGCTACATCGTGATGCCCATGCGTCTGTAGCATGGCGGGCGCCCAGGCCGGACGCGGACATGCCGAAGGAGCGGGGCTCCACGCACGCGCCCAGGCTTCACGGAAGAGACAGAGGTGGAACTTGACGCAGGTGCAGGTGCTCCGGGAGGCCAAGCCAAGCTAGCGGCGGTCCAAGAATGACGGAAGCCCCCAAAGAGGAACAGGCCAGCGCTCACGAGTACGGCGCCGACGCCATCCGGGTCCTGGAAGGCCTGGAGGCCGTTCGCGTGCGCCCGGCGATGTACATCGGTTCGACCGGACCGAGCGGGCTGCACCACCTTGTCTACGAGGTTGTCGACAACTCCGTGGACGAGGCCCTGGCCGGCTACTGCAGCGAGATCGGCGTCACCGTTCATATCGACAACTCGGTGACGGTCGTCGACAACGGTCGCGGTATTCCAGTCGGCCCACACCCTACCGTGCACGGCATGGACGCCGCCGAGGTGGTGCTGACCAAGCTGCACGCGGGGGGGAAGTTCGACAAGAACTCCTACAAGGTCTCAGGCGGCCTGCACGGCGTCGGCATCTCTGTCGTAAACGCGCTCTCTGAGCGACTACACCTCGAAATCTGGCGCGACAAGAAGGTCTACCGCCAGTCCTACAGCCGCGGCGTCCCCGATGGGCCCATCGAGCAGACAGGCGTGACCGAGAGACGCGGCACCAAGATCACGTTCAAGGCGGATGCGCAGGTCTTCGAGACGACGGAGCTGAGCTTCGATACGCTTTCACAGCGCCTGCGCGAGCTCTCGTTCTTGAACCGCGGGATCCTGATCACGCTCGATGACGAGCGGGATGGCCGCTCGCACCGGTTCCACTACGACGGCGGCATCGCTTCCTTCGTTGAGCACCTCGGGCGCAACAAGACCGTGCTGCACCCCGAGCCGATCTTCGTAGAGGGAACGCGAGAAGGCGTGCAAGCCGAGATCGCGCTGCAGTGGAACGACGGCTATGCGGAGAACATCTACTCCTTCGCCAACAACATCAATACGCACGACGGTGGCACGCACCTGATTGGATTCAAGAGCGCTCTGACGCGCACACTCAATGCCTACGCTACGTCCGCCGGCCTGGCGAAGGACATCCAGGAGCCGATGCAGGGCGAGGACGCGCGTGAGGGCCTCTGCGCAGTCATCAGTGCCAAGGTGCCCAACCCGCAGTTCGAAGGCCAGACCAAAGGCAAGCTCGGCAACTCGGAAGTCAAGGGCATTGTCGAGAGCTTGCTGAACGAGAAGCTCGGCAGCTACTTGGAGGAGAACCCCAGCGTCGCACGGCGCATCGTGCTCAAGGTCCTCGACGCGGCACGCGCGCGAGAGGCGGCGCGCAAGGCGCGCGATCTGACGCGGCGCAAGGGGGCACTGGACGGCGCCGGTCTGCCAGGCAAACTGGCCGAGTGCCAGGAGCGCAACCCAGAGCTGTGCGAGCTGTACCTGGTCGAGGGCGACTCGGCCGGCGGCTCGGCCAAGCAGGGCCGCGATCGTCGCTTTCAGGCGATCCTTCCCTTGCGCGGCAAGATCCTGAACGTCGAGAAGGCACGCCTCGACAAGACGCTGGCCTCCGAGGAGATCCGCAACATCATCGCGGCCCTCGGAACGGGCGTGGGCGCCGACGACTTCGACATCAGCAAACTGCGCTACCACCGCATCATCCTCATGTGCGACGCCGATGTCGACGGCAGCCACATTCGTACCCTGCTGATGACCTTTTTCTATCGGCAGATGAAGGAGTTGATCGAGCGCGGCCACCTCTTCATCGCGCAGCCGCCGCTCTACAAGGCCAAGGTCGGCAAGAGCGAGCGCTATCTCAAGGACGAGCATGCGCTCGACGCCTTCCTGATGCGGCGCGCTACGGAGAACCGCAGCTTGCGGCTGGCCTCGGGCGAGCTTGTCACCGGGGCGCAGCTCGAGCACCTGCTGCACAAGATGGTGACGTTCGGCAAGCTGATGGCTGTCATCGAGCGCAAGGGGTTCCCGCGCGTGCTGGCGGACCGCCTGTTGCGCCAGGGCGTCGTGGCAGCGAGCGTCTTCACCGACAAGAATGCGCTGCTCGAGATCATTCGCCCGCTGCGGGACGCCGGCGCTGACATTGTGCTCGAGCGCGACGAAGAGCACGGCGTGTTCGAGATCGTGCTCCAGATCGGACAGAACGGTCGCGCGCGCGAGCTGCGCCTCGGTGACAGCTTCGTCGACTCACCGGAGTACCGCGCGCTGTTCGCCTGCTACGAGCAGGTGCGTGAGACCGACGCCGTCCCGTTGTCGGTCATCGACGGCGGCGAGACCTCCCTCGACAGCCGCGAGGCCGTCGTCGCTCACATCCTCGCCGAAGGCCGCAAGGGCCTGACCGTCCAGCGCTACAAGGGCCTGGGCGAGATGAACGCCGACGAGCTGTGGGGCACGACGATGAATCCCGAGACGCGCACCCTGCTGCAGGTGCGGCTCGAGGACGAAGAGGTGGCCGAGAACATCTTCACGACGCTGATGGGCGACGCCGTCGAGCCGCGGCGCCAGTTTATCGAGGAGAATGCGCTCAACGTGAGGAACCTCGACATCTGAGGATCGACCATGCCCACTGACGGCGCCGCCCTCCTCAAGATACCGGTCAACATCGCCGACGAGATGCGGCAGTCCTACATGGACTACGCCATGTCCGTCATCATCGGGCGCGCGCTCCCGGACGTGCGTGACGGACTCAAACCGGCCAACCGGCGCGTGCTCTACGGCATGGCGCAGATGGGCCTCGAGCCCGGGCGCGGCTGCCGCAAGTGCGCCAAGATCGTCGGCGAGGTGATGGGCAACTATCACCCCCACGGCGACATGGCCATCTACGACACCTTGGTGCGCATGGCGCAGGACTTTAACATGCGCGCCACGCTGGTCGACGGCCAGGGCAACTTCGGCTCGGTTGACGGCGATCCGCCGGCGGCGATGCGCTACACCGAGGCGCGCCTGACGCGCCTCGGTTCCGCCATGATGGCGGACATCGACAAGGAGACCGTCGACTTTCAGCCCACGTTCGACGACACCTCCGTCGAGCCGGTCGTCCTCCCGACTCCATTCCCGAACCTGCTCGTCAACGGCGCTGCGGGCATTGCCGTCGGCATGGCGACGAATATCCCGCCACACAACCTACGCGAGATCGTCGACGCCCTCGTCTACCTGTTGGAGAACACAAATCTCGAGCGGGGCGAGCGCCTGGCCGGGGTGCTCGAACGCGTGCCGGGCCCCGATTTCCCAACGGGCGGATTCCTCTACGGGCGCGAAGGCATTCAGCAGGCCTACACCACCGGCCGCGGCTCGATCGTCATGCGCGCCCGCACAGAGATCGAGACACGCAAGGGAGATCGCGAGGCGATCGTCGTCACGGAGATCCCATACCAGGTCAACAAGGCACGCCTGATCGAGCGCATCGCCGAGCTGGTGCGCGACAAGCGCATCGACGGGATCTCGGACGTGCGCGACGAGAGCGACCGCGACGGGATGCGTATCGTCGTCGACGTGCGCAGGGGCGAAAACGCGCAGGTCATCCTCAACAACCTCTACAAGAGCACGCCGCTGCAGGACACCTTCGGCATCATCATGCTGGCCATCGTCGATCAGCGGCCACGCACGCTGGGCTTGCTCGAGGCCTGCGAACTGTTCCTGGATTTTCGCCGCGACGTCGTCCGGCGGCGCGCCCGCTACGAGCTCAAGAAGGCCGAGGCCCGCGCACACATCCTCGAAGGCTACGTCATCGTCCTGGACGATCTCGACCGCGCCATCGCGCTGATCCGCGCCTCGGCCAACCCGGCGGCGGCCAAGGCGGCGCTGCTCGAGCACTTCCCACTGAGTGAGATCCAGGCGGAAGAAATCCTCAAGCTGCAACTACAGCGACTCACGGGCCTCGAGCGGCAGAAAATCCTGGACGAGCTCGCCGAGCTGCGCATTGAGATCGCACGCCTGCGCGCGCTGCTAGCCTCGGCGCAGCTGATCGACGCCGCGATCACGGCAGAGCTGCGACAGATCGCGCAGGACCATGGGGACGAGCGACGCACGCAGATCATCGAGCGACTCGACGCCCTGACCGCAGAGGAGCTGGTCGCCGAGGAGGACGTGGCGATCTCCATCACCCACGAGGGCTACATCAAGCGTACGTCGATCGACAGCTACCGCAGCCAACGTCGCGGCGGACGGGGGCGGGTCGGCATGCGTACGAAGGAGGAAGACTTCGTCGACCGGCTCTTCATCGCCTCGACGCACTCCTACGTGCTCATCTTCACGGACCGCGGGCGCGTGCATTGGCTCAAGGTGCACGAGATTCCGGAGGTGGGCCCCCAGGGACGCGGCAAGGCCATCGTCAACCTGGTACACCTGCACGCTGGCGAGAAGATCGCGGCGTGCTCCGCCGTCAAGGACTTCGGCGGCGACGCCTTCGTCCTGCTCGCGACGCGGCAGGGCCTGGTCAAGAAGACGGAGTTGTCAGCGTACTCGAACCCGCGCGCCGGCGGCATCATCGCCATGGGCGTCGCGGAGGACGATGCCGTCATCGATGCCGTGATCACCTCAGGGCGCGACGAGATCCTGCTGGGGACGCGCGGTGGCATGGCTATCCGTTTCCACGAGGACGATGCGCGCGCCATGGGACGCTCTGCCCACGGCGTCAAGGGTGTTGAGCTTGAGGAGGGCGACGAGGTCGTCGCGCTCGAGGTCGTCGATGAGAGTGGCGTCATCCTCACCGTGACGGCAAACGGCTACGGCAAGCGCACCGCCATCGCGGAGTACCGACGGCAGAACCGGGGCGGCAAGGGTCTCATCAACATCGAGAGCGTCGGCCGCAACGGGCCGGTCGTCGGTGTCAAGTTCATCCGCGGCGACGAGGGCGTGATGCTCATCACAGGACGCGGTATGATCATCCGGCTGAACACGGCGGAGATCGCCAAGTACAAGCGCATCACCCAGGGGGTGCGCCTGATCCAGATGGAGGAGGGAGACCAGCTGGTGGCTGTCGATCGCATCGCCGAGCGCGAGGACGGGGACGACGCACCGACGAGCCCGGCGGTTGAGGGCATGTGAGCTCGTGCAAGGGGGCTGTCGCCGGAAGCCGCTCATTGCCGGGCAGGGATTGTCGTGGCAACGAGACCGCTCCGCCCCAGCGGGGTGAGGGGCCGGTCCTATGAGGGAGGACGCCATGCTAAGACGAGGGACGCTCCTGGTGGCCGTGAGTGTTTGCCTGGCCGCTATCGCCTGCGGCCGTCCTGAGAAAGTCGTCATCACCAAGTACTTCGAAGCCGTCAATCAACAGGACAGCCAGACGCTGAGCAGCTTCGCGACCGTGGACCTCAGCCTGAAACACGTTGACGACTGGCAGCTCGTCCGTGTCGCCGAGGAGAACGACGCGCCTGCCCCGCTCGCTGAGCTCCTGCAAAAGCAGAAGGAAGCGGACGCTGCCGTGTCCGCCCACCGCCGTGCCATCATGGACTACAACCTGGGTCACACCTCCGAAGTTGACCGCGTCACCGACCTGCGGAGGAACAAGAAGCCGATTCCGCCCGCTCTGGAGGGTGCAGCGAAGATCGTGGACGGTTTCCTGGAGAAGCGCAAAGAGCTGGCGCGTGTCGCAGGAGACGCCAAGGCGAAGGTCGATGCGGAGCGGCAGATGATGACCATGTCCATGGGCAAGGTCGATGACGACGTCACAGGCACGATGCACACCAGCGTGATCGAGCTGGAGTTGACGGTCAACGGCCAGAAGAAGCCCTACAACATGACGCTGCGGCGGTACAAGGTGCAGGCCGCCAACGGCTACAAGCCGATGAGCCGCTGGGTGGTCAGCGGCCTAGCGCCGAAGGCGTAGTCGCCGGCGGCGCGACGGCAGGAAGTGCGAGCGCGCGTGCGGCGGGTCATTCCTGGCTCGCGGCGCGCTTGCCGTTCGGCCGTCGACTCGCTCAGTCGAGCTCAAGCCCCGCGAAACGCGCGACCAACCGCTTCGTTCCCACCGCAGGGAATGACGCTGTCAGCTTGGCGTCTACTCCCACACCGTCGACCCGCAAGATCGTGCCTGCCCCGAACAGCGGGTGACGGACGTGCACACCCGGGCGCAGCGCGTGTGCGTTCGCGCACTCAAGCGCCGGCAACGCTGGAGCCTGAGCGCCGGGTGTTTCGGCGGACCGAATCGCGGCCGTGGACGCCGCTCGAAAAAGTCCAGTCTCGCCGAGAAAACGGCTGGGCAGCGACGTCTGACGTCGACCAAAGAGCTGGCGCGTCTGAGCGCGACTCAGGACGAGGCGGTCGCGGGCGCGTGTCATGCCTACGTAGCACAGGCGCCGCTCCTCTTCGAGGCCCTCTGCACTACCGAGGCTGCGCGCGTGTGGAAGGAGCCCCTCCTCCATCCCCGCGAGATAGACGGTTTCAAACTCCAGCCCTTTGGCCGCGTGCAAGGTGAGCAGCGTGACCGCGTTCGGTGCCGTCTTGCCATCCGTCGATGCCAGCAGTGAGACGCGATCGACGAAGGCCGCCAACGAGGGTTGCGCCCCCTGATGCTCGAACTCGTCCGCGGCGGCAACGAGCTCAGCCAGGTTGGCCAGACGATCCTCTGCCAAGGCTGGGTCGTCCGCTGACAGATAGCGCACGTAATCCGTTGCTGCCAGCACGCGCTCGATCGTCGCGCGCGGCGTGAGCCCAGCTGCTTCGCGGCGGAGCGTGCTCAACATCTCGGAGAAACGCAGGAGCGCTGGCACCGCGCGGCTACTCAGCATTCCCTCAGAGGTGGCGGCTTCGATAGCCTCGCAAACCTCCAATCCCTGCGCCTCGCACAGACGATAGACGGGCTCGACGCTGCGCTCGCCCAGGCCCCGCGGCGGCACGTTGATCACGCGCCGGAGCGACGCCAGATCGCGGCCGTTCACGATCAGCCGCAGGTAGGCGAGCAGGTCCTTGATCTCCTTGCGCGCATAGAAAGCAAGTCCGCCGACCACGACATACGCCACTCCTGCCCGCAGCAGCGCCTCCTCCACGAGCCGGCTCTGGGCGTTTATGCGGAACAGCACGGCCACGCGGCCGAGCTTCTGCCCTATCGCCGCTTGTTGCGCGATCCAAGCGGCCTCTTCAAACTCATCTGCTGCAACGCGAACCACCACGGACTCGCCGGACGCGCGCTGCGCTCGCAGCGTCTTGCCCTTGCGTCGACGGTTGTGCGCAACGAGCGCGCCGGCGGCGTCCAGGATCGCCTGGGTGGAGCGGTAATTGTCCTCCAAGCGGATGGTGCGGGCGCCGGGGAAATCCTTCTCGAAGCTGAGGATGTTGTTGATGTCGGCGCCACGCCAGGAGTAGATGGATTGGTCCTCGTCCCCGACGACGGTGAGGTTGCCCGCCGGCCCGACCAGGTGGCGCACGATCTCGTACTGCGGCCGGTTGGTGTCCTGGTACTCGTCGATGAGTACGTACGGGAAGCGTTGACGATACGCGTCACGGGCCTGCGCGTCGCTGGCCAACAAGGCAGCGGTTCGCAGTAGCAGGTCGTCGAAGTCCAACCCTCCACGCGCCGCAAGCCGGCGCTGGTACTCGGAAGCGACGCGCGCCCGGATGTCGCTGGTCGCATCTTCCACTGCCGCGACATCCAGACCGCGGTTCTTGCGCCCCGAGACCCAACTCAGGACCTGGCGCGGCACGGTCACTCGCTCGGAGATGTTGAAATCCCGCAGGATCTCCCGCACAAGGCCAAGCTGGTCAGACTCGTCGAGTATTACGAAGTCACGTGCCAGGCCGATTCGCGGCACGCCCCTTCATCTCTTCGGCGGCCTTGTTCGTGAACGTCACCGCGAGAATCGCCTCGGCAGGCACGCCGCGATCGGCGATGAGGTGCGCGACGCGATGCGTGATG
>Ga0182021_10011977_pt1 | contig 10306 bp, 5 predicted proteins | sample 612E3MmetaG_FD_120493 | JGI IMG/M metagenome (GOLD analysis project Ga0182021, IMG submission 120493) | Permafrost microbial communities from Stordalen Mire, Sweden - 612E3M metaG (Illumina Assembly) | ecosystem: Environmental > Terrestrial > Soil > Wetlands > Permafrost | place: Sweden... | reverse complement strand
TTTGAAACCACAGTAGCTATGGGGTGCCTGGCACAGTCAAGTGTTTTTGAAGATTATCCAAATATCAAATTCATAACTCACCACTGTGGAGGCATGGTGCCCTTCTTTGCACGGAGGATAGCGATGCGTGCCTGGGATAGAGATGTAGTGGGTGAACGGAGGAGAAAGGTAGTGGCCAATTTCCGCAAGTTTTATGCTGATACTGCGGTTTATGGGAACAGTGCAGCATTGATGTGTGGATATGATTATTTTGGCGCGGATCATATAGTTTTTGGCACAGATATGCCACTAGGTGGAGGAGCAGACTCTTCTGGGGGCTACCGAAGTACATCGGACACAATACAGTCGATAGAAGAAATGAATATATCGGCCACGGATAAAGATAAAATATTCGAGAGCAACACCAAACGCCTCCTAAATTTGTAACTGTAATCATAAAAAGTCTATGTAAGTAATTTGTGTCTATAAATGGTATGTGCCGATGATGTAAAACGCTGGTTGTTAAAATGCTTATGCTGGGCTTCCCGCGAAACGAGTAAAATTGGCTGGTTACAGCCATGAAATGAGTGGTGTATTTATACTCTCTTTATATTGATTTTTCTTGGTTCAACGCTGCCAGGGAAGTTCCAGGGTACTGAGAGTTTGTTGTAGGACTCTTGGCTAAGTGTTACATGATGTCCCTCCCGTGATGGAGCCTTGGGAGTAATCGGGGTTAGTGGCAAAGCCAGCCTTAATGATAGTGATATATGTAGTCTAAGTATGTCCCCAAAATGGGTTGATAGTCAATTTTATGGAAGTATTCTATAGAAAAAGGAGATTAATATGAAAAGAGGAATTATCTGGGTAGTATTAACTTGTCTCATGATTACATCTCTGGTTTTGGCGTCTTGCTCTAAATCAACTACCACCTCAACATCGGCCTCAACAACGATCCCAACAACTAAAACTACTACGACCACCAATACTGTTACAGCTACTACCACTACCACAACTACTACCAATACCACTACCACAACTGCCACCGCAACCGGAAATTGGTGGGATAAGCTAGGTAAGCCGCAGTACGGCGGTACAATGACCTTGCGACTCAACAATACTTCTTACTGTTTTGACCCATACTTCTGGAGTAATACGGTCGCCCTCTATTCTGGATATCTCGAACAAATGTTCGAGAACGATTGGACATTGGACCCAGCAATATTCAACTACAAGATAAGCTACCGCCCCGCCCAGTATGCGGTTGGCGACTTGGCACAAAGCTGGGAATTTACCAACCCAGGCACTTATGTTGTCCACCTGCGCCAGGGAATACACTGGCAAAATATAGCGCCGGCAAATGGCCGTGAGTTTATCGCTTCTGACGTGGTGTATCACTATGATCGACTGTACGGCTTGGGTTATGGATATACCAAACCAGCCCCAGGTTCTACTACAATTGTAAATTTTGTGAACCTGACATCGGTGACGGCCCCTGATAAGTATACAGTTGTCTTTCAGTGGAAGATAACCAGCCCTGAGTTCATTAGTGAGCAAATGATGTCGCCTAATGCCTCGCAGTGTATTGTGAACCCTGAAGCAGTACAACAATGGGGAGACGTCAATGATTGGCATCATGCCGTAGGAACCGGCCCATTTCTTTTGGGGGATTTTGTTGCTGGCAGTTCGGTGACCATGGTCAAGAATCCCAATTACTGGGGACATGACGAGCACTACCTACAGAACCAGCTTCCCTACATAGATACACTCAAACTTCTCATAATTCCGGATAATGCTACGGCCCTGGCGGCTATGCGTACTGGCAAGATTGACGCAATGGACGGAATTTCATTTACGCAGGCTCAGGCAATACAGAAAACGAACCCTGAAATATTGCAGACAACAACTCCGATGGCATATGGTACTACAGTGGACCCGAGAAATGACAAGGCACCTTTTAATGACATCAGGGTTCGAGAAGCAATGCAGATGTCGATAGACCTGCCAACCATAGCTGCTACCTATTATGGTGGCAGTGTCGATCCATACCCAGTCGAGTTAACTTCAAGGTACATGACAGGTTGGGGGTTCCCATACGAACAGTGGCCGCAAGACCTGAAGGACCAGTTTGCCTACAACCCGACGGCGGCCAAGCAGCTCTTAGCCGCAGCTGGCTATCCCAACGGTTTCAATACCAATATAGTGGTTGATAATAGCGCGGATCTCGATTTATTGCAGATAGTCAAAGCCTACTTTGCTGCGGTTAATATTAACATGAGCATACAGACGATGGATACCGCCTCAATGAATGCTTTTGTCTTTACCGGACACAAGCAAGACGCACTGGCCATGCGCGCACAGGGATCAATTGGTAGTGGCGTTGAGCCAATGAGGCAGTTTACCTACTTTCAGACGACAAGCGCAACTAACTATATGCAGATTAGCAGCTCTATTTATGACGGTTACTCTAGTAAAGCCTTGGCAGCCACCAGCATCGATGAGGTTAAGCAAATATTGAAAGATGCGAACGAGCTCGTCGCACGTCAGCATTTCACCATATCCCTGCTTCAACCGAACAATTTTGACCTCTATCAGCCTTGGCTTAAGGGTTACAGCGGTCAGGCCCAGTCGATCTCGGGGAATGCGGCTACAGGCTTCGAGAAACTCTTCTTCTATCCGGCGCGATTCTGGATAGACCAGACCTTGAAGAAGTAGTATATAGCTTGGGGTGGGGAAAGCGAAATGTAGGCTCCGAAGCCCTAATTTCGAGGCCGATAATAGGTCTTTTAAAGACTAAACTGCGCGCGAAGAAAGTATATAGGGGGAACTGCGTAGAATAAAGCTACCTATTGTAATTTCGAGTAGGAGGAATAAGCATTGACTAAAAAGTCGTTGACAGGAAAAAGAGTCGTCGATGAGATCATAAAATGCGGGATCACCGGAATACCGGCCGTTTTACTCCGGAACATGCATAGATTAAATGGATAATTACAAAGATAGTTTTCGGTAAATAACGTTGACAAAACAAACAAGAGAGGTATAATTAACCTAACTGAAAAATCTGCTTTAGAACCAAAATAAGTCAGAAAAGTTCAATTGTTCCTCACAATTTCCCATTCCAAATATAACCAAAGGCATAAATAAGCAAATATAAACAAGGATTATGCTTATCACACATAAAAAGACGGAATCATTCAATATTATTTGAGGAAAAAAGATTATATGCCAAATAAAAATCGGAACAAGCCTGTCTGGCTAAACCGCTACACTTTGTTTGGCATTATTGTACTAGTAATTATCTTATTGATGGTTATTTTGTTTTCTCATAGTTGGAAGAAAACTTACACTGAGATTCCCCAAGTTAATAAGGATTTCAATGGTTATGCTGGGATTGGTCTAACCATAACTAATTTCAATTTTGACGATGATACCGTCTCTTGTACAGCGGAGTCTTCTCTTTCATCTGGTGTTCAACAGGCTGTCGAAAAATCTGGTCAGTCTTTCCCAATTAAAATTTATCTATATAACACGGACATTAATCAATATGCTGATATTGTCTTGGATAATAATAAACTTACTCCCCCGGTAACTCAGAGTTCAAATACATGGGCCTCTACAACGATGACTGTTTCTGGGGGGATGATTCGAGTTATTGCACCGACGTTGGAATCTGACGAAAATTGGCAAATCGGGGTTCCAACTGATTGTAAAGTAAATGTGATTCGAGATGACTTCAATTATCCTTTCGACAAATATAGAATTACGCTTGTGGCAAACATGGATACACCACAAGGAGTTCCTCTACCTGCAATAAAAATTTCTTCTAATCAAAATATCGAAATGCCTTTTGCTTTCACGGTCGCTACTTATTTAAAAGGATATAATGTAATAGTTTCGCCGACAGCTGGAAGCAACAATTCGATTGGACTCACAATAGAGAGAAGCTGTAGTGAAAGAGCTTATGTGTTGATTCTGCCGATAACCTTGCTTTTAGCTAGTATATATTCATTCTCTTATAGTTTGTGGTTGTTGAGGCATTCCGGAGAAACTGTAGATATCGAGGCTTTAATCGCAATGGCCGGCTTATTTATTGCTATACCATCTTCAAGGGCCATAATCGTTCCTTCGCAAATTCAAGGATGGACTTGGGTCGATTTGATAATATGGACCTGTTTATTTTTAATGATTTTTAACTTGTTCGTTTTGATGTTTAAATATACCCAAAAGAAAAAAACAAGAATAAAAACTCGTTAAACATTTCAATTGACTTTGTAAAACGGCGCTCTTAATCAGCGCGGTTGAGGATTAACGCTACAAAATATTGGATTTTTTATAGCACATATACAAAGACTTCCACCTCACTAAAAGCTTGGAATGTTGGATAACAACATAAGAGTTATGTTGTGACCTGCATTAAACATTACATCGTTTTGACTCAACAATTAGAATAGACTTAACATTCTGACGTTTTTGTTACTACTCTCGCCTGATACATTGACTTGATTTAACATCTTTATTGAATCGGCATCAACTGTAATGTTGGTATTTAGATGGACGCTATAATAATAGCGTCTTCGTTGCAACCAAGCAGCCTCTGGCAAAGGAAAAACCTGAAGAAAATGGTAAGAGCATTCTAGGGAATAATTATTCATCTACTGGTAAAATAGGATCTTTTCCACCGTAAATAGAAGGTTCGTTTGCAAGCAAATATCTTAAACGTTTTGCAGTTTGCTTCACGTCGTCAGTTAGTCCAAGCATCTGAGTGATTACTCTTTCATCTAATTCAATTCTCGATGGATCGATTGCACACTTATGAAAAGACTCAAACTCTCGATTAGAAAAATCTCGCCATATCGCCTCAGCTGCTTCGAGTTGCCATGCTTCGAAATTGATTACATCGGGAATTAGAAGCGATTCTAACATTTCGCTGCTTCCTCTACCCCTTCCTTGTTGAGCTTGTTGCGTGCTATCTGCATGGAGAATTAAACCAAAAGTGGAATTGGTCCAAAGTAAACACGCAATTTCTCGTTTTGATGTTTCGGAATCTGCCCTTATCATATTCATGGTGAACCATGCACTTAGTCCAAGCGCACGAACTGTTGTGCGTACTGCATTAACTCTTTGCGAGTTATATCGAATATCCGGGTTAAAATGTAATCTTCCGGACGCTGCCCAAACCTTCAAATAATTTTGCCCCGGCTTGGGCACCAAATATGCATTTGATACCACCTCCAGAGATTTTTGTTGAGATTCTTCTTGACTCCAGAGGGCGGGAAATTGAGTCATTGAATCCAACCCATGGTACGCTTCAAAAGGTCCAAGGTCCCCACGAATTTGTCTATGGGACGGACCAATGCTAAAAATATCACCCAATCGTTTCATTTTGATCTTGCTTTGAAGGTGTGTCCCATCACTTGACCAAAATTCTCCTCTCCGCAAAGCAGACACGTACTGTGCAACTACTGCCCTTTTCCATCTTGCACCTGACCATGGTAGACTGCTCACAGGTGCATCGACTAGTTCCCCCCATGGTTCCCCACCAATGATGAGCGGTACTCCACCAACAGGGGGCCCATCACTTCTGTGCAACGCTCCTTGGGCTGTGGCTGTCACCCCATTTACCAGAGCCAGTGCATCAGTGACTTGTAAAGGTGCTCGCCATAAGTTCACAAATGTGCCTCGCTTTGTGGAAGACTCGCCATCCTTAAGGCGACGAGCAATGAGTAGGACTTCCGCAATGTCAGTGTCGTATGACATCGATCTAAGTTTAGGGTCATGTGAGGACACCACGAATTCAATATTGTAGCGCAATGAGAGCATTGCCCTTACTTCGGACCAACTATCGCCAGCCAAAGCTGTTATTGGAAGAACCAAAGCAATTTTTCCGCCGGGTTTAACGAGTCGATCTGCCAACACAGTAAATGAAGAAGCGTGACCTGCCATTTGATTAGCTGCGGATTCCCGTAAAAGTTCAGAGGTGCGTTTTGCTATTTTTTCCTGCGCTTTTTTGTCACCCTCACTAATAGAAAATATTCGAGCGATCGCTTCCTTGTGCCCACTATCACTCCCCCGTCTGGTATATGGAGGATTGCTGATAACTAAATCCACCAATGGTCTTGGAATTAGCATCCCTGTAATACCGTTTTGTGCGCCGATTTGCTCACTTGTGGTTGAGAAAAATGACTGCAATTGCGGTGCGACCAGCCAGTCTAGAGAACCCAATGATACTTTTCCGGATTGATCCAAACCAAGTTTCAGAGTGTGCAAATTCATTTGGCTGAATTTTATAGCGGGTGACATTGCTGCCAGCGTTGCCGCCGTTACGTGTATTGCAGCTTGAACTACATCTGCTCCGCATATAATCTGTTCTATTAATGCTTTGTGTAAATCATCCACTGACACCAGTCCACCTACAGCCAAACAATGATTATCAATAATTTGACGATAACTGGCCATAAGCAGAGTTCCTGTACCGCAACAAGGATCAATGATTCGAAAATTTTGTAGCTGGTTTATATCAGCCCAATTAATTTCGGGCCAGGCATCAGTGGACAACGCCAAGCCAGCAAGCAACGTCGCTGCCGAAATACTGGTATAAAAAGCAGCTAGAAATTTTCGGTCGGAAACAAGCCGATTAAAAATACGACCGGCAAGATCGTGTCTACCTACCGTTGCCATCGAAAGCAATTTTTCAGCGGTATGGGCGCATTCATCTAATACCAATGACGCTTCGACATCAGAAAGATTGCTTACGACATCTCGTGCCATCTTAAAAATTGGCCAATAATCGATGCCCAGAATTATGTCCCAAGATCGGGTCAATTGAATTTTCGAAATGTGTTCATGGTCCCTGGTCATTTCAATAGGATGCACATCAGGATTGATGTTTGCCAGGCGTTCTTGGAAAACCATAGCATTAATAATTATTAGCGCCCCCATATTGGCAGGCTCATCTCCGGGGGGTGAACCGAAAACATTAGCGACCCTCGCTAAGGTGCCGGGGGATCGGTATAAGTGAGCCCCAGCGCGTCGGGCTCCTTCATCTAGCGTAGCGACCGCTTCATCCAGGTCACTGGCAGGTGCTACGGCTTGTTGAACAGAGCGCGCTAAAGAAGTGAAAGAGTCGACTATTTTAGGTCCAGACGTTCCATCAGCACGCCATTCCCGCCATCTCATGTTAAGGGAAGCTAGACGAGATTGAAGATGTTCTTGCGGCACTGTCCGGATCATTTCTGGAATAGCTACCGCAAAGGCAATTTGTACTTTTAAACCATCAATTTCCATGCCTAGCCGAGAGAGTGCATCAGCTTCCAATGTTCTGGCTGGCTCAAACTCCACCTCTACAATAACTGGGCCATCTGCTGTTCTAACCACTATGTCCGGTCTAACTCCGGGGTGGATTGTTTCTGCAGAGGCTTTAAGACCAGCTTTGTCCCTAAATAACGTCGCCAGTGCGTCATTAATAATACTTTCGTGACTACGGTCTGTATGGTCTGTATATTGAACGGGCATTTTGCTTCCCCTCGCATTAAAATAGCGTGTTTTTGATTATGCCAATTCTATCACCATCGATAGATTATGACAAGTCACAAGATTTCCGGATGCGATACCATCCGACAGAGCAAATCGTAATATCTCAAAACGATAGCCAACTGTCGCCTTATTATCCTTACTTTCCGAACCCATCAAGGCACGACATAAGGCGGAACTAGCCAGCGATAACTGTTTCAAGATATGACAAAACCATGACACAATACGGATTGACAGTTGTCGTTGATTTTACGGAAAATTTTATAGCTGACTTGACAAAAGCCCCTTTTGTTAAGTGTCAACGCGATAGAGTACCGCCAAAAATATTGAAGGTTCAACTTTGAGTCTCCCCCGTCTCCACCATGAACATGGATGAACCTTTGTAATGCTAGTTTTTCCGTTGTATTTCGGGGACAGACCCACTCCACAGGTTACAAGTCAACACAACTATTCGATTTTTATATTGACTACTTTCGTCAATGGAACTAGAATTAAAATAACTTTTTTAGCTTAATGTAATTGTTGATAAAGGCTATAGTTTACGGATAAGAGGAAAGCAAAGGAGCGAGCCAGAAGATGATTGCGAAAATAATATGCCCGAGTTGTCAAACATTGGGACAGTTCTCTGTCGAGGGAGGAAATTTCGAGGGACCGTACCGCTGCTGGAAGTGCAGAACCCTTTACACATTGGATATGGCAAACAGCGAGGTAATTTCTTTGCAGCCTCTGACGGAAGAAGAATTTAAAGAAATTAAGGCTGAACAAGAAGCACAAAAAAGGGGCCACACAAGCGGTGGCGGAATGGCTCATACTACCCCTCAAACACCCCCGGAGCATGTAGAGCCCGTTATATGGCCGAAGGTGGAAAACAGGAATACTGGCAGCGCAGCAGCTCATACCGATTCTCAAACACCGCCGGTACATGAAGATAATCCAGTTATATGGCCGAAGGTGTCAAACAAAGTAGTAGAAGAGAATACCGCCCATGAATTTCCCAAGCAGTCTTTTACATGGCCTAAAGTACAAAGAGGTGAATCTGATCTTAATACCGAATCCAGGAAGCCGTCCGAAACCTCACACACTTCTTTTGTTCTACCGGGAGAAAAGACACAGAAAAAGAGTAATGGAGCGATCCTTTTCCAAACCATTGCCATATTGGCTGAGGCTGAAAAAGTTCTTAGTAATGAAGGGTGCACTATCACCCGAATCACATCTCCGGTTGATCCGCCGAGCGGGAGTAATATTGCCCTGCGTTTTCCCTGGTCGCAATACGAAACCGTTAAGTCTTCACTTGATAAAGCAGGTGTAAAGACTCAGGGGCTAATACAGTTATAGAATTGATCTGGCATGCAGCAAGAGAAAGCTGGACAATCAGGGCTTAAGAAATACACGCCAATTAAGGTGGGTCTCCTCCCGCTTTTCTGCCGATATTCTTTTTAAGTTCTTCTTTCTTTAGATTATTTAGATACAATTGGTAATATATCGTGTTTCAGGTAGAGTCTGCCTCTATTCCATCTCCCCGTCTAAACGAATTTAGTTTAAAAAGGTTCCTAACCCGACCTCCAACCCGACAGCGTCTCGACAGCCATACCGACAGCCGAGAATAAATATAATTTATCACCCGACAACCACCAGACAGCCAAACTTGTCAAAAGAGTGTTTTGTAAATAATTGAAAAGAACTTTTAGGTGAATTATAATTATGCCAATTTCATTCAAATAAAAGAGGTATTGTTAATAATGGCTGCGTATGATAAATGGAAATGCGAAAGTTGTGGTTTTCAGGTAGAGACTAGTGGGTCTCATGAATTTTACAGAGATGAAAATGGAGAATGTCATTCTTACGGTCATCCTGGGGCATCGTCAAAAGAGGCTAAAGAGAGAGGGGTCAAAGGTTTCTATGTACGAGGGTACTGTGCAAAATGTGATTCTATGAAAGCTGCCATAACTAGAGAGTTTAACACACCAGTTCATGAAGGTTGGTGGCATATACCAGATAATAAGGTAAAAAGCTTTAAACCTATTTGCAGTGAATGTGGGACTGAGTTGATAACTGATTTCTACGAAAAACCTTGCCCGAAGTGCGGCAATATATTTGATGGGATGCCCATACCAGCGTTTTCATGAGCTGAGACTCAAGACTCTTTAATCCAACATCCCGATTCCCACCCAAAGGTAACAAATTAACGGGTGTGACTCAACAATCCGATGAATTGTACGTGTGTCGAATTTTACAATTTAACGTTTGTAAACCCAAGGCCAAGAAAACTTGTCCTCAGGCTGGTGTTTGAAACGAATGAAAGTTAGCAAGAAGTCATAATAACTCTTTGTTCGCAAAATTATATATAATTAGCAATTTTACCATTAGAATGATTATTAACATTTAAATTCAGGCCAACATGATAACATTCCTTACTTAAGTTCCAACCATATTATGCAAATTATCACTTAGAGCTAGTGTTTATCAGGTTGGAGCCAGTTCACAACTTGTGCCGGATGAAATGTCCAGCGAAGAAAAGAGGCTGGGTAATCCCAGCCTCTTTATATCCACTACAAGCAGTTAGGTGCGATTTCGAGCGGATACCTAGTGTCCCATAGACTTCTTCAGGTTCTGGTCTATCCAGAATCGCGCCAGAAAGAAGCTGCAGAGTGTAGGGCCAGACGAACTTGAGATCGCGCTGTATTGGCCGACGTACCCCCCCTTGAACCAGGGCCAATAGAGGTCGTACAGCATCGGTTGAAGCAGGGATACTGCAAAATGCTGTTGGGCAACATACTTGTTAGCTGCTGTCATTGCCGTC
>Ga0182021_10011976_pt1 | contig 10307 bp, 5 predicted proteins | sample 612E3MmetaG_FD_120493 | JGI IMG/M metagenome (GOLD analysis project Ga0182021, IMG submission 120493) | Permafrost microbial communities from Stordalen Mire, Sweden - 612E3M metaG (Illumina Assembly) | ecosystem: Environmental > Terrestrial > Soil > Wetlands > Permafrost | place: Sweden... | reverse complement strand
TATAACATCGGCTTTGTGGATGTTACCGACCGGGCATATCCCGAGCTGGTCTCCGCCGCCAAGGAGACCTTCAAACGGCTGCTCGACGTCCACTCGGGCAAAATCCCGCCGTTCAGCCAGAGGCCCAAGGCATCGGATGCCGGCACGCCGGACACGCCCTGGACGGATGAAGATCACGGCTATAAATTCAGCCTGTAGCGTGGCGGACGCTGTAGCGTGCGGCCGTGGGCTTCAACCCACGGGCTGGACGGCAAGCCGAACCTTGCCGCAGCACGCTAGTAAGTGCGCCACTTAGTGAGTGTTCGGAGAGGAGAACTATCGTGACTCGCAGGCATACGCTTTTCATCGTCTTTCTTCTGGGGTTGGCGCTGACGGCTGCCCCCGCCTTAGCCGCCGATACTTCCGGAGTGAAGGTCTGGGAGACAAAAGCCGTCATCCCCACTTACCTGGCCGGAGAACCCGAACCAAACCCGATGTTCTTTTTCGGGCGCCAGTCTCAGGGAGCGCAGGGGCCCGTCTACCCCTATCCGATGTACGACAGCCTCACGGAGAAAAAAGTCGACAAGACTTACACCGTGGTCTATCTCGAGAATGAGTACATACGGATCGGCGTTTTGCCCGAGGTTGGCGGCCGCATCTTCGAAGGCGTCGATAAGACCGACAACTATAACTTCATCTACCGCCAGCACGTCATCAAACCTGCCTTGATTGGTTTGATCGGGGCCTGGATTTCCGGGGGCGTGGAATGGAACATCCCGCACCATCACCGCGCCAGCACCTTCATCCCGGTGCAATACAAGATCGAGGAAAACGCCGACGGCAGCAAGACCATCTGGGTGGGCGAACTGGAAGTACGCCAGCGCATGCGCTGGGCGGTGGGCTATACCCTGAGGCCGGGGAGCGCGGTTCTGGAGGCCTCCGTGCGGATTCTCAACCGCACACCCGAAGTGAACACCATGCTGTGCTTCGCCAATTTGGCCGTCCACGCCAACGATAACTACCAGGTGATCTTCCCGCCCAGCACGCAGTTCGGGGTACACCACGCCAAACGCGAATTCACGGACTGGCCGATTTCCCATTCCTCCTACGGCAGCGCGGATTTCTCGAAGGGCGTCGACATCAGTTGGTACAAGAACCACATGTCTGCGAATTCGGTCTTCGCCTGGAACTACCAGGACGACTTCTTTGCCGGCTATGACCACGGGAAAGAGGCCGGAACCATGAGTGTGGCCGACCACAACGTCGTGCCCGGCAAGAAGTTCTGGACCTGGGGCAACGGTCCCAGCGGCAAGCGATGGGACACCACGCTGAGCGATGACGACGGCCCGTACATCGAACTGATGGTAGGCGCCTACTCGGACAATCAACCCGATTACAGTTGGCTCCAGCCGTACGAAACGCGGTCGTTCACCATGAACTGGTACCCGTTCCGGGGTATTGGAGGCGTCAAGAAGGCCAATCTGGATGCCGCCGTGAACCTCGATGTCAGCGGCGGCTTTGCGAAGGTAGGCTTCTATACCACTGCGGCCCATCCCGCCGCCCGCGTTCTGCTTAAGGCCGGCGACAAGGCGTTGCTCGAAGAGACGGTGGCCATCAGCCCCGCCCAGCCCTACGTGAAGCGAATCGCCGTGCCCGCGGGCATCGACGAGCATGACCTGGTTGCCTCGCTATGGGATGGCGCTACGGAACTGGTCTCCTACAGCCCTGTCCGCCTGACGCCCCAGCCGACGCCTCCGGCAGTCACGCCGCCTCCTGCTCCGCAGGATGTCCGAACCAACGAAGAACTCTATCTTATCGGTCTGCGCGCCTGGCAGTTTCACGACCCCAACGTGAATCCCTCGCTCTACTGGCAGGAAGCATTGCGCCGCGATGCCGGCGACGCGCGGGTCAACACGGCTCTGGGTATCGTGGCCTTCAGGCAGGCCCGCTATGCCGATGCGGAGAAGCATCTGCGGAAGGCGCTGGAGCGTCTGACGGACCGCTATACGACGCCGGAAGACGCCGCACCGATCTATTACCTCGGGGTGACTCTCAAGGCCGAAGGGAAGACCGCCGAAGCGTTCACCTGGCTCTACAAGGCCACCTGGAGCCAGGCCTGGAAGGCCGCCGGCTACTATTCGCTGGCGCAGATCGCCACGTCGCGCGGCGAGATGGCCGCCGCGCTCGATTTCGTGAACCGGTCGATCGATTCCAACGCGCTCGACTCGCGGGCCCAGAATCTGAAAGCCGCGGTGTTGCGCCATCTGGGCCGCAACCAGGAGGCATTGCAGGTGCTCGCCTCCGCCTCTCAAGCAGTGGACCCGCTGGATGTGCGCGCCATGGCCGAAAAGTACCTGGCCTCCAAGACCCCGGCGGCCTTCCAAGAGCTGACTTCCACGATGACCGCTCATCCCGCGACGGCTCAGGAGACCGCCGCCGAATACCTGGATGAGGGACTCTGGCAGGACGGCGCCGACGTGCTTTCGTCGCTGAACGTCTATAAGGCCGTCGTCCACCCCATGATTTATTACTACCTGGGCTATTTCGAGGAGAAGCTGGGCCAAACGCAGAGGGCCTCCCAGTATTACCAACAGGCCATGTCGCTCGCGCCGGACTACGTTTTTCCGTTCCAGAACGAAGCCATCGGCGTGCTTCGGCAGGCGATAGAGGCTAACCCCGGCGACGCGCGGGCGCGCTATTACCTGGGCAATGTCTTATACGACTGGCAGCCGGAGGAAGCTACCCGGATGTGGGAAGCGTCGGCCGCGATCGACTCCTCGTTCGCGATCACGCATCGCAACCTGGCCGTCGCCTACATGCACCAGGCATCGGGCGCCGACATCGACAAGGCCATCGCGGAGATGGAGCGGGCCGTTTCCTGCGAGCATAAGTATGCCCTGCACTTCACGGAGCTCGACCAGCTCTACGAACAGGCTGGCGTCCCGCTCGAAAAGCGCCTGCCGTTGTTCCAGCAGAATGCCTCCGTGGTGGCGCGCCGGGATGACGCCCTCAACCGCGCCATTGCGCTCGAGGTGGCCACCGGACAGGTGGACGACGCCATCCGTGCCATGACCGACCACACGTTCGCGGTGGCCGAAGGCGCGAATCTCAACGTGGTGGATCACTGGGCCGAGGCCCACATTCTGCGCGCGCAAACGGAGATCCAGGCCGGTCGCTACACGGAAGCGCTGGCCGATCTCGGAGCCGGGGCCACCATCCCGGCGAACCTGCCCATGGGCTTCGGGTTCGGCGGCGCCAACGTCCGTTATGCGGAGCTCGCTTACTGGACCGGCGTCGCCCAGGAGGGCTTGGGCGACCGGCAGAAGGCCGCTGAGTCCTGGAGGCGGGCGGCCGCGCCGCCCGAGCCCGCTCCGGCGCGCCGTGGAGGCCCGGGGGGCAACACCCCGGCCGGCGGCGGTGCGCAAGCCTACTACCGGGGCCTCGCCCTCGAGAAACTGGGTGAAACGGAAAAGGCCCAAGCGCTGTTCCACGGTCTGGTCGAATCCGGGCAGAATGAGTTAAAGCAGCCCACGCCACCCGCCGGGGGACGCGGAGGCAGCGCCGAACGTGAAGTATCTCCGCGCGCCCGCGCCGCCAACGCCCATTACCTCGCCGGCCTCGGATACCTGGGCCTCAAAGACCAGGCGCAAGCCAAAGCCGAACTCAGCCAGGCCGTCCAGACAAGCCCGGATCTGTTGGGTGCCAGAACCGCATTGGCGTCGCTGCCATAGCCAGGCGGAGAGATTTGGCCGCAACGCCTGCTACGCCTGCGCACACGGCGATATACTTGTCCCTCGGGAGATAATCATGAAAACCGTCCTCAGGACTCTTGCGCTTGTTGCGTTCGCCTCTCTGCTGATGGCCCAACGGCCGTGGCAGCAGATTACCGTCCCTTCCGTCAGCGAAGCGGCTGCCAGTTTCCGCACCCCTCCGCGCGAATACGGAGCGATCCACTGGGCCATCTGGGGCAACGAATTGACCCAGGAGCGCATCGTGCGGGAGTTCGACCAGTTAGCGGCCAACGGGATCTACGTGGTCAACTTAGGTCCCGCTCGGGGCATGACTCCCAAGTACCTTTCGCCCGAGCATCTCGCTCTCATCAAGTTCGCCGTTGAAGAGGCCCGCAAGCGCGGCATGAAGGTCTGGCTGGCAGACGAGGGCAGTTACCCCAGCGGCTTCGCCGGCGGCAAGATCAGCGAGCAGTACCCGCAGCTCACCATGCAGGGAATCGTCGCGGATACGCGGATCTTCGTGGCGCCCGGACAGACCGTCTCGTTCCCGGCGCTTCCCGATACCCTCGGCGCGCTCACAATCACGCAGCCCAGGACGCCCCCGGGGACGCAGCCCCAGCCCGCGACCGCGGCCGTCGTGCCCATCCAAGGCGGCCAGATCAAGTGGACGGCTCCGCCGGAGGGCCGGTCCGAGGTGATTCTGGTCCGCCACGTGTTCCGCAGCTCACCCACGCGCTACATCAACCGCGCCGACGGCACTTACTCCAAGGACAGCCTGTATTCGCTCATCGACTACCTCGACCCCGACGCCACTCGCGCTTTCCTGAAGACCACGCACGAGGTCTACAGGGATCTCTTCGGCCAGGAATTCGGCAAGACCGTGCTGGGCTTTTTCGGCGACGAACCCGACTACACCGGCTTCATTCCCTGGACGCCCCGGCTGCTCGACGCCTTCCGCGAAGAAAAAGGCTACGACTTGCAGCCCTACCTGCCGCTCTTGTTCGCGCCCACGCTGACCGACGAGGCCAAACGCGTGAAGGCCGACTACTGGGACGTCTGGAGCGGCATCTTCCGCGAGACCTTCTTCGGCGTGCAGGCCGAGTGGTGCGCACGGAACAACCTGGAATACCTGGTTCACCTCAACCACGAAGAGCTGATGCTGAACCTCTCGCGCGGCGAGGACCTCATCCGCAACGAGGGCGATTTCTTCCGCGACATGCGCCACGTGCAGGTTCCCGGCATCGATAATCTGAATCAGCTCGCTCCCGGCGCCGTGATTCGCGAAGACACCGCCTATGACACCAACGACAACTTCCCGAAGCTGGCTTCCTCCGCGGCGCACCTGTTCGGCCGGCCGCGCGTGTGGTCGGAAGAGGGCGGCGGCACCGGCGTGGACGGCAAGTTCCAGTTGGATTACCAGTACGTGCGCGGCGTCAACGCGCCGCAGATCCGCGTCCCCGCGATCGGCGGCGCCGAGAGCGCCGGGACGTCCGCGGAAGCGCCGCCGCAAGCCGCCATGCTGGCCTGGTACACCAACCGCGCATCCTATCTCATGGCTATCGGCCGGGCCGCCGCGCAGGTGGCCCTCTACCATCCGGCCAACAGCATGTGGCTGGGCGACGAAGCGGCCGACCGCAGCACTACCAAGCTGAGTAAACAACTGCTCGAGCGCCAGATCGATTTCGACTACTTCGACGAGCAATCGCTCAGCTCGGTCGCAACTCTGGAGAACGGCGCTTTCCGCAACCTCAGCGGGCAGGTCTACCGGGCGGTCATCGTTCCATCGTCCACGGTGATTTCGCGCGCCGGTCTCGATCGCCTGCGCGCCATGGCCGCTGCCGGCGGCAAGGTGATCTTCGTGGGTGTCGCGCCCACGATCATGGTCGACAAGACTTTCCTCGGCGCCAAGCAGAAGCCCGACCTGAGCTTTGCCACTCTGACCGAACCCGCGGGCGACATCACAGCCCGCGTGGCCGCCGCGCTGCCCAAGCCCGATGTCGCGCTCGACAGCCCGTGTTCCGCGCTGAAGTACACCCATCGCACCTGGCGCGACGCCGACCTGTACTTCTTCTTCAACGAGAGCGACAAACGGCAGTCGCGCACTGTGGAGGTCCGGGGACACGGACAAGCGCAGGTCTGGGACGCCGGCAACGGCGAGATTCACCTCATGGCGGGCGCCACCGGCGGCAAGGATTCGGTCGGCCTGCCGCTGGTGCTGGAGCCTTACGAGGCGAAGTTCGTGGTGATCGGCGCGGCGCCGCAGAATGTGGCCGCGCCCGAGCCTTCATTCGCCGCCGGGGAAACCGTCGCGGAGTTTGCGATAGACGCGCCCATCACTCAGTTCTCGAAGCAGGTACCGCTGGCCTCCAAGCCGGCCGGGAAACGCTATTACGTGGAATGCGCCGACGTCCACGACTACGCCCGCCTTCGTGTCAACGGCAAGGATGTGGGCGCCCGCGCGTGGCAGCCGTACCGCTGGGATGTCACGGATGCCATGGTGGCTGGCGCCAACCAGATCGACATTGAAGTGCTGACGCTGCCGCCCGGCCGCGGCATGCTCTTCGGCCGCGCCCCCGCGGCGCCGCCGCCAGTGGCGGGAGTTGCGGGTGCGGTTCGCGTGGTGGCTCATTCGATGTAAGGAGGAACTCGTTTATGTCACATAGATGGCTTCTTTGCGCCTTAGTGGCCGCCCTGTTTGCGCCCGCACAGTTCGGCCTGGAACGTCCCGATGTCACCTTCAAGATCTTTCAGTTCCCTCCCGACAAGATCCCCCGCATCGACGGCAACGCCGACGATTGGGCCATTGTCCCAGACAGCTACGCGATCGGCATGGATCAGCTCATGGACACCGAGCATGGCCACGGCATGAATCACGATCCCAAGAACCTCGACGTCAAGGTCAAGGTAGGCTGGGTCAAGGGCCTTAACCGTCTCTACTTCCTCTACGAGGCCTACGACAACTACTGGGACTTCTCGCGCACCGATCTGCACAACGACATCTTCGAGGTGGTGGTCGATGGCGACCTCTCCGGCGGCCCGTTGATCGATATCTACCACCGCGACATCTGGACCCCGGAAGCGGTCGGCAAGTCGCGCTCGGCGATCGATCCGCGCATCAGCCAGTCCGAAGCGCACTGGGCTTTCCACGGGGTGCACGCGCAGAACTACCACATCTTCACGCCGCCCGGCGATAAAGACTGGGCCATGGCCTGGGGCTGCGCGCAGTACATCAAGCGGCTGCCCTACGCGAATGCCGCTTACAATTACGACTTCAAGCCTGGGGAGAGCGGCAAGCTGATCCTGGAATTCTGGATCACTCCCTTCGACTACGCTCCTTGCGACGGCCCGCAGCGTGCCGTGGAATCCGTCCTCACCGAGAACAAGCTGATCGGCCTTTCCTGGTCCGTGATCGATTACGACGACGTCAACTCGCGAGACCGCGTTGGCTTCTGGAACCTGTCCCACAAGCAAACCATGTACGGCGACGCGAGCGATCTGGTCGGCTTCCGGCTGATGCCGCTGGAGCCGCAGTTTCAGAAGGCCATTCAGGCAAAATGGTCGTACAAGGTCGTGGATATGGACCGCCGCCTGGTGGCCTTCAAAGACGAATCCGAGGGCAAGATCGAATCCTGGAAGTGGGATTTCGGAGACGGCTCGACTTCCGCCGAACAGAATCCCCAGCACCAGTACAAAGCCGGACGGGAATACACCGCCATCCTCGAAGTGGAGGGTCCTGCCGGCAAGTCGCGCCGCGCCGATGTATGGGGCGTCTCGCTAAGGTAGGCCGCGGCTACCAGAGGTACCCCTTGGCCTCCGCGCGGCGGGCGTGGCTGTCCAGCACGTGTACCACGCGGATCTTCTTCAACTTTTGCGGCGAGAGCTGGCCGATGGGGATATAGAGAATGTTCCGGCCGAAACGCGCGGCGATGGAGCGGAACACCGACCGCGGCGGCCGGGCCGCAACGTACGCCACGTTGCGATGGATCGAGTAGTCGAGCCCCGCCAGCAGCAGCCGCTCCGGCTTCGACTCCGCGAAATCGTAGTCCGGATCGCTCCACACATCGATCATCCGCCGCGGCGGCAGGCTCATCAGGAAACCGCCGTACTCGGCGCGCCCGATCCCCGGCCCCACCACGTGCTCGAACGGGCTGGTCGAGTAAAACGCCATGTCCGACTCGTTCTGATGCTCGCCCAACCACGTGGTCAGGTACGTGTAGCGGTCCTCCGGGTCCGGGTCGAAGATGACCACCACGGAACCCACCTCGCCCGCCGTCTTGTCGAACTGGTGCACATAGATCTTGGCCTGGTGCCAGTTGCGAATGGTCTCGCGAAGGTCCACACCATCGAGCAGCGACGCGCTGAAAGGCTCGGTCCTGGTGCGCTCGGCCGACAGGATGCTCTTGGCCTTCTGCTTGACCACGCGCCCGTAGTCCTCCACCACCAGGTCTTCGGGCGGGTAGGAACAAATCGCCTCGCCCTGAAACTCGCGCGCCCACTCGCCGCCGATTCGCTCCTTTTTGTGCGGCTTGAGTCCGAGGGGGCGCAGCCGCCGCTTGGGGCGCGCCAAACGCCGCCGCAGCCGTATGCGTTTCGTGTCGCGCCAGATCTGCTCTCCGGAGAGGTTCGCCGTTTCGATTTCGGCCTGGGCCTTCTGCGCCGGATAGCGGCCCGCCGTCTGCCACACCTCCCAGGCGAAGTTGTCGTCCACCACCGCGCGCGCCGCCACTGCGAGGTCGAAGACGCCCGACGTCAGCGCGCCATTGGTCAGCGCGAGGTTCCGGGTGTAGCGCGCCAGCAGGCGCCGCTGCCATGCCGCCACCGTCTCGCCGGCGCTCTTCCCATACGCCTGCTCGGCCTCGCGAAAGACCTCGAGCTGCACGCGCGGGCGGTCGACGAGCGCGGCCTCCGCCAGGGCCACGCGGAACCGCTCGTAGCGATCCTGCAAGTACGGATACTCCGTGGCGATCTCCGCCAGGCAATCCGGATGCGGGTTTACCAGCTCGACCGCGCGCCTCCGCCGCTCGCCGCGCGGCGGCTCCTGCGGAACCTCCATGGCATCCAGAACCGCGTCCAGCAGGTTCAGCGAAATGACCACCACGACGCTCGCCAGCGGGTCCGTCCCTTGCAGTTTCCACGCGATTCCCGCGGCGTGCCCGGCGATTTCATCCGAGCGCGGCTGCGGATAGACGCGGTAGGCTTCGATGTACTTTTCGAACCCGATGCGGCCGAGCGAGTACGGGTCGGGGAGTCGATCCGGAAGGTGCGGCCGCTCGCCCAGATCCGGATCGGCGAACAGGACCTCCGCCCCGGTCTCGCCCGCGGTGCGAATCGCTTCGGTAAACGGATCGGCCGGCTCGACCGGCACGTAGACGCCCTGCTCGGGGTCCTTCTCGTCCGGATAGACGAGCACCGTCATTTGCGGCAACCGCGCCACGGCGCGGGCGTACGCGGATTCGAGCGTCACGGGCAACTCGACTGCCACCACTCGCGGCTGCTCCGCGAGGATGGCGCGGCGCACCTCGATCGCGAACTCGAGCCGCCCCGGCGCCACCGGAACGTAGCGGAAGTTCCCGCGCCGCAGGCTGCCCGAATCGCGCAGCAGCTCGTCGAATTCCGTACTCACGTTTCTATTGTCGCGCCGCGCCCCCCTCACCCCCTCGGCCGGTACCGCAGCGCCTCCTCGCCCAGCGTTTCCAGAATCGAAAGCTCCAGCGCCTCGGCCTCATGGGCCTGCCCTGTAGCCAGGCTTTTCAGCTTCATCGCGAAGCGCGCGATGTTGATCCCGTCCCGCACCGTGTAGCGCTCGTCGGCCGAGTGCGCCTGTTGCAGGAAATCCGTCACGTATTCGAGAATTTGGTCCTCGCCGAACGGCAGGTTCTCGCGCAGGATCTGGTACTCCTCGTCGCGATCGGGGAAGTCGATCAGGATCTGCGGCTGGAGGCGGGAGTGTATGTACTCGGGCAGGTCGAAAGTCGAGGCGTCGTCGTTCATGGTGGTAACGAGCCGAAAATTCGGGTGGGCCTTGATCTTGATCCCGGCCACCACCGATTCGACGTAGCGCCGGCTGTCGAGCAGGGGCGCGAGACTCGCCCAGCTCTTCTCGCTCATCCGGTTGCCTTCGTCGAGCACCGCGACCCCGCCGCGAATCACGGCCGTCAGCAGCGGGGAAGCCACATACCGGAGCTTCGAGACGCCCTCGATGACGGGCTGCACGATCAGGTCCTCGGGGCGCGTGTCCACCGTCGCCTGCATGATGTACACGTCGCGTCCCAGGCGCTTGCCGGCCGCGTACGCCAGGGTCGTCTTGCCCACCCCCGGCTTGCCGATCAGCCGCGGGTTCATGGGCAGGTCTTTCGAGTCGATGACCAGCCAGGCGGCCAGCAACTGGCGCATCACCTCTTCCTGACCCACCCAACGGACAGGGATCTCGTCTGGATGGGCGAGGTGAAGCTGGACGCCCTCGATTTCAACGGCCATAACAGCCATTGTCCTAAAAGCGAGCCCGCCTGTGCGCGCGTTTCCGCCAGGGCCGGCGCGCGGGAGACGTTCCTCGCTCCCGCTGGGGGTTCGGGGGTGGGGCGCGGCCGGGGGTTCGGC
>Ga0182021_10011974_pt1 | contig 10308 bp, 9 predicted proteins | sample 612E3MmetaG_FD_120493 | JGI IMG/M metagenome (GOLD analysis project Ga0182021, IMG submission 120493) | Permafrost microbial communities from Stordalen Mire, Sweden - 612E3M metaG (Illumina Assembly) | ecosystem: Environmental > Terrestrial > Soil > Wetlands > Permafrost | place: Sweden... | reverse complement strand
GTGCCTTCGATTCCGGTCACATGAAACGTGACGTTCGACCGGCCTGCGATCATGACCTCGCGGTCCGCGGTTCCGTCGCGGCCCAACGTTCCGAAATGCACGCCATCCGGTTGCGCCTCGATGTCGGCCGTCGCGATCCCTTTGAACTCGATCCGGACGCGGGGCGCTGAAGCGCTGTCCGTCTCGACAAACAGCACCTTGCGCTGCGGCCCCTTCCGCCCCGCCAGGTTGAGCGTGGCCGTGAGGCAGGTGGACTGCCCGGCGGGAACCGGATTGGTGGCGATGTCCGTTGTGGCGCAACCGCAGCCGGCCCGCACGTTAAGGATTCGGATCGCGTTCGTTCCCGGATTGCTCAGCACAAACGTGTGCTTCACCGGCCGATCGTTGGCGATTTCGCCGAACTCGTACACGGACTTCTCGCACACGAGACCCGCGGGCGTCGGCCCGGCGGCTGCCGTTTCCGGCGCGGACTGCCCCGTCACGGCGCAAGCCGCATAGGCGGCCAGTCCCGCGATCCCTGCTCTTATCTTCGCGAACCGTTGCATGGGCGCTACCCTAACAGATACCCGCTGAAAAATCACATCCGCAATTGTCACCCCAACCCCACCACTTTCTCATTCATGTCCGCGCCGCGTTCCTGTATCATCCCCCCCCATGATTATCGGTGTTGTATCGGCAACCATTGCCATCCCTGCGGCGCTCTCGCTGAAGGACAAGCGGTCGGTGCTGCGGAGTCTCAAGGATCGCGCAGTCGCCAAAATGAACGTCAGCGTGGCGGAGGTCGGGAGTCAGGACAACTGGAAGATGGCGGACCTGGCGTTCGTCACCGTGGCCGCCGAAAGCGAAACGGTCCAGAAGCGCATCTCGGAAATCAACGACTACCTTCACTCCGATCCGCGCTACCACCTGGTGACGCTGCACACGGAAATGCTGTGATCCGTTTCCTGAAGGTCTCACCCTCTTCGCCCGTGGCCTTGCGCCAGCGGCGGGTTCGCAGGCGAAACTGTACGGCCTCGGGCTTCAGGAAAAGACTCGTCACGTGCCGGCCTTCGTCATTGAACACGTGCGTGCGGCCTTGCGGTCCGCACACCACCCAGGTCTCGGTCTTCTCGTCGTGGTAGAGCGCCTCGACCGTGGCCTCGCGGGCGTCGTCGAGCGCCTTGTGAACGGGCCGGTTCTCATGCCGCCGGTCTTCCACGTGCCGCGTGCGTCGCTGCCCCTGCCGGTGCCCGCGCTCCAGGAACTCGGCCAGCCGGCGCAAGACCAGCGGAACGCGCCGCATCGCGGCCTGCACGTCGTCCGGCCGGCTCGCCGTCCGGGCGGCCGCCGCCCGCCGCTCGATCGCCTCCAAGGCGCGAGCCGCCAGTTCGCGGGCCCGGTAAACCCACGGCTCCCAGTCCGAGGCCAGCAGCTCCTCGAAGTCCGCGGCCGGCAGGGGCCCCGCCAGGGTATTCAGGCTAACCTGAACCGCGCCGTCCCGGCCGCGCGTCTCGACCGCCTGAAACGTGATGGCCAGCCGGCGGTCGGCATTCGGGTCCGTCCGCCGATGCGGAAGCAGCAGGTAGCCCACGACCACCTGGCCGAGGATCGAATAGGTTTTCGACGAACGCCCGAAGGACGACAGTTGATCCACCTTGAGTCCGTGTCCGAGCTGAACCGCGGCCAAAACCTCGGGCCGCGCCGCAAACAGCCGGTCCACGCGCTCGTCTTTCGATTCCAGCAACACCTGGTGCAAATCCGTCCATTCCGGAACGCCGGTGGCGGAGTAGCCCCTGAACACGCTGAGCGGTCCCGGCGGCGCCGAGTGTTCACATACCGAACTCTGGCACCGGAAGCAATGGCAATGACCGGAACGGTAGGCCTCGCGAGTGGCGCCGGCCTCCTGCAATTGGTGAAGGACCTGGCCGGAAAGCGACGGCTCGAAGGCCAGGGACCAGTTGTCCCCCGGCTTGACCCGGAGCCGGAGCTGCAGGTCGAGTTCGGCTGCCGAGGGCAGGCCGGCCACGCCGAACTGCTCCATCTGCAGGTCGCGGATCAGGGTGCGCAACGCATCGGCCACCGCCTTCTCCCTGCGCTCCGCGCGGGAAAGCGGAGGCGCGGATGGAGACGCCATCATCTGGGCGATCTCGGCGGGCTGATGGGTATTCTCCGAGGAGTCCATATCTTGCCTTGCCTGGCGAACGGATCGGCGGAAGGGGCGTAGTCTGCTGCCATTGCTGCCCTCTTCTGTAGGGCGCGAACGGTCGCAGACCTTCGCGCCGCACAAGCGCCGGCGGGAAGGTCTTCAACCATTCCCGCCCTACAGCGCCTTTCGGCGTGTCTCCCACGCCTGCCGAAGGCGCACTGCGGCACCCTCTATCATGTCTTCTTCTACGGCTGCGGGATAAACAACTTTTGCCCGACCCGGACCACGTCGCCGGATTTCAGGTTGTTCGCCTTCAGGATGGCGCTGACACTCACCTTGTACGAACGCGCAATCTTGGACAAGCTCTCGCCGGCTTTCACCACGTGTTCGTAACCGGTTTCCGTTCCCGAGGACGAACGACCGCCGCCGGACGATCCCGAAGACGCACCGCCCGAGCCGTTGACAAGGGCCGCGACCTTGCGGCTGAGTTCCTCGACGATCTGCTTGCGATCCGTCTCGCGGGCGGCGTTCACGGCCTTGATCTCGCGTTCGAGACTGTCCATCCGGGCGCGGGCGTCGGCGTCCTCGCGAGGCGCCTTCTTCAGCGCGTCCATGTCCCGCGTTAGATTCTGCTGTTCGAGTTGGACGCCGTTCAAGCGCTCGTTCAGCTTCTGGATGTCCTCGCGAATGACCTCCATGTCCGCCTGCTGGCGCGTCAGAGCGCTTTCATCCACCATCGTCACGCAGCCGGACGCGGAAACCAGAATCGCGGCCAGGAAAACGTATTGTACGGTTTTCATCGGACTCTCTGTCCTCCAAACTGACTCATCGGGCGCGGTCCGTCGGGAAACCCTTCCTCATCTTCCGCCACCGTCTCGCATCTACTCCATCGGCGCGAGAGTCTAGGGCAAGGGCCCGCCGCATTCAAGCGCGTCAATGGGCGCGTCAATGGGCGGCCGCCAAGAACGAGGCGATGCCCGCCTCGACGTCCTTCACGTCGGCCGTCGTGTTCCGGCAGGAGCCTTCCGGCGTCCGGTTGGAGACCGCCAGCACGGGCTTGGGAAACGCCGCCCAGATCCCCTGGACCAGTTCCCTTTCGCACGCCACGGCGACCACGGCTTTGACGTTCTTGCGGCGCACGTGCTCCAGGGCCTGCCGGCCGCCGCCCACGACGCAGGCCACAACGCCATACGCATCCCGGACGTCGAGCAAACCCGCTATCGCGCATTTTCCGCACCGGCGGCATTCGTCAAGGTTGCGCAGGATGTTTCGCGGGCAGCCGTCGTTGTGCAGGCAATGCGGCAGCAGAAGAAGAATCTCCTCCGGCCGCACGCGCACCCGCCGCAGACGGACCAGCGCGTTGTTCAGTTTGACGATCAGGCGTCGCATCACTCGTTTTCCCGTTTCAATCGCTTCCCACAGTCTATACTATTCGCGGCGTGACATCCAAAACGATCGTTCTGGTTTCGCCGCACGGTTTTTGCGCGGGCGTGGAACGCGCCGTGGCCATGGCCGAGTCCCTGCTGCGGAACCCGGCCCGGCCCGTCTACTGCCTGAGGCAAATCGTTCACAATACCCAGATTATCGCCGAGTTGACCCGCCGCGGCCTGACGTTCGTCCACGACATCCGCGAGATTCCCCGCGGGGCCACGGTCCTCTTCAGCGCGCATGGCGTGTCCCCGGCGGTGCGGGAGACGGCGAGAGCGATGGAACTGAACGTGGTGGATGCCACCTGCCCCTTCGTGACCAAAGTTCACCTCGAAGTAAAACGGTTCGCCGCCAAGGGCTACTCCCTGTTCCTCGTCGGGCACCGCGCGCACGACGAGATCGTCGGCGTGACCGGCGAGGCCCCCGACCGGGTGGTGGTCGTGGAGAACGAAGACGAAGCGAGCCGCGCCGAGGTTCCCGATCCGTCCAAGGTGGCGGTGATGACACAGACCACGATCAGTCTCGACGACGCCGAGCGCGTGCTTCGCGTGTTGCGGAACCGGTTTCCCAACCTGCGTACGCCCCCGCAAGAGGACATCTGCTACGCCACGCGCAACCGCCAGCAGGCGGTCCACGAGGTCGCCCCGCGCGTTGAGGCGTTCGTTGTGCTCGGCGCGCAGAACAGTTCCAATTCGAACCGGCTGGTGGAAACGGCCAAAGCCCAGGGCTGTCCCGCGTTCCTGGCCAGCGCGGTCGAGGACTTGAATGCCTTGCCGCTCGACGCCGTCCGTTCGCTCGGACTCACCGCCGGCGCTTCAACGCCCGAATACGTCGTCCACGACGCGCTCGAACGCCTCAAGACCAAGGGCTTCGACCGGATCGAGGAAGTCGCCGTCGTCAGAGAAGACCTGCACTTCTCCCTGCCGACCGGGTTGAAAACGGCGGATTAGAAGCCCCAGGGGCTGCCTCCCGCAACCCCGGGCAGGCCGCGCGCGGCGCCGCCCGGCAACGACGGGCCTTCGCCGCTTTGTTCTGGCGGAACGGCCTTCGATCCGATAGCCTTCACGCGGTCATCCCAGAGGAGAGTGAACGCATGATTCCACGATATACCCGTCCCGAAATCGGCGGGATTTGGTCCGACGAAAACCGCTACCGGATCTGGCTGGAGATCGAACTGCTGGCGTGCGAGGCCATGAACAAGCTCGGCCTCGTCCCCGCCGCGGACCTCCAACGCATCCGGCAACGGGCGGCCTTCAACGTCAAACGGATCGAAAAGATCGAAGCCAAGGTCCATCACGACGTCATCGCCTTCCTGACGAACGTGGCCGAACGCGTCGGACCTTCTTCCCGCTTCATCCACAAAGGGCTCACCAGTTCGGACGTGCTGGACACCGCGCTGGCGGTGCAGATGGTCCAAGCGGCGGAGATCCTGATCGCCGACGTGAAAGCCCTCCGACGGACGGTGGCGGCCAAGGCCCGGCGCTACAAGTTCACGCCCATGATCGGCCGCACGCACGGCGTGCACGCCGAGCCCGTCACGTTCGGGCTCAAGATGGCGCTGATGTACGACGAATTCGGCCGGGGGCTGAAGCGGCTGGAACGGGCGCGGGACATCGTCAAGGTCGGGCAGCTTTCGGGCGCGGTGGGCACTCATGCCCACGTGCCGCCGTTCGTGGAACAATACGTGTGCCGGAAGCTCGGGCTCAGGTCCGCGGCCATTTCCACTCAAATCCTTCAACGCGACCGGCATGCGGAGTACCTGTCCGAACTCGCGCTCGTCGGCGCATCGGTCGAGCGCTGGGCCACGGAGTTCCGGCACCTGCAGAGGACCGAAGTGCGCGAAGTCGAGGAGTTCTTCGGCAAGGAGCAGAAGGGGTCGTCCGCCATGCCGCACAAGAAGAACCCCATCACGGGGGAAAAGCTGTGCGGCCTCGCCCGGCTCCTGCGAGGGAACCTGCTGGCCGCCCTGGAAAACGTCGCGCTCTGGCACGAACGCGATATCTCGCATTCGTCCGTCGAGCGCATCATCCTGCCCGACAGCACCATCGCGCTGGACCACATGCTGACCCAATTGGAGAAACTCGTCGGAAATTTGCGCGTCTATCCGGAGCGAATGCTGGAGAATCTCGGCATGACGCATGGCCTGATTCATTCGCAGCAGGTTCTCCTGCTTCTGACGGAAAAAGGATTCGCGCGGGAAACGGCCTACCGGCTCGTGCAAAAGCACGCCCTGGAGGCTTGGAGCACCGGCCGGGAGTTGCGGTCGCTGATCGAGCGCGATCCGGAGATCAGGACGAAGGTGACGGAGGAGGATTTGGACAGGGTCTTCGACTTGAGCGTTCATTTTGAGGACGTGGCCCGCACGTTCAAGGCCGTGGGGCTGTGAGCGGCTGAGTAATGGTGTCGTTGGCGCGCTGCGCAAGTCGGAACGATAAGTAGAGCCGGCTTTACGCCGGCTATGCGCATGGCCGGTGTAAAACCGGCCCTACCAGAATGACGAAGAAGCGATAAGGCGAGGAACTCATGACCAAACGCATCGGCAGAAAGACAAAGTCGGCGTACGCCGCCGCGGGCGTTGATATTGACGCCAAGATGGCCGGCATCGCCTCGATCAAGAAAATGGTCAAGGCCACGGCCACGCCCGGCGTTCTGAACGCCATCGGCTCGTTCGGCGGGTTCTTCGCGTCGCCCGGCAAGGACAAGGTCCTGGTCGCCAGCACCGACGGCGTGGGGACGAAACTGAAGATCGCGGCCCTGGCCGGACGGCACGACACGATCGGCCAGGACATCGTCAACCATTGCGTGAACGACATCCTGGTCCAAGGCGCGATCCCGCTCTTCTTCATGGATTACGTGGGCGCCTCGCGTTTCGACGGCGATATGTTCCAGCAGATCGTCAAGGGCTTGTGCAAGGCGTGCCGAGAGAACGGCTGCGCCCTGCTCGGGGGCGAGACCGCGGAAATGCCCGGACTGTATCCGCCGGGCGAATACGATCTCGTGGGCACCATCGTCGGTATGGCCGACCGGCGCCACCTGATCACCGGCCGGAACGTGAAGCCGGGCGACGTCATCCTCGGCCTGCCGTCCTCCGGCCTTCACACCAACGGGTATTCGCTGGCCCGCAAGGTCGTGTTCGAGAAGGCCGGGCTCAAGGTGAAGGATCGTTTCCCCGGCACCGACAAGACGGTGGCGGACGTCCTGCTGGCCGTGCATCGCAGTTATCTCAAGCCCGTCACCGCGCTCATGAAGAAAGCGCCGATCCAGGCCATGGCGCACATCACGGGCGGCGGATTCCCCGACAATGTGCCGCGGGTTCTGCCGAAGGGCGTGTGCGCCGTGTTCGACCGGTCCGCTTGGAAAGTTCCGGCGGTGTTCGACTTCATCCGGAAGGCCGGCGCCGTGGATCGGGAGGAAATGTACCGGGTCTTCAACATGGGCATCGGCCTGACGGTGTTTGTCCAGAACCGGGACGCGGCCAGGGCGTGGAGCGTTCTCAAGGCCGCGGGGGCAAGTCCCGCCGTTATCGGCTGGGTCGAGAAGGGAGTCGAACCGGTCCGGTTGATCAACTAGCTCATGAAAAAGCCGCTGGCGCTGTTGGGGTGTTGGGTTCTGGCTTCCTTCGCCGTCCGCGCCGGCACGCTTCAACTCCAGCCGGAAACCGTGGCCGATCTCTCCCGCACGCCGCCGGTCCTGCTCGTTCACGTCGCCAATAAAGGCACGGATGCGGCGCGCTTCGTCCGCGCGGAGGCCGCGCTGGGAACCTTGACCGTCCGGTCCGCTCCCGTCGCTTCCGTGGGCCCCGGCGAGAGCGTGGATTTTACCCTGCCCCTGGCCCGCCTGCCGTCCAGGCCCGGACTCTATCAGGCGGCGATCCGACTGCGCTATGCCGACAGGCTCGGCTTCCCGTATTCCGCAGTCTGGATGGCCGACGTGAGCGTGGGCGGCGCCCTGCCCGCGGACTGGGCGGTGGGAACGCTCTCGGAGGCGGCGATGGCGGGGCGGGGCACGCTGTCGTTGAGCGTTGACCTGTTGGAGGGCCGGCGACTTCCCGTCACGGCGCGGCTTGTGTTGCCCGACGAACTGGCCTGCGCGACGCCCGAGCGGCGGCTCGAGGTTCAAGAGGGGGCGCCGGCCACGGCCGTCTTCGAGGTCGAGAACCGCGGCGCGCGGCAGGGAAGCCGCTATCTCGTTTTCGCGGTGATCGAGTACGTCGCGAACGGGACCAACCAGACCTCCGTGGCAGGCGGCCTGGTCTCGGTGGAGGAGCCGCCTTACACGGTTTACCGGCGCTACGGACTGTGGCTGGCCGCCTCTCTCGCGCTGCTGATGGCGTTCATCTTCATTCAGAGGCGGTCGGGAGAACCCCCGGGCCGGCCGGGCCCCGGGCAGGTGTCGCCATGCGGCCGGGACTGAACGAGCGGCTGGATCGGGCGGCGGACTTTGGCGTCGTTCTGGCCGCCACCTTGTTCATCCTGTGGAATCTGTCGCCCGCGAGTCTCGTGCTGGACACCACCGCGGTCGGCGGCGACACGCCCGCCCACAACTATCTGGCGAGCCACCTGCAACAGCAACTCCTCGGCCACGGCCGGCTGATCTCCTGGGCGAACGGATGGTGGGGCGGATTCCCGATGTTTCAGTTCTACTTCTGCCTGCCCTACGTCCTGGTGGCCGTGCTGGGCGCCGTGCTTCCGTTCAATATCGCGTTCAAATGCGTGAGCGTCCTCGGCCTGCTGGCCCTTCCGGCCTCTGTCTATGGCTCGGCTCGGCTCCTGCGTCTTCCACGGCCCGTCCCGGCGAACCTGGCGATTCTGATGGCGCCTTTCCTTTTTGTCGGCACGCACGTCATGTGGGGCGTGAACGTGGCCAGCACGCTCGCCGGCATGATCTCCAACAGCCTCAGCTTCGCGCTCATGCTCTTGTCCGTGGGGTCGGTCTTCCGGGACACGACCGACGGCACGTTTCGCCTCCGCTCGGTGTTTCTTCTCGCGCTGACGATCGCCTCGCATTTCTTCACCTCCGTCATGGCCGGGCTGACGCTCGCCATCGCGCCGCTGCTTCAGCCGCGCGGCCGGCGCCGGCGGGCGCTCGTCGTTCTGGCCGAAGAAGGCGCCCTCGCGGCGTTGCTGATGGCGTGGTGGGTCGTGCCGCTGGTGGCCAAGTCGGATTACAGCATGGAGTTCGGAGCGAATTGGCGGCTGACGCTGTGGAAGACGTTCCCCGAATACGCGGCCGGGCTTGTTCCGTTCGCCCTGGCCGCCGTTGTCCTCGCCGCGCGCCGGCGTCGCGATTCTTGCTCGGAATCCGGCGGGAAGGTCTGCGACCATTCCCGCCCTACAGTGCGTCAAGAAACGATCCGGACTGTAGGGCGGGAACGGTTGAGCGTGCGAGACCCTCCCGCCGCGTGCAGTCAAGGTGCGGATGGCAGGCGGCCGGAAGTTGCCGCCGTCTGGCTCTTCGTGTGGATGCTGGCCGCGAGCACGGCCCTGTTTCTGGCGGGGAACCGGTTGTCGCCCGTGTTCGTCAACGTCCGGCTGTGGCCGTTTATGTTCTTCGGGCTGGTGGCCCTGGGCGGGATCGGCCTGGGACTCCTGCTGGAGCGGGCTCGGGCGGTCCACCTATGGACGGCGTCCTTTGCCGTGGCCGTGCTGGCGGGCGTCGCCTGTTCCGAGGACGTGGCCGGCCGCGCGGGCAGCGGCGCCCTGCGCGACTGGGCGCAATGGAACTACGAGGGACTCGAACGCAAGCCGGGCTGGAAGGTCATCCAGGATCTCGTGCTGCCGCTCAAGGGAACGCCCGGCCGCCTGGCGAACGACCTGGCCACGGAGAACGAATCGCTGGGCTCCAGCCGCATCTTCGAGTTGGTCCCGCATCTGACGGGCAAACCGGTGCTGGAGGGCGGGCTGGTCAACTCGGCGATCGGCGCGATGTTCGCCTACTACATCCAGAGCGAAACGTCGAGCACGTGCGCCGGCTATCCGCCGATGGTCGTGCCCACGACGTTCAACTTGACGAATGCCGCCAAGCATCTGGAGCTGTTCAACGTGAAACACTTCATCGCCCGGTGGCCCGTGGCGCAGGCGGCGCTCAAGGCGTCGCCGGATTGGAAACTTCTGGGAGACTCCGGCGGCTGGGAACTTTTTGAGCTTCTCACGCACGACGGACGGTATGTCACCGTGCTCGACGCGCCGCCGGACGCCGTGGCGACCAAACGATGGAAGGAATGCGCCCTGGATTGGTTCTCCACGATCGAGGCCGTGGATCGGCCGGTCGTGCTCCTGGACCCGGCCGAAGCGGCGGACCCGCCGCCGGGCGCGGCGGTGCTGTCGGAAGACGAGTTCGGGCGACGTCTCGCGGCCTTGCGGAAGAGGTCCGGGGAGGCGGGGCCGGCGCCGGAACGGCCGGTCGCGCCCGCCGTCGGCGTGGCCGCTGAGTCCGTGTCGGACAACGGGATTTCCTTCGACACCGCGGCGATCGGGAAGCCGCACTTGATCAAGATATCCTACTATCCGAACTGGAAGGTGCGCGGCGCGGCCCACGTGTGGAAGGTGACGCCAGACTTCATGTTGGTGTATCCTCTGCAGCGGCACGTGGAGATCTACTACGGTTCGGTGTGGAGCGACGTGCTCGGGAGGGTGTTGGCTTTGACGGGATTATGTCTTGCAGGCCTGGCGTGGTGGCGCGGCCCGTGACCGGCCGGCTTCAGGATTGTCCTGGTCGGCGGCAAGGGCGACCGCGCCATGGCGAACGAGGTTGAG
>Ga0182021_10011973_pt1 | contig 10308 bp, 11 predicted proteins | sample 612E3MmetaG_FD_120493 | JGI IMG/M metagenome (GOLD analysis project Ga0182021, IMG submission 120493) | Permafrost microbial communities from Stordalen Mire, Sweden - 612E3M metaG (Illumina Assembly) | ecosystem: Environmental > Terrestrial > Soil > Wetlands > Permafrost | place: Sweden... | reverse complement strand
GGGAGGCCTCTCCTGAAACTTTGCGCAGAGACATATCCACTACTGAAGAAGGTCATACCAAATCTCCACATGGTACTTGTTGGCGGTCCGATGCTGGACCTGAGCAACTTCACCGCGCCGGAAGGGGTGGAAGTAAGGGGATTCGTTCCGAACCTGTATGAGCATTTCGCCGCTTCGGACATCTCCATCGTACAAGCTGGGGGAACGACTGTCGCTGAGCTCATCGCCCTGCAAAAACCTTTCTTGTACTTCCCTCTTGAAGGTCATTACGAGCAGCAGATATGCGTCTCTGGCAAGGCGGAAAGGCATAAAGCGGGCGTGAAGATGATCTTCTCAGAAACGACTCCTGAGAACCTTGCAAAAACCATAGAGCAGAATATCGGGATCCAGACCAGCTACAAACCGATACGGACAGGCGGAGAGAAGAGGATGGCTGAGCTGATGACCAAGGTTCTGGCTGGTTGATCAAAGATGTCCTCTCGGGTCTCGGACGGCCAAATTGAATTATTCAAGATAAGACTTAATATATAAAATAAAAAGCAAATGTCTGGATCGACGTCAACATAGAATCATGTCGCAGGGCATATCCTTTCTTTAAGTCGAGTGTTGCTTGAAAATCGTCTAATTGTATAGGCATCGAAACGCGATCGCCTTTGATTCCTAGACAAAGTACGAGACTATTAAGGTTTGAAAAACCCTGTGATGATTCGAACTTCCCATGAAGATGAAAGGTCTGCCCCTTTGTCTGGATACGTATGAGACTTCTGAAATAATCACAAACAAACATTTTCAGGCGTTCGAAATGCCCGAATTTGACCGGGTATACCTCCCGCAGAGCATGCGGCCATTTTCAGATCTAAGCCCTTTAGGGACGAAGGAATTCATCGTCGACGATAACAGAGGTGCAGTTTGCACTTCACCGGCAGTGAACATAGATGGAACCGACTTTTTTCTTTCTGTCAAAGGAATAGGATCAACGACCAGCCCATTTTCTCACCAGCCCCTCTGTAAAGCAGAGATATGTGGCTTGCTGAATGATGCCAGACTGAAGGATAGTATCATTAATTCCGTGGATGTCCCGGCGAGATACATCACCGGGGAATTGTGGCTGAGGGGATCGCCTTACGGGGGGCAGGGACTTCAACACGCGACCACTTCGATGTCCGTGTCCGAGATGGCAGACATTACCTCCATCCATGGATTCAGGGTCGCACCGCTCGTGAAGACCGTATTCCTCCCCAAGGAGATTGAAAAAGAGGTCAAGAAAATTTTCTGGTATCGTAGATTCAATGGGAGGATAGTCCAAGAGATCAGATTGGTGCCTTCCAATGTCCGGGTCTATTTTCATTCGGGGAGCACCTTGGGCGGCAACACAGGCTCGATCTTTGATCTTTTTAAGATCGATGACAATGAAAAGGCGCTGAAGTTCCTGAAGAATTTCGTGAGGAGCGGAATCGCTTTCCTGACCCTGTTCACCAGATCGATTAAGAACAACAACGACGGGACCTTCGGCGGGCTGGATTTCTACGATGTGTGGCTTGACAAGGACGCCGTCCTCTCTCCGGATGGCACCATTTACTTCGTGGACCTGGAAGGTTTAGAATGGATAAACGTCCGGGAGAAGGATGTCAAAGAAAAGATAGAGGACCAGATATTCAGGTCGCTCTATGAGTTCATGTTCGCCTACGAGCAGATTGAGCGGGAAAGGTCCGCTAGGTTCGGGGACGTGACGGACAGAAAGGTTCAGCTCGAGTGCCTTCTCAGCGAGGCCCTGAAGGGCGACGAGATCGTTGACCTCGTTCATGAAGGAGAAAATCTGGAATTGATTATCGGAAATATTCTACAGGAGCAAGATTTAACTGCTAACTTCCCAATAATTAATCGGTGATCGAATGAAATGCAGCGATGCAAGGGCAATAATGTCCCAAATTGCCGGGAAGTCGGTCTCAATCCAGATCCCCTCAGCTGATTTGGATTTTCTTTCGAACAACGGCTTCATTTCGATCATCCAAAAGGATGATTACGATAGGGAATCTGCCGAGGTCTCTGTCCTGACCGAGATGAACAATGATCTGAACTACGAAGTCACCGAAGAAAGGACTGCAGCTGCCAATTTGAGTGAAGAGGAAAAGAAGACGCATTCGATCATGTTCCATCTGGAAGGGAAAGAGAAACAACAAGTTCAGCTTGATAACGAAGCAAAAGAGAAAACGATCGTCACCAATGAAGAAAAAGAGATAGTTGAAAAAGAAGCTAAGGTCAATCAGCTCATCCAGAAGAAATCGAAGATCGACCGGATGGTGCCGTATAACGACAGATATCTGTGCCTTACCGGTATGGGCGTCGTCACCTTGAACGATCTCAACGTCAGGAACTACAGGGTCTGCGATACCGAGCTGTCGAATTTCATCCAGGAGTGTAAGGCGGCAGCGGATGAGATGCGGATTATGGCGGAAAAGGGCAGCTTTCACGCATCCAGGCTCAGGCCGATTTTCCCTGATACCGAGTTCTCTCAGATCTGGAGGGCATCATTGGGATTGGCAAAGGTCCAAGGAGAGTCGGACCTGATCAACCAGAGGTTCCTTGTGGCGTTCGGTATCCTTCGGAATTTCGAATGTACCATCGAGAACAAGATGATGGCGGCGGAGATCATGACCGACTCAATGGCCAATCCATCCCAGTCATCGGATAATTCCGATCTTCAGAACATTTCCGAAACCTTGTCGAGCATCGATCACGTGCTCAAGAGCGAAGACAAAGTCCCAAAGGAACTTTCGGCCGGAGTGGCTACCGTCATTTTATATGGAAAGAGGTCCGACGGAACGTATCCCATTGAAAGGTTCAAAGAATTTTCCAAGATCACCCCGTCCTATGAATCGGCGGCCATTCTCTCCATTAGGAACGTTCCCTCGGAGCAGCTGGTCATTAAATTTCAGGCATACAATTCTCTTTTCCATTCATGGGGATTCAGGCTGTCGGAGGACACGGAACTAGCCTCCGCATATCTGGCCGTTTCCGATCTGGAACCGGACGATGTGAAGACAAAGATGACCATAATCATCGATGCCCTCAAGAACTATCTGGAATATCCGCTCGTGGCCGCTGCAATCCTTACATCGATCCCGACCCTGGAAGCCAACGAGACCCTCGATATGATGGAAAAGGCCTATTCTCAGCTTTGGTCTTTCGCCAACTGCCTCCAACGCTCTGAACTGATCAGTCTTTCGGTCTTGATGATCCACGGGGTCGAAAGCGATCTGGTAAGGAAGCTCGATTCAACCGCGAAGGTGGCAGCGTCCCTGGCACCGGCACCCGACACAAACATTCCATCGAACGTTTTCTTCCTGAGCAGGATGCCTCTGATCATCTCTCATTCATCTTACTATTCGACCTATAGCGGGATCGGAGGATTCCATCCTGCCCATGTGCATGGTTTTGGGGGGTTCTCGGGTTGATATCGAAGTCATGTGTTGTCGTCATGGTACTGCTATTTGTGACCTTCTTTGCTGCTCCATCCTTCGCGGCCGGGAGCCCGCATCCTGGAGATCATTTCAGCTACCGTGAGAACATAAATCTGGGGAATGGCTATGGCGATTACGATGGATACAGTGAAAGTACCATAGTGATCGGAAATGAAACGATGAACGGGGTCGATGCCTATGGGATCGTATCCGCCGACTTTGCAGAACAGTGGGTCTGGAGCAACAACACGATCACCAATCAGGTAGGGGGTTCGTCCGGAAACTTCACCTTCTCGTCCAACAACTTCCTTTACCTCAACGGGACCGACGATCAGACCGGCTATGTCAACCCCAGCGTCTGGTTCTGCATGGATCCTTCGATCCCGGTGGGTAGTACCTTTTACCTTTTGAACACCCAGATGACGGTCATTTCCGGGAATTACAGCTATTATCTGTCGACCCAGGGCAGGAGCGTGGAAACGATCTACGCTCACGGAGCATCGAACTATGAACGGAACGATGAGTACGGAATGTTCACCGCCACATACACCTGGGATGTCTATTTCGATCCGGCCACAGGATACATCGCTGGATATAACTATGTGGAACAGAACGCCGATCCATATGGAACTGGATTCACCTATTCCGAGGACCTCGCCGTGGATTCTACCAGCTATCCATTGACAACGGCGGCATTCGTAGATCACACGGGAGGGGATTGGGTCGCATCTCAGGATGCCGGCTTCCCTGAAGTTGCCATCATCTTCGTTGTTTTATTCGTAGCGTTCATTGTTTTCGCGATTTCAAGGGCAAGGCATCCTCTTCAGCAACATCCCCCCCAACCACCCGGGGGCGATTATTATTCCAGTCCAGCGCCGCCCACCATCGATCTGACCCCGAACCAACCACCGGTGCAGCAGATCGTGATAAAGGAGGTCGTTAAGGTGAACTGCAAATACTGCGGAACGCTCATCGATTCCACTGCAGAGGTCTGCCCGCGATGCGGGGCCCCGAGAACCTAGGTCGATCCTTTTTTTCTGTTATTACCTGTTCTTTGGGTCATCCTTGAGATAGAGAAAGATTTGGCCGGAGACCCTCATATGCCCTTTCTGCGCGACCTTTGACGATGAATGATTGGAGCGGGAGATCTCAGAGAACGCAAGTCGGGCACGATTCGACTTCAGCCAAAGGAGTCGGGCATACAGTATGTCCTCGCCTATGCCCATTCCCCTGAACTGCGGCCTCACAAAAAGTGAATGTAACCTCCCAACGCCGTTGACCAACGACAGCCACCCCAGCCCGGCTATTTCATCGTTCAATCTGACCACGAGGCAGCGGTCATTGTTGCTAAGCGCGACCTTCACCCACCTCCGGTTCATTCCAGGATGGGTGGTGATCATGAACTGTTCCAACTCATCGCTCTGCTTTCCATTCGCCACAGAGATATCATAGTCGAAGCTGTGATCGATCGCCTCCTTCTGGAGGTCGATGGAATAGATGTCATAGATCTCGTTCTCGTGCGTGCATTCCATCTCTGAGAAGAGAAAGCCAGGCTGCAAGTGCTCGAAAAAGTGGTCGAACACTTCCTTGGATCTCGTGTAGACCGCTCCCATCTTCTCAAGAGCGTCGTAGGTGAAGATGCCCGAAACAGCCCCTTCAGCGGTTCTGGCCAAGTAGGCCTTGCCTCCTATTTCAAGGGCTTCCTTGATGTAATAATGGATGTGCGGATTGAAGAACGATAGACCATCTGGGAGATCAAAATTGATGTCCTTGGCATCTTTTATCTCTCTGACCATGAGTCCTCCCGACGCAACCATGTTTGAAAATGAAAGGGTTCCACCCAGATAAATTTAGTGACCTGCCTCTATCTCAACATCGAAAAGAAAATATAATATTTATAAACATAATATTTTATTAAGCCTAGGTTTCCAAGAAATATATCGGTTCTTGCCACTACGAGAAGATCGGCGCTTCACCTGGTCGGCTTGACGTTGCCCATGTCGTCATAGACGAAGCCAATGGAACGGAGGTCCTTTCCGGTCCTCGAACTGACCTCGGCCACGATGCTATGGAATATCGCGGCGGCCACGTTCCGCGGGAACTTTGACTCGGGGAACATGACGCCCAAAGTGGGGATGCCTGCTACGACCGCGGCATAGTCCTCCATGTTCTCCACTTTGCCGGCCGTATGCTCCGATTCGATGAACTTCATCGATACGACGTGTCCTAGCAATCACGAGCAGAGAGTGGGAGGATATACGCGCCCGGAATGTGGGGCGGAGAATATGGTCATCCTGGTAACGAAGCAGCAGTTACCCGACCGGTGCAAGGCCTATGGCGAGGACGTAATCTTCATCTATCGCCCCGATGAGATGCCTAGGACCATGAAGAATGGAAGGAAGGCCTCTATCATCTAATGAGGTTGCCCAGATCTGTCGCGATGCATGATCTTTGGAAGTACGACCTTGATCTCTGCGATCGCCTTGGAAAGGCGCATGAGGTCCTCTTCGCTAAGGTGAGAGAGGTTCTCGACCAGCCTGTTCTTCAGGACCTCCATGTTCTCTGCCATGAACTTTCTTCCCTGGTCCGTAATGACGATATTCACCACCCTGCGATCAGAGGGGTCAGGCATCCTTTCCACAAATCCTTCCTTCACCAAATGGTCAACGATATGGGTCAGGTTTTGCTTCGAGTAGTAAAGCGTCTGCGCAATGGCGGACATGGAGATGGGGCCCTTCTTCTTGACCAACTTCAGCACGTTGAATATCGGCAAATTCGTGTTTATACCGGTTCCGTCAGACCTAAGGATCCATCTGTGCAGCGCTGACAATTCCTGGATCATATCATCCGCCACAGCAAAGATCCACTCATCTTGATCCATAATTTCTCGACCTTTCTGATTCTTGACATCGAAAACCAACTATTTATTTGTACCTAAATTGTACTATACTATATAATATAGTCAAATATGGTACAAACCAACAGTAATAAATATGAAAATCGCGTTAATTTTCGACAGGAAGATCGCTATGCAAATCACCTGGGTCAAAGGGAGTAATTCGTGGTTCTGGATTCATACCAAAGGCAAGAACATACACATCGATCCCGCTTATCTGAGGGGTTCGATCTCTGGGCCAGAAATAGTCGAGAAGGCCGACCTCGTTCTGATCACGCATTCCCATGGAGATCATTTCCAGAAGAAGACTGTCGACAATCTCACAAGCAGTGCCACGGTCATCATAGCACCGCGCAACGTCGCTAGGAAGCTGCGTGCGACTAGTAAGGTCATTGTTGTTGCACCGGGTGAAGAGCATGATCTTGGCTGGGCGAAGGTCAAGGCAGTTAATGCTTACAACTTAGGTCTCAAGGGTCATATCCTCCATAAGAAAGGAAAATGTGTCGGCTATCTGCTGGTGGTGGATGGCAAGACACTATACCATGCGGGGGACACCGAGTTCATAACGGAGATGAAACAGCTTGGCCAGGTCGATCTGGCGATGCTGCCGATCGGTGGAGGGCCCACAATGGACGCCGAAGGAGCGGCCAAGGCTGCCATTGCGATGGGCGCCAAACGCGTTGTCCCCATGCACAATCACAGGAAGCCGGTGGAGGAGCTCAAGACCCGTCTGGAAAAGAATCCGGAGATCCAAGTGATCTTGGCCGAACCAGGAAAACCATTCAAGCCCTTCTGATATAATGGCGGTTATTATTGAGAACCATACATTTATTATCAATTAGAGGAAAAAGATATCGGACATCATCTCGGTCGACGGTCTTGTTCTGGTCTACGCGAACGGGACAAGGGCTGTGGATAGCGTCTCACTTCACGTCCACTAGGGGGAGTTCTTTGGTTTCCTGGGTCCTAAAGGGGCAGGGAAGAGCACAACGATCAAGGTCCTTGCAACGTCGTTGCTGAAGAAAACATCCGGGTATGTGAGCATCGGAGGCCATGACATCTGTTAATACGGATGGAAGAATAGTATCTGTTGTTACTTGTTTGGAGCATAACTAAAAGAGATACCAGCAGAACTAGAATAACGGTAATTACTATCAGAGAAAGCCCCAACCGCTTTTTCATATTCATTATAAAGTTGTCTTTTACTTCTTATATATTATCGAGGCTTGGGGTCATAAAGAATTATCTGGCGAAGAACTCACACTAAATTCATCCACCTTTCAAGGCAACGCCTATTGATATGCTGCCCATCCTTGTAATCATGAGCAGGGTTTGGGAGGACATACCCTTTCCAGAGTGCGGTGCAGAGAAAGTGGTAATCGCCCTTAGGCTAGCTCGTCCTGATGATATGCAAGGTGGTCTGGGTCAAGACCTGTCAGGAATCTTTATCTTATCTCCCAACCATCGAACAATGGAAACAGGATGCTATCTGAACCACCGTTAGCCGGGAGAGAACCAGAACTTGGATTGCTCGAAAAGTCCTTGCAAAATGTCTTTTCTGGTGCCGGATGTCTGTTCTTAATCTCCGGAGAGGCGGGCATAGGCAAGACCCGCCTTGCCAAGGAGTTCGAAGGAAAGGCCGAGGCGAGGGGATGCAAAGTTCTCGTAGGTCACTGCATCCCATCCACTCAGATCCCATATCTAGCCTTCCTAGAAGCTTTGGAAGGTCTTTCTGACAATGATAACCTGAGTCACGTCTCCAGGATCAAGAATGCGGCAAAAAGGGCCGCGCCCGACATCGCAGGGGCCATCCCTGTGGTCGGTACAACCGCAAGGGCATTGGCCTCCTTACTGAAAGGGTACCAGGGGGAAGAAGGAAAAGGCAGCAAGGAGAACCTTCTGCTCGGGACATTAGAGCTGCTGAAGACGGAATCTTCGAAAAGACCTTTGGTCATCCGCATCGACGACCTCCAGTGGGCCGATTCCGCCAGCATCGGTATGCTTCACTTGCTCGCCAGGAACGTCCATGACCTGCCGATATTCCTGCTGGGGACCTATCGCACCGAAGAGGTTTTGGATCAGGAGAAAGGGGTCCATCCATTCCTGGACAGTCTTCAGATAATGCGTCGTGAACAGATCGTGGAAGAATTGAACCTGCGACCATTGATAGAGAAGGATGTACAACAGGTCGTTTCCTGCATGTTAGAAAAGCCAGTAGACAAGGCATTGATCGAACTTGTCTTCAAAGAGAGTGGAGGTAGTCCTCTTTTCGCCATCGAGACCTTAAGGATGCTAGTGTCAGAAGGGAGGTTGGTAGAAAGGAGCGGAACCTGGACAATGACTGGGGATGGTGGCATACATATTCCTCGGACAGTCCAGGAAGTAATATCCCGCCGAATGGACAAGCTATCCAAGGATCAACGGAAGATCCTGGAGTGTGCATCGGTGATAGGGGAAAGGTTCGATCCGTCCGTCATCGCCGAATCCCTAGTGATCGACGAGCTGCATCTTCTAGATGAATTGGATAGCGTTTCCAAGAACTTCCAGTTAGTGGCATATGACGAAGGGAGTTACAAGTTCGCTCATGCTAGGATCAAGGATGTGTCATACGATGGCATCTCCAAGCCAAGGCGAGCGGGAGGGTCCAACTTCTGGCAAAACGAGTCGGCATCGTTCTAAATTAACACCCTCACAATCACACCATTTTTAAAAAACGTAGCGTCCAGCCTCTCTTTGACTTTTCCATAAACTCTGAAAGGGTTGTCCGATTTGGCGTTCTTCTTCAAGTAGTGAAGCGAGCCCTTGCTGTTTCCAGCCTTCATCCAGTCTGAATAATTCATATCGAGTATCTTTTGCCTCATTTGAGCAGAATCGTCCCTGATCTGTGTAGGCAAAGGAGCTGCCAAATACAACGCCTTTCTTTTTCCAATGAATAGTCGGCAAGCTCACCGACCTTCTAGCCTATGATGAAACCCCGTTCCCAGGACTTGTTCCGGAACTCAACTTTTGAGGTGAACTGAGCATTTAATCCTTCTAGCAGTTTCTTGATCTAGGTCGCCGGATACGACATATCGCTTCTACGCACGGATAAGGAGCGACACGGCCAACGATGATGTGAATAACCTATTTTCCACGGATGGGGGTGGCCAGCATATCAAATGATAGCTGCCCATGGGAACATCCAGATGGGATAAAATTTTTAGTTCCGGTAAAAAATAAATGTACTGGACAAGATGAATGGTGGGTCTGTCCGGATTTGAACCGGAGTCACTAGCACCCCAAGCTAGAAGGATTCCAAGCTACCCCACAGACCCAGGAGATAAAGGGGTTAAAGAAAGGGGTTTAGCCAAGCGGAATGATCTCTTCGACCAGGTCCGAATGGGCTATTATCATACGGCGGCAACAGTAGCGCTTTAATCCGAGATCGTCCAGGACCTCCTTTGGGTCCTCGCCTAGTTGGACCCTCTTTATGTAGGTCTGGTAGGAACTCGCGATGACTTTCCCGCATGTGAAGCATCTTACTGGTATGATCATTCCGCTCACCTGTACGATTTCTGTCTCTTCTTCCTGGCGCCACGTCCGAGGGGCTTCTTCGGCAGCTTACGCCTGATGTCGCTGATGAGCAACGAACGGTCGTACTGCTTGAATGCCTTTTCGAGCGTCTCGTCCTTAAAGAACTCGACGATGGCCTTAGCGATCGCGGTCCTCGTCGCCTCCGCCTGTCCCATGATGCCGCCACCCTGTACGCTCACAGTGATGTCGACCTTCGCGAACAGTTCCGGGGCCAGGGTGACCGGTTCCATGATCTTCAGCTTGGCCAGTTCCGGAACGTACGCCTCGATCGGGACGCTGTTGACGCGGATCTTACCCGATCCCTCGGCAATGACCGCCCGTGCGACCGCCGTCTTCCTCTTTCCACTGGTGTTAACAACCTCAGCCATAGTATCACTT
>Ga0182021_10011971_pt1 | contig 10309 bp, 8 predicted proteins | sample 612E3MmetaG_FD_120493 | JGI IMG/M metagenome (GOLD analysis project Ga0182021, IMG submission 120493) | Permafrost microbial communities from Stordalen Mire, Sweden - 612E3M metaG (Illumina Assembly) | ecosystem: Environmental > Terrestrial > Soil > Wetlands > Permafrost | place: Sweden... | reverse complement strand
GAATACGAACTAATGTTCTAATCATAACACCATTTTCATGGTTTTTGTAGGGGCCGGATATTTGAAAAATAATCGTAATTGGATGATTTATCAATCTCCGAAAATAGGGTATTCTGAGGGAGAGTGCCACGTCGTCCTTCTAATGAAGGGTTCCTCGCGATGGACGCCAAAAAAGGGAAGGGCGTTTTAAAAAACGCCCTTCCCTTTTTATTAAGCGGTACCACCCTGAGATAATCTCGGCTACTTCTTGGATTTGGTATCCTTAGAAGGCTTGACTAGAATCTCATCAATTAATTTGTATTCCTTTGCCTGCTCGGCGGTCATATAATAATCACGATCCAAGTCATGAACTACTTTATCGAGCGGTTGTCCCGTTTTGTTCATGATGATATCTCGTATTAAATCCTGTAACCGCGTGATTTCACGCGCGGCTATTGCTACGTCTGATGCCTGCCCTTGAGCACCACCCATCGCCTGATGCATGTGAATTGTGGCATTAGGTAAAGCATAACGCTTCCCTTTAGCGCCGGAACACAATAAAACAGTTGCCATACTTGCGGCCATACCGACACAGATCGTGGATACTTCCGGCCGTATTAACTGCATGGTATCGTAAATCGCCAAGCCGGCGCTGATAACACCGCCGGGAGAATGGATGTACAAATTAATATCCTTATCGGGGTCTTCCCTATCGAGGAATAAAAGTTGCGCGATAATCAGATTCGCAATCTGGTCGTTGATAGGGGTCCCAAGAAAAATAATACGCTCCCGCAGCAGTAAAGAGTAGATATCAAAGGCTCTCTCTCCTCTAGTACCGCTCTCAATTACCATCGGGATAACATTCATCGGGTCCATGTTCATTTTAAGCCTCCTTCTTTACTTCTTTCGTACTTTGTGCTATTTCTGTCAATCGCTGAATTGTTTTTCGCGCTACCAGTGTATCTTCAATCGATTCATGGTTGCGCTGTGTTTCTAGAGCTTTCCTGAGTTCGTCTTTATCTCCGGTAGAAGTATTAATCATTTCTTCCATTTCGGCATGTATTTCATCGTGGTCGACCTGTATTTTTTCCTGTTCCGAAATCTTACCTACGACGAGAGACTCCGCCACGCGTTTTGTCGATGACGGCCTTAACTCTTCCCGTAACTGTTCCAGTGTCTTGTTGATGCTTTTGAGATATTCGTCGATATTCTGTCCGGAGTTTTGGATATAGCGCAGGCTTCGTTCCAGAGAGCGTTCCACTTCCATATCCACCAGAACCGGCGGATATTCCACTTGGCTCATATTCGTGGCTGCCTCAATGACTTTATCTTCAAAATCACACTTGCATCTGTCTTCGACTCTTTTCTTCAAATCATCCGATATTTTCTGACGCATTGTATCGACAGTCGTGATATCCGAGCCAAACTGCTTGGCAAATTCTTCATTAACTTCCGGTAATTTTTCCTGCTTGATTTCGATAATTTTTACTTTAAATACAGCTTCATTACCCTGGACTTCTTTCTGCGGATAATCGGCCGGATACATTATGTTAAATTCTTTCTCATCTCCCTTTTTTATGCCCACCAATTGCTCGGCGAATCCCGGTGCCGGGGAAAGGGTACCTGCGGTTACCGCATATTGCACGCCTTTTTGATTAACGAAAGGCTCGCTTTTCATCGTACTCCCCACATCCAGAGTAACCAGGTCATTTAGTTCCACCGGCCGTTCCACCGGTTCCCAAGTGGCATGTTGATGGCGTAATTGTTCAACGACAGAATCGATCATCGCGTCTGTGACTTCGATCGGATTTGGTTTCATATCGATTGTTTTATAATCACCGAGGTTTACTACGGGTTTTAAAGGAACGACAACTTTGAGAACTACCGGCTCTTCACTCTCTAAGTCAATCTGCGGTTCTGCCACCGGTTCTAAATTTTGTTCTTTTAACGCATTTTTGTAAACAACCGGAACCAGGTCATCCAGCATCTCATGGAATAAATCGTGTTTCCCGAAATGGCGCTCAAAGACAGGTCTGGGCGCATTTCCCCTGCGGAATCCGGGGATATTTACTCTTTTTACCAGTCTGTGGTAAGCTTTCTCGGTTGCGGTCTCAACTTCAGATGGTTCGACCTCAATCTTTAAATATGCCTGACGGGATTCTGTTTTTTCGTTAGTTACTTTCAATCTTCTCTCCGGGTATAGTTTAATCGTCACTCAGACGTATGTGCAACTCTTTAAGCTGTTTCTCTCTGACTACAGAAGGGGTTTCTAACATCATATCTACCGCATTCTGGTTTTTCGGGAAAGCCATGACATCCCGAATCGTTGTCTCCCCGGCCAGCATCATCACAAAACGGTCGATACCGACGGCAACACCGCCGTGAGGCGGAGCACCATATTCAAAAGCATTCAGTAAAGTACCGAATTTTACCTGTACATCATCATCGTCATGGCCGAGCAAGCGGAATACTTTTCTTTGCATTTCGGCATTGTGGATACGAATACTGCCGCTGGACAGTTCCACACCATTGCAAACGATGTCGTAGTGACGGGCGCGTACTTTCTGTGGATCGGTATCCAATAGCGGAATATCTTCCACCATCGGAGAAGTGAAAGGATGATGTTCAGGTGCCCAGTGTTTTTCTTCATCATCCCATTGGAATAACGGGAAGTTGAGAACAAAAGCAATCGCCATCAGATTCGGGTCAGCCAGTTTCAAACGAGTTCCCATTTCCTTGCGGACTTCGCCAAGTGATTTATCGACGACCTTGGGAGCACCGGCAACCACGAGCAGCAGGTCACCCTGCTTGGCCGATAAAAGCTCTGCGATTTGTTTAATCTGATCCAATGTCATATGTTTGGCCGCGCCTGATTTTACCGAATCCATCGTCAGTTGACTTAAATCTCCGGTAATTGTGCCCAACGAGAAAGTCAGCAGACCGCCCGCGCCATAGCCCTGTGCGAATTTATTCAATTCCTCGAGCTGATTGCGGCTGTATCCGGCGCAACCGGGAGCGCAAATTGCTTTAACCTTGCCGCCGCCGGCTATCACCTTATGGAAAAGAGCAAATTCCGATTTGGCGACAATATCAGTAATGTCCTTCATTTCCATCCCGAAGCGTAAATCCGGCTTGTCCGAGCCATATTTTTCCATCGCATCCTTATAGCTAATGCGCGGGAACGGGGAAAGAACGCGCTTATCCGGTTTTACTGCAGGTACCAGTTTGGTCAGCAGTTCTTCCATCAATTTCAAAATGTCTTCTTCTTCGACAAAACTCATCTCAACGTCAAGCTGCGTGTGTTCCGGCTGACGGTCGGCGCGGCTGTCTTCATCACGAAAACACTTGGCAATCTGGAAATATTTTTCCACACCACCCACCATCAGCAGCTGTTTTAATTGTTGGGGTGACTGCGGCAACGCATAAAATTGACCGGGATAAAGCCGACTGGGTACAAGATAGTCACGAGCTCCCTCGGGCGTACTCTTGACCAAAATTGGTGTCTCAACATCCAGAAAACCCTTGTCATGGAAGAAATCCCGCATAAACCTGACCACGTTATCACGTAATATCAGGTTTTTCAACATTCTTTCGCGTCTCAAATCCAGATACCGAAACTTCAGACGAACGTTTTCATCCACGTCTGATTCTTCATTAATGTAGAAAGGCGGCGTTTTAGAAGTATTCAGAATTTCCGCTTCGCTGACTATTACCTCTACTTCACCGCTGGGTAACTTTAGATTTTCCGTGCCTGCGGGCCGCAGAGCAATCTCCCCGGTCACTTTAAGCACGAATTCACTACGCACCTGGCCGGCGATCGCGTGACATTTCTTGGATATCTGCGGGTTGAATACTACCTGCGCGATACCCGTCCTATCCCGCAAATCGATGAATATCAATTCGCCGTGGTCGCGGCGGCGGTCTACCCAACCAGCTAGCGTGACTTTGTTACCTTTAAGGTTCTTCTTTAATTCTCCACAGTAATGAGTTTTCAGCAAGTATTAATCCTCCGTGGAAATCCTTTAGTTTCAGCTTTAAGTATAACTTAAGTTAAGACTAATAGGCAACACTTATCAGCTATCAGCCTTCAGCTTTAAGCATCGACCATCGAGGACTTTAAAGACCCGGCGATCTCTGTCCGCAATTGAACTTCGGAAAAACAAAGGGAATTCGGCTATGTATCTAGTTAAACAATCGCCGGCGTGGCATACAAAGAGCGGTATCTACACCTGCCCGATATCGCAATCAAACTCTTCTAACATTATAATTTCCAATACTGTATAATATTGGCAATAATCAAAGATGGAGGGAATAATGGACTATTTTGCTTATGCCTCCAATCTCAGTCGAGAGCAAATGCGAAAGCTTTGCCCTGACGCCAAGCCAAAATTCAGCGCCATCCTGCCTAACTATAAGCTCATCTTTTCCGGCTGGTCAAGAGAATGGCATGGCGGGACAGCCACCATCCAGTCATTCCGGGGTGCGAAAGTGGTTGGCGCAGTCTATGAGATTTCCGAAAAGGATTTGCAAAAACTCGACCGCTTCGAAGGTTATCCTAATAACTACACCCACGTAAATGTAATGGTCTTCAATGAAGATGATGTAGCTGTAAAAGCCATTACTTACATCAAAACCAGACAGGCTGAAGAAACCAAGCCCGCACCTGAGTATGTAGCCATTATCCGTCAAGGTCTTAAAGACTGGGAGCTTGAGTGAAAACCCGCCATCAAGCTGTCGGTTATTCAGTGCAGACTTTAATAAAAAGAGCCATCTATTCCAGATGGCTCTTTTTATCAACACACCTGCTACGTTAATGGGTCAAATTCAGCGCCACCTCGGCCGGTGGCTGTTCCATCCCGTACTTCCGTCTCTCGCGGTAACGCCGGATATTTTCCAGCACCCTTTTCCTCTTTTCCGGAGTCATATATTTGTATTTTTGACGTTCCAAACGACAATTATCGGAGCAGAAAAATATTCTATTTTTAGGTAGCGGTTTATTACAAAATTTACAAAGCCGACGATTTTTATAATAAACACCGATTTTTTTACAGCTTCGGGAGGACACAAAAGATAATCGCGGCTTCCGACATCCCATCTGGCGATTGGGGTTATAATCCCATCCAGATAAAGGTCCACGATTCGATTTCTTGACATACCGGACTGACTGCAAAGTTGTGAGGTGGATAAATATTCGTGATTAGTTGTGCCGAGGCTTTTAATCAGGATTTGTCTGACCCGTTCTCTGCTTCTGCCTATCTTTTCACCTATCTTACGCATAGGCATCCCTGAACGCCGCATCTCAAAAATAACACTTTTATTGGTTGTATCCATCAATTTCACATCAACTGTCATATCTTTCCGCCTGTCGTAAAATTATTCATCGTCATCCGACCTTGTCATCCGACCTTCTTAATCTCATGCAAAAGATACAAAAAGAATCTCATCTTTTCCGGGGAACACAAAACGAACTGTACTATATACGCTGTTATTATCAGGAAATTTTTTTTATTTGCCTGCGCAGATAATTCAATCCGTAATTACCAAATTATTCTCAAAGTACTTCGTGGCTCTTTATAATTACTTTGAGTTTTCGTCAAGAAGATATCTACAGATAACATTTTATACAAATTGCAATAGCACTAGCCACAAAAAGACCTGGTAAAACAATGAGTGTTTGTGCTTAATTAAAGTGAAGCATTTAAATTATATCCAAAATATATACATTTTATATCCATTTTATATCCACTAATTAACGATAGACTTAAGCTGGGGAAAAATTTCTTGAAAAAAAGACTCAGGTTTATTACCTGTCTATATTTCAACCCGTCTGGTAATGGTTAACATCTTACGATGAACTGACCGAGTTTTTCCTGCGATTTTAATACCACAATAACGAAAGCAACTTTTGGACGTCAGGCTCTCTTCTTCTGGTCGTTATCGTTTATTTTCTTAATGGCACTCCAGGCTTTCAGACGGTCGTTAACCAGTTTTTCATATCCGAGTTCGCCGGGAAAATAAAACTTTTTATCTTTCAGCGAATCCGGCAGATGCTGTTGTTCCACAATATGCCCGGGAAAATTATGGGCATATTTATACCCCTGGCCATAACCAACATCCTTCATCAACTTGGTAACGGCGTTACGCAGATGTAACGGAACCGGCTCGTTCTTTCCGTGTTTTACTTCATTCTGAATACTGGAATAAGCGGTATAGAGCGAATTGCTCTTAGGGGCGGTAGCCAGATAAACCGCAGCTTCTGCCAGCGCCAGATTACCCTCCGGCACCCCGATGAAATGCACCGCTTGCTGTGCCGCCATTGCCACTACCAGTGCCTGCGGGTCGGCCATGCCAATGTCCTCCGACGCGGCACGAACGAGACGGCGGGCGATAAATAATGGGTCTTCGCCCGCTTCCAGCATTCTGGCCAGCCAGTAAAGCGACGCATCCGGGTCGGAATCACGAAGAGATTTATGTAAAGCTGAAATCAAGTCATAATGTTGTTCCCCTGCTCTGTCGTACATCAAAGCCCGGTGCTGCAGTGCATCCTCAATCACCGGTAATGTTACATGACGTATACCTTCCGCATCCGGCATGGTTGTCATCACCGCCAGTTCTAAAGCATTAAGGGCCGTCCGGGCATCGCTGTTCGATACCGTGATTAACTGCGCAAGGGCGTCATCTTCAATCAAAACCTTGATACTACCGATGCCTTTTTCCTTATCTTGCAAGGATCTCCGGATAATTGTTTTAATTTCGTCTTCGGTCAATGGATTAAGCGTAAAAACGCGGGCACGTGATAATAACGGAGAAATTACCTCAAATGACGGGTTCTCCGTAGTGGCGCCAATCAAGGTAACCGTGCCGTCTTCTACGAAAGGTAAAACAGCATCTTGCTGAGACTTATTGAAACGATGAATTTCATCGATGAACAGGATGGTTTTCGTTTGATAAAGCTTGCGGCGTTCTCTGGCTTCTTCGATAATGCGACGTAAGTCAGCCACCCCTGCCGTCACAGCGCTGACCGAACTGAAATGGGAAGCAGTGGTATTAGCGATAATAAAGGCAAGCGTAGTTTTACCGCTGCCCGGCGGCCCCCAGAGAATCATTGAAGGTAATTGTCCGGATTCAATGGCCTTTCTGAGCACACGCCCTTCCCCGACGATATGCTCCTGCCCGACAAATTCCTGGAGGGTATTGGGACGCATCCTTGCCGCCAGCGGCGCTTCCTTCTTCTTCAATTCCTCAAACTGCTTTTCGAACATATCCATGGTATTTGTTTATCCTAAATCTCCATTAATCCCTCTTTGCAAAACAGGGAAACGGTAAGGAGCTTTCCCAGCGTTTTGGTTTGAAACTCCATTTTACTTCAATCCTCGTACCATTGCGAGGTTACGAAGTACTCAAAGCAATCTCACGACGACGAAAGTGAATTGTCAGCAGAGATCGCTGCGTCATCCCGCTCCTCGCGCCGGTAGCAGGTTTCTATCATAACTCGGCAACAATGATGTCATTCAATTTGCGCTTCGGCACATGGTAGCCTTCGTCTTTGTCCCGCCAGTAATCAAAACTATCGGTGGGTTTCATTGTTTCAAGTATTATTTTCTCTTTCGGCTTACCCAGCGCCACGACTAGAGGAATTTCGTATTTTTCTGGAATCTTTAATAATTGGCACAAGTCTTCTCTATCCACTGCACCCAACATGCAGCCGCCCAGTCCCTTCTCTACTGCTCCCAACAGAATGGTTTGCGCTGCAATACCAGGGTCCATACCGGAATTAGCGCTGATTTCTTTATCGCCTAAAATAATTATGTATGCTGCCGGGCGTTCTCCCTCATCCGGACCCGGCCAGGTTTTTAAAGTCCCTGCCCAGTGTAGCGTGGAGAAAATAAGAGCATTCTTTTCCGGGGAGCTGGATAGAATATATTTCAAGGGCTGACGGTTGATCGCAGACGCCGAATATCTCGCCAGGTCTACCAGTTCTCTCAAAGTCTTGTTATCTATCGCAACCTCCTGATAAAAACGGCGGTAACTCCGGCATTTCAATACTAAATCTTTTAACAATTATGCTCCTTTATTAGTTATGCGTAGAGAGTAAACAGTTTCGAGTTATAAATAGGGAATATTTTATTTATATCTCTTCACTTCAAAACGATAAAGCTTTACCGGTTCCTCCGGGCCAATGCCGGCTTTCATCCGGCAGATCTCAAGTTGTCGCTTCACCGTATCCACACCCTCCAAATCGGGGAGAAGCAAACCGCGTCTCCATCCCGCTTCCACAATCGCCCCGTATTTTTTGGGGTCTAACTCTTTCTCGCTGCTAATCGGCTCCGGCTCACTTAGAATATCGACATTGTATTCCAGTGACGACAGTTCTTCCGGTGTTACCGGATTAAAACGGGGATCCCTGGTGGCGGCTTGAATGGCATTCCTGATGATTTCTTGTGCAATATTAGATTCATCCGGCTCAATTGTGCCAATGCACCCGCGCAATTCATCACTCTTATGTAAAGAGACAAACACCCCGGCTTTACCCTTCATTTCCAGCGGGATATTTTTTGGGGGGTGAGGAATTTCACCGCGTGTAATGAAACTCTCCACCGTTTCCCGTGCCAACTTTACCGGAGCTGATTCATTCACCCCTTTAAATAAAATGCCGGCATAACCAACCACGGCAGAGAAATCATGCGTAATATCGCCACTGGTCTGGTACTTCACCAGTTCCATTTTGACCGGGCCGAATTCCTTGGCGGCGTATATCAGGCAAGCAGCCGTACCGTAACCGCACATTGATATCTGGAAATCATGGACACGTTCCAACAGTTCCACTGGTTCCAATTTCAGAATGGATTCGATGGCCTGCCTATCCTTGGTGTGGGTGATTTTCTGAGACTCATAATGATTCATATCGCCGGAAGCCACAATAACTACTGCTTTAGCGGTATCCTTAATCGCTTTAGCAATTGCCATGCCGATACTCCGATAAATGGCGGCGTTAGTGTGCGACAACAGAATCGGCACAAATTTGATATCCGGCTTAAAATATTGAATGAACGGCAACTGCACCTCAATGGAATGTTCCTGAAGATGTGCCAGACGATCTTCCTGCAGGTGATTTGAGTTGGCAAGAATCGCTTTCGCCAGTACCGTATCGATCTCAACATCTCCCAGAGGAGTACGCCATGTGCCTTCCGTCAAAATGCTAAAAGGCTCACCCGCGCCGGTATGGCTGGGGCCCAGAATCACAACGGTATCTTTGAAATTGACGCGAGACACAGTCGCTCCTACCACAGGACCGGAATAAATAAATCCGGCATGAGGAGCATAATACCCGATGACATCCTCTTTAAGCGCTTTTTCGTCAACCATCCCCCGAATCATCGTTTTCAATTCTTCGGGAGAAGATGGATAGAATTGACCGGAGACGGCCGGTTCTCTAATCATCTTATTTACCTCCTCTGGCTACTCTGAAATTTAGATCAGTGCCGCAATATTTACAACTGGAATCATTCAATCCGCAGATTCTGGTCTGATAGCCTTCTCTTTCTACTACCGGTTCACCACAATTACAGCAAGCTGTGGTCTCGCTGAAATGCCCGGGCACGTTGCCGAGGTAAACAAACTTCAACCCCGCCTTATGTCCAATTTCATAAGCGTGTTCCAGCGTGGTTAAAGGTGTTGCCGGCACATCTGCAACATGGTAATTGGGATGGAATCGGGTAACATGCCAAGGCGTTTGCTCTCCCAGTTTATCGTGAATCCACCTTGCAATCCCGCCCAGTTGTTCGTCATCATCATTCATCGTAGGAATAATATTAGTAACAACCTCCACATGCATATTCCATTTGGTTTTCGCCCGCTCAGCAACGTCGAGAATGCCGCGCCAGTTGGTTATCTTCGCCAGATTTTGATAAAGCGCATCGGAAAAACCTTTGATATCGACACGCCACGCATCTAAATAAGGGCCAATAATATCCAATGCCTCCGGGCTAAGATAGCCGTTGGTCACATAAACCGTGTAGAGGTGATTCTGCTTCGCCAGCTTAGCGCAGTCCAGCGTATATTCAAACCACATGGAAGGCTCGTTATAAGTCCAGGCAATACCGGCACAATCATTCCGTTTCGCAAGTTCAATAGCTTTTTGGGGTGAAATTTCCTCAGAACCGGCAATCACGTCTTTTACCATCGAGATTTCCCAATTCTGGCAATCCTGGCAGTGGAAATTGCATCCCCAGCCGCCGAGCGAGAATACCTTCGTCCCCGGATGAAAATGGAATAAAGGTTTCTTCTCAATCGGGTCGACGGCCACTGACGAAGCCAATGCGTAATTGAG
>Ga0182021_10011970_pt1 | contig 10309 bp, 9 predicted proteins | sample 612E3MmetaG_FD_120493 | JGI IMG/M metagenome (GOLD analysis project Ga0182021, IMG submission 120493) | Permafrost microbial communities from Stordalen Mire, Sweden - 612E3M metaG (Illumina Assembly) | ecosystem: Environmental > Terrestrial > Soil > Wetlands > Permafrost | place: Sweden... | reverse complement strand
AATGCCAGGGTTGTCAATCCTGACCTCGAATTCATTTCATTGTCGGCAAAGACCGGAGAAGGAATGCAATTCTGGTATGAATGGATTTTAAGTCAGGTCAGTCTTGCCACAATTACAGATAGGTCATTCGATAAACAAAAATCGTCCGGAACATAATCTATTTAGATAGTTTAAGGGCTAGTTTAATAGCTTCTACCATACTGCCTTCTCTGGCTTTCCCGGTCCAGGCTATTTCAAACGCTGTGCCATGATCGACAGAAGTTCTGACAAACGGAAGTCCTACAGTAACGTTTACTCCGGTGTCAAATCCGATAAGCTTTAAAGGAATATGTCCCTGGTCGTGATACATTGCCACCACAACGTCATATTTCCCGTTCATTGCCTGTAAAAAAACAGTATCGGGGGGAATAGGGCCTTCAACATTAATTCCTTTTTCCTGCATATTTCTTACTGCAGGTATTATCTCGTTTATTTCTTCCCTGCCGAACATTCCATTTTCTCCTGCATGGGGATTAATACCTGCAACAGCAATTCTTGGCTTTTCCCGGCAAATTTTTTTAAACGTAATATCTGCCAGTTCAATCACTTTTTCAATTCTGTCTCTTTTTAAACCGGTGATCGCCTCGAGAAGAGAAACATGGGTAGAAACATGAATTATGCTCAGTTTTTTATCATACAGGAGCATCGCATAATTCTCCGTATCAGTCTGAATAGCTAATATTTCGGTATGTCCGGGATATTTATGTCCGGCTAAATTTAAAGCTTCTTTGTTCAAAGGGGCGGTAACAATGGCATTGATCTCCCCATTCTTAGCCAGTTCAACAGCCACCCGAATGCACTTAAAAGCGGCATTGCCTGATGAAGCCTGAATTTTGCCGGGAATGAAATCATTCATATTTATCAGTTGAAGATCAAGAATGTTCAATGTCGCATTATTAAAATGACAGTCATTAACATTGAGAACCCTGTTCAGCCTGAAGGATGAAATTTCCAACAGATCACTAGCAGCCTTCATTATATTATAATCACCTATAATGATTATTTTGTTTTTTCTGATACCCGGTTTTTCAAAACTTTTCAGGATTATTTCAGGCCCTATACCTGAAGGGTCTCCCATCGTTATCCCACAGATTATCGTATGCTTTTTACCCATCTTCTTTACATGTTATTTAAAAATTTCAATACCTGCCAGATGGCATCTTCTGCTCCAAATCCGCCTGCCTTTGTGATGACAATTATATTTTTGTATTGCTCTTCAATAAAATTGCCATATACAATACCCGGCAATATCTCATCCCTGATAATTGTACCGGAAACATTCAGGCACTGTGCAGCTTTAATTGCCGTATCTCCTCCAGTAAAAAAAATCCCGTTGATCCTGATCTCCTGAACCACATACATAGCAATTTCTCCAAGGAATGAGGCTATAAGTTCACTTACCCTGAACTTGTCAAATCCATATTCCTTCCCCTTTTCAAAACTCTCTGTGACACTTTCTATAGATGGTGCACTTCTTATGATAATATCTTCTCCTGACAGGGAAGATCTTTTTATTATATCGATAATCCTGCCTTTTTCCAGATCCCTTTCATTGGAAAATAATCTTGTGGTTTCTATGTTAATCAGGATAACTGCTGAATTCTCCCTTACATAATCTAGCTGGTTCCGGGTTATTTCACTTACACTTCCGGCTATAATAATGTTGCTAGCTTTTTCTTTTTTCAGTTTGAAATATTCGGGAAGATAACCTGCCAGCCCTGACGTACCTGCAAATAATAATCTTTCTTTTATTCCCGTAACTGCCGATGCGATTAATGCCAGGTCCTTCTCTTCGCAGGCATCTATCACAATGATATGAATTCCGTCATAAATATGTTGCCGGATGATTCTGACCAGGTTTTGTTCACCCGACAAAACATCCGTGTAATTTATAACAGCAACCATTTTATCAGTTTGCTGCGATAAAATTTTCGGAATATATGATTCTTTTACAGGCGTTTTAGGATCTTCAGCTGTCTCTGTGTTAGCCAGCAGGATACCTTTCACATAAACATTACCATCAAGCGTAGTCCTTCCATGTGATGGTAATGCAGGAACCAGAACCGTATGCCTGATATCCAGAGAATCCATAATTCCGGATATTTCCGCACCGATGTTCCCGCGGAAAGTAGAATCAAGTTTTTTATAAATATATTTTATGTTCTTCCCCTTAACCGTTTTCCCTATATCAAATGTTTTCCTGTAGGCAGTTTCTTTCGTATCAAATCTGCTTTCCGAATCAACAACCAGTACATCACATGATTCCAGTGACTTACTGATCTGATCCATGTTTGAAATCATTACGGTTTTCAGCTGACTCTTGCTGAACTGAACTCCCGTATCGTTGGCTCCTGTAAAATCATCGGCAATGATCAATAATTTTTCCTTTATCACACCTGTGTCCGATTGAATGTTTTTTACACCCTTGGATTTATATTTTTTAGCTATAAAAGCAGTTAAAACCGGAGTTAAAATAGCTGTAGTTATTGTTGAAGCGGCAACCTGGGGTGTGGCAATTGAAGAAAGTGCTGTAAAACGGGGGTCTGCCAATGCTACCGCAGCCGGAGTTGCTACAGCATTACCGGCAGTACTTGAAGCAGCTGCACCTGCTATACCGGTTCCACCAGTGGCTCTGTCTGCCAGTATGTTGAAGAAACCACCGACAAATACGGTCATCACACCAAGTAAAATACCTGAGAACCCTGCTACCACCAGCATTTTGAAATTTATTGCCGATCCTAATCCAAATGCAAAAAACGGAATCAGAATTGGTCCACCAGCAACCAGAAATTTCTTCAAGCCTCCATCCAGATTGCCCAGGATCATTCCGACAGTAATGGGTAAAATTACTCCGATGAAACTATTCAGAGGTATTGTTGCGATCCCTGCTGTTCCCAAAGCAACCATAGTAAGGAAGGGACCATTATTCAGAGATAATACAGCTATTGAACCAACATCTGTTTCACTACCGAATTCACCTGATAATGCACTGAACAGCCCGCCGTTGCTATTGGTCATCGCTGCAATAACTGCCAGGGAGGAAAGACCAAACAATCCCTTGTCGCCTAATAGTTTTGCAATAAGCAACCCGATTATTACACCAATAATGAATTTTGTAAATGTTATAACAGCGCCCTTCTTTAAAGCTTCCGGGGCAGCTTTGAAATTTATTCCGGCACCCATACAAACAAGAAAAGCACCTATCAATGCTGAAGAGCCCTGGGCAATAGCAGTCGTAAATCCCCCTATCTTCAAAGCCTGCGGCCATAATGTATTAATCAGGGCTCCGATTATCAGAGGAATGACCATCATCCCGCCAGGAATTCTTTCAATATTTTTCTTAATGTTCATCTGTTGATATTATGCTGACTAAATAGTCTTGTACTATTGAAAATCAGAACAATCCGGGGACAACAAAAAATACAAGTATCAGGCCGACAATACCGGTAATTAAAATTGCAACAGTCATTGGAATGATAGTCCGTTTAATAATCAAACCTTCAACCCCTATTAGTCCGACAACCGCACAGGCTGTGATGATTTTTTGAATATTAATCATATTGCCAAACGAACCGCCGACGTTCTGGAGACTCACAATAATTATATGAGAAATTCCAAGGTTGCCGGCAATTGTATACTGGAAAAGTGAAAACAGCATATTGGAAACAGTATTCGATCCGGACATAAATGCCCCAAGCGCTCCTACAAACGAATCTATAAGCGGCCATGCACTCCTGAATACGGTTTCCATAAATTGAGCCATAGCTATAGGCATACTGACGAATCCATGGTCATTTGTACCTGAAGTTATCATTATTTGCACCATGGGAACGGCAAAAAATAATGAAATGAACGGACCCTGGATCCGTTTTACAGATTCTTTGCAGGCAACCAGGACCTGTTTCTTATTCATCCTGAAAAATGGAATGCATGCCAAAGTGATTAATAGAAATGGCATTATCCCCGGGTTATTCAATGGATCCAGATCAGCGGTTATTGTGGTACCGAATAATGGTGGAATTGTATACTTTACAGATTTGATCCAGTTGCCAAAGGGCAAAAAACTTACACGGGTAATTACCAGTAATAAAGCAATTAACTCATAAGGTGTCCAGGCTTTAAACAACGTTATGCCATCTTTGGAAATGGTATCGGTGATTGTAATCGAGCCGTTCCAGTTTTTTTCCCACTTTTCCTTACCAGGGAAATCCCATACTTTCTTTGGTTTCAGGAATCCTGCTTTTGTCAATGGAATCAGGACAAAAAGACCAATTAAACTACCCAGGAGGCTTGGGAATTCAGGTCCCAGGAATATAGCCACAGCCAGATAAGGAATCACAAAACATAATCCTGCAAAGATTGCATATGGCCATATAGCCAGTCCCTCTTTAAAACTTCTGTTCTCTCCGAAAAAACGTGTAAGTACCACTGACATTATCAATGGCATCAAAATACCCGGAAGGGCGTGCAGAACAGCTGTCCATATTCCTATCTGATGGATAAATCCACTGTAAACCATTCCGCTGTCAGAAAGATTTCTGAGAACCTCAGGTGTGTTCAGGGACGAACCGACACCTATTATGGTAGCGGTACCAACTGCTCCGAACGGACCGGGAGTTGTGTTTGCAATGAGAGCTACCATTACGGCCGCAAGTGCCGGAAAACCCAATGATAGTAATAGTGGTGCCACCAATGCAGCCGGAACACCAAACCCGGCCGCCCCTTCGATAAAACCACCGAATAACCACGCGATTATGATTGTCTGCACTCTGCGATCCGGTGATATTGTTGAAAATCCGTGGTTAATTACTCCCAATGCACCGCTTTCCTTAAGAGTAAAAAGTAATGTCAATGCTCCGAACACTATAAATATTATCTTCAGCATAACCACAACACCGTTAATACCTGATGCTATTACCCAGTTAACAGGAGTTTTCCAGATAAAGAGTACTAATATCAACGTGACCACCAGAGCCACAGGCATTGCTTTTGTTGCCGGCCAGCGTAAACTGACCATTAGTATAAAAATAGTCAAAAGCGGGATTGCGGCAAGGAGCGCAAGAATTCCTTCGGTCATAATAATGATCTTTAGGTTTTAATGAAGGTCAAAAGGGTGAAAATCCGGTCTCTGTAGAAAACAGATTTACATTTACATTTTCTTTTATTAATTCTATTCCTTCTGAACCTTCAATTAAATCCACTATTGATTTTGAAACATATATTTCATCAAGATGGAGAGTATCCTTGATCCGGACTATTTTCTCCTCTCCTTTTTTTATAAACCCGCAACTCCTTAAAGCAATTTCAAAAGCTTCCCTTTCGTTACCCGCCACTAACGGAATTTTTGCTCTTTCCAGAAAGCTGCTGGTCACAGTGTTTTTATAGGTTGAAGGGAAATCAATCTTATCATATAATTTTTTGGTTATTACGTCAGCCAGACCCATCCCTATTGCATTTCCATGCGAACTGTCAGTCAGGTCCAAAACTGCGATAGCTTTGATTGACGGTTTATCAGGCTCTTCCTGTCCGGAAATTTTTATTCTCCCGATAATATTCGGGTCAATACCGCAACCGCTTATATCCTTCCCCATCTGATCGATTATCAGTATATCAATATCATCGACAGGAAGAGAAGACATATTTTTTCGTGCAATATCAAGTAAAAGAGGTTCCTTTTCAAAAAATCCATCTGCTTTTAAGGCATTAACGAGCATCGTGTCGTCGTAAGCATTTTCTACTAAAGCGATTCCTCCGAGAATCTTACCAAATGATAAGATCCGGGCTGCAGCCAAAGGAATCAGAACAGAAAGTCCATATACACCGTACTGATGAATAGCAGATGCCTGTCTTTCTTTACCCAATCCAATGACAGACATCTTTACCAGACCGCTTTCATATTTTCCATGAAAATCGGTATGTAGCTTTATCCTGTTAATCAGAATTACTCCATCGGATTCATACACAAATTTATCCATAAATACCGGGACCGGAGAATCGCCCTGAGGCAATTCAACAACTTCCATTGACGATTTGACCGGAACTCCGATAGTTTCTTCAGAAATTCCGTATCCGTCCAAAATCCCGGCTTGTCCCTCCGCAGTTGCATCTCCATGGCTGCCCATAGCCGGTATAATGAAGGGAAATGCATTATTTGCCTTTACAAATTCTGCTACCTCCCTGACTACAAGGACTAAATTTTTTATCCCCCGGCTCCCGACCGCAATTGCAATATTGGCGCCAGGCTTTATAAAAGGACGCAACTCTACCAGTTCCCTGGCAAGTTCTCCTTTTATGTCAGCTAAGGTATTATTTTTGAACTGTTGTTTTATTTTGGTGAGTTGATAATTATTCATATTCGTCGATTGATTTTAATATTTAATTTCCGGTATTTAATGAATTACTTTTACTTCCAGGTGTGAAGATTACAGGTGCAAATGCTAAAAATTCGCCTGTCTCCGCTAAGAGGTAAAGATAATTAGTTATCGGATTTATAAACCCGCAGACCTTAAAAACTTACTTTAAACTTCCCGATGATCTTTGTGAAATGATCCTTAAACAGTCTCCAACTTCCAAAAGTCTGGAGAAAGGAAGATAGCCCGCTATTGAATTTAGCTAAAATGAGGTTCACTATAACTTAAACTATTTATTTTAATCGCCGGAAATCAATACGTTAATCTAAAATATTGAGCGATTTATCAAATATTTATTTTTTTAATCGAAAGAGTTTTTATTTTTAATAAACGTTTTTTTTTGCTTAATCCCTTAAACTTTAATTTATGAAAACAAGAATTTCGCTATTAATGCTAATTATTGCCATGGCTTTTGTTTCCTGCAAAAAGGATAAATCAGATTCTATTGGCGGCTCGCAATCACCTATTGGCGCAGTAGGCGTTACAATTTCATCTTCATCAACTGCAATCGCCGGAGTGAGTGCAATTACCGGAAAAGTCAAAACCCTTTCAGACGGAGTATCAACATTCAGCGGATCAGCTGTCGTTACAAATGCGACAATAAGAAACATCATTGCAAGCTATTCTCTGGCAGTAGTTAGTGGTAATAACGTAACGATAGATGGAGTAAAAGTCAAATTTACAAGCGAGGGTATTGAAAGTATTGCTCCTCTCGAAGCCGGCATTATAGCCAATTTCAGTTCAACTGTCGGAGATACATATCCATGTGGTTCAGGTAAAAGGACTGTTACTGCTGTTTCAAGCACTGACGATTTTGCCTGGGGTGGGATGTTAATTAAAGTAATTAAAGTTGAGGAAACACCAAACAAACTGGGTGTCAAAAAAATTATCTATTTTTCCAATCACAAGTGGGGTCTGGTAGCTGTTGAATTTACCTTTGACGACAATTCAGTAGCCAGATTCCCTGTAATCGCAAGTGTATCAAACTGATCAGAATATTAATGCACTCATAAGTTAAGAAAGACTTTGCTATGAAATATCTTCAAATCCGGGGAGAGAGAAAAAAAATCCCCGGATTTCCTCATCATAAAGAATTTGTATACCGGACTTACAGGTTCTTTGAAGTAAAGAGCTTGTTCAATTTTCTGACAATTGATGGTTACTTCCAGATTTTCAGAAAAATATATTATGATAAGAAATACCGCTGTGTGGTACCAAGGCTACTGTTAATTGACCCTACCAGCGCCTGTAACTTAAAATGTCATGGGTGCTGGGCTGCTGATTATCAGAAAAATAGTCACTTAACATATGAAAAATTGGATGAGCTCTGCACCGATGCTCAAAAAATAGGCGTTTTAACAATTATAATGAGCGGAGGAGAACCACTTTTAAGAAAATCCGATATCATCAAATTAGCTGAGAAACACACAAAGCTTACATTCGGGCTTTTTACAAACGGTACTCTTATAGATGAAGAATTTGTAAGAGAACTTGTCCGGTTGGGAAACCTCAATGTTTTTGTAAGCATCGAAGGCTTTCGTGAAGATACAGACTTCCGCCGCGGAACCGGGATATACGACAGGGTCATTACCGCAATGGATCTTCTGAAAAGGTATGATATCGGTTTCGGCTTCTCGGCATGTTATACTTCGAAAAACTTTGAAACTGTTTCAAGTGATGAGTTTTTGGATTTCCTTTATGAAAAAGGCGCCTGGTTTGGCTGGATGTTCAATTATCTTCCAATCGGTAATGATTCGGATGTTTTCTTGTGCTGCACAGCTGAACAGCGCGAATATGTAAAACAAAAAATCGAGACCTACCAGAAGAAAAATAAATTCGCCATTATTGATTTTGCAAACAGCGGACACAAAGCTTTCGGTTGTGTTGCCGCCGGAAGCGATTTTGCTCACATAAATGCCAATGGAGATATGGAACCCTGTGCTTTCTGTCATTATTCCGATTCGAATATCAGGAATATGTCACTGGTGGAAGCATTGCGTTCACCATTCTTCAAAAATTTCAGACAGCATAAACCATTTTCAAAGAATTCATTGCGCCCCTGTCCGATGATGGATGTTCCCGATGCACTTGTAAGTATTACAAAGAGCAGCGGGGTACATTCGACCCATATTAGTAACCCTGAAACAGCAGAGCAACTGGCATCCAAAACCAGACAACTCTCAACTAAATGGGAACCTGTAGCTGACAGATTATTTGATGCAATGGATGAAAGTGAAAAAAAAAGGTTCAGAATTCTGAAGGCACTTTACAGGTCAGGCGGTCTGATAAAAAATAATTAATAATTATCCAATATGCTTTTACCTTTCAAATATAAAATGCCCGGATATATCTTAATTTTCATCGGAATGATTTTGTCAATATTGTTTTTTACCATCAATTTTAGATTCCAGATACCGGTATTGGTTCTCGTTTCCTCTTACATGGAAACCAGATTTTTCACAATATTCAACACAAATTTTGCTGATGAATTGATTTTTATTTCCCTGCTGACCGGATTCTCCCTCGTTGTATTCTCCCGGGAAAAGAATGAAAAAGATTTCTATAATTCTTTACGTCTGAGAGCACTGGTGAAAACTGTCATAACCAATACCGTGTTTATGATTTTTTCTGTTCTATTTATCTTTGGAAGTGCTTTTATGGGAATTATAGTACTTAATATATTCCTGCCTTTCATTGTGTATCTTGTGTTCTTTAACTTCATGAGGCGCAGAGAAATCGCACAAAATAACTGATCTTCTCACTATCGGCAGCAGGAAGAAATTTCCGGATATCTGTTCCAGTCAATTTAAGATTAATACAACAAAATGTATCCTTCTTTTGTTTTACAACATAGATTTAAAACAGGAGGTAAAAATGCAGGATTTCTTATGTCCGGGTTGCGAAAATCATATTCGTGTTGGTGAACAGATCATATTCAAGGTGAAAAACAACAAAAAACAATCAGCCTTACTTTTATTAAGTCCGCAGATAGGTAATTATTCCAGCGTTAAACATCCTTCCTTCGAAATACAACCTGGAGAATATCTCGAGTTCTTTTGTCCTCTCTGTAATACTTCTCTTGTTTCGGATATCCATCAAAATCTTGCTCATGTCATTCTCCTGGATGAAACAGGAAAGCGCCACGATGTCTATTTTTCTCAGATAGTCGGTGAACACAGCACATTTACGACAGACGGTGAATCAGTCCGCGTCTCAGGTGAAGATGCAGGCAGATATACTTATTTCAAGATAGGTGATAAATTCAGAAGATATTTTTAATGTTTCTGCCCTGATCTGAATTTTATGTAACTTTGAAAAAATTTATAATATTTAACTTAAATAATTTGTTATGCGGACTAAAGAAACACTTGCTTTTGTTTTCCTGTTATTTATCCTTCCTTCTTTTTCTTCGTTGGCACAGAATTCCGGATTTTCCGGTGAATGGAAGCTGAATACAGAAAAAACTGTTCTTGCAGATAATCAGCTTTTCCTTTCAGGAATCAAAGTTATGCAGAAGAATGACAGCCTGCTTATCACCCGTACCTATCAGAACAGTAATGGTGATGAATATCCTTTTGATGAGAATCTTTCCCTTGATGGCAAGGAGAGTAAAATCACAATTTATGATATGCCGAGAACTTCAAAGGCAACAAAATCAGCAGATGACGGATCGATTATTATCGAATCAACCACCACATTCAGCGGCCAGAATGGTGAGGAAAACCTGGTATCAAAAGAATCATGGAATGTTGACAGTGAAGGGAAGCTTCTGACAATCGGCTTCACGAATAAAATGTCGAGTGGTACAGTAACCGGTACAAACTACTATAACAGAGTAAAATAAAGACATATCACAGGTT
>Ga0182021_10011969_pt1 | contig 10309 bp, 9 predicted proteins | sample 612E3MmetaG_FD_120493 | JGI IMG/M metagenome (GOLD analysis project Ga0182021, IMG submission 120493) | Permafrost microbial communities from Stordalen Mire, Sweden - 612E3M metaG (Illumina Assembly) | ecosystem: Environmental > Terrestrial > Soil > Wetlands > Permafrost | place: Sweden... | reverse complement strand
CTTCGGCGATCATGGCCGGCAGGGCCTGGCTGACTCCCCGGGGGATATGATCCTGCCGCATCTTTACCAGATCATTCTTTTTCATCCAATCCTCCATCTGATTCTATACGAGTAGAGAATATCTTGAATAAACAATTAGGTTCCATATTCAATAAAATCGGAAGGGTTGTCAAGCCTGATTTTTGGAACCGCTGGGAACCAATCATGATTGAGAGAAGAATGAATTGTAAACCCACCCCTCCCGGGTTAGGATGGGGTAGGAAAAGAGAAGCAGGGGCTGCCCCCGAAGACCCGGCACCTTCATTGAACCGAAAGGAAGGGAATGGATATGACCCATAAAGAGCGAATGCTCAAGGCCGCCCGCGGGCAGCGGGCCGATCAGCTTCCCTGGGCTCCCCGGATCGACCTCTGGCATAACTCCAATTCCATGCGGGGGACCCTTCCTTCGCGCTTCAAACGGGAAGCCACCCTGGATGAGGTCGCCGATGCCATCGGAGGGGCCTACCACAAAGTCGTCCCCGAATTTTTGAAGGTGCGCACTCCGGAAGATAATATCGACCGGGGCTTGGGCGTTTACCGCCTGTATGGGATGGCTTACCGTCCCGAGCTGGTGGGGGTGGACCGCGAAGTCAAGAAAGAGGGAGATATTACCACCGTAACCTACCGCACCCCGGTTGGTTCCGCCTCCTGCAAGATCCTTTACAATGACGACATGAAACGTGCGGGCGCCTCCATTACCTGGATGTCCGAACCGCTGATTAAGAATCCGGAGGACTACCGGGTGTTGGGTTATATCTTCAAGAATATTAAAATTCATCCGGATTACGACAATTACCTCGATTATCAGGCCCGGGTGGGAGACAAGGGGTACGCCGCCGCTTATGCCAACCTGGCCTCCAGCCCCATGCATCACATCATGAAGGAGTTCCTGGAGCCCACAAAATTCTACCTGGAGCTCTACGACCACCCCAAGGAACTCCGGCAGCTCGCCGAGGACATGGAATCCTACTATGACCAGATCTATCGGGTCCTGGCCGATTCCCCGGCGGAGGTGATCTTCTCCGGCGGGAATTACGACGAGATGCTCACCTATCCCCCCTTCTTTAAAGACCACATTCTCCCCCATCTCCAGAAATTCTCCTCCATCCTCCATCCGAAGGGGAAACTTCTCCAGACCCACTGCGACGGGGAGAACAAGGGGCTCCTGGACCTTCTGGCGGAGAGCGGAATGGACGTGGCCGAGGCCATCTGCCCCCAGCCCATGACCAAAGTGACGGTCACCCAAGTGAAGAAAGCGTTCAAGGGCAAGATTACCATCTTCGGAGGGATTCCCTCGGTCGTCCTCCTGGAGCAAAGCATGTCGGACCAGGAATTCGAAGCCTTCATGAAGAGACTCTTCCGGGAAATCGCCCCGGGCGACCGGTTCATCCTGGGCATCAGCGATACGACGCCGCCGGACGCCAAGTTCGAGAGGCTTCTTCGAATTACGGAGATGGTGGAACAGTGGGGAAAGTTGCCGATGAATCTTTAGCGGTTTGCGGAAAAACTCAATTTTGGCAGTCATTGCGAGGACCCCGCACTTGATGCGGGGGACGCGGCAATCTCAAAATGTTTGATTTTATTATGAATGGGATTGCTTCGCTCCGCTCGCAATGACCCTCAAGAGAATTTTTCAGCAACCTGTTAGATGGAAGAACGACCGAAGGGGGAATTGCAGCGCTTGTGAAAACTTCACCCGCGAATATAAGCCCCCCTTTATATTTCATGGGACAAGGGGTCTCATGATAATATAAAAAAAGGCCATTTTTGCTACTCTAAACGATGGAAGCCTGGGAAAAAAACCTTTACAGCCTCTGGAGCGCTCAGTTCATCGCCATGATCGGGTTGAGCATGGTCGTCCCCTTCCTCCCTCTCTATTTGAGAGAGATCGGGGTAAAGGGGGATGAGGCGGTTAAAATATGGAGCGGCCTCATCTTTTCGGCCCCCTTCATGGTCGGGGCTTTCATGCAGCCCATCTGGGGAGTCCTGGGGGACCGGTACGGCCGGAAGCCCATGATCGTCCGGGCCATGATGGGGCTCGCGCTGACCAACTTTCTGATGGGCTTCGCCCGGACCGCTCCCCAACTCCTGGTCCTGAGGCTCTTCCAGGGAAGCCTGGCTGGGTTTGTGGCCCCCAGTTTGGCCTTGATGGCCTCCCACACCCCGGAAAACAGGATGGGCCAGGCGCTGGGCACCCTCCAGTCGGCCCTGGTGACCGGGATGATCGTCGGACCCCTAGTGGGAGGATTTTTGACGCATTTGTTCGGCTATCGGCTGATCTTCTTCGGAACCGCTCTATCCTGTTTGGTGGCCGCATTGGTCGTCCTTAAGCTGGTTCAAGAGAAATTCGAAGTGAAGAAGAGAAAGCAGCCCGCCCGCCTGAAGGAAAATTTATCCTACGTCTTCCACTCGCCCACGCTCCGGGCCATGATTCTGCTGTTTATCCTGGTCCAGCTCTCCCTTCAGATCGCCACCCCGTTTATGAGTCTCTACGTAGAACACCTCGGGGTCCGTCCAGATTATATCGGGCTTATGACCGGGCTGGTCTTCGGAATCACGGGCGTAACCAACGCCCTGAGCGCCCCTGTATGGGGAAAGCGGGGAGACCGGATAGGCTATGCCAAAATTCTATCCTTTTCCCTCTTTGGGATGACTCTCGCTTCTCTACCTCAAGCCATCGTCACCAATGTTTACCAGTTGCTGGCCCTTCGCGGCACTCTAGGCATCTTCGCCGCCGGGGTCATTCCCACGGTCAATACGATCGTTCAGCGGTCCACGGACGAACATCGCCGGGGGGGAATCTACGGCATCTTCCAAAGCGGCCTTCTGGTGGGAAACGTCTTTGGCCCTCTGTTGGGAGGAATGCTGGCCGCCTACCTGGGCCTGAGAATGATCCTTTTAGTCAACGGGAGCATCATGGGGCTGGCCTTCCTCTGGCTGAGAAAATCCCGGTCCCGGATCCAGTTCCCGGATCTATCGACGGCGGCCCAGAAAAAAACCAGCCCCTGACCCGGCCGTTCCATCACTTTCCTCCTGCCGGCTTTCCATAACGGGCCTCGGCGTTCTCGTATTCGATCCTCCTCGCGGCCGCGGGCGAAAGCTGGAAGAGCATGGCGCGGAAGATGGTGATGCGATATTCGTAATGGGTGAGGATGAATTTTCCCACACATCCTCCCCTTTCCCCTCGGAGAAGACTGCCGGGCGGAGATTAAAGGATACATATTGACTCCTGGAAGTGAGAATTTGTTCTTCTTGACATACGACCCCCAATTCTTGTATATTTAAGTGTTCAAAAGCGAGTTCTTATCAAAACAAATTAAGGATAAGGAGGTTCTTGTGAAACTGGTAAGTCGCTCCCTCTTAGCAGTGGTCATAAGCCTATTTCTTTTGTCGGCCGCCGCAACTCCGGCTTCTTCCGCCGGGTTCAAGATGGGGTTTGTATTCAGTATGACGGGTGGTGCGGCGGTCTATGGCGCCAGCCAGAAAGAAGGTGCCAGTCTGGTGGTGGAGCAGATCAATGCCGCTGCGGGTTCCGGGTTGCAGATCGTTGCTATCTTCGAAGATGACGCGAGCGTGCCGCAGCAGGGCACAAACGTGTTCAACAAGCTTATCAACGGAGACAAGGTCGACATGATCATCGGGCCGACCCTGAGCAATACTGCCAAGATCACCGACCCCATCGCTCAGAAGGCTGGAGTGCCGGTACTCGCCGTCAGCAACACCATCTCCGGTATCACCGAGATCGGCGACTACATCTTCCGGGACTCATTGACCGAAAACGTGGTCATTCCCCACACCGTCAAGATTGCCAAAGGGAAGCTGGGGCTAAAGAAGGTCGCGCTCCTTTACGGAAACGATGACGCGATGACGAAGGCTACCTATGAGGTGTTCAAGAAGGTCCTGCAGTCCTCGGGCATCCAGATCACCAGCGAGCAGACCTTTGCCAAGGGTGACCGCGATTTCTCCCCGCAATTGACCCAGATCAAGGCCCAAAACCCCGATGCCATCATCTGCGGTGCGCTGGCGGAAGAGGCGTCAGGGATCATCAGCCAGGCGCGCCAGCTGGGAATCCCGAAGACGGTGCGCATCATCGGCGGCAACGGTTTCAACTCTCCCGGCCTGATCAAGAACGCGGGAGACGCCGCCGAGGGCGTGATCGTGGGCGCTGCGTGGAATATCTCTTCCACGGCACCCCTGAACGTGAAGTTCGTAAACGACTATACGAAGAAATTCAACCGCGCGCCTGATCAGTTTGCGGCCCAGGCTTATGCGGGCGTGCAGATCGCGTATCAGGCGGCGAAAGCGTCGGGCGGCGGAAGTGATCGGAAGACCCTTCGCGACGCCCTGGCCAAGATCAAGAATCTCGATACCGTGTTGGGCCGTTTCTCGTTCACGGAAGGCCGCGATGCCGACCACGCCGGCATCGTCCAGGAGATCAAAGGCGGTAAGTTCGTCGTGTTGGGCAACTAAGACGCCGAGAGAACGGTGAACCTGCTTCTCCAGCAGTTGATCAATGGTTTGTTCATCGGCAGCGTGTACGGGCTGTTCGCGGTGGGCTACACGCTCGTCTTCGGCGTCCTGGATATGTTGAACCTTGCCCACGCTGCCATCTTCACCCTCGGGGGCCTGATCGCCTTGTGGCTGGTCGAAAATGCCGGATTCTCGATCTGGCTTGCCTTCCCGCTGACGACGGTCGTCGCGGGCGTGCTCGGCCTGTTGCTCAATCAAGTCGCCTTCGCTCCCTTGCGGAAACGCAGCGACAGCCAGTTCTCCGGCCTCATCTCGTCGATTGCCATGGCTATCATCTTCGAAGCGGCGGCCCTGGGCCTGTTCGGCGCCCGGTCCGTGCGCTTCCCCGTCGGCACGGTCGCCGTCCACGCCTGGCAAATCGGCGGGATCACCATCACGTCGCTGCAAGTGGGGATCGTCTGTGTCGCCGCCCTGTTGATGGTGATCCTGACGCTCTTTATCGGCCGCACGCGCACGGGGAAAGCCATCCGTGCCGTGGGCGAGAGCGAGAGAACGGCTACGGTCCTGGGAATCAACGTGAACGGCATCATCGCTTTTACCTTCTTTGTTTCTTCGGCGCTTGGCGGCGCGGCCGGGATCCTCTTCGGCCTCTACTTTAACAACCTCACGCCGGACATGGGCCGTAGCATCGAACTCAAGGGGTTGGCCGTGATCATCCTGGGCGGCATGGGAAGCATCCCCGGCGCGATCCTGGGAGGCCTCGCCTTTGGGCTGAGTGAAGTGCTGACGGTCGCCATCAGCGGCACGTCCAATCTACGGGATGCCGTAGCCTTCGGGGTTCTCTTTGCCATTCTTCTGATCCGCCCATCTGGCCTGTTGGGCCGCGGGAAAACGCGGGAGGCCTAAAGGCGCGATGGACTATCTTCTCCAGTTCTACGCCATCTACGGCAGCGTCATAAACTTCATTGGCATCAATGCCCTGTTGGGGCTCAGCCTGAACGTGACCCTCGCGGCGGGCATGCTCTCCCTTGGCAACGCGGCCTTCGCCGGTCTGGGAGGCTACACGGCCGGCATTCTGAGCTTGCACTATAAACTCCCTTATGCGGTCTCTCTCGCGGGCGGGGCCTGCACCGCAGGAATCGTGGCCCTGATCATCGGGTTGCCCGTTCTCCGGCTGCGGGGAGTTTTTCTGGCCATGGCGACCCTGGCTTTCGGCGAAGTCGTGCGCCTCGCGGCAGTCAACCTCAATATCACCGGCGGAGCCGAAGGCCTGACCGGCATCCCCCAAGCTACTACGACCTGGACGATCTATCTGGTCCTCGCGGGCGCGGCCTATTTCATCGCTGTTCTGCGACGTTCCCGTCTCGGATGGGGGCTGATGAGCATGCGCGAGGACGAGACCGCCGCCGGCTCTCTGGGAATCCATATCACCTACTACAAGGTCGTCGCCTTTGTCGTCGGAGCCATGCTGGCCGGGTTGGCCGGAGGCCTGTATGCCCATTTGAACTACCTGATTACGCCGCGGGATTTCGGCTTTTTCATCGCCGTGGATCTACTGACCTACAACATCGTCGGCGGCATAGGTGTCTGGTACGGTCCGATCCTCGGAGCGGCCACGCTCACCGCCTTACCGGAGGTCTTGCGGGGCGTGGGAGTGACTGCCGGGCCGATCCGTATGGGGATCAACGGGCTTATTCTGCTCCTGGTGATTCTCTTTCTTCCCAACGGCCTGGCCTCGCTCTTCTCCGGGAAACGATCGGCGGCCGTGAAGGCGGCGACAGGATGAACAGGCTCCTCGTCGAAAAGATATCCAGGAGTTTCGGCGGCGTGCAGGCCTTGGACGACGTTTCTTTCGTCGTTGAACCCGGGACCATCCATGGCCTGATCGGACCCAATGGGGCGGGTAAGACGACCCTGATCAATATCCTGAGCGGTCTCCTTCCGCCGAGCGCGGGAAGAATGAGCTATAAAGACCGCGACCTCCATCGCCTGGCAGTCCATCAGATGGCAGCCATCGGGATCGCCAGGACATTTCAAAATATCCGCCTGTTTCCGCGCATGAGCTGTCTGGAAAACGTTCAGGCAGGTCAACATCTCACGTCACGGCGGTCGCTCGTGCCGCGACTCCTCCAGTTGCCGTCCGCTCGCCATGAGGATCGCCGCCTTTACAAAAAGGCAATGGAGACTCTTGCTCGAGTAGGGCTGGACGACAAGGCCCACTATCAGTCCCGCAACCTGTCATACGGCGAACGCCGCCGCCTGGAGATCGCCAGAGCCTTGTCCCTCAATCCCAGCTTGCTGCTGCTCGATGAGCCGGTGGCAGGCATGCGCCAGGGAGAGGCGGCCGTGGTGGCGGACCTCTTGCGGTCGCTGTGTCGGGAAGGAATGACCATCCTTTTGATCGAACACAACATGTCCTTCGTCATGAGTCTTTGTTCCTGTGTCACCGTTCTTAATTTCGGTCGGGTGATTACGACCGGCAGCCCGACAGACGTGCGGGCCTGTCGCGAGGTGGTCGAGGCTTATTTGGGCGCGGGAGAGCCACATGCTTGAGGTGAGCGGACTGACCGTATCCTATGGCCACGTCGAGGCGGTGCGGGAAGTCTCCTTTTCTGTAGGCCAGGGGACCATCGTTTCCCTCGTGGGACCCAACGGGGCCGGCAAGACCACTACTCTGAACGCTATCAGCGGTATCGTTCCGGCGTCGGCAGGAAGCATTCGATTTCAGGGACGGGATATCACCCGTATGAGTCCCCATCGCAGGGTCTCCGAAGGGATCATCCAGATCCCCGAGGGCCGGATGGTGCTGGCCAGTATGACCGTCCTGGAAAACCTGGAACTGGGAGCCTTCCGACGGCCCGCCAACGAGATGTGGTCGACCATCGACGCCATGGAAAGGCGTTTTCCGATTCTCGCCAAGCGTCGCACGTCACTCGCCGGCACGCTCTCGGGGGGAGAGCAGCAGATTCTGGCCATTGCCCGCGGCTTGATGGCAAAGCCCAAGCTGCTTCTTCTGGACGAGCCTTCCCTCGGACTGGCGCCTCTTCTGGTCCAGACTATCTTCGAAATCGTCGGCGAGCTGCACTCCCAGGGTCTGACTATCCTGCTGGTGGAACAAAACGCGCGCCAGGCCCTTTCCGTTTCATTTCACGGCTATGTTATGGAAAGCGGAAAGATCGTACTGGATGGCTCGGCGAAGCAGTTGATGGCCGATCAGGCGGTAATCGATTTCTATCTGGGGCAGGTCCAGACAGAGGTGTGCGAACCGTTCTGAAGGGCTCACTCCCCCTTAGACCCACGACAATTGAGCTATTCCGTCCGGATCCACAATTCATGCCTTCTTGTCCTGCAGTGGCAGAAGACAAGACCTAAACCCTACGGCTCGGTGTAAACTAGGTCAGGGTATATTTTAAACACGACGACCCTCGTAGTGAATACCGGTCATACTGTGGACGGAGAGAGCATAGCGCCGGGAGAACGCTCCAGTTGTGCGCACCGAGTTCTCTTTGTAGTCGCCCGATTTTGTAACAATAATTGTTTGGACCCTCACTTCAGATCTTAAGAAGGTCCGAGAACTCCCTGAATTAAGAAACGATTACTTGCACGGGGGCGAAGATGGCATTGGAAGGGGGAATTGAACATATCTGCTATATCTCCATCGGTTTCCCGATCACCCAAAAAGTTTCGATATCGATATCATTTGTTGAATCGGGCCACGTCATTTCTTCCCGTAATGAGCGATCCATGAAGAAGCCTTTGGTTGAAGTGTAGTAGGTGCTATACGTAACATATCCTGCTTTTGCTTGTGATGTTAGTTAGTTATGCATCGTTTTCCTTTATCCATTTTTTCTATATCCCTGTCAAGGCAATTCGTTGCTCTTTTGCGAGCAGTTCGTAGGTCATAGTGATTGCCTTGCATGTCGCCGGTGTAAGGTAGGAAGGTGGCGACCCGCCTCAACGTGGCCCTGGGAGATCTGTTCTCTGCCCTTCGTCCTCATCCTCTCCTTGTGCTTGCGTCCTTTGCAAGACCACTTCCATGGCCTTGTAGTAGTCTCGTTGGACCTTGAGGTTCGCTACCCGGCAGTAGCGCTGGGTGGTGGTAATCTGGCCATGCCCCAAAAGGTCCTGAATGGTAGCCAGATCAGCATCAGCGTTGAGTAGCTGAGTGGCCATGGTGTGGCGAAGCCGATGGCAGGAGACGTTCAGTTTGCTTTTCCGCGCATAGGATTCCATCCTCTTCTGGATACCTCGGACCGATAGGGGTTTCCCCCTCATCGGTCCCTTCTGCACGAGGAACAATCCTTTCGCTTTGGAGGATCGTTTCGCTAGGTACGCCGAAAGAGCCGAGCGGGCATCTTCACTCATGTAGACCACCCTGCCCTTACCGCCTTTTCCATGGGAGACAGAAATCTGTCTCCTCTGATACTCTACCGCATCCAAAGTTAGGTCTGCAACTTCCTGGACCCGCAGGCCACAGCGGAGCATCAACATGAACATGGCCCTGTCTCTCAGGTCCGTGATGACAGCCAAGAGCCTTGTGACCTGGTCATCCTTCAAGTGCCGGGGCAGCGGCTTGGGGAGACGGAGCGAGATCCTGGTGATCGGATTGGCAATCGGGATCCCCTCCTCGTTTATGAGATAGTCGAAGAAGAGGCGTATCGCTTGCAGGTGGCAGGTGATCGTCTTTGGCGTTCCTCGCTTCCGGAGCAGATGATCCACATAGACTCCTATTTCCTTGCGGGTCACCTCGGGAAGGGATACCGTAAGCCCTTTCACGAAGCAATCGAGGATGCTCATATAGCTCTTCACCGTCTGGGCCGAGTAGTTTTTTCTCTTCAAAGCTCTCCGGTACCGGACTAGCTCAGTAGGCTCCATCGATCCCTCCTTTTTCGATAATGGCCATGACCCGGAAGTATTCTTCCTCACGGGTTCTGTCCGTGAGCCGGGCGTAGCGGCGGGTCACCTCGATATCCTGATGACCCAGGAGCTGCTGGAGACATTCCAGGCGCATCCCGGCGTTGAGCAGCTCGGAGGCGAACGTGTGGCGAAGACAAACCACGGTGTAGCCCTTCTGTTCGAGGCCTGCCTTCTTAAGATATTTCACGAAACGGAGCCGGCCGGCACTGTAACAGAGGCGCTTATTGCCCTGCCCGTAAAAGACGAACTCCTTGTTCTGGTCCCTTCGCCGGAGCCAGAGTTTTAGGGCCAACAGAACATCATCGCTCAGGTAAACCACCCTCCCCATGCTGTTCTTCTCGCCCTCGAAGAGATGGACCTTTCTATCCCTGATGTCGAGATCGTTCAACGTCAGTCCCAAGGCCTCACCGATCCGCATGCCCGTCCGTAAAAGGAGAAGGATAAGGGCCCGGTCCCGGATGTCGTCAATCCCCGAGAGAAGCTTTCTCACATCGGCGGAGTTCATGGCCCGAGGAAGGACGTCCGGAAGCTTGAGCTTAATGCGCCGTTTTAGAAGGGAACCGGGGATGATGTCCTGCTCCATCAGAAAATGCAGAAAAGCAATAATGCAGGCAAGCCTCGTCCGCACCGTGGAGATCCGTATTCCCCGGTCCTGCTCGTGCTCAATGAAGGCCTCCAGGTCGGCCCGTTCAATCTCCTCGATCTCTCTCTTGCCCAACTCCTTACAAAACTCGAGAAAGAGCCTGACCGACGTAAAGGAACTCTGGAGGGTCCTCGGCTTGTGATTCAGACGCCGCTTGTGGCGCAGGTAGCCCTCGAAATGGGCCTTGGCGGGAAGCTCCAGGACAGTGAGCTTCTGGAGGATAGGGTCAATCGGGGTTTG
>Ga0182021_10011968_pt1 | contig 10310 bp, 7 predicted proteins | sample 612E3MmetaG_FD_120493 | JGI IMG/M metagenome (GOLD analysis project Ga0182021, IMG submission 120493) | Permafrost microbial communities from Stordalen Mire, Sweden - 612E3M metaG (Illumina Assembly) | ecosystem: Environmental > Terrestrial > Soil > Wetlands > Permafrost | place: Sweden... | reverse complement strand
ATACCCTCCCGCTGATCAGTTTTCTGATTGTACTGCTTTCTATATTGACTGAAAGCCTTGATTTCAAAGCGAAGTAAGTTTCTTCAATTGTACGGGAAAGAATAAAAATGTATTTATAAGCCAGAGTAATAATCATCAGGAACGTGTACGGCACCCCTATTATTCTGAATGACTTGATAAAAGACATAAATGGTGTTGTAAAAACGATTAACAATGCTAATGAAACAGAATTTAATATCCTGAGAAAAACCAACGACACTACCTGAAATCCATTTTCAGTAAAACCTATATTTTGTGGAATATCGTAAATCCAGAAATGTGTTGGCTTATTAAATCTTATCAGGTTAAAAATGATTTTGCCGGGAGTTATAATATTAAGAGATGCGGGTAAAACAACAATGAAGCCGAAAATGAAAGCAAGAAAAAATATTTTCCTGTATACCTGATAAATCCTTAATCTGGCTATCAGATACAAAATAAGTATAAAAACCGAGACAATTAATTGAACATGAGGATCATTGACAAAACTTATCACTACCGCCAGGTAGATGAGAGAAAACAGTTTTACATAAGGATTTATCTTCTGGATGATATTTTCCCTGGCGGCATTTTCTGCTTGCAGATAAATAGATTTTACAGCTCTTGCGGAATTTAAAATAGTCTTGTCAAGAAAGGTCAGATTAACCCTTTTAGCTTTAACCGGTTCATTGTTTAAGGAAACATTTTGAAGCAGATACGGTGGAATATTATTTTCCATTTCTTACAATTAACCGGGTAATTAACATCATGACAATGCAGGTAACTGTTGCTCCTGCTATTCCGGAGACAATATAAAATCCGGACCTGTGAACTACTGAATGATCCTTCCCTTTGATATTATAATCCGGAAGGGGCGCTTTCCAGACAACCGAATACTTTGCAAGACCTTTTGGTACATAACCTATCATCTCCTTTACTGTCTGAGCAGACCATTCGCCCCATGCATCACCGGTATTGAAACAGGCAGGAAGTAAAATCCCTACCGGTGTAATTAAACACAGCAACAGCAGAATTATAAGAATTTTTTTCTGAAGTTTATCTGTTTTCATTTTTAGCCCCTTTCCCGTAAGCATGTATTAATCCAGGTTCATTTTTCAAAAAATAACTGACGATTAATGCAGTAATAATTCCCTCAACAATACCAAACACCAACAGATACTCGGTAGCCATGGCGGGAATTGCCACACTCAGATCATAAGGGCAGTATAACGCTTTTCCATCGGCAGAGGATGCTATTATTGGTTGTATCCCTAATTCAATTGCCGTAAGTATTGAAGCCAGAACCAGACTCAGATATCCTGAAATAAAAGCAGCAAAAGACACTCCTGCTCTTTTTGCGGGATCTCTGCTGAAAAATTTAAAAATATAGTATGCTGTAAATGGCATAAATACAGCCATATTAAAGCAGTTCGCTCCAATTGCCGTAATTCCGCCATCTCCAAAGATCAGAGCCTGTATGAAAAGTGCAACCGAAACTGCAATAGTGGCAGCCCATGGACCAAACAGTATGGCAATTACTGCTGAACCTACTGCATGACCTGTAGTTCCGCCCGGTACGGGAAGATTAAACATCATGATAATAAATGAGAAAGCTGCTGCCATTCCGAGATAAGGAATGTTCCTTGAAGATACTTCATTTTTAACTTTCTTTACTGCAACTGCAGCAACAGATACAAATGCTCCAATTAATGGAATGTATGTCTGGGGGCTCAGATAACCATCGGGAATGTGCATAATTACCCTTTAATAAATTTTATTCTCATGAACCCACAAGGCTGTTGAAAAAATCCTCTGAGGAACTCTGTGGACCCTCCGTGACCCTCTGTGTAAATTCTTAATATATTGTTACACAGAGGTCCACAGAGATAGCACAGAGTCACACAGAGCAGAACTGAGTATACTTCCGGTTTTTTAGACATCCGCTTGAGTTCATGCATTTTGAGAATCTTTCTAACTTTTTATTATTGATTCCTGACAATCATCTTAAATATTAATGTTACTAATATATAATTTCGTGTTACTTCAGGTCAAAAAAAATTATTCCGCTTTACTCATAACTAATTTACCATGTATGACTCCTTTGATTCCCAATATTTTATCAGACAATTCAGTCAACCTGTTTGAAGCGCCTTTAACAGCAATAATTTCAAGACAGGCGTTATGATTAAGATGAAAATGCTGGGCAGATAGAATTACATCATAATATTCATGCTGAATATCATTTGACCTGGTAGTAATATCCCCTTTATGATGATCGTAAACCATTACGACGGCACCGGCAACAATATTGTTGCACTGCCATTTCTTCTCAACTATATATTTTTCTATTAAAGCCCTGATTGCCTGGGACCGGTTTGGGTAGCTATTTTCAACTACAAAACCATCCAGATCTTTTAACAGCTCTTCTTCCAGACTGACTCCAAAACGACTTACCGGCATCGTGTCACTTTATAAATATTCGTGCCACGAAAATACTTAATCCTTTTTAATTTTACGTAACACTAATTAAAAAAATATCTACAGACACACAAGTGCCTGGATATCCAACTGGCCTGGCTTCCGGTTAAAATTCTATTTTCTGTTTGTCAGCATCAACTCCAGATCTTCCCTGAGGGCTGACAAATCCTCTTCATGTTCGACTTCTATGCTAAAAAATTCGTTATATTATCCTGAATATCAGACATTAAGTAATTTCATCAACTCATCCAGTTTCGGAGAAAGGATTATTTCGGTCCTGCGGTTTTTAGCCCGTCCTTCAGCTGTTTCATTATCTGCTTTAGGGAAGTATTCACCCTTTCCGGAAGCGGTCATACGCGTTGGTCCGATTTTATAGTCAGTGGCCAGTATCCTTACAATTGAAGTAGCTCTTGCAACACTCAAATCCCAGTTGTCTTTATAAACTGATGTTTTAATAGGCACATTATCGGTATGCCCTTCCACAAGAATATCAATGTCAGGGTTTTTATCCAGCACTCCTGCTAAAAGCTTCAGAGCCTCTTTCCCTTTATCTTCAACTGCGGAACTTCCCGATTTGAACAAGAGCTTATCTGACATTGAAACATAGACTTTCCCATTTTTAACTTCTACCGATAACTCATCGGAATTAAATCCAAGCAGGGCATTTCTCAGGATTGAGTTTAAACGTCTGGTTATCGAATCCTGCCTTGCAATAACTTTCTTCATCTCATCCAGAGCCCGCTCCCTGTCTGAAAGTAGCTTTTCTTTGGCATCCAGCTCATCTGATTTGGCAGCAAGAGCTTTGCTTAATTTGTCTGTCTGTGATAAACTCAGATTGGTTAAGCTTTTGTATTTCTCCTGCAAAGCGTTATATTGATCCGTAAGATCTTTGTTTTTATTTGTCTGATCGGATAAATTACTCTTCAAACCGGCATTTTCTTTTTCCCTCCCTGCCAGGGTGATACATAGTTCATCTCTCTCATGCACAAGTGTTTTAATTCTGTTTCCCCATGTTATCGGTTCCTTTAAAGGTTTTGGGTCACCGCATTTATAAATTGTTGCACAGCTGTTCAGCAAAACAATCAGTGCGACCGGAATTATTACAGAAAAGATCTTTTTCATGATTTTATAATTTTAATTTTAAAATTTAAATTCCCTCCTGCCATAAGGAAGAGCAGACAATCCGGGGGTTCTCTTGTTTTATTCGAATTATTTACAAAAATATAACAATCTTATTAATAATAGGTTGATCATTTGATTAAAAAGTACCGGTTATTTTACTTAACCCCGCCTTATCCCTTCCTTAATCATCTGAGAACTGCATGGAACCCGGCTGACAGATTTTGGTTATTGAACAGTTAAACCAGTGTTGTTCTGGTAATATTTTTCGACTCCGCCATAACCTCTGATGATTTTATTCTCTTTTGTCTTATTGATAAAATTATGTAGCCTTTTTTTAAATTCATCGGGACGTTTACGGGCTCCTTCAATGTAAGCTATGCGTAGTCTCTTATAAGCTCCGGAAAACTTTTCATAATTTTCCCAGGCAGTTCCATTCTTTTTTATAGCGTCAATGATATCAGGCGGAAAAACAAATTCCTTACCAATTAATAGTTTTACATTTTTTTCAATTGACGGATTGATCATCTTTCTATCAAAAAGCCATTTAAGTCTTTCGATATTAGCCTGGGAGAACTTACTTCCGGGAATTCTTGGTGTAAATCGTTGTATGCTATGATTTTGATCGAATGATTTAACAGTACTGTCAATCCAGCCAAAGCAAAGAGCCTCCTCTACCGCGTCATTGTAAAGGATCCGCACTTCACCTGTATTTTTATGCGGATAAACTAACCAAATTTCTTTTTCGGTGTTAAAGTTGTCGAGAAGCCAGTCCCGCCACTCTTCCCTTGTCCTTACATAAAGTGTCCTGTTTTTAGTCATGGCATTTTAAGATCAGTATTAGAGCAGTTCGAAGGCAGAACACTTTAAGAATTTCAGAGTATTTTATCTGTAAGATGATAATTTCTCCAGTTCAATTCCAAAGTCAAACTGCAGATCTTTATGTAAAATTGAGATTTTTTTTGCAATTGACTCAACTTGCCTTTTATATAGATTCAGCAATCCGGTATTCTTTTGAATTGAAGGGTAAAAATCTTTCAGCTTCTGACAAAAATAGATCAGCAGTTCTACCTCAGTCTGTTTCCTGGGTGAATATCTGATATACTTCCTTGTGAGACGAAGAATTTTCCTTACACCTTTTTTGATATAGGAATAATTTTCAATGTTGATCTGCTCAAATTTCTCATCAATTTCATCCTTTATACCTTCTATATACGACTCTTCATCCTCCGATTCAAACAGAATATAAATAAGTAACTCCTTATTCTCTTTTTTGAACCGGGACAAACGCAGACATAGTTCCCGAAGTTCTCTCGGGGAACGCAGATTTAATTCCTCCCGTATATTTCTGACTGAAACTTCTTTCATGGATAAATCTGAGTAGATCAAAATATTATTATGTAAAGTTAAATATAAATTAGCATCAAGCATAGTGATCCCGGGGTGATGAAAAAGTCGGAATCCATTAAGCCAGTCTTCCGGGAGCAAGGTTTAAAAAGGTCTTTTTCAACACTCCCATATCATCATTTTTACTATTTTAGTACATTCAATTATAAGCAACACATATCTGTTAATTATTCACACATTTCAGCAAAAAGCACAAATAAATCCAGATTTATGATAAAATTAAGGCCTCTTTTAATCCTCTTCCTTTTGTTTATCGGTCAAACCGTTGAGGCTCAGCAGAAGGGCTACTACAGATTCCCTGCTATACATGGTAATGATGTTATCTTCACCGCAGAGGGAGACCTGTGGAGATTTAATCTCACCACAAAAGAAGCAATAAGGCTCACTACCAACCTGGGAATGGAATCTCATCCAAGTATCTCACCTGACGGTCAGTGGGTTGCCTTTGTGGGACAGTACGAAGGCCCGTCCGAGGTATATGTGATGCCGGTTGCAGGCGGCAGACCCAAACGACTCACGTATGAGGAGGGCAGTCCTGCAGTTTTTCAGTGGACGCCTGACGGGATGATACTATATTCCACAACATGCTACTCCGGTATACCGAATGCCCAGCTCATAAAGCTCAATCCCCGGGACCTCACTTCTGAAGTAATACCTCTCTCCCAGGCAGATCAGGGAACATACTCCCCGGAAGGGGATTTGTTCTTCACCCGTCTGAGGGATCAGGGAAGTCATACCAAACGATATAAAGGAGGTTCAGTACAGTCGCTCTGGAAATTCGACGGTAAAAGTGAAGCAAAGCCACTCACTGCAGACTTTCCCGGAACAAGCAAAAATCCGATGTATTATAATAGCAGGATCTATTTTCTTTCCGACCGTGATGGGACGATGAATATATGGTCAATGAGTACCGATGGATCAGATCTTAAGCAACACACGCACACTGTCCGCTGGGATATGCAGGATGCTGATCTGCATAATGGTAAAATCGTCTGTCAGCAAGGTGCTGACATAATACTTTATGATATCGGCTCGGATAAATCGGAGAAACTCGATATCAGTCTCGCCTCCGACTTCGACCAGAGACGGGTGCAGTGGATTAATGATCCAAAATCAAAAATTACTTCAACTGATCTGTCATTCAAAGGTGACAATGTGGTAATTACCTCCCGTGGCCGTGTATTTTCCGTGCCTGCTGAGGGAAGCAGGTGGTCAGAAGTGACGCGCAAATACGGAATACGTTATAAGAATGCATCTTATCTCAATGCTGAAAACGAGATCCTGATGCTTTCAGATGAGTCGGGTGAGTTTGAAATATGGAAGTCCGACAACTATGGTTTCAATGTTCCCGGTCAGATTACTAAAGGATCCAAAAACTTTATCGAGAGCTATATGCCATCTCCCGATGGCAATTTTATTGTTTTCAACGAGAAGGATAACAGGCTGATGCTTTATTCAAAGAGTACCGGTCTCTCAGTGCTTATTGCGCAGAACAGCTTTGGCTTCTCAGCGCCTTTTGCATGGTCACCCGACAGTCGCCTTATTGCATACACCGATAATGCAGCAAATCAGAATGGTTATATCAGATTATATGATGTGAAAACGGGAAAATCATACCAGGTAAGCACTGACCGCCAGGAAAACCATAAACCCGGTTTTAGCAGGGATGGTAAATGGCTCTATTTTATATCTGACCGTACATTTAGTACCTCTGTGAAAAGCCCTTGGGGCAGCAGGCAACCTGAACCATATTATGAAAAAACTGCCAGGATTTATGCTATTGCCCTAAATACCACAGCATCCTTCCCCTTCAGGGAGATTAATGAGCTCATCCCGGTTAAGGCAGACACTACTAAGCAGGCAGGCACTAAAGCTGAAAATGAGAAAGCAGACAAAGGGAAAATGAAAGCTGCAGAGTTTGTACCTGATTTTACTGACATTAGTTCCAGGTTATACGAAGTGCCGGTTAAAGCTGCCAATATAATTAACTTCGAACTCAATGATGGCTGGCTATACTGGTCGGAATATAATAATACAGACAACTCAGTTAATCTGAATGCACTGAAAATAACCAACAGGAAAAATAACGAGCTGATAAACATTGCCACCGGCATTTATGAATTCAAATTATCGGGCGATGGCAAGAAACTGCTTATCAGGGATAAAAACGGAATAGTTGTACTTAATGCGGATGGTACAAAGCCCGATACAAAAAAGAATTCTGTGGACCTTACAAAATGGGCCTTCACTATTGATCCGCAGGAGGATTGGAAACAGATGTTCACCGACGCATGGCGAATGGAACGTGATTATTTCTATGATCGTAACATGCATGGAGTGAACTGGCAGGGTGTTTACGACCAGTACCGCCCATTGGTTGATCGCGTTACCGAACGCAATGAACTCGACGACTTGCTCGCGCAAATGATCTCCGAATTATCAGCGCTTCACATGTTTGTATATGGTGGTGATAAACGACTTGCAGCTGATAATATCTCCAATGGATACCTTGGTGCAAATCTTACACGGGATGAGAATCGTGGAGGATATATAATAAGCCATATCTTCCATTCTGATCCCGATTTTCCTTCAGAACTCTCTCCTCTTGACAGACCAGGTCTTAAGATTCATGAAGGTGATGTGATTACGGATATAAACGGTGTTAAAACACTCGATTTTCAGCAGATCAATCAAATATTGGTTAACAAGGCTGATGTTCAGGTAAGACTAAAACTTAAAAACTCAAAAGGTGAGTCATATGAAGAGGTAGTAAGACCTCTCAACGCAGCAGCTTTTTCAAATTTGCGCTATAATGAGTGGGAATACACCCGACGGCTCGAGACCGACAATTCATCTGCAAACAGGATAGGCTATTTACATCTCAAAGCTATGGGGAGCAACGACTATGATGATTTTGTGAAAAACTTCTATCCTTCCATCAACAAAGAGGGGCTTATCATTGATGTAAGACACAATCGTGGCGGAAACATCGACAGCTGGGTCCTTGAAAAGCTTATGCGCAAGGCATGGTTTTACTTTGCACCGCGGGTTGGTCAGTCTACTACCAATATGCAGTATGCTTTTACGGGGCATCTGATTGTGCTTATGGATGAACGCACTGCATCGGATGGAGAGGCTTTCTCCGAAGGTTTCAGACGGCTGGGTCTTGGGAAGCTTATTGGTAAACGGACATGGGGTGGGGAAATATGGCTCTCATCAGGTAACAGGCTGGTAGATAACGGAATTGCCACAGCTGCCGAAACCGGTGTTTATTCACCTGAAGGAGAATGGCTGATTGAAGGCTGGGGTGTCGAGCCCGATATGGAGGTCGACAACCTGCCATATGAGAGTTTTAAAGGTAAGGATGCTCAGCTCGAAGCTGCAGTGCAATATCTTCTGAAACTGATTAAAGAGAAGCCTGTGATCATGCCTCCAGTTCCGAAATATCCGAATAAATCGTTTGCCTACTAGGAAAATACACTATCACCCCTGTAATTGGTTACATTGATTTAACTTGCATAGTATAATAACTTTAAACTGAACAGATCAACCCGATGTATAATATTTGTATTTTTAATCTGTAATTAAACTAACCGGGCCTTTATAAAATAATACGATATGAATATTAAAACTATGATGCTTCTACTGACAATGTCATTCCCGGTTTTAAAAGCACAAACCCTTGATCAGGTTCCTGCAGGGAAGATCAATCCTGCATTGCTTACTAGCTACTGGAAAGCGCAGTGGATAACTGCTTCGTCAGGCTCTCTGCTTGATTACGGAGTTTTTCTTTTCAGGAAAAACTTTGAATTGAAGAAACAGCCTGAGGAATTCATTATAAATGTTTCTGCAGATAACCGTTACCGTTTGTTTGTCAATGGAAAAGCAGTCTGCTTTGGACCAGGCCGCAGCGATCTTGAACACTGGACTTACGAAAGTATCGACATTTCTCCTTTTCTGAAAACGGGTTCAAATGTGCTTGCCGCTGTCGTGTGGAATTTCGGGGAACTGAAGCCATGGGCCCAGTTTACAATTAAAACGGCATTCATTGTACAGGGGAATACAATGTCAGAAGAAGTAGTTAACAGTGATAAGTCATGGAAAGTAATAAGGAATCAGGCATACTCACCAGCCTCGGCAACAACCGGAGAAACACAGGGACAATTTGTTGTAGTAGGCCCCTGCGACAGGGTTGATGCTTCGTTGTATCCATGGGGCTGGGAGAAACCAGGATATGATGATCATTCCTGGCTTGCTGCGCGTACTCTTGAACCGGCTCATCCCCACGGTTTTGGATCGGATATAAGCTGGGTGATGACATCCCGCAGGATCCCTCTGATGGAGCAGATAGAGAAACGTTTCGCAACTGTCCGACGAAATTCGGGAGATCCTCTGCCTGAATCATTTCCTTCAGGGAAAACTTCGTGGACTATCCCAGCCAATAAAAAAGTAATTGTGCTGTTTGACCAGCAAACACTAACCACCGGCTACCCTGAATTGCTGGTATCAAAAGGAAAGAATACTACCGTCAGATTAATCTATGCCGAATCCCTTTTTGACTCTAAAAGACAAAAAGGGAACCGGAATGAAATTGAGGGTAAATCCATTATCGGCTATTCGGACTATTTTTTACCTGACGGAGGAACTGACAGATTATTCAGGCCACTCTGGTTCAGAACCTGGCGCTATATTCAAATGGAAGTAGAAACAAAGGATGAGCCATTGCTTATAAAAAGTTTTACCAGTGAATTTACAGCTTATCCTCTAAAAGAAAATGCACAATTCGAATCAGACAATCCATCACTGAAACAGATCTGGGATGTCGGCTGGAGAACCGCGCGCCTTTGTGCAAATGAAACATATTATGATTGCCCTTACTACGAACAGCTTCAATATGTGGGTGATACACGGATTCAGTCTTTGATTTCCCTTTATGTTTCAGGCGATGACCGCCTGGTAAGGAATGCGCTTTCGGACTTTGATGAATCCAGGATATATGAAGGACTGACGCGCAGCAGATATCCTTCGGCAAATCCTCAGCTCATTCCTACATTCTCACTGTTCTGGATAGATATGGTAAACGACTACTGGATGTTACGGGATGATCCTGAATTTATAAAAAGCTTTTTGCCGGGCATTGAAAGTGTCATGGGCTGGTTTTCCCAGAGAATTGACAGGGAAACTGGCATGCTGGGCAGGGTTGAGTACTGGAACTTTGTAGACTGGGCCGTGGAATGGCCGGGGAATAATATTATCCATGCAGGTGGAGTTCCTAAGGGCGGAATGCT
>Ga0182021_10011967_pt1 | contig 10310 bp, 8 predicted proteins | sample 612E3MmetaG_FD_120493 | JGI IMG/M metagenome (GOLD analysis project Ga0182021, IMG submission 120493) | Permafrost microbial communities from Stordalen Mire, Sweden - 612E3M metaG (Illumina Assembly) | ecosystem: Environmental > Terrestrial > Soil > Wetlands > Permafrost | place: Sweden... | reverse complement strand
CGACGCCGACGCGGGCGGCCTCCAGATCCGGCTCTCCTTCAAGCCGGGCACCCCCGCGGCGGAGGCGCCGGTGAAAGCGCGGCGGGCGCACGTCTTCATCACGGGACAGGTACAGGGGGTGGGATTCCGCGATTTCACCCAACACGAAGCGACGAAACGCGGACTCGCCGGGTGGGTGAAAAACCTCGAAGACGGACGGGTCGAAGCGGTCATCGAGGGCCCCGCGGACAAGGTCGCCGAACTCCTCGAACTCGTGAAGCGCGGTCCGCCCAACGCCCGGGTCGATAAGGTCGAAACCGCCGACGAGACGCCCACGGGGGAGTTCAAAGTCTTCTCGGTCCGCCGATAGTTGTAAGAAAGACATGCGGTAAAAGGTTTAAGGCGGAACAACCAGCGTCATACGGCAACCTCCCTCACCCTACCCTCTCCCGGCGGGAGAGGGAATGAAGAAGCGAGCGGACCATGTGCGGGATCTGCGGATTCGTGTATGAGGATGGCGAGCGCCCGGTGGACGAGCTTCGGCTCCGGGCGATGATGGCGAAGCTGTCGCACCGCGGGCCGGACGGCTCGGGCGTCTTCCTCGGTCGCGGAGCAAAAGAGGTTGCCCTCGGGCACACGCGCCTGGCCATCATCGACCTCGCGACCGGCGCTCAGCCGATGAGCGTCGAGGGCGGCCACGCGGCGATTGTCTATAACGGCGAGGTCTACAACTTCCGGGAACTCCGCGCCGAGATGGAGTCGCGCGGAAAGACCTTCCGGACGAGCTCGGACACCGAGGTCATCCTGCGTCTCTATGAGGAGGAGCTCGAGCGGACGCCAGCGCACCTGAACGGGGATTTCGCGTTCGCGGTGTGGGATGAGCCGCGGAAAGAACTGTTCCTCGCCCGGGATCGCCTCGGACTGAAGCCGCTCTTCTACCATCGCGCCGCGGGGCGGTTCGCGTTCGCTAGTTCCCTCGAGGCGCTCCTCGAAGCGGGAGACATCCCGCGCGAGGTCGACCCCGTCTCGCTCGAAATCTACCTCACCTTCGGCTACGTCCCGGCGCCGAGGACGATCTTCCGCGACGTCCGGAAGCTCCCACCCGGGTGCTCGCTCACGGTGCGCGCCGGACAACTCACCGAAAAACGCTACTGGAGCCCGGCGTCGGGACCCGCGACGTTCCTGGCGAGCGAAGCCGCAATCGAGGAGGAGATCCGCCGGCTCCTCGCAGACTCGGTCCGCATGAGGCTTGTGAGCGACGTCCCGCTCGGGGCGTTCCTCTCGGGCGGAATCGACTCGTCCATCGTCGTCGGACTGATGAGCGCGGCGTCGAGCGACCCCGTCCGCACGTTCACCATGGGCTTCGAAGATCCGCTCTACGACGAGAGGGCTTACGCCCGGGAGGTCGCCGGGCGATGTGGGACGCGGCACCGGGAATTCCTGGCGGAGCCGAAGGCCGCGGAGACCTTGGAGCGGCTGGTGGGGCTTTTCGGCGAGCCGTTCGCGGACTCCTCCGCCATCCCGACGTATCTTCTTTCGCGCGAGACCCGCGCGGACGTCACGGTCGCCCTTTCCGGCGACGGAGGCGACGAGCTTTTCGGGGGGTACGACCGGTATCGCGCGATGACGCTAGCGCACTCGGCGGAGAAGACCCCGAGGCTGGTCCGGAGGATGCTGAGGAATCTCGCGATCGGCGCCAGGACGGGCGGGGGCGAGCAGCGCTCGCTCTCACGCAGGCTCGTGCGGTTCCTCGATGCGGTCGAGCGCGAGCCGGTCGAGCGATACATCGCATGGGTGAGTCTTTTCGACGCTGCCGGCCGCGAAGCGCTGACGAGCGACGAGTTCCGCCGGTCGCTCGATTCCTTCCACGGGGAGGACTACCTGCGCGAGCAGTTCTCGAAAGAGCGCATGGGCGCCGGGCCCGACGCCGCGATGGCCGTGGACCTTGACACCTATCTCCCGCACGACCTTCTCGTCAAGACCGACGTCGCCTCGATGGCCTGGGGACTGGAAGTGCGATGCCCGTTCCTCGACCATCGACTGGTGGAGTTCGCCCGGAACATCCCGGCGCGGTTCAAGGTCTCGGCGACGCGCGGCAAACGCATCCTGAGACGCGCATTCCGCGACATGCTCCCGGCGAAGGTCCGCCGGCGGAAGAAGGCGGGTTTCGGCGTCCCGCTCGGACGCTGGTTCCGCGGGGAACTCAAGGGAATGATCGAGGACGCTCTCTTAAGCCCCAAGGCGGCCTCGCGGGGAATCCTGCGGCCCGAGGCGGTGAAGACGCTCGTCGAGGAACACGGGTCGGGCCGCGCGGACCACTCGGCGAAACTCTACGCCCTGCTCTTCCTCGAACTCTGGTGGCGGAAGTTCATGGACTGACGGGCGAAGGCGGGTGAGACGGCTTCACTTCTCGTCGTCCTTGGGGACGGGGGCGTCCTTGTCCACCACTTCGACGGTGATGTCCTTGGGGGGCGCGAAAACGGAGTCGTCGAGACTTGCGTTCACCGCGACCTTGTCAAACTCGTAGAGCGACCAGTCGTCCGCTTCGCCGCCGGTCATCGCCTTGATGGTGGCGGGCATCCAGGTGGCGGTGTCGACGACGAGCTCGACGGACTTGTAGTCGAAACGCACCTGGTCGTTCCCGGGGGCGAGGGCGAGCTTGACGGTCCCGGGTTTCCCGGGTGGGACGAGCTTGACGTCGAAGTCTTTCTTCAGGTCCTCGGGCGTCCGGCTGAAGAACGAAAGCGGGTCGTTCCGGTTCTCCCGCAGACGCTTCATTTCCTCGGGGTCCACGTGGCGGAGTTCCCCGTGCCGGTTCTCCGGCCACACCCGCAGGACGAAATCCTTTCCCAGGATGAATTCCAGCGAGTGGACCTCTTTCCCGTCCCGCGTCTTATAGGTGTCCACGCGCGTGAGGTCGGGCTTCTTGTAGAAGAACTCCAGCCGAAGCTGGTGCTTCTCCTCGAAGACGGAATCATACTTCGTCACCTGGGCTGTCGCGCGCAGGTCCGTGATGGACGTGCTCTTCTTGTTCATCTGGTCGAGCACTTCGTCCACGGTGAGCTCTTTGGGGTCGGCCGCCGCCCCGCGAGCGGGGACAAGCACGCCCGCGGCGAGAGCCGCGATGCACGCGACCAGAATCAGCTCAAGTCTCGACCTGCGGCGCATATCCATCCCCCATCACGGACATTCCGGCGAAGTCCTCGGGATTCGGCTCCCGTTTCTTAGACTTGACCGGACGGGAATCATTCTATCGGAAGGACGCGGTGGAATCAAGCCTCACGACGTGACCGCCGGGATGAAATGCTCCACGGGCTTGACGAGCGAGGTGAATTCCCTGACCGGGACGTGGACGGCCTGCCAGCGGGTGGAGCGTCGGCGGCAGTTCTCGGCAAAGAGCTGCGCCGGAATCGCCGCGATGAGATAATCCTTCGCCCCCGCGGTGATCGTTCGGGCCACCGCCGGAACCCCCGATCCCCCCTTCCCCGCGGGAACCTGCAGCCAGTAGCAATAGACCAGGAGTCCCGTGTAGCCTTCGCCGAAATGTCCCTCCCACGCCAACAGTCCCTCGAGGTCCGAGAAGTGAATCCAGTTTTCCCAGTAGACCTCGCGGCCGCGCGAGACCTGCGGAAAGTATTTGCCCTTCACGTCCACGATGTAGTGACGGTCGCCGGCGTGCACCAGGAAGTCGAAGCTCTTGATAGGGCCCTCTCGGTCGGCGGAGCGGCGGACCTGGTCAACCGTGACGTACGGGACGCGCCCGCGTCTCAGCCACTCTTCGAACGCTCGCTCGTAGTGCTCGTGATCGGTTCCCTTGGGCATGGACGGCTCCGCAGTTCGGCCGCGTCGCGGACGCTCGCCTACACGCGGCATTCCAGCGAATGGACGCAGGCGGAGAAGTGGCGGGTCGAGCGACTCTTGCCGCTGCCGGTCACGTATTTGTAGTCGAACGCGCCGACCTCCCGTGAGCCGTAGGTGCCCACGCGGCGAGGGGTCAGTAGCGGGTGGGAGGCGGTCTTACCTCCTCTTTGTAGGTATAGAATTTCTGGACGATCTTGTGGGCGGTGGCGGCAAGCAGGGTCGAACGCAGCGTCTCGGGGTCGATATCGTTCTCGGGGATCCCGGCGCCCCGCTCGGGGTAGTAGACCTCGACTCCCCGCGCCGAGTAGACCACGGCGTTCGTGGCGGCGTCGTAGACGAAGTAGTTGAGCTTGCAGGTCCCGCGGACGATCATGATGTGCTTCGGGTCCTTGAGAGTGAACTGCTGAATGTCCCCGGTGAGCACGAACTGGGCTCCGGCCTGCTTGGCGACCTCCGCCCAGGGGACGGTGTCGGGATTGTTGGCATCGAGGAGCGCCCGCGCCGGCTCGGCGGACTTGAGGTTCTTCACGGCGTTGGTCCTCATCAACTCGCCCGTGACGGCGACGGCGAGGGCCATGCCGTCCGGTGATTCGCCGTAGGTATGCCTCTCGTCCCGGAACGGAACGACGACGACCGACCGGCTCCCGAACTCGTATTCCGCCTTGCGGGTGACGTCGTCGTCGGCCCCGAGACGCGTCCCCACGGCCACCACCGCACTGGCGGGTCCGCATCCGCACAGAACGCACATCCCCCCCAGCAGGAAGAGAAGAGCCACGGCGACGACGGTTCGCGAGACCATTGTTTTCTCCCCATTCAATGCGCCGGCGGCCACCCCGGCCCGCGGGATGGACTCGTGCACATCCCGGTCCCGACGCGCAAGGACGTCCGGACGCAAAAAAGCCGGGTGATTACATTATAGCGACGCTACGGCCAAGTCAACGTCAATTCCCCGCCCCCCGCCCCGGGCCGCACCGGGGTTTTCTGTTGACAACCCTCGGCGGGTTTTCGTAATCTTGGGGCGGCAAGCCGAAGCGGTCTTCGAGGGAAAGACATGGCCGACGAGAAACTGCGCCTGGTGCCCCGCGAGATGTTTCTTACGCGCGGGGTGGGACATCACCGTGAGAAGCTCGCGAGCTTCGAGGAGGCCGTCCGCGACGCCGAGATCGCCAGCTTCAACCTCGTCAACGTCTCCTCCATTTTCCCCCCCGGGTGCAAGGTCATCAGCCGCAGTCGGGGACTCAGCCGGCTCGAGCCCGGACAGATCGTCTTCACCGTGATGAGTCGCACCGAGACCAACGAGTACCGCCGGCTCATCGCCGCCTCGGTGGGCCTGGCCATCCCGAGCGACCGGTCGATGTACGGGTATCTCTCGGAGCACGAAAGCCACGGGCAGAATGAGCGGGAAGCCGGCGACTACGGCGAGGACCTCGCCGCCTCGATGCTCGCCACCACGCTCGGCGTGGATTTCAATCCCGACGCCGCCTGGGACGAAAAAAAGGAAATCTACCGGATCTCCGGGAAGATCGTTCGCACGCACTCGATCACACAGTCCGCCATCGGCCAGAGAAACGGCATCTGGACCACCGTCCTGGCGGCGGCCGTCTTCATCATTTAGTCCGTGAGCAGCGCCCGTGCGGCTTTGCCGGACGGGTCAACCGACCGTGGAGGACCTGAGCGTGGGTTCCGCCCCGACTCCACTTCCGTTCAACTTCTGCGGCCTCGGTCGCGACCAGTCGGACTATGCCTCCGCCCGTTTCGTCGTCCTCTCGGTCCCCTACGAAGGCACCGTGACCTACCAGAAAGGGACGGCTGCCGGCCCGCACGCCATCATCGACGCCTCGCGGCATCTCGAGCGCTTCGACGAGGAACTCTCCTTTGAGACCTCCACGCTCGGCATCCACACCCTCGAGCCCCTGGAATTGCCCGAGACGCCCGAGCAGGTGGTGGCCGAGGTCGAGCGCGTCACGGGACAGCTCCTGGCGGACAAGAAGCTCGTGTGTCTTCTGGGCGGGGAGCATTCCGTCACGGTCGGGGCGGTGCGGGCCGCGAAGAAGAGCTTCGACGGCCTCTCGGTCCTCCAGCTCGACGCCCACGCCGACCTGCGGGACGAGTTCGACGGCACGTCCTACAGTCACGCCTGCGTGATGAAGCGGTGTCTGGAGGTCGCGCCGGTCACGCAGGTGGGCATCCGGTCCCTTTCCAAGGGGGAGGCGGACCTCCTCAAGACGGAGTCGAACGTCACGACGTATTTCGCGCACGACCTCCGCTCCGCCGGGTGCGCGTCGTTCGCCCGCGACATCCTCTCCACGCTCACCGACGAGGTCTACCTCACCATCGACATCGACGTCTTCGACCCGGCCTACGTCCCGGGCACGGGAACTCCCGAGCCGGGGGGACTCACCTGGGAGGACGTGACCGGACTCATCCGCTCGCTCGCCCGCGAAAAGCAGATCGTCGCGTTCGACGTGGTCGAAGTCATGCCCATTCCCGGGACCGCCGCCTCCGAGTTCCTCGCCGCTAAACTCGCATACCGGACGATGGGATACATCGCCGGGGCCGCCAACTGGCTCACGAGCGGAAAGTGAAACCCGCCGTAGTGGGGTTTTTGAAAAACCCTCATGTGTGCCAGGAGCAGCTTGCCTGCTCCTGCAAAGTTGCGATAGGGCTCAAAAACAGGGGCAGACGAACTGCCCTTGCCACACACTACGCAAGTCATCGGAAGTTTTTCAACAACCCCGTAGTCCCGATTTATCGGGAGCGAAGGCGGGTGACCCGCCTTCGGGCAAACTCCCGCAAATCACGGTCGCAATCGGGGTTTTTGTTCAGGCGGTCGCGATATTCTCTCGATATAATATAGAGCAGAGAGTCTGTACAGACCGGGAGACGGATCGATGATCAACCACATCCTGTTTTTCTTCAAGGACTACCTCGAGTTCGCGATGCGCGAGATCAACAAGCGCGAGCTCTACGAGTGGTTCCTCTTCATCTTCCCGTTCTTCGTTTTCGGAGAGACCCCTCGGTACATCCTCCCGGCGGTGGTCACCGGCGTGCTGCACGCCCTGGGCTTTCCGCGGACGCGCACGGCGCGCACGAAAGCGTTCCTCGACGGTGAGCCCACGGTCAGCATCGTGGTCGCCGCCCACAACGAGGAAGACGCCATCGTCGGGAACATCGCCTCGCTCGTGGAGATGCCCTACCCCCACAAGGAGATCATCGTCGTCGACGACCACTCGACCGACCGGACGCACGAGCTGGCCAAGCCCTTCGCCGACCGCGGCCAGATCCGGCTCCTGCGCAACGACTCTCCGTCGGGTCGGGGCGGACGACCCTTCGCGACGAACCTGGGCGCGCAGGCGTCCATCGGGGAGTTCATCATCTCCGTCGACGCCGACACCACCTTCGACCTCTCCTCCATCCGCTGGATGCTCGCGCCGTTCGCCAACCCCAAGGTCGGAGCGGTCAGCGGAAACCTCAAGGTCGCCAACCGCGACGCCAACGTCGTCACCGCCTGCCAGTCGTGCGAATACCTCCAGAGCATCACGCTCTGGAAGACCTGGAGCTCCATGATCGGGACGCTGCTGCAGGCGTCGGGGGCGTTCGGGGCGTACCGGCGCTCGGCGCTCGAACGCGTCGGCTTCTGGGACCCGGAGCTCGCCGAAGACGCCGACCTCTCCAGCAAGGTGCGCAAAGCCGGCTACGAGATCTGCTTCGCCCGCGACGCCGTCGCCTTCACCCACGTCCCCGACAACCTCCGCGCGCTTACCCTCCAGCGTCAGCGCTGGTCCCAGGGGTTCATCCGCACCTATTTCCGCAAGCACCGCGACGCCATGAGCGTCCGACGACACGGGTGGGCCAATTTCCTCGAACTCCTCCAGGAGTTCATCCTCCAGGTCCTCATGCCCTTCGGATACCTCATCTACCTCGCACTGATGCTCGTCTTCTACCCGACATACCTCCCCTTCATCCTCGTCCTCGTCTACGTCATCTACGTGCTGACCAACGTGTTGCTCCTGGGCATAGCGGTCGCGATCTCCGAGCGACGGAGCGAGGAGTGGGGACTGCTCTGGTATTCGATCGTCATGCCGCTCTACAAGTCCTACTTCCGCTGGGTGAGGGTCACGAGCTACGTGCGGGAGTTCTTCCGCGTGCGGTACACGGACCCGTATCTCCCCGATACCGTCTGGAACCAGGTCCCGCGTTGGTGATGCAAAGAAGAAGGGGGTCCGGAGCCCTCATGCAAAGGCTCCTGACCCCTTTTCTGACACGGCTCCTGTGGGGTTGTTGAAAATGTGGCCCAGCCGCCCTCGGCTGGGGATAAAAAGGCCACAGGCGAGGGCGCCTGTGCCACATCAGAATTCCCATCGGGGGTTTTTCAACAACCCCCTGTTCCCTTTTTCGCCTCGGCTGACCCCTTTTCTCTCTCTCTGTCTTGATGGGGGAGGCTTCCCTACCTGTCACCGAGGATGGATGGGCACTCGGACGTCTTCTTGTGCCCTTGCCGTGTGGCCCACTTGACGCCCCGCCTAACAATTTTGTTAAACGAGCGGAAACGGGCCGCCATGACGTTTGGAGGATTTCGCGGACCTGCGTGACGCCCGATCCGTCCGAATGCAATGGCGGGGTGCCTTTGCGCTTTCAACGAGAACTGGCGGGGAAGTCGCATTACTGTTTTGTTAAGTAGCCGTCCAGCTTCCACGGGAAACTGAGAGTAGTTTCGGCACGTAACCCGTTATATTACAAGGCGTTAAGAAGAAAACGGGCCAGGAGCCTTTCCATCAAGGCTCCCGACCCGTTTTTTCCGCAACCGCTATTCTCTCTCAGTGCACGTAGATCGTGATGTCCGCGCGCATGGAGGGGCTGATCTTCATCTGGACGTCCCTAGGCACCGCAATCCGGCAGGTGATGAACCGGTCGTAGGCCGCCTCCGCGGCCGCCGGCGTCGCCTTCATCTCGCCCGGAAGACGCTCGGGTGACGTGTTCACAATGACGACATCTCCCTGGAACGCCACCGAGGTTCCGCGGATCTTCACCTCCGCTTTCTGCCCCTTGGCCAGTTGCTGGAAATTGGCCTCGGGGACATACGCCTCGATGGCCACGGTGGTCGGGTCGTAGATGGAGATCACCGTGTCGAGCTTGTCGGCAACGTCGCCGGCCTGCTTGGTGAGCTGGCTCACGATCCCGTTAAAAGGCGCCTTGAACTCCACGGCCCCCGCGAGAGCCTTGTAGTAGTCGAGTCGGCCCTGGGCCTCCTCGACCTGCCTCGTCAGGAATTCGATCTCGTCGGCCTGCATCTTCTTGAAGTCGGGCTTCATGTCGCCGTATTCGGCTTCGGCGCGTGCGAGGTTCTCCTGGGCGTGCTTCTGGAACGCGCGGGCGACGTCGGTTTCGGCCTGGGCCCGCGCGTATCTCGACTTCTGCGCCTCGAGGTCCGCGTCGTACTTCGCCGTGACCGCGTCCAGCACCTTCTTGATCCCGTCAATCGACGCCTGGGCCTCCTGCGTGGCCGACGCCGCCTTGTCCGCCGTCGCCAGGAAAAAGTCGTACTTGCTCTGGGCTGTCTGAACGTCCGTCACCGTCGCCGCGTCCAGTTCTTTCAGCCCCTTCGCCTTGTCCAGGTTGAGTTTGGCCGCCGCGAGTTCCACCGCCACTTCCTTCTCCGACGCCTTCGCCTGGTTGAGCTTCTCGGTCCCCGTCTTCTGGTCCGTGTTCGCCTTCTCGACCTCCTTCGTCCGGTCGGCGGCGATGGCTTTCACCAGGTCCTCGTACTCCTTCTCGGACTTGGCCGCCGCCTCGAGTCTCGCCTGCGCGACGTCCGCCGCCTCTCGCGCGTCCGTCAGTCGCCGCGCCCGTGTCGCCGTGTCCACCACCCCCACGTCTCCGCCCTTCGCCACCAGGTCGAGTCGCACCTTCGCCTGTGCTAGCGCCGCCTCGAACGCCGGGATCTGCGACTTCGGGTCCAGACTCTCCGTCACCAACAGCACCTCACCCGCCTTCACCGGCTGCCCGACCGCCACCCCGGCCTTCACCGTGGTAATCCTGCACCGGCCCTCCGGGATGAAATCCGAATAGGCGGCGATGACCCGGCCACGCACCGTGAGACGGTTCCAGGTCACCCCGAAGTAGACGCCGACCACGATGATCGCGGCCACGAGGAGCCACAGCACGAAGCGCGGGAACCCGTGCGTCTTGCTGACCCGTGGACGGTCCGTCTGCGGCATCGCCGGCTCCGGTCGCTCTTCTTTCTTGTGGAGACGAATGGCCATCCCAAGCCCCTTTAGAGTTCGGTTTGCGTGAAACACATCGCCGGCCCTCGGGGTCGGCCTCTATGCTCTTAGAGCCGTGGCGCTTCACCCGCCTTCGCCCGCTCGTGCTTCGTAGCGAAGTAGCATCGCTACTTCGCAGAGTAGCAGAAGCCCCGGCCCTTGGGACGCACGAGGAAGGGCGCCTTCTCCAGCCCCGACTAACATTGG
>Ga0182021_10011966_pt1 | contig 10310 bp, 8 predicted proteins | sample 612E3MmetaG_FD_120493 | JGI IMG/M metagenome (GOLD analysis project Ga0182021, IMG submission 120493) | Permafrost microbial communities from Stordalen Mire, Sweden - 612E3M metaG (Illumina Assembly) | ecosystem: Environmental > Terrestrial > Soil > Wetlands > Permafrost | place: Sweden... | reverse complement strand
CACCGACTACCGGTTCCATCAAGGTCACGAAAACTGCAGTGAACGGAAATGGTACCTTCAACTTCACGGGAAGTACAGGAATTTCTGCTTTTGCAATTACAACCAGTGGAGGAACTGGTAGCAATACAATTACTAATTTGATGCCGGGAACCTACACCATTACCGAAGGAACGCTGGGGACAGGTTGGGCGCAGACATCCACTACCTGCTCGAGCGTGACAGTGACTGCCGGCAACACGGCAACGTGTACGGTGACCAACACTTACACCGTACCGCCGACTACCAGTTCCATCAAGGTCACGAAAACTGCAGTGAACGGAAATGGTACCTTCAACTTCACGGGCAGTACCGGCATTTCGGCCTTTGCGATTACTACGGCCGGGGGGACAGGAAGCAATACAATCACTGGTCTTACCCCGGGAACCTATACAATCACAGAAGGGGCGTTGGGCACGGGCTGGGCGAAAACAGCTGATACTTGCTCAAGCGTAGTTGTAACTGCGGGCAACACAGCGACGTGTACGGTGACCAACACTTACACCGCACCGCCTACAACGGGCTCTATTACAGTCACCAAAACCGCAGTCAATGGCAATGGTACTTTTAACTTTACTGGCAGTACCGGTATCTCGGCTTTTTCGATCACCACGGCTGGCGGTACCGGAAATAATACAATTACTGGTCTGACTCCGGGAACTTACACCATTACGGAAGGTACACTAGGGACAGGTTGGGCTCAAACTTCGACCACTTGTGGCAGTGTCACGGTAACAGCGGGCAACACTGCTAACTGTACCGTGACCAACACTTACACCGCACCGCCGACTACCGGTTCCATCAAGGTCACGAAAACTGCAGTGAACGGAAATGGTACCTTCAACTTCACGGGCAGTACAGGAATTTTTGCTTTTGCAATTACAACCAGTGGAGGAACTGGTAGCAATACAATCACTAATTTGACCCCCGGAACTTACACGATCACCGAAGGTACGCTTGGCACAGGTTGGGCGCAGACATCCACTACCTGCTCGAGCGTGACAGTGACCGCCGGCAACACGGCAGCTTGTACGGTTACCAACACTTACACCGCGCCAACGGGCACCGGCTCTATTAAAGTAACCAAGACCTCTGTTAATGGCGATGGAATATTCAATTTTACCGGTAGCAACGGGATCTCGGCTTTTTCCATAACAACAATCGGCGGAACTGGTTCGTATACTATCAGCAATCTGGCGCCTGGTACGTACGCGATTACGGAAGGGGCGCTGGGAACAGGCTGGGCCAAGACTACTGACACTTGCGGTAGCGTAGTTGTTGCTGCCAACAGCACCGCTGCTTGTGGAGTGACCAATACTTATACTCCCGTGTACACCGTGACAGGTACCAACGTTGTTCTCAATCCGTCGGCGGAAACTGCCAGCGGCAGCGCTCCGGCTAACTGGAGTACGGACAACTGGGGGACGAACACCACAACATTCACGTATCTTACCAACAGTGGCCACACCGGTACCCATTCGTTAAAAGTCCAAACCACGAAATATACCGATGGTGATGCCAAATGGGCTTCCAGCCCGATAGCGGTTACTTCCGGAGATACCTATGATTTCAGCGATTGGTACCAGTCTAATACAGTCACTCACGTTGTGATCGACTTTACCAATACCGACGGAACCGATTACTACCTGGAACTTCGGACCGCTCCGGTGGCATCGACCTGGACAAAATACGAGGAATCATTCCAAGTACCTTATCTGGCAAAGACAATGACCATTTTCCATCTCATCGAAGCGGTGGGTACTTTAACGACTGATGATTATTCGTTGATAAAATTCACGCCGCAAGGTTTTAGTCGGCCCATCGTTACGCTGACTTTCGACAATGGCTTTGAAGACAACATAACCACGGCCATCCCGACGCTCGACCAGTATGGGATCAAAGTAAGCTACTGTTTTTCAACCGAATACGTCGAAGGCCAGCCTGGCCAGGTCGCCATTGTCCAGGCGATCGCCAACGACGGCCAGGAAGTCTGTTCGCATTCGGTCCACCACTCTGACATGACAGTGGAAGATCCGACAACGCTGACCTACGAACTCACGCATTCACAAAGTTATCTTCAAGGTCTTACCGGTCAGAAGGTTGATAATTTCCTGACTCCCCTTGGCGAATATAACGATGCGGTGCTGAATGGCATAAAACTTTATTACCGTTCCCACCGGCCTACCGACGAAGGCTTCAATACCAAAGAAAACTTCGATCAATATCGCTTGAAAGTAGTGAATATGATGCCAACTACAACGCTGGCCCAGTTCCAAAGCTGGGTAAACCAGGCGATCAAGGATAAATCATGGCTGGTCATCGTCTATCACCAGATCGTGCCTGCTGGAGGCACTTTCCAGGACTTCGATACACCGCAGGCAGATTTCAAACCGCAATTGGATGTTTTGAAAAACTCCGGTGTCGCAATCGAAACCTGGGATAACGCGCTAAACGAACTGTTGCCCCAGATGGGCCACTAGTTGTCGCCGCATAGTTTAGACAGATCCAAGAAGCCCGCGCAAGCGGGCTTTTTGGTTGATGTCCCAGCACCGCACTAGATTCTTGACAATGAATGTCCCAACGGCTAGCCTAAAGATAGCGGTTTAAGTAATCAATAAAAAAAGAGGTGATGAATTTTGAGCGGGGATATGGCCAATACTTGCGTACAGACAAGGTCTAAGCCGGTCGTCGTCAGGTCATACCGTGTGGCTGCTAAGCGTATCGCAATGGACGACGATTCTCTTCCTAAATGTGCTACCTATCTTTCCAGCGAATTTTTGAATGATGCATGGCTTTTTAGGCTGACGACCTATGGACAGAGATCGGCGCTAATTTGGGCAGTTGACCAAGAAATCGATAAGTTGGATTTGCGAGACCGGTTGAAGCTTGTTAGATCAATTAAAAAAGCGATAAAACAGCCGAATTACACCTTACAAGACTCCGAATTGGCGTCAGTGCAGCGAATTTGCCTTGGTTACAGCCAGAAAAGCGATCGCTGTTTCTATGACGTGTTAGGTGTGGCAACATTGGTTTACGATGACGATGCGCAGTTTGTGCGGCGGGTTGATTCCGTTGAGTTTATTTCAGGGTCGGGATTCCATAATTTGACAGTTCGCAACGCCGCCATAATTTCCTTCGAACTTCCGAAAGGTTCCCAACTTGCCCGTTTCTGGTCCGGCGTCGGAAAGAATCTTGAAGAGTCGCCAGGAGAAGACAAGGGATTGCTTGGATTTTCGATTACCGACGACGTTTGTCATATCTTAATACCGGCTGGTGAAGTATCCATCAATGGTACGATAGCGTAGAGCAGAACAACCATTTCTGCTTTTTATTTTTGTCATGGTGCGACACTAGGCCGTAAAAAACAGCTTGACTTTTTTGGGGACTTAATTTAATGTGTCAGTAGTTTGGACAGCAAAACTAAATATATAGAAACAGGCACAGGAGTGATGAAAAAATGAAATCGTATGAAGTAATGGCGACAGTATTGTTAGCCTTGGTAATAATCGTGCCAAGCGTTGCAGTGATGGACATACCTTCAGATCTGCAGGCAAACAACCTGATTAAGAACCCCGCAGTTAACCAGGGAAACAGCAGCGGTCCGTATAATTTCACTCAAGGAGTGAAATATTGGGAAGGCAATGGGACAAACATTACCTATGAATGGAAAGGCAAGAAAAGCCTTTTTGTGCTGTATAACTGTTCGACTCACGAGGTTATTGGCGATGGCAAATGGGTCCCCGAGCGATTTCCTGTAGAGGAAAATAAAGAGTATGTAGCCGCCGTCCACTACCAGTCCGGAATACCGGCAAGGTTTTTTGTAAGCTTTTCAAGGTCAAGCTATAAAGATGCGCCGCAGTGGGATCAATCGGTAGTGTTGCCGGCAACATACAGCGAATACGACGGACCTCTGCCAGGCGACAAAAGTTACCAATGGAGCCAAAGGGTTAATTTCAGAGTACCAGTCGGACACGGTTACGATCGCGCGACAATATATGTCTCAATTCCGGGAGATACCCTTAACCCTAACCCGACTCATTACGGAACAGCATCGGTCAACTATTTCTACTTTGGGCCGCAAATTGAAAGACGGATGTTCCCAGTCGGTTCATCAACCCAGAAGGAGATAACTCTTAACGAGGATCTGCCCGAGTCAGTGGAAGTATGACAACGGCAGAATTTTTTTAAAAATCCGCATAAAGGAGTTGACAGAATTATTTAATTGGTTTAGATTACAGGCAGCTTAATTGTAAAAAGGTGAGAACTTGATAAACAACATAAAGTGGCTATTGCTTCTGGCCGTTATTCCGTTAATAATACCGACCAGCTGGGCATTGGATATGACCGGAAATATGGTCAAGAATCCTGTCCCAAGTGATCTTCTGGGAGGAATTCCTGGTTGGGTCAAGGGATCATGGGGAACCAACGATCCCCATCATTTCGCGAATAAGACAAGCCTTGCTGCTTCAGGAGTATCCCTAGGGATTAGGTTGGAGAATTATATTAATGGGACGGGGTCTTGGACCTTTAAACCGGTGAAGGTCAAGCCGGGCCAAAAGTACGAATATTTGGTGACTTACAATTCGACTTTCAGAATCAGCGCCGTCGAGACGTGGTCTAGGAATGGAACTGTGATTGATTTCTCTGACGATAAAAACGCCCTGCATTGGCCGGCTGCCAGCACATGGACGATGCGCGGGAATCTCGTCGTGCCGACAGACTATAACTACTTCGCGTTCGAGATTGTGCTGCCGGATACCGACGTGCGAGGCAAGTTGCCCTCAGATATGTCTGTCAACATAATGAATGTTGTCCTTAAACCAGTGGATAACAGTGTGGATTGGCCGCCTGACCTGCCACGTACGAATTCAACGGAAGTGTGATCATTTCTGATACAACCCGTTGATTTTTTTTTACAAATGTCCTAGACTGCTAGCAGTTCACAAGGAAAAAGGAATGGGACCCAAATGAGAGCTATACTTTTGGTTATGGCGATTTGTTTAATGGTAACGGCAAGTTCGGCATCTATCGGTCCGAATCTGATCAAAAAGCCCACGCAGTTAAATTTGGACTACTCGAGTTTGTCGGGAGTACGCGGATGGAATTATGTAGTTTCTGACAGGGGGTTTTGGCAAGAGTGGCATGGAAGAGCAAATATCACCGATAACACGACCGATAATCTTGCTTTCGGCATTAATGTTACAGATTATGGCGATCAGGGCGAAGGCAAGTGGTTTCATGATCTGGTGCCAGTCAAGCCAGGGTGGAAATATGAGACCGGGTTCAACTACAGCGCAGACTACGAGATATGCAAATATGTCGCTTATTCCAGGAACGGTACCCAGATCGATTCCATTGACACAAAAAATGCCACACATTTGTGGGCATCGATTGGCTGGCGGAACGGCATTTTAGGGACGGGCTGGCAGGCGTATTATGATTTGGTTGTCATTCCGTCCGGCTATCACTATGCCACGGTCATGGCGGTTGTTCCGGATGCTCTTTGGGCAAGTTACAAAAAGCCACGAGTGATAACGGCATATTTTAAAAACTTCACCTTAAGACAGGTTGACAACGATACAATGACCGCGCCCGACATGCCTAGAGTTAACAAATCGCCGCTGCGCAAAAAATACTGATCTATCCTGCTTGCAAAAGCAGTTTTTTTATAAAAAAAAGCTTGAGAATCAAGCGTATGCCGGGACAGGTACTTTACCCAAGAGTTTATTTTTGTCAATGAACCCATCTTTGCCCGCAACGTCCTTGTTGGGGAATGGGCCCATCTGAACACTTGTATCTTCAAGTGCCAGTACGGCCAGGCTGTAGCCGTCGTCGTCAGCGGTTGTTCCGCCGCCCCGTTTATCCATGGCTATTGGCGCCGTCTTGAGGTTAAGATTCTCGGTCTGGCCCATAAAAGACTGCCGCGCTTGCATTTGGACAGCGCCAAGCATGCTAAATGTTTCACTCGGATAAAATTCTGGTCCCTGAGTCTCCTTGTTTAAGTCGGAATTATAGACCATGGTTCCGTTTCTCGTGTCCCAGTAATTTGTATCCAGGGTTCTGTTCAGGTTAGGCCGGAAAACCTCTTGAGTTGGCATGGGCACGGTTATAGTATTTCCTATATTTATCTTTGCCTGCACTCCGATGCTTAAATTTGTCGGTGGCATTATTGGAGCTGCATGAGCAGTGCTGGCCAGTATTGTCACTAACATTAATACCCATATTTCATTTCTCATTTCACCTTCTCCCTTTTTTCTTTATTCTACGCGTAGCGTTCAGCGCTTCCCAGCTTCCCATGGACATCCAATGATGCGTCCTATGACAATTCGTGAAAAGAGCTGAAGTTTCTTCATTTTACATATTTCAATTTTAATGTCAATACATTTTTTTCTTTAGGTGTCCATATTGACAAATAAAATACTAGATGATATAAAAAATACGGTTGTTCAAAAAATTGTTAAGCGATTGGAAAGCGATTAGAGAGGTTGCAATGAAAAAAATAGCATTAATATTGATTGTCTGCGTGTTGTTATCTTTATTTGGCACGTCTTTGGTCGGTGCCAAAACGCAGAACGGCTTGATGTGGGGAGCTTACGATCCCAACGGACCAGTTAGTTTTGAGAAACTGACCGGCCGTCAGCCCGATATGGTGGCAACGTTCATCCCTTGGGGTAAGGGAGGCGAGTTTCCAGTTTGGTTTGTTCCGACTGTCCGCGACACGAATAAAACCCTGTTAATTTTCTGGGAATTGGTTAATTTCAGTGAAAAACCCGGTAATAACAGGATATGCGACAAAAATTATTCCTACGATGCCATACTCAAAGGCACGTGGGACCAGTACCTCAAGGGCTTCGCTGGCGAAGCGGCCCGGTACAACGGCCCGGTTATCATTGTGCCATTCCCGGAAATGAATCTTAATGAAACGAATTGGTCCGGGACGCGTAACAATAATTCCGCAGCCAAGCACATCCAAGCTTTCCGCCGTTTGCGCGAAGCATTCCGCCAAGCGGGCGCGGGTAATGTGAGATTCGGCTGGGATGTTAACAGCCGTTCAATACCAAACCAGACCGGGAACCAGATCGCGGATTACTATCCCGGCGATGTTGACTATGTCGGCGTGGATGGGTTTGATCTCTGGAACCAGACATTTGCCGAGATCTTTGATCGGCCGTTGAAGGAACTGGAACAATTCAACAAGCCCATCATGATCTTCTCGTGGGGTTGCCAGGAAAAACCCGGTAAGCCCGCCTGGATCGAAGACTTAGGCAATGTTAGTCGCAAGCATCCTCTGGTTGTCGGCTGGAATTTGTTCAATGCCAAAAAGGAACGCAACTGGCTGGTCAATTCGAGCCCCGAATCGCTGCAAACGTTCCAATACATCACTGCTTAGGCACGGTCATCGCCGCGTCTTTTTTTATATTCACGAACCAGACGTGCGGAGGTTTAACCTCCGCATCCAGTAACCGCTCACTGGGGTATTACCGCGTTTATTCTCCCTTTTAAAAAGGGAGTGCCCTCAGGGCGAGGGATTTGCTTACTTCAAAATCCTCTGTCCCGCTTTCGGCGGGACACCTCCTTTTATAAAGGAGGAATAAATACATGCCAAACACAAACCCAGTGAGGGGTTACCGCATCCAGCCTTGACAAAAGCAATTTAACTGCTAGAATTTTTTCCAGTCGTTAAGCCGAGGTGAGCTATACGAGTAAATTAAAAATAGTATTGTTGGCGTGCCTATTCCTGGCATGCGTATCTATCGCGCCGGCGACCGTGGCCAAAATGACCTGGGGCGCATACGTCGGCGATAATGTTAGCGATATCGCTGCGTTTAAGAATGCCGCTGAAAGGAGCCCGGAAATAGTGGCGGTGTTCGTCCACTGGGGGAACAATGAATCTTTCCCATCTCAGTATGGTGCCACCGTCCGCGACCAAAACAAAACCCTGCTTGTTTTCTGGGAACCCCTGAAAATGGGCGTCGATTGTACCAGTGACCCGCGCTATTCCTATGACGCGATCATCAACGGTTCCTGGGACAACTATATCAACAGGTTTATTGCTGGGGCGGTCAAATACGGCGGTCCGGTGATCCTCGTGCCTTTTGAGGAATTCAACCTCAATGAGGTGCCTTGGTCCGGTGTGCTGAACAATAATACGCCGGCAAAACACATTCAGGCTTGGCAGAAACTGAGAAAAGCGTTCCGCGCGGCACACGCCGATAATGTAAAATTCGGCTGGGCGCCCAACAACGTAGGTCTTCCTCATGGGCAAGGTAATACTTTAGAGGAATACTATCCGGGTGATGCTGATGTTGATTACGTTGGTGCCGACGGGTTTAATCGCGGTAACCCCTGGGTTAGTTTCAACGACACCTTCGACAATGTATTGACCAGGTTGGAACAATATCCGAAACCGGTAATAATCTTTTCCCTCGGATGTGCCGACGGGCCCCAGAAAGCCGCCTGGATCAAAGACTTGGGGCAAGTGAATAAGTTCTATCCCAAGGTCATCGGTTGGGTATGGTTTAGCGTCAAAAAGGAACGTGACTGGCGCGTCAATTCCAACCCCGAGTCACTGGCAGCGTTCCAGGAGATCACCGCGTAGGCCCCCAAGCCGCGCTTTTTTATTAGTTGCTAGATGCGTGGAGGTTAAGCCTCCACGTAAAGCGCTGCGGGTTAATGAAAAAAATAAGAGGGAATGATCCTCTTTTTTAGTTTATGAAGGTGTCCGTTAGGACTGGTTGATCGCGGTGACTGCCCATCTGTCGGAGAGTTTGGGGAGATCAGATTACCCCGGAATGGGTATAAAATTAGTTGTTGCGGTTGACAGATCACAAAATTTGGCAAAAAAATGTACTTATAAAGACAATTTTTACATAAATTATGTTAATGTGGGAAAAATACCGAACCATTGGTAGTTCTTCCGCGCAAATCTAGCACCGGATGCGTAGAGGTTAAGTCTCCACGCAAGTTGACCGCGGATTAAATGATTGGTAGGATATTGCCAATGAGAAAAGAAGCTTTTAGGGTGGGCGATTACGTTCACGTGTATAATCGGGGCAATCGGAAACAGGTTATAGTCAGCGACGAGATCGACCGGTGGCGTTTTCTGACTGGACTGCGATTTTACAACGATACTCATCCGGCCGAATTCCTAATGAGATCCATCTTCGGCGAGAAATGCCGGAATCGCGAACATAATTTATTAAACGGTGCGTGGAGGTTAAACCTCCACGAATTCATGTGGCCAAAAGATGTGCCGGCGCAAGAGCCGATCGTCAAAGTTATTTCCTGTTGCTTGATGCCCAACCATTACCATTTACTGTTGCAAGAAATAACCGAGGGTGGCATAGCGGCTTACGCGCAGAAGATTGGCACGGGATTTACTTGTTTTACGAACATAAAATACGGATTGTCGGGTAGGTTGTTTGAGGGATCGTACAAGGCCCGGGTCATTGATGACATAAATTATTTACAATACGTCGATATCTATATACAAGCGTTGAACCCATTTGAACTTTTACCGGGCCAACAGCCTTTGAATGATTTCGACGCGGCTTTCGACGCGGCATTGAATAATCCCTTTTCCAGCTTGGGTGAAAGCCTGGGTACAAGAAATTTTTTCATTACCGATAGATCGGAAATTAATAGACAAAAAATTTTTCCGCAGGATAAAGAAAGTTATAGAAAATTAACTAAGGCGGCCCTGAATGACAAGGGTCTTCATAAATTCCTGGGGAAATTAGCTTTTGAAGAATAAAGTAGCGGATGGAAAACGCAGACAGGGGAGTTCAATGCATGGAGACTTAACCTCCACGCATTGTGGGGTTTGGGCGGCGGGTGAACGGGTGTCTGTCTTGACAGACAATTATTTTCGTGTAGTTTTGAGCCAGGTCTTTCCAATGGACGGATGCGCCGGATGAGGTTGGTTCAGGATTGGGAGGATAAGTATGAAAAAAATGATTGTGGTTACGTTATTGGTCGTTATACCGTTATTGCTTGCGGTCGGCAGTGCGGCAAAGCCTGATTTGGTTGTCAATAAAGAGAAAGTTACGGTGCAGTTTGCCGCCGATGCGATAAATGCTTCCGGCGCGAAAATTGACCATTTGATTGCATTACCAGAATGGAATAATACTTGGGAGATCTATTTTTCCTATAAAGATGGCAATGTATTCCTTGCAGAAGGCATATCGGATTCCGGAATCCTATATATGGGTACTACGCGGCCTCTCAAAAACATGCCGGATGAGGGTCCGTGCGCACTTATTAGAAGCGCCAAT
>Ga0182021_10011965_pt1 | contig 10310 bp, 12 predicted proteins | sample 612E3MmetaG_FD_120493 | JGI IMG/M metagenome (GOLD analysis project Ga0182021, IMG submission 120493) | Permafrost microbial communities from Stordalen Mire, Sweden - 612E3M metaG (Illumina Assembly) | ecosystem: Environmental > Terrestrial > Soil > Wetlands > Permafrost | place: Sweden... | reverse complement strand
TGAGAAGTTGCTTCATTTCCTTATCTCCAGGCATAATATCATTAGCGACCGCAGAGGATACATTGTGATGGTGTTCTTTCATCTCGTGGCTGCTCAGAGCGTGGGCTATTATGAGTTTGCCTCCCAGTTTTAGAACGTGATTCATTTTAACAATGCTCTCTGTTTGTTTTCAATGTGCGGAAACAAGCCGAAGCAGGTGATTGCATCAAAGTAATCTTGAGGAAAATAGAGTTCCTCCACATTTTGAAGCTCAAATTGGACATTGGGTAAACCGGAATACCTTCTTTCTGCATGTTTCCACCATTTTTTCTGCAAAATCAACTCGTCAAAAAGAGTACACATCATTTTTGTTTTAAGAAACAAGTTCGGTTTTCAAGCAATCAGTAGAGCATTTTTATTTGTCATGGCTTTGAAATCACATAGATGGACGGATTGACAGAATGTACATTCTTCAGTCATTATTTTTTCTAAATCGCTTTTGTAACAAATTACTTTCTTCACGAGAACCACAGGCACTTTTTTTAAGCCATTTCTACAAGTCTTTGTTAAGCTTTTCCATTATATACCACTTTGTACTTCTAAATACATACCTTGAATATAGATCTGGGCAGTTATGAAAGTACGAAATCACAAAAAACAAACAGCAGACATTTAGCTTTTTCTTTTTCAGATAGGTCTTTATTTCGACTCTCAATGGGTAGAGGAAACTGGCAAAAGATGCTGAGACCCGCAGAAACTACGGTAAACTATATAGAGTTTGAGTGTTGATTCAGTTTAGGCGCAGTCGACTACAATTCTTTGACTCGGGTTTCAATGAATTCGGTTACTTTTCGCTCGCTAAATTCTCGTTCGTTTTCCTGCAATTGCAACTGCTCTTTTACCATTTTAAGTAGTTTTTTGACATCAACAGGCTTAACAAAATACCCGTCAGCATTCTTGTTTAAAGCTGAAATTGCGTTTTGCATCGACGGGTATCCAGTTACCATTATTTTTCTTGTCCTAGGAACAATGGTCCAATCAGTTTCAGCAATTCTACACCTTCCATATCGGGCAATCGAATATCCAAAAGCGCAACATTATAGACTGTTTCCTGAGTCATTTCGATGGCTTCCTTTCCAGTAACCGCCAAATCCACAACGTATCCTTCACCCTCATGAATATTTTCATAGTTTTCCGTATGTTCTCATCGTCATCAACAATTATAATTCTAGCAACCTTGTCCAAGCTTATTTACCTCTACAGTTTTGCAAACAACTAATTCAAATTATTTTCAATTACTTCACTTGCCTCGAACAATTTTCTTTTTGATTAACTCTATTTGCATTTCCCTTATAGTTACAATAATTATTACGCGCAGTATAGACATATTCTTTGAAGGATATATCAACTATTATCCACTGAGACAAAGGCCATTCGTACTCATTTAATTGGATGCTGAGCTTTATTTTCGAATGAAGATTTTTCATAAATTTAATCTCAAGTTGACTTGCTCCTAAACCAAAGATCTTATGTATAATATCTATAAATTCATCGATTTGCCTTGGAATTTTATTTTTTGGCATGTTAAAGCTATTTTCTAACTGAAAAAATACCATGTTTTTGACCGGAGCTCCTAACGATGTTAATGCTTCATCAATTGCTTCAATTAAATATTCATCAAATTTTCTCTGAGCCGAAATTTTGTGGGATAACTCGTCTTTGCTATTGCCTGTGTCACCTATTTTTTCGTTTTTCTCGGAGCCAATGATTCCTATGTCTATTAAGTCTGGCTTATTGATTGATAGTGAATTTATTTTTAATGAACTTTTGATGTTGTTTTGGTCTGAAAAATCGTATTCCCTTTTGCTTCCTGTTTCATTTTTTTCTGAGAGGGGACGTTTTGGCATAGTCTTTCCTTCAATTTTTCTTTAGTCAGTCAATTTTTTTGCAATTTGAAAGTTCATTTTTCCGTTTCTGTTCGGTTTTGGAATGGATTGAGTGAATTTTGCGTTTTTGCCTGCTTCGCCAGTTTCTTGGAGTTGCCAACCGTACAGTTCAATCATCGCATTAATCAAAAAAGGACCGAATCGTGTGCTGTCACCTGTGCTAAAACCTTCGCTGAAAAGCGTCCGTTTATTCATTGTGGAAATTCCTCGCCATCATCTTCATAAACTGGGATCAACTTGTTCAGTTCTTCCATTTCACAGTAAACTCTCACTATTGTGGTTTTTTGGACTTGTTTACGGAGTTGTTACGTACGTTGGTCTCAAATATGATATATTGTTATTAAAGAAATATTCAAGGCTAAGCCACGGACTTTGTGTCGAAAACCGATATTCAAAACAAAAAAGCTCACCGCACTGAGAACGGACAATCTAACATCAGTGTTGCTCTCTACATTAGTTAACGTACATTGAAAAAGCATTTGCTAATTCTTGAAGTACATCCATGCTCAGTTATTTTTGGAACTTCTGCAAACAAACTTGGTGAAGGCCCACGTATAATGAAGTGGAGGAATCATCAACTAGATGAGCAGTTCCATCCGGGCAATAGACCTTGGCGCCCTTGGAGGTTTTTTGGTAACGTATGGCGCATTCTCTAAATTGGGAAGACCCACCACAATCTCTTGATAGCATTTTTCCTAATCACCTCTTTTGTATTCTACAAGTTGCGCAAGCTTAGCGGTGATTTTTTTTGCGCGTGTTTGACTTTGTTTCACCAAACCAGATTCATGTTACGCCAACTGTATATAACCAATATTCAGAAAGCTATTACAAGAAGTGTGTCGAAATGCGAAAACCATTTCTCAGGCACATTGCAAGAAACAATTGACCGCCGAAATCTATTTTCTTAATTTGATTGAAAATCACTCAACAAACTTCATTTTCAAATCTACCAGATAATATATCATTAAACCTTCAACAACTTCCGTGCATTGATTTCATTTCAATTTATCCCTTGTACGAACCAAAACAATGCAAAACTAAGTACAGCCATATAGTCAACAAAGACCAAGAAGTATGTCTTACAAGATGAAGGTCTTGCATTTACACTTTTGGTTATGCATTGTTATCAAATGCAATATTTTCTCCATAAGTTAATTCATAGTAGATATATGTCGTTGCGTTTCATTAAACTATTATTTATTGGGTGTTGTACTATGCTTTCTTCAAAAAATGTGATGTATGTAGACAAGATTGCTGAAAGGCATCTCAAGAGTTGTTTAGATATCGTAATTATGGCTATATTAACTGGGGGATCCACGCACGGATACAAGATCATTGCGATCCTCCACAAAGAATTTGGAATCTTGCTCAGTCCAGGTTCGCTCTATCCTCTTTTGCACTGCTTGGAAGAGGATAAATTGATAGAAGCCCATCTTGACAAAGGTAAAGTGGTTTATCAGTTAACTTCTGCAGGAAAAGAAAAATTCGGAAAAGCAGTCGCTGCCTACAGTTTTTCCATCCAAAAAATGTGGCGTTTTGTGAAAACCTACGGAGAGTTTTCACCCGCGCTTATTCAGGGAGCGGAAGAAAAATTTCTCAGTAATCAAATGACGCTTTTAGTGTGATTATATAGTTTCTATTCTTCTTAACCAACCTCATTTTTGGTTCTTGTTTCTTAGGGGCGAAGGGTCACTTTGATCATGCTTGATTAAACACCTCATTCGCACACGCTCCAACCTAAACTTCTTAATTCTATTATTACTCTTTTATGATTCACACCGTAATCTCATCTGTAAGAACCGAGAACGTGAATAGGATTTTGTTACGAAACAAAGAAGATTCTTTTATTTGAGAGAAGGAAATGGTATTGCTTTACGATTCTTGTTTTGCAGCTGTTCCAACAAAGAGTTTTCGAGCGTATTATTGTTGGTTAAAATCTGGCTTTCTTTGAAATTGAATCCTAATAGAACATGATCATCTCTTTCAGCGCATTCATCTTTTTTTCAACATCTCTGCAGGATGCCTCTTCAAGTTCTCTGAACGCAACCTCAATGTTCTTCCTCTTTTCCATGGACAATTCGCAATCCAGATTTTTTTCTGCTGAAGAAATCAGTATTCTCGCTTGACATATCTTGTTATGCTTGGTATTCATGTTCCCTGTAAGTTCCAACAGTTCAGTCGTTAACTCTTTAACTCTGTTGGGTAAACGGCTATCTAAAGTTAAGGAAGCCTTTAATTTTTCCAAGGTCTCTCTGAGCGCGAGCATAGACGAAGAGGAATCTTTAACGTCTTTTTCCTCTATTAATTTCTGCGCTGCGTAAATCGCCGCTTCAGCTCGATTGCGAGACTCAATTATTTCTTTTTTTCTTTCATCCATTTCTTCGAACTTAGTCGCGTCGATTATCATCCTTTCAAGCTCATCTTCTGACAACCGAGTTGTTTTCATTACCTTAACCGTCTTCTTCTCTTCTGTTTCTAAGATCTCTGCAGAGACTATCAGTATGCCGTCTGAGTCAATCTTGAACGTAACTTCAACTTTTTGCTCATACCTGGGTGCTGGAGGAATGCCATCGAGCTTGAACAAACCTAAAGATATGTTGTCATTGGCCATTTCCCTTTCTCCTTGAAGAACATGAACCATCATGGCTGTTTGATAATCCTCGTAAGTTGCGAATGTCATGCTACTTTCGGCTGGAATTGTGGTGTTTCTCTTGATTAAGCGCGTGAATACTCCGCCAGATGACTCTACACCCAGCGAGAGGGGTGTGACATCTAACAACAACATATCTCTAATTTCACCATTTAGAGCATTGGCTAAAACACAAGCACCCACTGCAACTATCCCCATTGGGTCAATTCCTGTCTCGGGCTCAACCTGAAAGAAACTTTTAAAGTACTCTCTGATAATAGGTGTTCGCGTGGGGCCACCCACCAAAACCAATCTGTCCACATCGTGTGAACTGAGATCCGCGTCTCTTAAAGCCTGTCCAATTGGCTGACGCAGCTTTTTGAGTTGAGGTCTTATTAAATCCTCTATGTTTTCCCGAGTCAAGATGATACGTGAGTGAAGCTTGGAACCATCTACATCAAACCGAGTGTTTATAGTCGTCATGTGTCGATTGGATAGGCGAATCTTCGCTGCTTCTCCCGCATCTCTGAGTCTGTTCAAGTTTTTAACGTCGTTTTTCAAGTCAACACCGTATTTTTCTTTTATCCTGTTAGTCAAATGCTCAAGAATTAAGTCGTCCATGTCTTTTCCACCTATTTGAGTGTCTCCGCTTGTGGACATTACTTTAAAGACCCTGTTGTTCATGTGCAAAATGGTTATGTCAAATGTTCCAGCGCCTAAATCTAATACTGCTATCTTCAAGTTTTTTTTCAGGGTACCCAACCCGTAGGATAAGGAAGCAGCTGTAGGCTCGCTTACAATTCTTAAAATCTCGAGTCCAGCCATCTCGCCTGCTTCTTTCGTCGCGTTCCGTTGGTTATTATTGAAGTATGCGGGTGCCGAAATTACTGCCTTGTTAATTTTTTTGCCTAAAAATGCTTCCGCATCTTTTTTTATTTTCCTTATGATTAGAGCAGAAATCTCTTGAGGAGTATATCCGCGACCATTTATGTCAACGGTATGGTTCGAGCCAATTTCTCTTTTAATCCATCTGACTGTCCTCTCGGGATGGGTGTATAAATAGCTCTTAGCGTTTTTCCCTACAACTATTTCGCCGTCTTCTCTGAAAGCCACAACAGATGGAAACATTTTTCCGTATGGAGTGGGCCCTTCAGATGCTGGAACAAGTCTTATTTTTCCATCTTTCAAAACAGCTGCTGCTGAATTGGTAGTTCCAAGGTCAATTCCTATTGTTTGACTCATAATATAGTTCCCGCCCCCCAAAAATTGTTCTCACCTGTCTCTGTCCTCGATAATAATGGTATCTTCAATGTTTGATTCCTCGAGATGGCAGAGATAATGTTCGCAGTATTTCATTAGCACGCCGTATGACTTCTTTGCTACTAAAAACCTCTCTTCGCTGAGAGCATCACCTGAGTGAAGATCTGGGTGATATTTTTTTGTCAGCCCGTCGTAAGCAGAATTTATTTCGGATATGCTTACTTCTTTGTTCAACCCCAAGTTCTTTCTCGCTTCCTCTACAGCATTTGAGTCTAATCGGATAGCCCTAAGCATTGTGAAGTTGTACGGCGGCAAAGGTCCAACGGACAAGAATACAAGTTTTTTCTCGTATTTTTTCTCCAGTTCGCTTAGTTTATCGTAAAACTCATTTTCTCTTTTTTTGTCCACCAAGAAAGCTGAGTACAAGATTGTGTCTGGATCGGCGATTTTGTTTTCTTCGTATTCATCAGAGAATTGCTCTAACGAAGTCTTTATGATTTCTACATATTCACTTTTTATCGCATCGAGAGCTGATTTGACCTTTCTTCCTAGTTCGATTCTGATTGATGGGTCAGGGTTTTCTTTTGATTTCTCGATAAGTTTTTGTATTTGTTCGCTTTCCACCAATACACTTGCCAAGATAGATTTGTCCCATACAATCTTGATGTTGATCTGTAGTTTGTGATCTATTTTTTCCAGAATGTTCTTGAACTTTATTTGAGCTCGCTTCAGCATATTTTCTATTTCCGTTTCATTCTTGGCTATGATTCCGAAACCCATGGGAATCGCTGCCTGGGTCTTCATGATTTTCAGCAACACGTTTTCATGAATTTTAGCCACCTCGCCTTTGACCTCGTATTTTGAGGTGACATCACTAACGATTGCACCCACATCAGAATATTGTACCGTGAACACCTCGTTATTGTCTATGCCGATTTTGCCGAAACTTTCTCGCTTTTCCGATTTGACTATGCCATAGACGTACTTGCTCATTTTCGTTTTCACCTATCCAACCATGATTTCTTATTTTTCAAATCGCCGACAAAGGAATACGGCGGCCAAGGTCCTGTGAACCTGACAGTTAATCCTTCTTGCTGACTAATTTGTCTGAGCGTGTTTACCACAGCATTCAACTTGTTTTTTTGCACTAGGCAAGAGAAGTTGAGAATCATAAGTTTGTCTTGCAATTTCTTTGAGTTTACTCTTTTAGTGGGTTCAATCCTGACTTCATCAGCCATCTCTCTGACCGTTACATACAGTTTTTTGGATTGCTCTTTCGTGAGCATCAATCTTTTTTCTCGCAGAATTTTGAATAAGCAAGCTGCACGAGAATTAGTTTCTAACAACTGTCTAACTCTCTGAATTTCGTCATTTTCAACTATTTCTTTTCTGATAAAATCGTTGTCAAGGAAAAACTGAATACCAAACTGCTGTTTTCCTTTGAGGCGGTCTAACAATTTGCGAAGATAATGGTAACGGACGTTAAGCCAATCCTTAACGGCTTTGTCATCTCCTGTGAAAATCGTATTGAAGGCAAGTGGGATAATGCTTCCAAATTCCTCAGTAGCCAAGTCTATCACATATTGATGAGTCAAAAACCACTCTGCCGTTTTTTCCTTGTCTCTGGCCTGATACAACTTTGGTTCACAACATTGGATAACTGCACCTACGTTTTGATTAGGCAATGTGTATACGAGACTGTCTTCAATGCCTACCTGTCCAAAATTTGTTTTTTCGTCAGACGCAACTATGCAATATACGTATCTTCCTTCGGGCTTCTTGTTTGAGGACATTGATAGCTACCTAGTTAAAGTCTTATGTTTACCTCACAATGCCCGGGCACATTTGTTCCAAAATGATGCAGTGCATTGCAGATTCAATTTCATTGAGCTCGTCCGTTTTTGCATAGAATAATGCGCATCCTCCATCATATTTCACTTCGAGCAATTTCTCACCCATCTTTAGCGAAGGCACTGGGTTGCAGGCACTTATTTTAAGATCAATGACTTTGTCAAACGATATTTCGAACATCTTTTGGTTGTCCATTTGGTAAACCCAGAACAGCCGTTTTTTCGTTAGATATATTCGTCCGGGCTTCCAAGTTTCGTTCAGAATACCTTTCGCCGTGAAAAGATACCATGCTTTTTTCTCTTGGACGATTTCTTCATCGTCATTCGGATATGTGGGACTGGATGGTATAAAAAGCTCGTTTTCGAGATCGCGCCCAACCGCAATTTTTATTGCCTTCTCGAATTCTCTACTGCTTGAAATATGGATTCGGGCTATTTCGCCACAGTCAAACTGAAGATAGAGCTCTTCTCGCTCTTTTTTGAAGTGAACTTCCTTCCTTAGCACGATTTTTTCTATCTTGCTCAAATTTACTTCAAAAAGCATCTCGGCTGGCTCTTTTCTCCATAAGAAAAGTCTATTGTTCGTGAGATACCAGAAACCAAGTTGCCATGCGCTAATGACGCCTCTGCTTCTCCAAATAGATCCAAATGATCTAAGAATGACCGTTTCGTTTTCACCTAGCGGCACCTCCATTTTTGCATTGAACTCTTCTGAGTACCATTCTCGTGTACTCTTGTCCCATGCTTCCATTATTCCGTATTCAAGCATTGTCTCCATACCCGCGATTGCAGCCCTCAGATTCACGCCCAGCAAAGGAATTCCCGCAACTGATATGATCAAATCCGCATTCAATACGAGTCCTTTGTCTAATAGTACGTCTAGGAAATCGTTAATGTCGTATTCCCCACGGCTTGGTTCCATTTTCAGATTTCTCCTATTTTTGTAAAGCTGAAAGGTGCCCAGGGACCAGTGAAACGAATTGCATAACCTTGTAGATCATTAATCGTTCCAAGTGTCCCACCTAGTGTCTTGACGTTGTCCTTCAAAACTAGGCATGAGAAAGACACTATTAGTTTCTTGTCTTTAAATTGTTCAGGGACATGGTGAACCTTCACAGTTTTGATCTCTTCAACATGTTTCATTAAGAGTGAGGCATATTCTTCAGCTAATTTGACCATTATCGCATGGCTCGCGTCTTTCATTTTCAGTTCGAATTTTCTATGAAGAAGGTAAGCCGTTCGCTTTGGCATTTTTTCGATTTTTTCTTTCAAATCTGCAATTGTACTGTCTTGGGCCATGATCCTGTCCGCTAGTTTTTCAGGTTCACAGAATATTTGTACTGAATACTCGGCTTTGTCCTTGAGGCGATCAAGTTCTTTCTTGAGTTCTTCATAACCTTTGTTTAACCAGTCCACGACAGCATCGTCATCACCCTTGATAATGGAGTCGAAAGAAAAGGGTAAAACAGTACCAAAAGTGTCTGAGGCTTTATCGATTATGTTGTTGTGGTTGAAAAGCCATTCTTTCACTTTGTTCTCTTCTTTTGACTCATACGGTTTGGCTGGGCAGGCGTGCAGTATTGCGCCTATGTCTTCATAAGACACCAGGTAGACGTCCGCGTTGTCTAGCCCTGCATTACGAACAGCAAACTTCTCGTGGCCGTTCACTATGCAGTAAATATATCTTCCTTCTTTATGCAGACCTTCTTGGGTGACCTCTGTTTCTGTCATGTTTTTTTCAGCTCCTCAGCCCACCTTTCGGGGTTTAGAAAGACATCAGCGACTTCAGTCAGACCGTCGGTAACAGATTTCACAACATCTTTGATGTCATTTTCATCTTTTATATTCTCGAGTGCCTCGTCAAGGTCTGCTAAAGATTCGCTCAATCTTGCTTCTTCTTCAGGACCTAACTTTCCGCTCTCTATTCGTCTCATGGCTTGTCTCACAAGGGCTTCCTGTATTACTTCCACTAGAGCGACTACAAGTCCCAGCAGACCTTGTTTGAGGTTGTCTTCGTCGATTTCTATAACCATTGTCTTCTCACTGACTTTTTCTTAGTTTTATCTCTAAAACGCGGTTGTTAACTAACTTTGTTACTTCTTTTTCTACTGAACAGAAAAGCCGGACCTCTTGATGGTACTCTTTTCCAGATATTACGATCGATTTACCGTTCACCTGGACTTCAACATCTTTGTCATCCGAGGGCAAAGCAACTACCACGCGCACAGTGTCCTTTTCGTATAAAACATCCAATAATTGCTCAATAGGCATACGTTCAATTAGTTCTTCATTAAGCCACCATGAGAAACTAATTTCTTCGCCAGTCAACAAATCGATCTTGGAGCGTTCAAAGGTTACTAGCGGCGTTCCTAAGATTTCTCGTGCCTTAGGATTGATAACATTCCTTATTTTGATCAACACTTCCATGTCAGAAGAGGCACAGATCAGATTTGATAGCTTTCTAATTCCCGCTTGTCGCCCACTCAAGAAATACTCTACAATTCGCCTGCTCTTTTCATCTACTACACTCATGAGCTGATCCAAGTTCTCCGACATTGAACGAGAAGCCAATTCTTTGCTAGCCATTAATTCCACCATTTCCAAAGAAGCAAAGATAAACTACGAAATACGCAACTTCGAGAAAGG
>Ga0182021_10011964_pt1 | contig 10311 bp, 9 predicted proteins | sample 612E3MmetaG_FD_120493 | JGI IMG/M metagenome (GOLD analysis project Ga0182021, IMG submission 120493) | Permafrost microbial communities from Stordalen Mire, Sweden - 612E3M metaG (Illumina Assembly) | ecosystem: Environmental > Terrestrial > Soil > Wetlands > Permafrost | place: Sweden... | reverse complement strand
GAACCAGTCGGGATGCAGCATACTGTCATCCATTGCCCACGCGCCCCACATGAAGGTTCCGGCATTCTTGATCAGCGTGTTTTTTATCGCCAGCTGAACGCTGTTCGGGTCGGTCGGCGAAACACGCGCCCAGGCCGCATCCGGATCGCTACCGACGCCCTGGTCAAACACCAATGTATCGTATCCACTCGTGTTTGACGGCGGGTCGGACAGGATCGGGCGGGCGCCACCGACATCATTTTTGCTGGGGGTCCAGACACGCACCCCATCCGTTGACCAAGTAGCGTCCGGTTTCTTGGCCATCAGCAGCAAATCGCCGCGGCCATCCAGGTTCAGGTCAAATTCGACTCCATAATCGCCCAGCAACCCGCCGGCGGGATTTTGTCCTTCCAGGGCGATGTTGAGGTATACCCAGGTGGTATCACGCGTCAATCTCGCCCCGATAATATCCAGGTCCGGTAAGTAATCCATGCTGGTGCTGGTAAATGGGCGCTCGAACAGGTTGATATTGAAATTTTCTCCGCCGTTCGCCCGGTGTGCAGACGCAGTCGTGGACGAATTGCTGTCCGAAACTGCGCTGATGAATGTGGTAGGCGGCTCCCCTGGAGTCATCGCATGCACAATCGGAGTGCTCGTGGCGGTCGCAGTATTTTCCAAGGTGGCGGTCGGCTGGATAACCGCAACCGTCGCAGCCGGTGGTTCGGTGGAGGTATTTACCGGTGCATTGGTGTCTGCACTGTTGGGCGTAACCCCGGGCGTCGCGCTGGTTAAATTACATGCCAGGATGGCAGTTAACAAAACTGCAACACCCAACCAGGTCGTCAATTGATGAAATTTATTGCGATTCATATCGGCTCCTCTCGATAAAAAAAAAGACTCAATGGCGTTTGCTCTGCCAGGAACAGAGATGTAAGCTGTTCCTGGGATTTCCTTCCCATTACGGCAATTTCTTGAGATCTGGTATTAATTCATGGATCCGATGAATAATTTACTTCCCAACAATCTGACATATTGGATTATACCAATCCAATTGATAAAAATATAGGGATTCATCCGGCTCGATTGACAGACATTCATGCATCTCTCTCATTGAACAAAGCTGGCGCTGACCATTACCTTCCTTCCTGCTCTGGGTAGGCCCGCATCCCCGGTTTCTCACCAATAACCTCTACCGAACTGTCATTCTCACAGCCGCGCAACCAAATCTACAAGTTCAACCTTTTTCATCTGCCACCCTAATTTTTTTCTAACCCTTTTCATTTTCATCTTCCTTCCTCCGGGAATTGTTCCTTATTGTTAGCCAAACGATCGAGCCGGTCATGAAATTCGGGTTTCCCTGACTCATGCTATACTTCCCCAGATTTATCCATCCTCAGAACTTTACGAAAATATTCTACTGATTAGTGAACTTGGGATGCGAATAATTATCTTTTTTCTTCCAGGAATTTCAAACAACTTTGCATATTAATAATTAACATATCAATTCTTGTGGAAGCAAAAACATTATGGACCTAGGTCTAAAAGATAAAATCGTCTTCATTACCGGCGCATCCAGCGGTATCGGTGCATCCGCCGCCCAGATCTTTTCCGCCGAAGGCTCGGATGTGGTTGTTTCCTTTGCAAATAATTCGGTAGGCGCCGGGCAGACCGCCGCACAAGTTCAGGCAAACGGGCGAAAAGCCTGGCTGTGTCGAATGGATGTCAGCGATCCGGACGACGTTAATTTGGCCATCCATGCCCTTTCGCCCGAGATTCGTGGATTGGATGCCTTGGTGCTGTGCGCCGGTTTGAGTCTGCACCATGCCTTTGCAGAGATCACACCCGCCGAGTGGCAGCGTGTCCTGGCTGTCAACCTGAATGGTGCATTCTACGTTTTGCAGGCATGCACGCCCCTGTTCCGCGACCGCAGCTCTGTCGTTCTGGTTTCCAGCGTCTCGGCCCAGACCGGCGTTTCCCACCAGGCCCACTATGCCGCCGCTAAAGCCGGGCTGGTCAACCTTGCCAAGAGCGCCGCCCGTGCATTGGCCCCGCGCGTCCGCGTGAATTGTGTCACGCCCGGTCTCACCGTGACCCCCATGGGCTTGGATACCATCGCCGCACTCAATCAGGATTATGCAAAAAACAAGATGCTCCTCCAGCGCTACGCCACCCCGGAGGAAATTGCCCAGGTGATTGTCTTCCTGGCCAGTCCAATGAATAGCTTTATGACCGGAGCGACCGTGGATGTTAACGGCGGGCGGGACCTTCGCTGACCCGGGGTGACGGGCACTGTCTGGGAGGCTGCTTATAATGAACCAGGTCATCGACACCATCCTCAAACGAAAATCTATCCGCGCCTATCTTAAGAAACCGATTGCACCTGAAGTGCGGGCTGAGCTCCTGCGCGCCACCTTGCGTGCTCCCACTGCCGGGAACCTGATGCTTTATTCGATCATAGAAGTCACCGATCAATCGCTCAAGAATAAATTGGTCAGAACCTGTGACAACCAGCCTTTCATTGCCCGCGCACCCCTGGTCTGGCTATTCCTGGCCGATTACCAGCGCTGGTTTGACTACTTCATTTCTTCAGGTGTGGCACAACTTCCCAACTCATCGAAAACTCCCATGCGAAAGCCTGAGGAAGGCGACCTGTTCCTGGCTTGCTGCGATGCCATCATCGCCGCTCAAACCGCCGTCATCACGGCCGAATCGTTTGGTCTGGGCTCTTGTTATATTGGCGACATCATGGAGAATTATGAGATTCACCGTGACCTGTTCGAACTGCCGAAATATGTTTTCCCTATCAGCCTGGTTTGCTTCGGCTACCCCACTCCACAGCAAATCAACCGGAAACAAACCTCGCGTTTCCAGGAAGAATTTATTCTGTTCCAAAATACGTACAAAAGATTATCAAAAGATGATTTTAATGAGATGTTCTTGGAAGAAAATTCACGGACCTTCCGAGGCCGTGATGAGATCATGAGCGCCCGTAATGTTGGTCAGCTCATCTATATGCGTAAATTCAATGCGAAGTTCTCAAAAGAAATGAACCGGTCGGTGCGCGCAATTTTGAAAGCCTGGTTGGAAGACTAATTGTTAGATTATTAATTAAAAGAGCCCGTCGCCGGCAAGGCGATTGGCTCTTCTTTTCATATTATCAATCGCAGCGGCTCTTCCAGGGAAACCGCCAACGCCTGCATGAACTTGGCTGCCTCCACCCCATCGCTGACGCGGTGGTCGACCGAAATGGTGGCTTTCATCCGCCAGCCGATTTTGAGCGCTCCTCCCTCCACCACAGGCACTTGACGCGCCGAGCCAACCGCCAGGATCGCCGCTTCTGGCGGGTTGATAATGGCGGAAAAATTCTCTACTTCATACATTCCCATGTTGGAGATGGAGAAGGTCGAGCCTTCGATATCCTCCAGCTTGACTTTGCCCTCACGCACACGTGCCGCCATTGCTTTGACTTCGGCGGATATCTGGCGTAGCGGCTTCTGGTCCGCCTCCCTGCACACGATCGTCAGCAAGCCGCCTTCCACGGAAACCGCGATCCCGATGTTGGCCTGCCCGTGCCGCAGGACGGTATTGCCGTTCAGGGAAGCATTCAAGTTGGGGAATTGTCGTAACGTCAGCCCCACCGCCTTGACGATGAAATCGTTGACCGAGAGTTTTTCGTTCTCCGCTACGATCTGGTTGTACTGCGACCGCATCTCCATCAGTGCATCCATTTTATATTCATGGCTCACATAGAAATGCGGAATACTGGCTTTGGATTCGGCCATGCGCCGGGCGATCGCCTGCCGTAATTTACTCAGATTGACTGTTTCATCCACTCCAGATGGCGGATATGAAAAAGATTCCTGTGCCTTCCCGCCGGCAGTTTCCGGCTGACCTCGCATCCCGCCTTCAATATCCCTTCTCACGATCCGCCCGCCTGGTCCTGTGCCCTGGATGTGGCTCAAATCCAGGTTGCGTTCCCGGGCAATTTTCTTCGCCAGTGGCGAAGCCCTGAGGATTGTGGATTGCGGATCGCGGATTGCAGGTTGCTGTTCCCCTGCACCTGATGGGCGCTCGCTGACTGAAGCCCCATGTCCCTTATCCCCTATTCCCTTTGCGCTACTCTTATCTTCTTCATTATTGCCTGCTACCTTATTAGCTGGTTCCTGAATCGCTTCTTCCGCCGTTCCCACAATCGCGATCGGCGAACTGACCGGCACCACCGCCCCTTCGTCTACCAGCAATTTACGCACCACGCCGCTGGCCGGCGACTCCACTTCCACGGTAGCCTTGTCGGTTTCGATCTCGGCCAGCACATCTCCCTTGCTGATGTTCTCACCGACCTTCTTCACCCAACGGACCAGTGTGCCCTCGGCCATGTCAAAGCCCAGTTTGGGCATATTAATGGTATCAGCCATTACAGCACCTCCTTGACCGCTGCTATCACATCCTCCACCTGAGGCAGGGCAGATTGCTCGAGCGTCCGGTTATACGGCAATGGCACTTCCTTCTGGGCCACCCGCCGAACCGGGGCATCCACATAATCGAAGGCCTGCTCATAAATGCGGGCGGAGACTTCCGCACCAACTCCGAACGATTTCCAGCCTTCCTCCACCACGACCGCCCGGTTGGTCTTCTTGATCGACTCGATTACCGCATCCATATCGAGCGGGCGCAGAGAGCGCAAATCCACGATTTCAGCTTCCACGCCGTCTTTTGCCAACTCATCCGCGGCCTTCATGGAAATCTCCAACCCTTTGGAATACGTGATGATTGTGACATCCTTGCCGGGGCGCTGGACTTTGGAGTGACCGATTGGGATGACATAATCACCTTCTGGCACTTCGCCGCGCATCTGGTAAAGGGTGGCATGCTCCAGGAACAACACCGGATCATTCGAGCGGATGGCGGCTTTTAAAAGACCCTTGGCATCCTCTGGAGTCCCGGGGGAAACGACCTTCAGTCCAGGGAAATGCGCAAAGATGGCATCCGGTGTCTGCGAATGTGTGGCGCCCAATTGACGTCCGCCGCCGGTCACCGCCCGGATGACCATCGGCAGGACAAACTGTCCACCAAACATATAATGAAGCTTGGCGGCCTCATTGACAATGTGATCCATGGCCGCAAATGCAAAGTTTATGGTCATCAGTTCAGCGATCGGACGCAGTCCAGTCATGGCTGACCCGATTGCCGCGCCGATAATGGCTGCCTCTGCAATGGGGGTATCGCGTACGCGCTCGCCGCCAAAGTGATCATAAAAACCTTTGGTGACGGCATAGGACCCGCCCCAAACTCCCACTTCCTCTCCCAGGATAAAGACATTCGGATCGCGCTCCATTTCCTCCCACATGGCCTGGGAAATGGCTTCGCGCATGCTAATGCGGGCCATAATTACACCTCCTCCGCATAGACATCCTCAAAGAGCGTCTCCATCCCCGGTTCCGGGCTGGCTTCGGCAAATTCGACCGCTTTTTGAACGTCCGCAATGGCACGCTCATCGATTTCATTTATTTCTTCCAGAGTTGCATGGTTGTTTGCGGTCAGAAAATCACAAAAAAAGCCGATCGGGTCATGCTCTTCCCACTTCTTGACTTCTTCCTGCTTGCGGTAGCGTTCCGGGTCGCCCATCGAATGGCCGCGGAACCTGTATGTCAGGATTTCCAACATGCGTGGCCCGGTTCCATTGCGGACTGCCTCGATGGCCTTTTTGGCCGCCTTGTAAACCGCCATTACATCCATCCCATTCACACGTTCATGCGCCATGCCGTACCCTTCGGCTTTCTGCTGGATCTCGGAAACCGCCGAAGCCCGCGCAACATCCGTTCCCATCCCGTAACGGTTATTTTCGCAGACCCATAAAACAGGCAAAGTCCAGACCTTTGACAGGTTCAATGCTTCGTGAAAGAAGCCGATATTGGTGGCTCCTTCGCCGAACATGCAGATGGTTACGCCATCCCGGCCGGCATATTTGTCGCCCAGCGCCAACCCTGAAGCCACTGGCAGGTGCGCGCCTACAATGGCATGGCCGCCCCAAAAATTTTTTGTCACGTCTGCCATGTGCATGGAACCGCCTCGGCCCTTCGATATGCCGGTGGCCTTACCAAGCAGTTCTGCCATCACCTGGTTGACCGAAATACCACAGTTGATTGCCACCCCATGGTCCCGGTAGGCGGTAATGACCCGGTCCTGCGGCTGCCGTGCCGCGATCAACCCGGTGCTTACCGCTTCTTGTCCGATATACAAGTGCATGAATCCACCGATTTTCCCTGCCTGGTAAAGTTCAGCACCGCGTTCTTCCAGGCGCCGGATCAGCACCATCTGATAATATAAATCGAGGTAAGTTTGCTTGTCCATTCCAACTCCCTTGTTGGTTGGTATTCTGATATCGAACAAATGGGGAGCCGGAGGAGTGGGTGGGCGGATATGCCGTCCAACCAACCCTCATCCATCCCTGGTTTTGAAAAGGTTCTGCTAATTTATTAAAATATCAGACTCATTATATCCAATAATTATCTAATTGATGTTAGAAATTACAGGCTCTCATGAATTATCAGGGAAAATGGAAAATCCAGGGCCTTCCATAAAAAAATCCCTCCGGCTGGGAGGGATTTTTCAATCGAATTTGCTAATCGCATGACGGGACAGACACCGTAATTTGCGCAGCCGCGCCGTAATCATTGTGGGCCTCCAACGCATACACTAGGCTCACTCCCCTCGGTGCATTCGTATCGCTAAAGGATGTTGTAGTCGGTGGAAGGTCAGTTATCTGGGTGCCGTTGCGGAAGAGCCTGTAACCTGTTACATATGATACCGCCGACCAGTTGAACACAACTGTCAGATTGTGCAATGTGGTATTACATGTGTAAGTGTCCACAAATGTAGCCGGGGTCGCCGGCAGAGGCTGGACCGGGACGATGGTGGCTTGGTTCACCGGTCCCATTTGGGTGGCGCCCGCGTCGCCTATCCAGCAAGTGACGTTCGCCGACGCTTGGACCAGCCACCAGGTGTTCAGGCTGTTCCGGCCGATCACATTGTAAACATTTCCTTGCTGCAAATAGGTAACTATATAATATCCCGTGCCCGGGCCTTTCCGACAATTGGCATTATCGGAGGGAGCCAATTGAGCGTTAAGCTGGCTGGTAACGGTTGGAGCAGATGTGGCTGTCGGAGCGGCAGTGGCCGTAGCTGTAGGAACGGATGTTGCCGTTGCAATTGCAGTGGGCGGCATGCTTGCAGTGGGGGCAACCGGACTCGACACGGGTGCCAGTGTGGCTGTTGCACTGGCTGGCGCTTGCGTGCTTGCGGCTAAATTGCAGGATGTCAGGATGAAGGTTGCGGCAATGGCAATCCCGTTTAACTTATAAAATATTGGCGTCTTTTTCATAATTTACCTTCTAAAGCGGTGGAAAACCACTTATTGTGCTTAATAATGTATCATGATGGCATTTTGGCGTCAACGGATTCATCGTTGGCTCTAAGAATACTCTTATGAGCGCTGCACTGGCCAAGTTCTATAGTATTATGCAGGTTATTCGAGTTCATCTATGCCAAATTCCAACCCTGCTGCCCGGGTGCTTGACCTGCTTGGAATCCCTTACCGGCTCTTTGAGCATTCCTCCCCGCCTGAATCGTTCGAAGAAGCCGCCCGCCTGCGCGGGCAATCTCCGGCGCAAATAGTCCGCAGTATTCTCTTCAGGCTCGCCGAGGGGCAATTCATAATGGTGCTGATGGCCGGGCCTGGGCAGATTTCATGGAAGTACCTGCGCACATTTCTGGGTACTTCGCGCCTATCCATGGCCAGCGAGGCGGAAGTGTTGGCTGACACCGGGTTTGTGCGCGGAGCCGTCACACCCCTGGGATTGCCTCATCCGATGCGCATCCTTGCAGACCAGTCCGTCTTTATGCCTGCTGAAATTTCCATCGGTTCAGGGGTTCGGGGGGTTGCAATCATCTTGAAACCTACAGATTTGCAAGGTGCCTTGAGTCAACTGGAGATTGGCAAATTCGCCGTATAATCATGCAGGAACACGGCCTCAATACATTTATAATTATGTATTAATTCAATTTTCGCAGTACCAAACTCCCAGGAACCATGCCGCGCAAATTCTTACTGCTGTTGCTTGTCTTCATATTTCTATCTGCTTGCGACCCCTCCCCTGAAGCACTTGCCAGTCAGACTGCCACAATTCAAACTGCCACGGCAGCCGTTTGGACCCTAACACCCAGCCCTACAGCCACCTTCACTGCGACCTCCACCCCCACGGATACTCCCACCCCCACACAAACCCTTACCCCAACCATCACCCCCACGCCCTCCATTACACCCACTCCCACCTTCGATTTTCCAAAAGTCACTGTAAATGTAGCCCTGGCTGCCTGCCTGTTCGGGCCGGCTAAGGCATACTTGTGGAAGTTTGATCTGAAGCAGGGCGATACCGGCTTCGTCGGCGGCCGCGCGCCCGTCGGAAACTGGCTGTATGTAAAATTTGATCGCCTGAGTGACTTTTGTTGGGTCTCCCCATACGTGGTTGAGGTGGTGGGCGATATTAAAACCGTCACAGTACAACCTGTCCGTCTGTGGATTACAAACGCACTCTACGGTCCTCCGAAAAATGTCCGGGCTTCGCGCAAAGGCGATCAGGTCACGGTTAGCTGGGATGACGTTTGGATGACTCAAGATGATGACCGCGGTTATTTCATGGATGTGTTTGTCTGCCAGAATAAGAATTACGTCTGGATGCCGATCGGCTGGCAGGATTTGCCTGACCAGTACCATACTTCGTATACCTTTACCGACCAGGCGGGTTGCTCCCTGCCTTCTGGTGGTAAGCTCTACACGGTCGAGAAGCACGGCTATACTTCTCCCGTGGATATCCCCTGGCCTCCGGTCAGGTAGGCGTGAATTATTCCAATCCTGACGCTTTGTTTTACGGGTGCTTCTAAATCGTGTTCCTCTGTATCGCCTTCATACTCTTAGGCTTTCCGTGGTCTTCGGTGGCTGAATTTACAGTTCGTACGCATCTGTGAGGATTCCATGAATACGCTCTTTCAGGAAAAAGTCCGTCAGGCCGTATCCATCCTTGAAGAAAAAAACATTGATCTTTGGATGACCTTCATTCGGGAAACCAGTGCCGTGCCTGACCCGGTCTTGCCGTTGATTTACGGGTCGACTCTTACCTGGCCTTCGGCACTGATCATCACCCGTTCCGGCGAAACCATCGCCATTCTTGGTAACCTGGAAGCGGAGGCTGCCCGCCGGACTGGTGCGTATCAGCAAGTGGTCGGCTACGACAAATCCATCCAACCTGAGCTTGTGCGCATCCTGAAAAGACTCAATCCAGATCAGATTGCCGTGAACATCTCTGCCAATGATCCAACCGCAGACGGTCTGACCCACGGCATGTACCAGCAATTGAAAAATTACCTCGCACCAACACCTTTCAGCGCGCGCTTGATTTCGGCTGAAACCATTATTGCGGCTTTGCGAGGACGAAAGACCCCCACAGAAATCGGACGCATCCGCACAGCGGTTGAAACAACCGAGGAAATTTACCGCCAGACATTCGACTATCTTCAGCCCGGCCAAACCGAAATACAGGTCAGCCAGTTCATGCACGCCCGGATTCTCGCTCTGGGTGTGACCGAAGCCTGGGATTACGAAGACTGCCCCGCCGTCAATTCCGGGCCCGATTCCCAGGTGGGACATGCCGGTCCCACCGGAATTATCCTGGAGCGCGGCCACCTGGTACATTTCGATTTCGGCGTGAAGCAGGAAGAATACTGTTCCGACATTCAGCGCATGCTCTACTTGCTCAAACCGGGTGAAACCGGGGCCCCTGATCCGGTTCAACATGCCTTCCAGACGGTGGTCTTTGCCATCCAATCTGCTGTCGCCGCCATGCGGCCTGGCATGCTCGGGTCTGAGATCGACTATATCGCACGCAGAGCTGTGACCCATGCTGGCTATCCTGAATACATGTATGCCACCGGTCATGGATTGGGACGCGCCGCCCACGATGGTGGCGGTATACTCGGCCCGCATTGGGAAAAATACGGCGACCTGCCCGATAAGAAACTCGAGGCCGGCCAGGTCTATACCGTCGAACCAGGGGTTGCGGTTCCCGGATATGGTTATGTGGGACTGGAAGAGGACGTGCTGGTCACTGAAACAGGTGCGGAGTTGTTGAGTGCCGGCCAAAAGCAGTTAATTTTGAAGTAAGCTGCCTTAATCAGCGCCTGCTGACGCTTTGATATCGAAGGCATTCTGGCAGATCTCAATATTTGCCGCCTTCAGGAAATTCATGGCGTTCTCGTCGGTGCGATAGGCGATGCTGT
>Ga0182021_10011962_pt1 | contig 10311 bp, 9 predicted proteins | sample 612E3MmetaG_FD_120493 | JGI IMG/M metagenome (GOLD analysis project Ga0182021, IMG submission 120493) | Permafrost microbial communities from Stordalen Mire, Sweden - 612E3M metaG (Illumina Assembly) | ecosystem: Environmental > Terrestrial > Soil > Wetlands > Permafrost | place: Sweden... | reverse complement strand
ACCTACAAGGGATCTTATGACCCTCTTACAGTTAGATCATATAGATATAGCTCACAGGGAAGATAATCCACTACCATTCAATGTTAAACACGTAAAAAAGAGCATTAAACATACTATTACTCTCGATTATGGTGAGGTCACAGATATAGCCCCTGATATCAGGTTGACACTTCACAACGCAGGCCACATACTTGGTTCTGCCATTACGCATATGCACATAGGAGATGGTCAACACAACTTCGTGTACACTGGTGACTTTAAATTTGAAAGAAGCAGACTATTAGAACCCGCAGTTGCCAAGTTTCCACGTATAGAATCACTTGTAATGGAAAGTACGTACGGTGGGCATGACGATGTGCAACCCACACGAAACGATGCTGAAAAGGAACTTGTAAAAACTATTTATAGAACTCTTGAGCGTGGTGGGAAGGTTCTTATGCCTGTATTTGCAGTTGGAAGGGCTCAGGAACTCATGGTAGTTTTAGACGAGTACATTAGACATGGAATAATTGAAGAAGTTCCAGTGTACATTGACGGAATGATCTGGGAAGCAACCGCTATTCACACAGCCCGACCAGAATATTTGAGCAAGGACCTCCGTGATCAAATATTCCACATGGGAAGAAATCCATTCATCTCTGAAGTTTTCCATAAAGTCAACGGTGGAAATGAAAGGCAAGATATTGTTGAGGGAGAACCAGCTATTATTCTTTCAACTTCGGGTATGCTTACAGGTGGTAACTCAGTAGAATACTTTAAACAACTCTGTGGAGATGAAAAAAACTCACTTGTATTTGTAGGGTACCAGGCAGAGGGTTCGCTTGGTAGAAGATTGCAGAAAGGTTGGAAAGAAATACCCCTCAAAGAAGACGGTAAAACCAATGTTTATAACGTTAAAATGCATATAAAAACCATTGAAGGATTCAGTGGACATTCTGATCGAAAACAACTTATGGAGTACGTTAGAAGGCTTTCCCCAAAACCAGAGAAGATCATGATCTGCCATGGAGACAACTATAAAACACTCGATCTGGCTTCAAGTATTTACAGAAGCTACAAAATAGAAACTAAAACACCAATGAATCTTGAAACTATCAGAATCCAATAATAATTTAATATATCTAAATTTCTTTTTAATTTTTTTTAGATGGATTCTATCTATTTATTTTAAAATATTATTATAACACAATTGTAACATAGATTTTTTTTTTTTAGAAAAAAGAAATTTCTTATAAAGGAGATAATTATATTACATTTAAATAGAATATTCGTAATTATTTAGGAATAGACGATTTTAGGATAGAACTTTTATTAATTGTAAAATCAAATAAGCAGTATTAAATTGTTATTTTAAAAAAAGTTTTGGTGATTTTCATGGTAACCTATTCAGATTCAGGAGTTGACATCAGTTTAGAGGAGGTCACGGTATCGGCTCTAATCTCAAAACTGAAGGAAACACTCAATTACAGAGACGTTATTACAGAATCAGGACATTTTGCTGCTCTTGTTAAACTTGGGAACAGAGCCATAGCAATGAGCACAGACGGGGTTGGAAGTAAGATCATCGTAGCTGAAATGATGGGGAAGTATGATACAGTTGGCATAGACTGTATTGCAATGGTGGTAAATGACATACTCTGCGTTGGAGCAGAACCAATTGCAATGGTTGATTACCTTGCAGTTGAAAAACCAGATCCCGAAATCGCTGCACAGATAGGTGAGGGTCTTAAAGAAGGATGTCGACAAGCCCAGGTGGCCATGATCGGTGGTGAAACAGCTAGCCTTCCTGAGATAATAAACAATTTTGATCTTGCAGGCACTGGAATAGGTATTGTTGACGTAAAAAACATAATTACAGGAGAAAAAATCATTGACGGGGATGTTTTGATAGGAATTGAAAGCAGCGGAATTCATAGCAACGGTTTAAGTCTTGCTAGAAAGGTTTTTTTCGATGATAACAGTTTCAATGTTGAAGATAAACTCCCAAATGATCCAAAGACATCTGTAGGAAAAGAACTTCTTAAGCCAACAATTATCTATGTAAACCCAATAGTTGAACTTTTAAAAACAGATATCGAAGTTCATGGGTTAGCCCATATAACTGGGGGAGGATTTACAAATCTCAAAAGGCTAAAAAAAGGTAGTGGTTATATTATTGAAACACTTCCTGAACCAAAACCTATTTTCAAGGCAATGCATAAATTAGGTGTACCCATAGAAGAAATGTACCGTGTTTTTAACATGGGTATAGGGTTTATAGTGATTGTTAAATCAGAAGATGCTGAAAAGGCCATAAACATTATAAAAAAGCACAACCTAGTTTATAAGATAGGTATAGCAAAAGATGACCCCAAGGAGAATATAACAATAACAACCTTCCAAGAAGGGATTATAACTTTATAGATAATAAGAAGGTGCATTAATGAATATAACAGCAGAACAGGAAAGATTAATTATAACAGGAATCTTAAAAAAAATGAATGTTTTAGATGAAGATGCAGTTATTGTTGCAGATGTAACTGTCGATGCGGATCTTAAAGGATTTTCATCCCATGGAATTGGAAGATTTCCCCAGTATATAAGAGGTCTTAAAGCCGGAACCATTGATCCTGAAGCAGAAATAACCATCGAAAAGGAAACGATTTCAATGGCTCTTCTAAATGGAAACCATAAATTTGGACATGTAGTCACATATACTGCCATGGAAATTGCTATTGAAAAAGCAAAAGAAACCGGTATTGGAGTAGTAGGAGTACACGAATCAAACCACTTCGGCGTTGCAGGCTACTATTCAGACATGGCAATAATGCAGGATATGATTGGAATAGTAGTTGCTAACACAGAACCTGCAGTGGCCCCAATTGGGGGAAAAGAACCAATAATAGGCACTAACCCAATAGCCATAGGTATTCCTTCAAATACACACTATGTGTCAGTTGATATGGCAACTTCGGCTTCCGCAAGGGGAAAACTATTAGAAGCCAAGCGTAAAGGTGAAAAAATACCTGAAAACGTTGCGCTTGATGTTGATGGTAATCCCACGTTAGATCCTGAAGCAGCCCTTAAAGGTTCTATATTGCCTTTTGGGGCTCACAAAGGTTATGCATTATCTTTCATGATTGAAATACTTGCAGGACCACTCGTCAGAGCAGCCTTTGGTAAACAAGTAACTGGAACAGCTAATCCTGAGAAAATGTGCACCAAGGGGGATCTTGTAATGGCTTTAGATCCATCTAAGTTCTCTGTTATTGAAACGTTCAAAGAAGAGGTTGATTCATTCATATCAGAGGTCAAAAGTTCGGGAAACGTTTTCATTCCCGGAGATATGGAAGTAAGGAACATTAAGGATCGAAAGGAAAATGGAATTGCAATTGACAACCAACTGATGGAACAGATCAAAGAAATAGCCGACGAATTATCTTTTGATCTTGATGAGATCATACATAATTAGTGTAACATCTTATCTAATTTCATTTAATTTTAAGTTCTGTTACATACTGTACATCTTCTATTTTATTCTAATTTCTTTTCATGACAAATAAAATCCTAAAACAATGTTTAAGTTAAGAAAATATAATATACAGTTGATGGATGGATTTCTTTTCAAATTTTTATTTGTTAAAATATGAACTAAGACATTAATATGTTTGAAATTTAATTACAGATGGAATGGATAGTTATAAAGAAATAGAATCGAAATATAGGATTATGACGGAAAAACCTATAAGAAAAACTCGACATCTCGATGTTCGAGCTAAAAGAAAAACAATTAAGGTAAGGAATATGAATTGTAACAATATAAATTTTAAATATGATTAATGGTGTGAAAAAAATTTATACAAATCTTATAATTTTTTAAATTTCATTAAAATTGTTTTAGGATCTAATCTAGTTTTTAATTATACAATAAAGATTCATAACTATAAAGAACAAATTAATTATTAAGATTTTAATGTAATAAATTTGTTATAATAGGTGTTTAATTTGGATAGTAGTCAAGCTGTGTACAATGCACTAAAAATATCTGGAATAAACTTCGTGGTCTCTTTACCATGCGTAAACTTGAGCAAAATCATGAAAATGGTTGATTCAGACAAAGATATAACTCATGTACCAGTCACAAGAGAAGAAGAAGGATTTGGAATCTGTGCTGGTGCATTTATGGGTGGAAAAAATCCGGTTATCCTCATGCAGAACTCGGGACTCGGTAATTCCGTCAACGCACTTGCTTCATTGTTTGAACTTTATAAACTCCCTGTGCTGATGATAATGAGCCATAGAGGTACTGAAGGAGAGTTCATGAGTGCACAAATACCTATGGGGATTGCAACACCTAAGGTTTTGGATGCTCTTGAAATACTATATTTCAACCCCAAAACTCCAGAAGAAGCTTTAAAAATTATCCCAGAAGCATGGAAAATAGCTGAAACCGAGGGTACTCCTGTAGGTATGCTCTTGGATATCAAGTTCTGGTAGTGTTAAAAATGGAAAGAATCGAAACAATAAAAAAAATAGCCTCAGAACTAACCAATGAACTAGTTGTATGTAATATAGGATTCCCATCGCGGGAACTTTACCACATAAAGGATTCATCCACACATTTTTACATGCTAGGCTCAATGGGGCTGGCATCATCTATTGGTCTTGGGCTTGCAATGTCATGTCACAGAAAGGTGGTTGTCTTCGATGGAGACGGCTCTATACTTATGAACTTGGGAAGTATTGTCACAATATTCAACCAGAACCCTGATAACCTCATACTAATAGTTCTAGACAACGAATGTTATGGTTCTACTGGATCTCAATGTACTTATGCATCAACTGTAAACCTAGGAAAAGTTGCGGAAGCTGTTGGATTTAAATACAGGTTTTTCTTTGATGATAAAAATAAAGAATTTAACTTCAAAGAAGTATTAAACTCATATGGCCCAATATTTGTCCATATTAAAGTTAAACCTGGAAATGCAGATGTTCCAGTGATTCCAATGGAAGCAATAGAAATTAAGGACAGGTTCATGGTTGAAATAAAAACATCAAAATAATTTAATGGCATTTTATCAAGGATATTATTTATGATCTGATAGAAAAAAGCTTAAATTTGATCGGACCTAATTTTCAAATGTTTCACGGACCTTTTTCAATGTTTTCTGGATTGGAATCATCTGTGGACATATTTTTTCGCAATCCCCACATTCTGTACAACTTGAAGCTCTTTCGCTCTCTTTTAAGAGCATGTAATAGTTCATTTTAGGGTTTTCAATGTCTTGAAACATGTATGCATGGTTAAGCTGTTGGAAGTTGCCAGGAATATCTACTCCAGATGAACATGGCATGCAGTAACCACACTGAGTACAATCAATCTGTTTCCTATCCCTATAAGCTGCTCTTACCTCTCTGATTACCTCTTTCTCCTCAGGATCCAATATATTGGGAAAACTTTTTTCAGCTATCTTCAAGTTCTCATCAAGGTCTTCGTAAGAGTTCATGCCACTTAAAACCAGGTCAATCTCTTTTTGGTCCCATAGGTACTTCAACGCCCATTCAACTGGACTTTTTTTAGTATATGCTTCATCATAAATTTTCTGAACCTCGGGCGGAACTGTTTTTACAAGAGTACCACCACGTAGTGGTTCCATTATAACAACACCTACCCCCTGGTTTGATGCATAACGGATTCCCTCCTTTCCAGCCTGGTAACTCTCATCAACAATGTTGTACTGAACTTGGCAGATATCCCAGTTGTAGGAGTCAATTACGTCAAAAAAGAGTTCTAATTCGCCATGAAACGAAAATCCAGTATATTTTATTCTACCATCATTTACTGCATCATCCAAAAACTCTAATACTCCTAGAGACTCTAATTTTGTCCAGTAATCCTCTTTAACTGAGTGTAGGAGATAAAAGTCTATTTGTTTTGTTTGAAGGCGATCGAGCTGTTCTTGGAGATATTGGTCCATATCTGTCCTTTTCTGAATCAACCATGATGGTAATTTATCTGCGATAAAAACTTTTTCCCTGTAACCTTCTTTAAGGGATTCTCCAATTACAGTTTCGCTATGACCATTGTGATAAGGGTAAGCCGTGTCAAAATAATTTACACCGTTATCAATGGCCTTGCGTATCAATGGAATGGCAATATCAACGTCTACTTTATCGTATTGCCCGTTCACAACTGGAAGACGCATGCAACCAAACCCCAGTATTGAAACTTTTTCTCCCGTGGAACCCAATTTCCGATAAAGCATTTAATACCTCAAAAAAGAATTTTAGATTAAATTATTAAAAAAAATTATTTTATTTAACCTCGTCTTCTATCAAATTCTGCATATAAATCATCCAAATCAACACCTTTATAAACTAAGAGGAGAAGTGTGTGAAAAATCAGATCTGTTGCTTCATAAACCAAGTTTTCATTGTTTTTTGACGCAATTATGACTTCTGCAGATTCTTCACCTATCTTTTCAAGGATCTTATCCTCTCCACTTTTATTGGTGTCTGTCATGATCTTAGAGGTGTAAGAATCAATAGGTATATCGCGTCTCTCCTCTAAAACTGTGTATATCTCCCTAATGATTGTATCGCTGCTTCTTTTCACTTTCTAGCCTCCTTCCTGAGGCTACTGGTAATTGCTATTAGTGGATGTTGTGCATCGTCTATTACTTCTATATCTTTGAAAGAGAATATCCCATTCTTATCTGCTGTTTTTTCAAGTCCAAGATGTATATCCTTTTCTAACTCAATTACATAGGAGTCTATAACTTTACATCCGAGTTTAAGTGCAGCAGCAGTTCTATGATGGCCATCAACCAATATAAATCTTTCACCAGATTTTGCAATAATAGTTGGCTCAGCAAGTCCCCGTCTAATTTCATAGGTCCTTCCCTGTAGTTCATCTGCATATATCTTGTCCTGAGTTGGTCTCACCTTATTAATAGGTACCTTCATCCTCACTACCTTAGTATGAATTTCGTAGAGCTGTTCAAGAGTTCTTTTGAAGTATTCAACCTTCATAGGAGTTGATCTTTCAATATGTGAACGTACAATATCTGTATTTGTTAATATTCCCACCAGTTTAGCCTCTTTATCAATAACTGGTAGTCTGGATATACCCATCCTAAACATCACCCTTGCAGCATCATTTATTGACATATCTTCCTCTGCCACAACAATATCGGTTGACATTATATCTCTAACAAGGGGCAACCATTCTTTAAGTAGAAGATCAAAGGCTGTAACCATTCCAATGACTTCACCGTTAGTTCTAACTGGAAATCCATCGTGTCCAGTTCCCTTCATTAGCAATATAACATCCTCGTTAGGAGTTTCTGGTGTAACTGTGATAACTTCTTTGGTCATATAGTCTTTTACAAGAGCTGAACTTGTCATAAAAATCTCCTATCAATTTAGAATCATTTTTTCCATAAAATTTTATTTTTATCTGTTATTTTGACTATTCTATGAAATGGAATTTGTGTTCCTTCTTTTAATATTAAAAATCCCCTAGCCAATCTTTCAATGGAATCCCCATTGATTGTTTTAAGATTACCAGGTGCCCCTCTGTGAATATAGGTTATTTTAATTTCAGTAATCTGCATTTTAGGATGCCATAAAATCATGTTTATGATGTTTCTTGCCATTCGCAGCCCGTTTTTTCATAATCAACATATAAGGGTTTTTTATAAATAATTTGAACTTCCATTCAATTAACTATATTGTCCATAAGATTAAAGAATTTTTTCAATATCTCATTTAAAATGCCATTTACAAAAATATTCAACAGAAATTCTATATCTTGAGTTCGAATTCTAAAAGTTTGTGTGTCTTGCCAGGATCTGCTTTTCCTCGTGTTATTCTCATTACTTGACCTATAAGGAAGTTCATAGCGTTTTTCTTTCCTTCATAGTAATCTGTAACTGCATCGGGGTTTTCCTCAATTGCCTGTTTCACAGCCTTCAGAACAATATCTTCGTCAACTACACCGGTTAGGCCCATATCCTCCGCGATCTGGCTGGGCATTTCATTGTTCTTAGGAAGTTTCTCCATGATCCTCTTGCCTGCCTTGGCTGTGATCTTCTTATCCAAAAGCATCTTAAGGAGTTCCACTATTTGAGCAGGAGTTATTTCACTTTCCTTGAAGCTCATCTTGTTGTAATAAATCACCCTCTTGAGCTCGTCTCTCATCCAAAGTGCAGCAAATTCAGGATCCACTGTCTTTGCTACTTCTTCAAATGCATCTGCAAGCTCCAGTTCAGAAGTAATAACCTTAGCATGGTCTTTATTTATACTGTATTCACGAACAAACCTATCTGTCTTTATATGAGATGGTTCAGGCATTTCTTCGCGTATTGATTCAATTCTACCCTCTTCTGCCATCATTGGTGGAAGATCCGGATCTGGAATGTATCTGTAGTCTTCAGCCTCTTCCTTTAGTCGCATTGGAACAGTAATCATCTGCGATTCTAAGAATGCCCTCGTTTCCTGTTTTATCTTAATTCCCCTTTTCAAAAGGTTTTTCTGTCTTATCATTTCAAACTGCAATGCTTTGTACGCACCTTTTATTGAGTTTATATTCTTTATTTCGGCTCTTTTTCCTCCTTCAATTGAAATGTTTACATCTGCCCTCATGGTTCCCTCACCACGAGCGCTTCCACTGTATTCCAAAACTCTTATCAGTTCTCTTAAGAATTTTCTAGCTTCCTCTGGAGATTTCATGTCAGGTTCGGTTACTATCTCAATTAGCGGTATTCCAGACCTGTTAAAATCTACAATTCCCAAGTCTGGCTTGTACTGGCCGGGATCTTCCTCAATATGAACATCATATATCCTGACACCGTTCAGTTCACCTTGATCTCCTATTGGTATGGATGTTCTCTGGTAACCTGATGAAAGGTCAGGGTAATCGTAGTGTTTACGCTGGAAGTAGGTCACATCATGAGATATCTTACAACCAAGCATTAGTGCTATCTTGATAGCACCATTTAAAGCCTTCTTATTTGGAGGGTATGGCTTTGCCCCAGGCTGGTTGAGACATACTGGACAAATATTTGAGTTAGCATGAGCATCCTTGTAATTGGTACGACATGTACAGAACAATTTGGAATCAGTTTCAAGTTGAACATGAATTTCAAGTCCGCATTTCATCTTAATAGTTATTCCTCCTGCATAATGATTCAGTTAAATTTATGTTATCTATTAAATATGATTTCAAGCATAATCTGGTACGAAATATTATTTGATAAACACTTATTGTAATTTGCTTAATATCTGTAAAATAACTTTTTATAAAATTTATTATTTAAAATCGTCTTGGATCTTTAAAATAAGTTAAAGGTTAATTAAGAATGTTAGATATCAATATTTACAAATACAATTCCTTCAATTTTTATTGATACATCTATCTACATATCTTTTAATAAATGGCTCTAAATTTTTTTTTGGAACATCATCAGTCTTCAGTATTTCAAGATCAGTGAATGTGCCTTGAAGTTCTCTTCCTGCCCAAAAAACCTCTTCTTCAACCCTTTTACCATATCTGGTACCAAACATCTTGAAGAGTGGGAACTTAGTTAGACCGTTGGCACCAGCAATGATCAAAGGGCCTATGTTAGCCAAATTATCTATCCAAGTACCTGTTACTATTTCTAGGGATGGAAATTTGATTCTGGTGGCTGCGACAACGCAGGCATAGTATAAAGATGCTGGTTGTGGTGAATTTTCGTAAATTGTGTCCTTATGGGGATTTAATGAGTAAAAAGTTACTCTATCAATTCCAACATCTTCAATTAGATCCCACATATACTTAGTGTCTTCTGGTGTTTCTCCTAGACCAAGTATAATCGTAATGGACTTTTTAAATCCAAGATCACCGGCTAATTCCAGCATCTTGATGATATCCTCAATTGATTTACTAGGACAAATTTTTCGATGCAGTTCAGGATTTGCAACCTCAACCGCTCCTGTTATTCCTGCTATTTCATTTCCGTACTCCTCGAGTTCATTGGTTATTCCCAGATTTAGCCATACAGGTTTACCAGTTATAGATTTGATGTTCTGGGCAATGTTTTTAATCTCATGAGTTTTGAATGAACCATAACCTCCTGAAAGGAACTCTATGTTCCATCCCATCCTCTTCGTAAGTTCTGCCTCGGCAAGTACAGATTCAACTTTTCTCCGAGCCTTCTCAGGCTCTTTGATCTTGGGTTTTTGTGCTGACATATAACAGAATGCACAGTCTCCCTTGTCACACCACCAAGACAGGAATATTGCTCTTTCTAGTGTGATTTTATTTCCATGTACAGCAAGTGTGATTTT
>Ga0182021_10011961_pt1 | contig 10311 bp, 5 predicted proteins | sample 612E3MmetaG_FD_120493 | JGI IMG/M metagenome (GOLD analysis project Ga0182021, IMG submission 120493) | Permafrost microbial communities from Stordalen Mire, Sweden - 612E3M metaG (Illumina Assembly) | ecosystem: Environmental > Terrestrial > Soil > Wetlands > Permafrost | place: Sweden... | reverse complement strand
GTTCCCGATGCCGATCCCTTCGACAAAACCCGCAGGGAGGCCCGGCCCGTCGTCCGATACCCGTAAGTCAAGCGTCGTTCCGTCGCGCCGGGCGGCGACGGTGACCGTTCCCCTCGTACTCCGGGTTGCCACGCCGTACCGGATGGAGTTCTCGACAATCGGCTGCAGCACGAGATTCGGGACCATCGCTTCCAGTGTCTCGCCGGAGACGTCCATCGCCACAACGAGTCTCTCTCCGAATCTCAGTTTCTCGATTTCGACGTACTGCCTCAGCAGGTCAAGCTCCTGGCGCAGGGTCACCTCCTGCGCGCCGTTGACCTCGAGCGTCGCCCGGAGGAGTTCCGCGAGCCTCGAGATCGCTTCATCCGCCGCCTCCACGTTCTTGTGCATGAGCGATGAGATTGCGTTGAGCGTGTTGAAGAGGAAATGGGGGTGGATCTGGCTCTTCAGCGTCTGGAGCTGGGCTTCGGCGAGCTTGGCCTCGAGCCGCGACGTCTGCAGCTCCCTCTCCCGGTGATGCCTGTAGTAGTCGATGCTGTAACTCGTTGCGAGGAGGAATGCGTACGTCAGGTAGCGGAAAAAGAGCCCGCTCTTCATGAGCATGATCGACGTTTGCAGGTACGGTTTCGCGTCGCCGTCGACGGCATGGAGGAAAAGCGTGTAGAGCGCGATATGGAGAACGGGGACAAGTATGAACGCGGGAATATGCCAGCGCAGGCTCCGGACGGCCGGTCCTCCTCCGAGAGGGTAACGTCTCCCCAGCCAGACGATGAATGGGAAGAGGAGCGCCCAGACGTACCAGTAGCTGAGGAGGCCGACGAGTATGTCGTTCCAGGTGTATTTCGACTCCTCCTGTGCCATCCCCACGTAATTCTGAAACACGAACAGGAGGCCGATCCCCGTGAAGGCGCCGAATATGATGATCCATTCTTTCCACTTCCACGATCTGAACGGATTTTCCTCACCGTGAATCATGCAGTTGCCGCCCTCTGTGTACGGGATTTTGTGAATGTTGAGAAGAAAGAACATGAAAGGACTGTCACACCGCCCCCGTCCTTAGGGGGGGATTGACCGGACGGGGGAAAGTTGCGAAACGACTATACGTCCGGCGTGTTTCAGATGCAACAGCTTTGGGACGAGATGGAGAGTGGCGGTGACGGAACGTCCGCCCGTCGTGCCGGGCGTCGTTGTCCCTGCTGCCGGGTCGTCCTCACCGCGCACCTCCGGCTGCCTGCATACTCCCCCCCCGTCCCGCCTCTGTACGAAGCGGGACAAACCTTATCATTTCCTCCGCATAAAGTCAATAACAGGCCCCATTCCGCCTTCTTGCGTGATTGAGAATCTCCTGAAATAGTGGTATCCTTCGTGTCTGCAGGAGAGCGCAATGGTCGGCCAGACGATCCTAAACTATAAGATCATCGAAAAGCTCGGCGAGGGGACAATGGGGGTTGTCTACAGGGCCCAGGACCTCACGCTCGGGCAGACTGTTGCCGTCAGGTTCCTCCCGGTTCAGCTTTCCCGCTCGGAAGTCGATCGTGCCCGTTCCATCCTTGAGGCGCGGGCCGCCTCAACGCTCACCCACCCGAACATCTGCACAATCCATGCGATAAAGGAGTACACCGGCCAGATGTTCGTCGTCATGGACTACGTTGAGGGGGAGACGCTCCGCAAGAAGCTGACGTCCGGCCCCGTGCAGGTCAGGCGGGCGATTGAGATCGGGATGCAGGTGGCGGAGGGACTGGCGATACTCCATGATCACGGGATGGTCCACAGGAACATCAAGCCCGAGAACATCATGATCCGGAAGGACGGGGTCGTCCAGGTGATGGATGTCGGGCTTCTCAGACGGGGGAGCCTTTCAGCCGAGGCGAGGGAAGGGGTCCCGGTCGGCACTGCCGCGTACATGTCCCCCGAACTGATACAGGGGCACGCTTCGGACCCGCGGACCGATATATTCTCGCTCGGCGTCGTCCTCTACGAGATGCTTTGCGGCCAGCCCCCCTTCAGGGGGACGGATGAAGCCGCGCTGATGCAGGAGATTTTGAATGCGGAGCCCCGGCCTCTCTCGTCGAGCGTCGAGGGGATCGACAGTGTGCTTGACGATGTCGTTCTCGAGTGTCTTGTGAAGGATCAGGCGGAACGATACCAGTCTGCGAGGGAGCTTGCCAAAAACCTCCGCCGGTACGTAAGGGGAGCGGCCGGCCCCGCTGCGGAGCGGATGGTGAAAGTTCACGTCAGCAAGGTTACCGGCCCCCCGCTGATATACAAACCGGGAACGGCCATCGCCGGGCTTGTGAAGTACGTAACATTCTCCCCGGCAAGGACCGATGCCCCGGGGGCGGGCGAGCCCGCCGGGGGCGGACCGCCCGGGTCCCCTCCCTCTTCCAGCTCGACGCTCTATCTTTTTCTCCCGTGGATACTCCTCCTCATCTCACTCGGCGCCGCCGCAACGTTTGCGCTCCTCTACTACCGGGGACCCGCTCCCGAACCGCGGTCCGTCCGCTCCTCCATACTGCCCCCTGAGAACTCCACGTTTACCAGGAAGTCCGGGGGGGCGAACGGAGGGCATTTCGCTCTCTCGCCGGACGGGACGAGGATGACGTTTGCGGCGACGGACTCCACTGGGGTGACCCGTCTCTGGGTCCGCTCTCTGAGTTCGCTGCAGTGTTCACCGCTTGCGGGGACCGAAGAAGCGTCCTATCCGTTCTGGTCGCCGGACAGCAGGGAGATCGGTTTCTTCTCGGGGGGGAAGCTCAGAACGATGGACGCCGCGGGGGGTCCTGTCGGGACGCTCTGCGACGCGTCGTCCGGAAGGGGAGGAACCTGGGGGAGCAGCGGCGTCATCGTCTTTTCTCCTTCGACGGCCGAGCCTCTCAGCCGGGTCCCGGCATCGGGAGGGACTCCCTCGCCCGTCACGGTGCTTGACTCGTCGAAACTCGAGCATTCTCACCGGTGGCCCTGGTTTCTTCCGGACGGCACCCACTTTCTCTATCTTGCCCGCGCGTCCTCCACCGACATTCTCTACGTCGCATCGCTCGACGGGAAGGAAAACAGGGAGCTCCTGCGGAAGCATTCGAACGTCGTGTACGGCGACGGCTGCCTCCTGTTTATCGAGGAGGGGGTGCTGATCGCGCAGCCGTTTGATGCGCCCGGGCTCGCGCTGAAGGGTCTCCCCGCCACCGTTGCGGAAGGTGTGCTGTACGATCCGGGATACGGCCGGGGAGAATTCTCTGTCTCGGGGCACGGAGAGCTCCTGTATGCGGAAGGTGCGTCGGAAGAGTCGGGACTGGCATGGTTCGATCGCTCGGGGAGCTTCAACGGTCTTGTTGCGCGATCCGTCAGGAACGCCGACGCGCGGATCTCACCCGACGGAATCAAGGTCGCGTATTCGAACGACATCGCGGAAGGGGCGGCGAGGCATCTGACGTCCGACCTGTGGGTCTATGACCGTCTCCGGGGCGTGGCGTCGCGGTTGACGTTCGATCCGGGGGATGAAGTGGACCCGGTCTGGTCGCCTGATGGCAGGCAGATAGTGTTCGCTTCCAACCGCAGTGGCAAGGCGAACCCCTACCGGATGAACGCCGATGCGACGGCGGGGGAGGAATCGCTTGCCGGTTCCGACTACAATCTCTTTCCGACGGACTGGTCCGCCGATGGCAAGCTCATCGCGCTTCAACGTGCACCCTCGAGGGGGGAGAAGTGGAGCATCTGGATCCTTCCGCTTGCCGGCGGCGGAAAGCCCTACCTCTGGATGAAGAGCGATGCTGACGTCCAGCTTGGAAAATTCTCCCCCGACGGCCGCTGGATGGCGTACGTGTCCGACGAATCGGGGGAACAGGAGATCTATGTCCGTCCCTTCCCCGGTCCCGGGAGTAAGACACAGATCTCGCTGCATGGCTGCAACGGCGAGGCCTTCTGGCGGCGGGACGGGAAGGAACTGTATTTCATGTCTCTCGATTCCCGGGTCATGGCGGCCGAGCTTTCACGCTCCGCCTCCAGTCTGAAACCGGGGAAGCTCAGGGAGACGTTCGACGCGCGCTCGCGGGGGATCAGGTCTTTGCGCGGGGTCACCCCCGACAATCAGCGGCTGCTCGGCGTCTACAATCCCTCGGACGCCAGGCCGGCCGACCTGAAGCTCGTTACCGGCTGGGTCGGCGAGACCCGGATGCCGTAACACCCCTCCGCAGAGGGGAGCAGGATTCTGCGGCACGAGAAAGCAATAAGGGGACGGAACTCCGCCGTACCCCACCCGTTCTTGATGAGGAGGCTGCCATGGTAGGATCGACAATCTCACACTACAAGATCCTCGAGAAAATCGGCGAAGGTACCACAGGCACCGTATACAGAGCCCAGGACACGAAGCGCGACAGGCTCGTGGCGCTGAAGTTCCTTCCCATCCGTCACACGCTGTCGGAATCAGACAAGCAGCGGCTGAAGCAGGACGCGACGGCCGCCGCGCTCCTCGACAATCCGTACATCTGTTCGTTCTATTCCCTCAAGGCGGAAAAAGACGACTACTTCATCGTGATGGAATTCGTCGAGGGAAAGAGCCTGCGGCACAGCATGCCCGTGATGAACAACCAGGTGGCGATCAATTTCGCCATCGTCATCTGTGCGGCGTTCCAGGAGGCGCACGCGAAAGGGATCCTCCACAGGAACGTCCGGTGCGACAGCATCATGGTGAGCCCGAAACGGCGCATCAAGGTGCTCGGATTCGGCCAGGCGAACCTGAAGGACGCGTTGAAACTCCAACGAACGCCAGGGTCGGCGGAGGATGCGGCCTACGTGTCCCCGGAGCAGATCCAGGGGGTCGCCCTCGACAGGAGGTCCGACATTTTCTCCCTCGGTGTGCTCTTCTATCATATGCTCTCGGATCAGATCCCATTCCGCGGGGACCATGAAGCGGCGATGTTCTATTCCGTCCAGAACGAGAAGCCGGTGCCGCTCCGCCAGTACCGGCCCGACCTCTCCCCCGGGTTCGTGTCGATCGTGGAGAGGGCTCTGGAAAAGAACCCGGAGGACCGCTATCAGACCGTGGACGAGATGCTCGCCGAGCTCCGGCATCTGAAGCGCGCCTCGTTCTCCATCTCGAAGGTTTTCAACCGTCCTTCGGGGGAGACGAAGCGGCCCATGACGAAACCTTTCATACGGTTTCAGGGGAAGACCGCCGGTATTCCATGGGGGAAAATGCTCCCCATGCTCGTCGGCGTCCTCGTGCTGATTCTCGTGGCGATATTCGTTATCCGGGCGCTCATCAACCCCTGACCCGGATCCGCCGCACGGGTTCTTCGTCCTCTCACGGTCCGTGAGAGTGGCTCCCGACGTCCTGAGCGGCGAGGGGCATTGATACTCCCCTCTTCCGGCCCCCGCGCTGGACAAGGGTGCGGGCCGGATCGGACATGTCTCGCGGAGCTCGAGCCGTTGTCCGCGGGGATGGATACTCGCTAGAGCGCTCCCAGCATCTTTTCCGCTTTCACTCTGACGAACGCGTAATTGATGAACGGCAGGACGTTGTCCCGCGCCGCCTTCGTCGCATATTCCCTGGCCTCCCTCCCCTTGCCGCTCTCCCGGAGCGCAAGCGCCAGAGTGTACAGAACGACGGGATCCTGCTGGTTCGCCTGCTTCAACTCCTCTATTGCCTTGGCGTAGTCCTTCCCCTGAAGCTCGATCCTCCCCGCGAGCTCGTGCGCAAACCGGATCTGGTTCCTGTTGTTCACGGTCTCCGCCCGCTTCTTGTATTTCTCCGTTTCGGTTCGGGCCGCGGCGACGTCCCCCTTTGCCAGGTACACCTTTGCAAGGTCATAGTGATGAATACTCTCGCTGAATTCCTTCACCCCCTTTGCCAGCGACGATTTGCGGATCAGTGCGATAGACGAGTTGAACTTCTCGAGCGCCTGATCGGCTTTCCCGTCATTGAGAAGGATGTTCGCCATCAGGTTGAGATCGGCGGACATTGACCCGGCATCGTTCGTGCGTTCGGCGATGCCGTATTCCTTCTCGATCTCCTTCAACGCAAGATCGGGTTTTCCCTCGTCCTGGTATACGACGCCCCGGGCGAACAGGGCAAACCGCCGCTCCCCGTCATTCCGGGCTCCGTCGTACAGCTTCTGAATCTCGGCCAGTGCTTCGTCGTGCTTGTTCTGATACATGAGGCAGGCAGCGATCCCCACGAACGAATTTGCAAACTGCGGATTGACGGAAAGCGCCTTTTCGTACTGGGCTATCGACTCGTCGAACCTCCCCGTCTTGAGGAGAAGCTCGGCGTAGGAATCAAAGGGATTCGGGTCGGTCGGGAGGAGCTCCGTGTATTTCTTGAATATCTTCTCCGCGTCGTCGTATTTCTCCATCGCCCGGTACGTATAGCCGAGCTGATTGTACGCCGGGCCGTATCCGGGCGCCAGTTCTGTCGCTTTCTTCAGGTGCTCTGACGACCGCGCGTAGTCCTGCTGCGCAAAATACGTCGTCCCGAGAAGCGTCTGCGCACGCTCATCGTCGGGATACGCGTCGACGAGCTCCTTGTAGAGCTTCAACGCGGTGGCGGGGTCGCCGTACGATGCGGCCTTGAGCGCCCTGATTTCGAGCTGCTCCCCCTTCGAAGCGTGCCCCGCCGACTCGTCGGCCTTTGTCAGCGCCGCAAAGAACTCTTTCGTGGTGGGCGCCGACTGCGCGAGATACAGGTGGGCGAGGGCGAAGTTCGGATCCTTTTCGACTGCCCCCTGGAAATAGGGAATGGCGTCCGTGCCGCGGAGATTGTCGAAAAGCACCCTCCCTTCGATGAACTGAGAAAGCGCCTCCCTGGACTCCGTGGTAACCGGGATTTTGTCCGCCGCTTGCGCTCCGGCGGTCAGAAGCGCCAGCGTAAGAAGGACCCCCGCGGAAACGGAATACCGCCCGTGTGAATATCTCATGAATGCCTCCGGATGGTGTGTATGGGAAAGTGGACGATGCAAGGATACTCAATTCCGGCCATGCCAATCAACGGGAATGTGCCGGGCGGGGAAGGGGTGGGACGAAAGGGAGGTGATCAGGGACGGGGCGGATGCCCGATTGCTCAGGATGGACGCCGGAGGCGGGGCGCCGGGGCACCGCGGCTGGTTTCGGAGGCGTAGGCGTTATTGCTTTTCAGTATCGTCGTTTCTATACTTTTCAATTCATCCAACCATAAGGAGGGCCGGACCATGTCCGCCGGTAACACTGTAACACCCCTCAAAGGCGAATTGTATGCTCCGTCCGCCGAGGTCATCGCTCAGGCTAACGTGCCCGATCCCGAAGCGGCGCGGAACGAGGCATCACTGGACATTGAGGCCTACTGGGCCAAACGCGCGGAGGAGCTCTTGTGGTACAAGAAATGGGACAGGGTCCTCGACGATTCCAACAAGCCGTTCTTCAAGTGGTTCGTCGGAGGGAAGACGAACATCGTCGCCAATGCCATCGACCGCCACGTCCGGACCTGGCGCAGGAACAAGCTCGCCCTCATCTGGGAGAGTGAGAAAGGGGATGTCCGGACGTTCTCCTATCACGCCCTGGCGCGGGAGGTCTGCAAGTTCGCCAACGTCCTCAAGAGCATGGGTGTCAACAGGGGGGACCGGGTCACGATCTACATGCCCCGCATTCCCGAGACGGTGATTGCGATGCTTGCCACGGCCAAAATCGGCGCGGTCCACTCCGTCGTGTACGGGGGGTTCTCCGTCGAGGCCCTGCACGGGCGGATCGAGGACAGCGAGTCGAAAGTCATCGTGACCGCCGACGGCGGCTACATGAACGGGAAGGTAATCGAGCTGAAAAAGATCGTCGACGAAGCCCTCAAGCGTACCGGGGCTCCGGAGAATGTTGTCGTCATCCGGAACACGGGGAAAGAGGTGGCGATGGAAGCCGGCCGTGACTACTGGTACCACGACCTGATGGCGATGCCCCTTGTCCGGAATTCGCAGCGCTGTGAGACGGAGGTAATGGACGCCGAGGATCCTCTCTATATTCTCTACACGTCCGGGACGACGGGTAAACCGAAGGCCATCGTCCATACGCACGGCGGGTACCAGGTGGGGGTCCATGCTACGTTCAAGGACGTGTTCGACATCAAGGAAGAGGACAGGTGGTGGTGCACCGCTGATCCCGGGTGGGTGACCGGGCATTCGTATATCGTGTATGCCCCCCTTATCGCCGGCGCGACATCCGTGATGTACGAAGGCGCCCCGACGTTCCCGTTCCCCGACCGGTGGTGGGCCATCGTGGAGAAGTACGGGGTATCGGTGATGTACACGACCCCCACGGCGATACGTGGACTTATGCGGTTCGGGCAGGCGTGGCCCAACAGACACGATCTCTCCTCGCTCCGGCTCCTCGGATCCGTCGGAGAGCCGATAAATCCCGAGGCGTGGCGCTGGTTCCACAAAAACATCGGGAAGGAAAAGTGCCCGATCATGGACACGTGGTGGCAGACGGAAACCGGGATGTTCATGATCACGCCGATGCCGGCGATGACGCTGAAGCCCGGGTCGGCCTCGCGTCCGTATCCCGGCGTCGATGCGGATGTCGTCGACGAGGAAGGAAAGTCCGTTAAGCCCGGTGAGGAGGGGTTCCTCGTCCTGAAGAAACCGTGGCCGGCGATGCTCCGCACAGTGTACAAGGACCCCGACAGGTACGTCAAGACCTACTGGAGCCGATACCCGGGGATGTACACGGCGGGGGACTCCGCCCGGAAGGACGAGGACGGCTACTTCTGGGTGATCGGCCGCGTCGACGACGTTATAAAAGTAAGCGGGTACCGGTTGGGCACGGCCGAGCTCGAATCCGCGTTCGTCAGCCACCCCTCGGTGGCGGAAGCCGCGGTGATCGGCCTCCCGCACGAGATAAAGGGGGTCGCCATACACGCGTACGTCATTCTCAAAGCGAACGCGATAAAGACGGACACGCTCGTCGATGAGCTCAAGGCTCACATCGCTCATGAGGTCGGGCCGATCGCAAAGCCGGAGACCATCGATTTTGTCCAGTCGCTCCCGAAAACGCGCTCGGGGAAGATCATGCGCAGGGTGCTCAAGGCGCGCGCGCTCGGCATGGATGAAGGGGATCTGACGACACTCGAAGAGTAGGTCACCGGCGGGCTCCCCCGGCCACGGGGCTCTGGGAACGGCTCAACCTCGAGAGGAAGGGACTCTGTCAAAAGTCCTGAACGGCATGGGTGAGATATACTGCATGAATTCGTCGTCAAGCGCCGAATTCCCTCCTCCGTTCTCCGGGTCGTCGCAGCGGTAATATCCGATAAACCCGATGCTGTCCTCAATCACTTTGAATTCGTACGGTCGCCCGAGTGCGGCCAGTCCACTCATGAATCGGATCCTTGCATATACCCCCCCCGCGGTTTCAATCGTCCGTTTTTCCATATGCACTCCGGAATGATGCCGCCATAAGACTCAACGTATCTGGCGTGGAGGAATCCACTTCAGTACTTCACCCTCGCAAGACGGTTTCTCCCCGACGCGTCCTGCGCCCGCACAGTAGATACAGTTTCGCATCGACAAATACAAAGCCGCGTGCCCCCGGGGAGGAACTTGATTATGTGACGCCGCCGCCGTACGTTCGTACGTCCCTTCAGTATCTGCAGACAGCAAGGTTCGGATCCCATGGGAATCATCGGCATAGCCGGAATATTCATGATCGTCCTGATATGCATGGGCATCGTGTTAATTCCCGAAATCCTCTTCATACTCACGCGTCTCGTTCCCGCCGTCTCGCTTTCCCTGTTGATTCCGGGCTGCATGTCCCTGGCTTTACAGAGCACATGGTTGAGCGGCGGGGGAGGGGCGGAACCTGAGAGATGGCGCGAGTCACTCTTTTCGCTCGGCGAACGGGACGCGTCGCTCGCGGTTCAGAACGACGACAGGTTTCTGCACGTCGCATTCATCACGACCGACCCCGGCCTCCAGGAGAGGATACTGAAACAGGGGATATTCATCTGGTTCGATCCGAACGGAGGGGAAGCGAGAAGGTTCGGGATCCGCTATCCGCTCGCATGGGGCACGATGCCGGGTTCCATCGACGACGCCCCGCATTCCGCGGGTGAGCTCCGGGGGGCGGGGAAAGGGAAACCCGGCGATGATCTGGAGATCTACACGGACGGTTACAAGGAATACGAACGGGTCGGAAAGAAGGACGCCGGAGGGATAGGTGTGAACGTCGAGATCCTGTCGGACACCCTCCTGTGCCGGATCCGTGTCCCCCTGCAGGGCCCCGCAGGCGGACCCTATGCCCTTGGCGCGGCCCCGGGCGATCTTATCGGCGTGGGTGTCGAGACAAGGGCCAACCGTCCGACGG
>Ga0182021_10011960_pt1 | contig 10311 bp, 11 predicted proteins | sample 612E3MmetaG_FD_120493 | JGI IMG/M metagenome (GOLD analysis project Ga0182021, IMG submission 120493) | Permafrost microbial communities from Stordalen Mire, Sweden - 612E3M metaG (Illumina Assembly) | ecosystem: Environmental > Terrestrial > Soil > Wetlands > Permafrost | place: Sweden... | reverse complement strand
GCTTTATTACGCTGTCATCGCGCTTACGACCCTGCGCCTGAACATGTACTTTCGGGACCCAAGCACAACGATGTGGATAGTTCTTGGCGCGATGATAGTCGTGCCTATGATGGTGAGCTATTTTCGTTCCAGGCAAAAGCCCTGCAGGTAGGACAGTTGCCGGTGGCAGCACCAAACCTTATTCTTCCTGTAACTAAACCTGTAGCTTTTTTGCCACATGACAATGTTACTCTTGTTATGTGTAGTTCCTCGTTATGTGAAGTAGTTGTCTGAAATCCTTCGTAAATGGTCGTTCTGCAATATTTTACTTCACATAATAATGCGGCTGGTATCGACATTCGCCTCATTAATAGTATGAGGCTGTTTATACGGTTACGTTTCAAGAGCGCAAGGCTGAAAGTTGTGAGGGATCCCATAAATTCAAGCTGCTCACTGTGTATCTGGACTTGTTGTGCAACCATCCTGAGCATAGCAAAAATACTATCTGCCTCTGAGGTAATCACGTCATCTGCTGGAGTGGATCGTTCTGATCCTCACCGTTATGTGGAGTAAATTTAGCTATTACTACCGTAATTCATATACTTGCAACGCTTACTTCACATAATGGGGAACTCCACATAACTTTTGGAATTAAACGGGCAGCGGGAATCACTCGGCTGCCGGGTACGTGCAGAAACTATCGATTTGGGCGATTATTTCTTCCCTCTAACCTTGCATCGAGAAATTTTCCGATGTTTAATGCCTGCTCACAGTGACACTCCCACGCGGCAAGCCGCGGGGCATTCTGCAAAGGCTTTCAGTAATTGAGATCGGGCCCACACGATGAGCAAGCTTTGTTTTTCCGGAGGAAATCATCATCTTCGGGAATATCATTTTTTGACTCCTCAAAATCATAGCCGTTTCTAATTAGTGATAGCACTATGACTGCGGATAGGTCCTTCCAGAATAGAATCGAATGGGTGAGACTCGAAGAGCAGTATACCGACTTTTTGAAAAGGCAAAATAATACGAGTATGCCAACAAAAAGAATGGAACCGCATTCTATTGGAGCGTTGCCGAGCCTATGGAAGAACTCGAAAAGTATGAGCATATGAAAAAAATAAAACAGAAATGGGCGCAGAACGTTTAAAAGCAGGGAGAATCCTGAAAGAGAAACACTCGCGCACTTTTGCGCAGGCTTGATGATGAAGAGGAAGAACGTGATGGATGTCTGATATGTTCACTATAAGCAAATAAACATTGCCTTGTAATGCTAAATATACTTATAATTTGGGAACAATACGATTAAGACTTTGTTGGAGATCTATATGAAAAGAATGGGACGTAAATCGTTTTTGTTTTACTTAATCTCGTTATGCGTCATTTTAATTATGGTCTTCCCACTCGCCTGTGTAAAGAAAGAAGAAAAGGTGATTAATATCGGTGCGATTTTACCACTGACGGGTGAAGGAGCAAAATACGGAGATGCTGCGAAAAAAGGTATAAATCTCGCAGTCAAAGAAATTAATAGTGCAGGAGGAATAAACGGGAAATCGGTACAGATTATTTATGAAGACAGTCAAGGAGATCCTAAAGCTGGAGTAGCAGCCATGCAAAAATTAGTTATAACAGACAAGGTAAGTGCCGTAATTGGTGATCTATTGAGTTCTGTCACGCTGGCAATAGCTCCTATAGCAAATAAAAATAAGGTGGTAGTGCTTTCTCCTGCATCTTCATCGCCCAAACTCACTGATGCAGGCGACTTTATATTTAGGAATTGTCCCTCAGATATATATGAGGGTTCTATTATGGCAAATTATGCTTATCAAAAATTGCGTCTTCACAAAGTTGCAATAATTTATATAAACAATGATTACGGCATCGGAATCAAGGATGTTTTCAAAAACAATTTCACTAACCAAGGGGGCATAATTGTAGCTGAGGAAGCTTTTGATCAAAATGCTTCTGATTATAGGTCGCAGCTAGTAAAGATTAAACAAGTAAAGCCCGAAGCTATCTATTTAATTGGATATAAAGAAAATGGATACATTCTTAAACAGGCAAAGGAAGTGGCTATAAAAGCACAGTTTTTGAGTACAGTTACGTTTGAAGACCCCGAAATTCTGAAAATAGCAAACGATGCTGCGGATGGCGTCATCTATACAGCAAGCGCATTTGACCCCAAAAGCGACAGAAAGGTAATTCAAGCTTTCGTCAATTCTTTTAAAAAGGAATATAATCAAGATCCCGACATATTTGCTGGATTAAGTTATGACGCAATGAAAATAATGTCATTAGCTTTGGCTCAAGGAAATTATTCTGGAGAAGGGATAAAAAATGCTCTGTATACAGTTAGAAACTATCCTGGTATTGCAGGCGAAACCAGCATAGATGCTAATGGAGATGCCGTGTTATCTCCTATACTGAAGACAGTCCAAAATGGAGAATTTATTCCAATAAAATAATGATGGTTTCCCATGGATAAGAATATATATTTCTCGCGAATGAAAGAAACTACCGAAAAGGTGTTTCCCATTATTGCTAAGTATACGGAGAGAACGAAAGAACTCGATTCCGACTTGTATAGGATATTAATGTTCATTATTGATAAAAGAAAGCAGAGCTTGCTTTTAAGACCTTTCTTAACACGACTATCCTTCGAAATATGCGGTGGCAACAATTTGGAAACAATTCTACCAGCTTGTGCTGTTTCCGAATTATTGAATATTTCATCCTATCAAGCTAACGTAGCTTTTGATAATAAACTTGGAATTTTGTCTTTAAATGACAAGAATTCTCAATTTATCGCTTCAATAATCACGCGCGAACTTTGCACGGATATCCTTTCAGAAGAGGAAATCGATATTGACAGAGAATTGGTCAGCAATATAACTAACCTCATTAGTAAAAGTAACAAATTTATATACGTCGCCCAACATTATGATTTAAATGTATTAACAACAGACAATCTAAATAAATATGCCAATGATGAAAATTTGTTTATGGAAGATTATATTAAACGGTGCTTTTACGGAAGCGGAATATTTAATGGTGACTGCACGCAAATTGGAGCATTATTGTCAGGAGCAAAATATGATCAGATCGAAGCCCTAAGAAGTTTTGGAGAGAACTATGGGATTGGATTGCAGATAATGAATGACTTGGCGGATTTTATCCCACCTGGGAATGATAATATCATTCATAGGTACCTCCAGGATCAATTTAGTGATCTGCGAAATGGAAGATTAACTCTTAGTCTTTACAAAATACTCAAAACAAGAAAGGCAATAACTAACCGGTTACTTGAAAAAATAACAAACAAGGAACAATTTACAGCTAAGGAATTAGATGAAATTACTCGTATGCTTGTGGAAGAAGGAATTGTTGACTCGGTGAAATCACTTGCTACTAACTATGCAAAAAAGGCAAACGCATCATTGGACATCTTCCCTGATAGCGACAGTAAGAAGTTCCTTTCTGCAATGACATCAATATTTTACGGAAATAAATACTTAAAATGTTTTTCTGAGATCACAGAAAAATGTAATAACTACACAAAGGCAGCTGTTTCGTTTTGAGGATTGCGATGAATACGTTGGAAAAATGGCAAACAAAAAATACTATTCTTAACAGTATGATCGCAAATGTTATTAAGGGTGCAATAATATTTGTTATTCTTGTCCTTTCAGGTTTGGTAGTAAATAATGGTTGGATTGCAACAGGGAATGCGACAATGGATAAGATTCTCTCAATTGCACTTGTATTTATTATACTTCTTAGCATCATTATATTTTTATGGAAGACTTACAACAAGCGACACTGGGCTTCTGGAAGAACTGCTAAGTATTTAAAGGAATTAAACACGACGCTGAAAACTTTACATCCAGCGATAAGGCCATTATTAGCCTATATAGCAAAAGAATCTGCTGCACATCTGATCGTCTCAACTCCGGACAAAACAAATATAGGAGAGGAGGTAACGATTAACGAGTATATTCGATTATTGGAAGAGAGTATACATGCAGAAAATTTGATCGATGTGACTTTCTTTGCAAAAGCCAAACCTTCATTGTGGGGTGATTGTGATAATGTTGTTAGTTGTACCGATATACAAAGACATGCATGGGATTACTTCAACACACAAAAAGCTATAAAAGCGAAAGATCCATCAATTAGAATGAGACGATACCTTCTTGTTAATAAAGAAGAATACGATAATGAGGACACAACTATTAAAAATAAATTTATAACAAAACATAAGGAAGCCAAAATTGACTTGCTACACTTGCCACCTGAAAACTTGAGCGAAAAAACGAGCAGATTACTTAGTGATATGGCCATATTTTGGACATCAGACCATAAAGGTTGGATTCTTTATTCTGATGTAAAGGAAGCTGAAATAAAATTAAATAGAGCAAATGTATTCTTAATATATGAGCAAGGTGCACTTAAAAATACGTATTCAGATATGATGAAAGAAGTCTTACAGGAGAATAGAAGCACGGCATTAGCTTCGGATAGCTGCAATAGTTCACCGATAGACTTTCTTAAAGAGATTAATGTACACCTATAAATAGTGAGAAAATATAAAAAAATATGATTTTGCAAATTATTCTCAATGGCATTATTGCTGGAAGTGACTATGCCCTCATAGCCCTGGGCTTTACTGTCATATATAAAACTGTCCGTTTCTTCCACTTCGCTCACGGCATAGTTTATACGGCAGGCGCATACTTTGCCTATAGCCTTTCAATATCTTTAGGCATAAATCCAATACTGTCTTTTTTTTTGCCTCGTTCCTTGCAGCCATCCTCGGCATAGCTATTGACAGACTTGTTTATCTGCCGCTGAGAAAAAGCAATTCACCGGGACTTGTAATTCTTATAGCCTCTTTCGGAATATTCATTTTCATTCAGAACCTTTTCCAACTTCTCTATGGTGCGCAAATACTTTCTTTGAGAACAGGGCCTGTTGTTGAGGGTTACCACCTATTTTCGGCAGTCATAACGCCAACGCAGATACTTATTCTATCTGTCTCTATAATGCTTTTTGTAGCCCTCTGGTTTATCGTGGACACAACAAAGATGGGTAAAGCAATCAGAGCAGTGGCGGACGATACTATCGGTGCAAGTGTGTCAGGGATTTATTCCGAAAAAATTATTCTTTATGCCTTTGGCATCGGCTCCGCCTTTGCAGGTATGGCTGGAGTTTTAATATCCCTTGAAACAAATATCGAGCCCACAATGGGTATGAACGCTATTCTTAAAGGTATCATTGCTTCAATCATCGGCGGCATAGGGAGCATTCCAGGGGCTATGCTCGGAGGATTCCTCCTCGGCATTGTGGAGAACCTTGGAATCTGGAAGATTCAGGCTGGGTGGAAGGATTCAATTGCATTCGCGGTGCTGATATTATTTCTTCTTTTCAGACCTCAAGGTATTTTGGGAAAGAAGGACGATAAGGAAAGATTATAATGGAATATCTGCTTCACATACTTATAATCTCAGGCATCTATATTATCCTCACTTTAAGCCTTAACCTTATTCTCGGCTATACAGGCATCCCCGCACTAGGCCATATTGCCTTTGCCTGCGTTGGAGCATATACCTCAAGCATCCTTGCCCTGAATTACGGCATATCTCCTTGGATCGGCCTTCTCGTCGGAGCTTGTTTTGCCTCTCTTCTCGGCATCATTATCGGATTTCCCTCAATCAGACTCAAAGGAGATTACCTCGCCCTTGCTACTTTCGGCTTCGGTGTCATTGTCTATTCAATATCGAAAAACTGGGTAGATCTTACAAGGGGGCCGATGGGTCTGCCAGGAATTCCGAAGTTTTCATTCTTTGGCTTTGAACTTCAGCCTGTTTGGGCCTACCTGACGCTTGTCACGGTGTTTGTACTTATTACTGCAGTTATCATAAACAGAATTGTGGATTCACCATTCGGAAGAATTCTGAAAAGCATTAGGGAAGATGAAGTTGCAAGCATTTCGATTGGTAAAAACATAGCTAGATATAAATTGATTGTCTTTGTCGTCGGCGCATTTTTTGCGGGCATAGCCGGCAGTCTTTACGCGCATTATATTACATTTATAGACCCTTCGAGTTTTACAATCATGGAATCCATAGCGGTGCTTCTCATGGTCGTTTTTGGCGGGATGGGGAGCATAAGAGGGTCGTTTATCGGAGCCTTAATTCTGGTCATCTTCCCAGAGATGTTGAGGTTTTTAGGTATGCCGAGTTCCGTGGCTGCGCCGCTTAGGCAGATGATTTACGGGCTTCTCCTTGTTGTCCTAATGATAAAGAGGCCCCAGGGGATAATCGGGCAATACAGGTTTAAGTGATGGGAATACTGAAAGTAAATAATCTTGTTAAACATTTTGACGGCATAAAGGCTGTTGACGACCTTTCGTTCGAGGTCAGGAAAGGGGCAATAACAGCCCTTATTGGACCGAACGGCTCCGGCAAGACGACCACCTTTAATCTCATCACAGGTTTTTCAAGGCCGACATTAGGAAAAATTCAATTCCAAGGGACCGATATTACCAGGCTTGCGCCGTACGAGATCTTCAACCGCGGCATGGGAAGGACATTTCAAAATATAAGGCTTTTCCCCCAGATGACAGTTCTCGAAAATATACTACTTGGCCTCAAGTATCAGAGAGGGGAAAGTCTTGCGGCCGCCATAATCAGAACTTCAGTGATGCTGAGGGAAGAGGAAGAAAATACAGTACGAGCCATGGAACTGCTCAAAACTATCGGTCTTGAAGGGAAACGGAATGACTTGGCGGATAGCCTTTCGCACGGACAGCGCAGGCTTGTCGAGATAGCAAGAACACTCGGTACTGACTCTGACTTGTATCTCTTTGACGAACCAACGGCTGGTGTCTTTCCGAATACAATTCCAACACTTTTAAGTATTATTGAAGACCTTAAGGCCAAAGGCAAGACGATTCTCTTTATTGAACATAATATGAAGATAGTAATGGATATCTCCGATAATATTATCGTCCTTAACAATGGCAAAAAGATCGCCGAAGGCCCTCCTTCTGAAATCCTGCACAACGAAACAGTACTTGACGCCTACATGGGAAAAAGGAGCAGACGTGCAACTTGAGGCAAAGAACATAAGCGTCTATTACGGTGCTGTAAAGGCACTTGGAGACGTTTCTTTCCATATAAATTCAGGGGAAATTGTAGCTATGATTGGGCCAAACGGGGCTGGTAAATCAACTGCCTTAAAGGCTGTGTTCGGCTTCGTCGGCATACAGACCGGGGATATCATTTTCAACGGAGAAAGCATTAAGGAATTGAGACCTGATGAGCATGTGTCAAAAGGAATCTCGATGATTCCAGAAGGCAGAAGGTTATTCCCTTCCATGACGGTCATTGAAAATCTCGAAATGGGGGCCTTTACAAGGAAAAATAACAATACGGCCGCCGAGATTGAAAAAATCCTTGATCTTTTCCCAGCCTTGCAAGACAGGAGAAAGCAGAGGGCAGCTACACTCTCCACAGGGGAACAGCAGTTGCTCGCCATGGGCCGGGCCTTGATGCAGAAACCGAAGTTATTGCTGGCTGATGAGCCTTCTCTTGGTTTGTCTCCCTCCTATGTTGATACCATATTCGACAAATTGATCGAGATAAACGGATTGGGCACGAGCGTGCTTCTTGTCGAGCAAAACGCCCGTATGGCCCTTCAGATAGCCCATCGGGGCTATGTTTTTAAGATCGGTGGCATATTCATGGAAGACACAGGCAATAATCTCCTCGAAAGCGATGCCGTAAAAAGAGCCTTTCTTGGTGGCTGAACGCTTGAACAATTTATGGTTAATGGTCGCAATAGTGTTCTGATCTTACCGACGCACATTTGAAGTTGGTAGATCGTCTTAGGCAAAATATCTGCAGATTAGGGTGAACTAAATAAGTAAAGGAAGCAGTCTTCTTGATTAATATATTGAATCGTGTTTTATCGGCAATGCCTTCCGGCACTACGGATAAAACACGATTACCGAAGCAACGGAGTTTAACAATAAGGTCACCGGGGTTGGTCCTTAAAACGACTGGTTGCCGTCCACATTGATTTGTACTCCCCTTCTCTATCCCTGGTCTACCTCAATTCAGAGGTCGTTGTATGATAATTTACCTTTTCATCGCCATATTTAAACAATGAATTATTTCCTTACCACTTTCGAAGTCTTCAATTACCTCTTCTATTGTTAATGTTGGGTAACCCTTATGTACATACTCATGCCTACACGTAATAAGATTTCCATAGTCGGTCGAAATGCTAATTCTTGAAGTAGCAAGAATGCTTGCTTCTTTGTTCAGCAATGTCTTATTGAACTTATTTAAATATATACCTCCGAAAAGCTTAATATGTTTACCTCTTAAGTCATCCAGCTTTATTGCTCCGTTTATTCTTCCGAAGTGCTTTTCAACAACAGTTCCAAATACTTTATTTTTCTTTGACGCAAATTCTTTAAATATATCCTTTATTGCTAACTCATAAGCCGTAACACTACAGACCGCTACAAATCCAGCATAGTTAGATTTTATTTCTGGATCCGCTATTGACCCGATAACTGTTATTAAATGAGCAATAAGATTATCAGTCGCTCTAAACCTGTCTGTATAGGGCATATTCAGTCAATCAACTTGCGTCTTACATATGCAAATCTTTCTTTTAAGATTTTTGCGTCTGTTGTCCCCAAACTAGTATAGTCAACGAATTCATCGTCAGTAATTAATTTTTCATACCTATTGTTAAGGTCTTTGGGTATAGCATCTAAATTATTTAAGATTGTGCAAAAAACTGAATCAAGAGCTGAGGTATTCAAGGGACCTCTTACATTAAATGGTTTCTGCCTAATTTTTTCTTTGATGACTTTACATGCCTTAGCAAAATCGATACTGAATTGAGTGATCTTATTTGCTTCAGAGTCTTTATATTTTCGCGCAGTTTTGTTGAGAAATTCAGTCATTGGCTTCTCATATTCATTTAAGTGATGGGCTAATCCGAAAACCCTTAAAATTAATTCAACATCTTTTTGATGCTTATCAGGTGTCTTCTTCCCAATAATTAAACGCCAATTCACATCGTCATTCAGAGCCTTCAATTTATTTAGAAAACGCCCCCTAAAAACAACATTTCTAATTTCTTGGGGAGTTAATGGAGTCCCGCCAGTATTTAGCCTTTCAAAAATATGATATATGCTTGTGTTTTCCTCCTTTGGGGATAATTGACGGATATTAATTGCCCTTAATACTGAACCGTTAAGTTTTCTTTGTTCACTTTCGGTTAATTCATTAAAGGTAAGATTGTAAAAAGGACTTTTACGATTCAACCCTGTCAGTTTGAAAATCTGTCTTTTACCTTTCGGACTTGCGTGACCAAAATAGCCTTCAAAAAAGAACATAATACTCAATATTCTTTGTTGCCCATCTACTACCAAATTTTTGTTTTCTTTATCTATGTAGAAGAATACTGGAGGAACCGGAAGCCCAATTAAGAAGGATTCGATAAGTTTAGATGATTGTTGGATTGTCCAAACAAACCCCCTTTGAAAATCCGGGATTGTAATATCTTTCTTCCCATCTCCCCACATTTTATGCAATACTTCAAGCGTATTGTCTGAGGGATATGTTGCGATATCATATTCGACAAGGACTTCATCTGCTTGTTCATCTTCGTTTTCAATGTCTATTGTTTCAGATTCTAATTTTGGCATCTTAACTCCTTTTTAAAAATCAAAGTGGTTATATCGATTTGTCATATATATCGTACGCGCGGCCTGATAGAACAGGCTTATTCTGCGATTCACTGCAGCCGATCGTTCAATAGCTCCTATTTTACGACACCTTCTAATACTTCGACAGCAACTTTCACACACTTGTAGTATCTTGTGATGGTTGCGTATGTAATTCCCACATTTCTGCCATGCGCAATCAGGTGTCTATTAGCGACTACGCTATCCATGGAGTTCTTGATTTCATCAACCGCCGAACTCCTCTTGTCAATTTCCTCCACGAATTCCCTCTCCCATGTCTGGCTGAATTGGCGAAGAATGGTGCTAATTCTATTGGTTTTGCAGTTTGTCAATGAGGATATTTCGCATATTACGAAGTTCTGTATGTTTACTGGAGCCCGAGTCTTGCAGTATTGTTCCAGTATTACTCGTACTGATTCCTCGATGAAGCCAGAAACCAAGACACACAAGTACTTTGACCATTCACTTTGGTCCTTAGGATCAGAAATGGATGATATCTTGCCAAAAAGGATGTCGATCCTTCGAATGTGAGAAAGTATCGCCGGATTCATGGCCCTGGGTTT
>Ga0182021_10011959_pt1 | contig 10311 bp, 10 predicted proteins | sample 612E3MmetaG_FD_120493 | JGI IMG/M metagenome (GOLD analysis project Ga0182021, IMG submission 120493) | Permafrost microbial communities from Stordalen Mire, Sweden - 612E3M metaG (Illumina Assembly) | ecosystem: Environmental > Terrestrial > Soil > Wetlands > Permafrost | place: Sweden... | reverse complement strand
GCCGGCATCGCTCGAGAGGCTGACCGCCATGTACCCCTTCGGACCGGCCGACACGTCTCCCACCGCCGCGCCGCCGAAAGCCTTGCGCAGGTCGACTCGGCTCCAGCTTGCGCCATCGACGGAGGTCCAGAGCGCCGTCGCGGGCTGGGGCATGCAGCCGGAACCGTCGTCGGCGCAGCCCGGGGCGCGACCGAGGGCGAGAAGACCGGCCGGCCCCTCGACCAACTCTTCGACCTGGGCTCCCTGACTGATCCCGGTCATGTCGAGCGACCGGCCTTGCTGCCACTGGAGTCCGTCCGCCGAGAGCCAGGGGATGGCCGAGCCGCTGTCGACGTTCTCGCGGAATGCCAGGTACCCACGGCTCCAGCCGAAGATTGCGTCCACGAAGGCCGAGTCGGCCGCTGCGACGAGCTTCGCCGGTAGAGTGACGGACTCCCAGCGAAGCGCGCGTCCGGCCGCCGTCGGTAGAGGGCTCGCGGACGGACCGGGAGTGTCGGCCGAGGTGTCGGTCGGCACGGCCGGCGCCGTGGCGGTTGCAACGGGTCCGGTCGTCTCCGTGGCGATGGCCGCCGGCCCCGTGTCGCCTGCCGCCGTCGGCGTGGCGATCGGCTGAGCCGACGGCACAGCCGCGCAGCCCGACATGGCTGCCGCAACCAGCAGAGCGCCGACCAGCCCGACCCGCCGGCGCGGAGAGCCGGACCGACGGCGATCGACCAAACGACGATCCCCCACCATCTCCATTCCTCCAACGATGCCCGCGCTGGCAGGCGGGCCACGAGCGTCCCGGCACCGGCGATGCTCCGAATCCTACGACCCGCGGCCATGGCAGGTCCGCGACGGCTGACCGAGCGAGATGCCAGCGGCGATCCGGTCCATCCGGGCTAAACTCGCCCCATGACGACCGACGCCTCCGCCCCGCTCGCAGCCAGACCATCCAGCCTGCCCGTCAAGCCGCGCATCTTCAGCGGCATCCAGCCCACCGGCCGGCCCCACCTCGGCAACGACCTGGGCGCGATCCGCAATTACGTGGCGCTGCAGGATCGCTACGAGGCGATCTATTGCGTCGTGGACTACCACGCCCTGACCCACGTCCACGATCCGGAGGTTCTCCGCCGCCAGACCCTCGAGATGGCGGCCGCTCTCATCGCCCTGGGCCTCGACCCGAAGCGCTGCACGCTTTTCGTACAGTCGGACCGGCCTGAACACACCGAGCTGTGCTGGCTCTTCAGCACCGTGACGCCGGTCGGCTGGCTGCTTCGCACGCCCACCTACAAGGAGAAGCGCGAGAACCAGCCCGAGGACGTCAACAACGGCCTGCTCACCTACCCAGTCCTGCAGGCCGCGGACATCGTCCTCTACAAAGCCTCGCTGGTGCCGGTGGGCAAGGACCAGGCAGCCCACCTCGAGTTGAGCCGCGAGATCGTCCGCGCCTTCAACGCCCGATACGGCGAAACCTTCCCGGAGCCGCAGGCGGTCTACACCGATGCACCGGTCGTGCTCGGCACCGACGGTGTGAAGAAGATGAGCAAGTCCATCGGCAACACCATCGAGGTTCTGGCCGAGCCGGACGTGATCCGCAAGCAGATCATGTCGATGATGACCGACACCCGGCGCATCCTGCGCTCCGACCCGGGCCGGCCGCAGGTCTGCAACGTCTGCCAGATGCACCGCCATTTCGGCGCCGACTACGAGGCGATCTGGGAGGGCGAGCGAACCGCCCGAACCGGCTGCGTCGACACCAAGAAGCTGCTGGCCGAGCGGATCATCGAGCACTACGCTCCGGCTCGCGAGATGTACAAGGAGCTGATGGCCGACCCGGCGAGACTGCGGGCGATCCTCGATGAAGGCGCCGAACGGATACGTCCGATCGCCCAGGCGACCATGGCCGAGGTCCGCGAACGGATGGGCCTTCGCTAGTCGCAAGGCCAAGGCTGGAGGGAGGGGCGAGTGTACAACGTGCCCCCGTCCTACCTGATGCCATCCCCCGTGCCACCGTCCAGCAGCTAGGGACCCGACGCTCTATCGGTCCTCACCGACCCGCGCCCGGGCGTACCATCTCGACGTCAGCCCGTGCCGAGGACCGAGGGGACGATGACCGACCAGCCTTCTACCGCAGATTTCCTCACACCGCGCCTGCATCGCTGGCTGACCGCCCTGATCATCCTGGGGACGGTGGCGGTCGTCTTCGTCGTGATCAACGACGTCGTCAGCCTGGTCGCGTACTTCAACGACGTGATCATGATCTTCTTCCTGGCCTGGCTGCTGGCCTTCATCCTGAGTCCGCTCGCCAGCGCGCTGGTTCACCTGGTCCCGCGTCTGCCCCGGGCGCTGGCCGTCATCCTGGTCTACGCCCTGCTGATCGTTCTCCTTGTGGCGGCAATTCTCCTCGTGGCTCAGCAACTCTACTCGTCGATCAACAGCCTGATCGTCGGCCTCAACACCCTCGATCTACGTCAGACGCTCCAGCCCTACCAGGACCGCCTGAACTCCATCGGCGGCAACCAGATCAGCCTCTACGACCAGGTCAACTCCCTGCTGGCCAATCTGAAGAACAGCGCCGCGGACCTGGCCCAGCCGCTGGGCGGCGTCGCCGTCGCCAGCCTGGGCATTTTCGGCAACCTGCTCTTCGTCTTTTTCCTGTCGCTGTACATGGCCGTCGACCGGGACAGGATCGTCAGCTTCCTCTTCCGCCTGGTCCCGCCCGCGTACACCGATGAGGCCAAGCTGCTCGAGCACAGCGTGTCCCGATCATTCGGCGGTTTCCTGCGCGGCCAGGCTCTCTCGGGCGTGATCTACGGCACCATTTCGATGGCCGCCAGCCTGCTTCTTGGCCTGCCGTATATGCCGGTCACGGCCGCCTCGTCGGGCATCCTGCAGGCCATCCCCTTCTTCGGGCCGTTCATCTCGTGGATGCCGCCCGTGCTGGTGGCTATCTTCTTCGTGCCAAGTGCCGCGCTGCCAGTCTTCCTGATCATGGTGGCGGGCTGGTTCGTGCTTATGAACGTTATCCAGCCGCGACTGATGGCCGAGGCCGTGGGGCTTCACCCGGTCGTGGTCCTCGGCTCCGTGATGATCGGCTCCAAGATGGCGGGCATTCCCGGCGCCATCTTCGGCATTCCGGTCGCGGCCGTGATCGCCTCGTTCTTCTTCTTCTACCTGGGGCACATGCGGGTGGACACCCAGTCGGTGGCGGTTCGAGCCGCCCACCGCGTCGAGGAACGCGAGGGCCGGCCCATTCGCGTGCCACGCCTGCCACAGGCCGGCCTGGATGAAGAGGTGGAACAGGGCCCGGCCGCAGATCCGCAGCCGATGGCCCGAAAGCAGGCCCGCGCCGAGAAGCCCGATGCGCCGGAGCCCGATGCGCCGGAGCCCAAAGCCGGCGCGTAGCCCGGAAACGACCGAGCGGCCGCTCGATGAGCGGCCGCTCGAAATGGCTCAGATGCGGCCCGATCGACTGGAGGCCGATCGACCCCAGGGCTACGACTTGGGGATGACCTTGAGAGCGGCGGCGATGCTGACCAGATTCGCCTGGCTCACGTTATGGCCGAGGATGTCGTAGGCGTTCTTGGTGCCGGGGCTGACGTAGATCGAGAAATCGGTGGCGGCCGTCTGGAAGAGAGTGCCGCCCGTGATGTTGCCGAAGTTGGCCGTGCCGATGGAACCGCCGAGTGGCGAGCAGACGGTGGGCGTCAGGCAGAACGCGCCTTCGTCAAGCTCGATCGTCGCGGAGCCCGCCTGATACTTGACCTTCATCCAGCCGGGCGACTTGGTGGCATCGTAGGTCCAGCCTGGGACTTTGGTCACCGACCAGCCCTTGCCGAGCGTGGCGCAATAGACTGCGCCCTTCAGCATCTTGGCCGTCGTGACGAACACCGGCTGATTGTTTGCGGTGCCCGTGCAGAAGGCAGCGGCGGAAGTGGGGCCGGCCGACGGCGCCACAGTCGCGCTTGCGGCCGGCGTTGCGGTAGGTACCGCCGATGCTGTCGGCGCCGCGGATGGGGTGGCCACCGGAGTAGCCTCAGGCGTTGGTGTGGGCGTATCCGTCGCCTGTGTCGCGGCAGTCGGCGTCGGCGTCTGGACCACGTTGATAGCCGTGGGCTGTGCGGAGTTGCACGCTGAACCTACGAGGGCCAGTGCCAGGGCGGCACCGGCAAAGGAAAAAGCCCGAAGGCCGCGATGATTCACGATCGATCCTCTGGTGTCGTTCACTGTTTCCCCCAATTCTTGGTGGAAGCCCGGCGGAATGCCGACTGGCGCGCTTCGAAGATTACTCGCTCCCGGGTGCGCACCTGCCTGGGACGGGAGGCGGCGGAGGTGTGTGTCGTTTCGGGCCAGAATGACCGAGGAATGGTTCGACCGTGGTTCGACCGGCTACCGGCCGGCGACCGGGCTCACGTCTTGGGCACGGCCTTCATAGCCGCGGCGATGCTGACGAACGCGCTCTGGCTCACGTTGTGGCCGACGATCTGGTACGCGTGCGTGGTTCCCGGGCTCACGTAGATCGCAAAGTCGAGACCGGTGCTCAGGGCGTCAAGCGCGCCGGACAGGTTGCCGAAAGCGGCCGAACCTATGGCGTGGTCTTTCGGTGCGCAGGCGCTTGCCCCACTCAAGCAGAACGCGCCCTCCTTGACGGCGAGCGTCGCGGAGCCCGCCTTGTAGTTGATCGTGAGCCAGTCGCCGGCCTTGGGCTGACCGTAGTTGCCGCTAGTAAGGCTCCAGCCCTTGGTGAGGCTGGCGCAGTAGACCGTGAACTTGAGCGCGTTGGCGGCTTTGACGAAGAAGGCCTGGTTTTTGGCGGTGCCGTAGCAGAACTGGGCGGGGGAAGTGGGACCGGCCGATGGGGCGGCCGTCTTGCCGGGGGTGTGGTAAGGGGTCGGCGGTGGTGTCGGCGGCAGCGTCGGCCAGGGCGTGAAGGTGGCCAGCGGAGTGGCTTCGGACGGCGGCGTGGCCGTGGCCGGAGCCTGAGTAGCGGCAGTCGGCGTCGGCGTCTGGACCGCAGAGGTCGGCGTGGGCTGCACGTCGCTGGAGCACGCTGCACCGATAAGGGCGAGTGCCAGCGCGATACCGACGAAGGAAATGGCGCGAAGGCCACGGTGATTCACAAGCGATCCTCCGGTGTCGTGCACGATTTCCCTCAACTCTCGATTGAGACGGGGCCACTATGCCGGCGTCGCGTTTCCAAGACTACACTCTTGCCCCTCGCGATGCCCCTTGCGCGTCCTGGGGACACGGAGGAGTGCCGCGTCGTTTCGGGCGACAACGACACATGACCGGGGCGTGGGCGACCGGCTGGCAGCCGCCGATGTCACGACCTGGGCACAATCCTGAGGGCGGCGGCGATGTTGACCAGAGTGGTCGGGCCCACGTCGCTGCCGTCGATCTGGTAGGTGTGCGCGGTTCCCGGATTCACCTGGATCTCGGTGCCGTCACCGAGTGAGTAGAGACTGCCGGAAAGGCCGCCGAAGCTGGCCGGGCCGACGTGGGAACGGTGGCCACCGAGCAACCCTCTGATGTCGTTCACGGATCCCCCTGCTCTCGATTGAGGCCGGGCGCCGTGCCGACCTCGCGTTTCCGTGACCGAACTCTGGTTCTGCCCCTGCGCGTTGCTCCCTAAGCAGGCACGGCAGGCTGGGCACTCAAGAGGGATGTCTGTGCCGGTTCGGGGAGCATGACGCCCAGGATCTTCTGCAGGGCGAGCACGTGGACGCACGATCCCCAGCTCTCAAAGAAGTGGCAGGTGCACTGCCAGGCTTCGCCGTCGAGTCGAACCGTATGGGTGTCGTTGTCACCCTTAAACGTGACCGCGAGCTGTTCGAACGAGATCCGATCCAGCTCGCGGGCGTAGCGGTTCGCCTTCTCGACCTTCCCAATGAGACTGCTGTGCATCGCCGTTACCCTCCGTCGCCCTGCCTGCCCCGAAGAGGTCCGGCCGCCGAACGCCCAGACGAGCGACCGAGCCGGTTGACCTCACTGTACAGCTGCGAGCCAAGAGATAGCGGTTCGCCCCGTTGCACCGAAATGACCACTTGGTGCGCCCGCGGACGAGCCATCTGACGGGGCGCACGAAGGCGCCGTGCACCCCGGAGAGACCCGCGCCCCGACGGCCCAGGAACCGGCCGGCCGGCGGCCGGGCTCCGCCAGGCACGAACCCGAACGCTCGTTCGAGGGCGACCCAGAACTCAGCCGTCCCCGACGATTCGCTGTCCCGCCACCAGATTCGCGTCGACCGCGGCCGACGACGAGGCCTCCGTGTAGACCCGGACCAGCGGCTCGGTGCCGCTGAAGCGGACCAGGAGCCACGAGCCGTCGTCGGCGAAGAACTTGAAGCCATCGTTGGTGGACAGGGGCTGCGTTCGAACCACGGGCCGTCCGGCCAGCGCAGCCGGCGCCCGGTCGGGCAGTTCGGCAAGAAGGCGGACTTTGAGAGCCGGATAGATCGCCTGGTCGAAATGGATGTCCACGCGTCGATAGCTCGAGGGCCCGGCAATCTCGTGCAGGTGGGCGATCGCCTTGCTCGCCGGCCACCGCCCGGCGGCCCTTTCGCAGACGAACAGGTCGAGCAGCATCAGATCCGTGAAGATGCCATCGCGCTCCGGCAGGTGCATGCCGAAGCCGAACCCACCAGACTCCTCGCCGCCCATCATTGCCCCGGTCTCGATCATCTTTGGGCCTATGTACTTGAACCCGACCGGAACCTCGTACACGGGCACTCCGTAGCGCTCGCCGAGTCGTTCCGCCATCGAGGTCTCGTTGACGGTCTTCACGACCGGCGCTCGCAGGCCTCGATGCTCGACCAGGTAGTACATCAGGAGGCCGTATATCTGGAGGGTCGAGATGAAGGTGCCCCGCTCGTCGGCGAGACCGCACCGATCGGCGTCCCCGTCGAGGAACAGGCCCAGGTCGAACCCGCCGCCGGCCAGCTTCGCCAGTGCGTCGTCCACGTTGGGCGGGATCGGCTCCGGATTCACGCCGCCGAAGTACGGGTTCCGCTCGGAGTGGATCTCGCTGACACGGATCCTGCCACCGGCAAGGAGCCGCGGGATCCAGCCCGCCCCGGAGCCATAGAGCGGATCGACCAGCGCGCTGAGGTCGGCGGCGGCCAGCCGATCCAGATCTACGTTGGGGCGGATGAACTTCACGTATCCGGCGTACGGATCGAAGCGCTCCAGCAGACCCGCGGCCTCGGCGTCGGCGAGGGGTCGCCGGGGGATCGGCTTGCCGGCGTCCGCGGCCAGGAGCGCCTCGATCGCGGCGAGCATCTCCGGACTGGCCGCCGCGCCCGTAGGCGACTTGACCTTGAAGCCGTTGTCCGTCCAGGGATTGTGGCTGGCGGTTATCACGATCCCCGCCGCGGACTTCCTCTGAACGACCTCGAACGAGGACATCTGCGTCGGCACCGCCTCGGCCGCGAGCGCGACCGGAATCTCGTGGGCCAGGACGACCTCGGCGGCGGCGGCGGCGAAATCCTCGCTTACGAACCGGCGGTCGTAGGCGATGACGACGCCCTTGGATTGCTCGCCGCGCCCCACGACGTACTCGGCCACGGCCCGAGCGCAGCGGCGGACGTTGTCGAAGGTGAAATCGGCGGCCACGCGGGCCCGCCAGCCGTCCGTCCCAAAGACGATCTTCGTCGGCTCCGAAGTAGCTGCGATGGCGCTCAAGGCTTGTTCTCCCTGGTCGGGGCGGGCTGGGGGGACCTGGCCATCTCCTCGGCGATCACACGCACTTCCTGCGAGCGATCCGCGGAGCAAATGAGGAGCGCGTCGGGTGTGTCGACGACGATGGTGCCGGTGAGTCCGATCGTCACGACCAACCGGTCGCCGGCCAGGACGAGACTGCCCGAGGAACCGAGATCGCGTCTGTTTCCGGTGCCGGCTGCACCGGAGCCGGCGAGCGAGGCGGCCTGCCAGACGTCGCGCAGCGCCGCCCAGCTGCCCAGATCGCTCCAACCCACATCGATGGGCACGACCTCAACCGCTCCTTCGAGTGATGCAGGCTCCATGACGGCATAGTCGATTGAAGTGGACCGCAGCGACGGATAAACCAGGCCGAGGTCTTCCGTGGCGCCGGACGAGCAGATGGCTCTGATCGGTCCCACGATCTCAGGAGCGTGCCGGGAAAGCCTGTCGCGGATGGCGGCGCGTGTCCAGACGAAGATGCCGGCGTTCCAGCTCGCGAGTCCGGTGGCGATCAGCTCGATCGCCCGATCCTCGCTGGGCTTCTCCACGAACCGATCCACGGCGTAGGTGTCGTGCCCGTCGACCACTCGAGCCGGCGGCCGCGCCATGACGTACCCGTAACCCGTTTCGGGGCGATCCGGCGTGACGCCCAGCGTCACCAGGGAGCCGCCCGCGGCCACGTCGGCCGCAACCGCCAGCGCGGCCCGCAGTCCGACCTCGTCGGCGATGTGAGAGTCCGCGGGCAGGACGAGCATCACTTCGTCGGCGGGACGATCGATCGCCTCGGCGGCCAGAGCCACGGCCGCGGCGGTGTTGCGGCCGATCGGCTCCCCCAGGAAGTTGGCTTGCGGGATCCCGGGCAGCTGCTCGTGGACGAGATCGCAGTACCGCTGATCGGTCACGACGTACACGTCCGCCGGCGCCACGAGCGGCGACAGCCGCGCCACGGAACGCTGGATGAGGGTTTCGTCGCCGATCAGCCGCAGAAAGGGTTTGGGACGTTCGGGGGTGCTCAGCGGCCAGAGCCGCGTTCCGCCTCCGCCGGCCAGGACGACGGCGTACACGCGATCAGGATCCGGCTGCGACGGCAGGGATCGGGACGCCGCACTCGTCCGCCAGGGCCGCTGCCTTGGCGGTGCTCTCCCACGGGAAGTCCACGTCCGTCCGGCCGAAGTGGCCGTACGCGGCCGTCGCCTTGTAGATGGGCCGGCGCAGGTCCAGGGCTTCGATGATGCCCGAGGGTCGGAGATCGAAGTGCTTCTCGATCGCCGCCAGGATTCGCTCGTCAGGGACGCGCTCCGTGCCGAACGTCTCGATCGACACCGACGCCGGCCTGGCGATACCGATGGTGTAGGCGAGCTGGATCTCGAAGCGGTCCGCCAGCCCCGCGGCCACGACGTTCTTGGCCACCCAGCGGGCCGCATAGCTGGCCGAGCGGTCGACCTTCGTCGGGTCCTTGCCGGAGAAGGCGCCGCCGCCGTGACGGGCCATGCCGCCGTACGTGTCGACGATGATCTTCCGTCCCGTGAGGCCGGCATCGCCCATCGGGCCGCCGATGACGAAGCGGCCGGTGGCATTGATGTGAACGAGCGGATCCTTCGTGCGCAGCTCCGCCGGGATCGATGGCAGGATGACCGCCTCCATGATCTCCGGCCGCAGCTTCTCGTTAGCGACGCCGGGGTCGTGCTGGGCCGCGATCACGACATTCGTCACGCGCCTGGGCACGCCTCGCTCGTACTCGACGGTGACCTGGGTCTTGCCGTCGGGACGCAGATAGGGCAGCTGGCCGTTCTTGCGAACCTCGGCCAGGCGTCGCGCCAGGCCATGGGCGAGCGCGATCGGGAGCGGCATGAGCTCGGGCGTCTCGCGGCAAGCGAACCCGATCATCATCCCCTGATCGCCGGCGCCGAGCTCGTGGCCGACCTCGTCCACACCCATGGCGATATCGGGCGACTGCTCCTTGACGCTGACGAGCGTTCCGCACGTCTCGTAGTCGAAGCCGTAGTCGGCGTTGGTGTAGCCGATGTCCCTGACGGTCTCGCGAACGACTGACTGGAAGTCCACGTACGTGGAGGTCGTGATCTCGCCCAGCACCAGCACGATGCCGGTGGTCGTGGCCGTCTCGCACGCGACGCGCGCGTCGGGATCGTCGGCCAGGATTGCGTCCAGAATCGCGTCGGAGATCTGGTCGCACATCTTGTCGGGGTGCCCTTCGGTAACCGACTCGGAAGTGAACAGGTAATGAGGGTCGTCAAGGAAACTGGCCATCGTTCTCCAGGGTTTCGCGCTCGGGCAAGGTACGCAATCTCGGCCCCACCGCGGGGCAGCCCGAAGCGTAGCACGTGGCGCCTGCCCTTCCGGACGAGTGCCGCCAGACGTGTGCCGGACCGCCGGTTTCGGGCCGGAAAGCCGCTCTGCGCGACAGCCGGCCGCTCTGCGCGAGCGGCGCCGCCGCCGGCCCAACGCCGATCCGGCGGTATCGGGTCTAGGTGCCGTGCTGCCAGGAGTTCATGTACTCGGTCTGTTCGGGCGTGAGCGGGTCGAGCGTTATCCCCATGGCCTCGAGCTTGAGTTTCGCGACTTCCTGGTCGATCTTCTCGGGCACGTCGTAAACGCCGTTGACGAGCTCGGC
>Ga0182021_10011958_pt1 | contig 10312 bp, 6 predicted proteins | sample 612E3MmetaG_FD_120493 | JGI IMG/M metagenome (GOLD analysis project Ga0182021, IMG submission 120493) | Permafrost microbial communities from Stordalen Mire, Sweden - 612E3M metaG (Illumina Assembly) | ecosystem: Environmental > Terrestrial > Soil > Wetlands > Permafrost | place: Sweden... | reverse complement strand
TGGACAAGCGGCTCAGCGAGATCATGAAGGCCATTCACAACCAGTGCGTCCGTTTCGGCGAGCAGGCCGGCTGGGTCAACTACGTGGATGGCGCGAACGTTGCCGGCTTCCGCAAAGTCGCCGAGGCGATGCTGGATCAGGGCGTGGTCTAAGGCCCATCCGGACCGCTACCGCCCTACGTGCAACCGCTCAGGCTAACTCAAGGGGTGGCCCCACCAGGCGCAACTGATCAGCGGGCAACTTGCGGGTACTCACTACTGGCGTCCTGCGCCGTCGCCCGGCGAAATGTGGAAGCAATATGGTCAGCGCTGAATCCCTGCTCACCTGCCCCCCTCTCGCGTACTTCGCAGGCCCGGTCCCGATCACCGCCCAGATCAAGCTGCTGTTCGCTCGCGACCATGCGCTGCTCCGCTGACCATATCATCCCATGACGAAAATCCTGATCGCCGAATGCAAACAGGAGGTTTCGACCTTTAATCCGCACCTCAGCGGATACGAGGATTTCGGAGTCAGGCGAGGCGATCAACTCTTACGGTACCATCGTTCCATTCGCTCGGAGATCACCGGAGCCTGCGAGGTCTTCGACGCCGCCCGCGCCACGGTCGTTCCTACCTACGGGGCGCTACTCATAACCTCCGGTGGGACCCTCGCACGAGCCGCTTGGAATCAAATCACCGACGAGTTTCTGGACGCGATTCGCAAGGCACCACGGGTTGACGGCGTGTATTTTTGCATGCACGGCGCAATGGCCAGCGAGGACGAGCTTGACCCCGAGGGTTACCTGCTTGCCGAAGCGCGCAAGATCCTAGGTGAAGAGGTTCCGATTGTCGTATCCCTCGACCTGCACGGCATCCCGACCGACCGGATGCTCGTGCATAGTGACGCGATCGTGGCCTACCACACGTACCCACACGTGGACTTTTTCGAGACCGGCCAACGCGCCGCCCGGCTTCTGCTGCGTTTGCTCGCTGGCGAAATCCATCCGGTAACCGCCAAAGTCGCCGTCCCAACCCTCGTGCGCGGCGACGAATTGATCACGGCCACTGGACTCTTCGGCGAGTCCATCCGCTCGGCCCAGGCAGTCGAAAACAGCCCGGGTGGGCTTTCCGCCGGTGTCTTCATCGGCAACCCGTTCACCGACGTGCCGGAGTTACAGACCTACAGCTTTGTCGTGACGGACAACGATCCTGCGCGCGCCAGACGCGAGGCCCTCCGCATCGCGAAGGGCTTCTGGGCCAATCACGAGAAGATGCAAGTGCCGCTCGTTAGTCTCGAGGAAATGGCCAAGATCATGGTCCGACACCAGCGCGGCACCATCGCCCTAGTGGATGCAGCGGATGCCACCAGCTCGGGCGCCGCCGGCGACAGCAATGCCATCCTAAGCAAGCTGGTTGAGATAGGCTATAAGCGCCGTGTTCTCCTCCCGATCGTGGATGCACCGGCGGTTCAAAAGGCGTTTGCGGCGGGCGTTGGCGCGACGATTTCCGCGGTTGTTGGCGGCACGTTGGACGCGCGGCGTTTTCAGCCGTTGCCGATCACGGCGACAGTCCGGCTACTCTCCGACGGCCGCTTCCGGAGCGAGTCGTTTGGCGAAGAGTGGCTGGCGGGGCCGACCGCCGTGCTGGGAGCGGAAAACTTCACCATCGTCGCCAGCAGTCGCGCGGTGAGTCTCTACGACCGTTCGTTCTTCTTTGCGCACGGGCAGGATCCCAAACACTTCGACGCCGTCGTGGTGAAATCCCCCCACTGTCAGCACCACATGTACGCCGACTGGTGTTCGCAAATGATGAACGTGGACGCGCCCGGCTCCACGAGCGCCAACCTGCGCCGGCTCGGCCACACGCGCTGCCCGCGTCCAATTTTTCCGCTCGATGCGGGCGTGGTCTTCATCCCGAAAGCGAAGCTGTTCCGGCGGTTCATCCACCAAAAAACAAGGACTTGCCCATGAGGATCCGTGAAATCCGTTGTGCCGGCCTGTACGGCGCGACCCCTAAAGGCGGCTGGAGCACCGAGCTGCAGCCGGAAGATTGCGTCCACACGCTCGTGGCTGTTCACACTGACGATGGCCGGGTCGGCCTCGGCAGCGTCTTTAGCAACGACGCGCTCGTCCGTGCGGCGCTTGGCGTGCTCGAACCCCTGTATCGCGGCGAAAACGCCCTGGAGCCGGAGCGCGTCAGCGAAAAGCTGCACCAGCACACTTTCTGGCTCGGGCGCGGCGGCTCCATCACGCATGCTATCAGCGGCATCGACATTGCCCTGTGGGATTTGCTGGGGCAGGCCACCGGGCAGCCCGTGGGACGTCTGCTCGGCGGACGCTACCGCGAGCGCGTGCAGCCCTACGCGTCGCTGCTCATGGACGAACCCGCGAAACTGCGCGACCATCTCCTCGCGGTGAAAGCCCAAGGGTTCCGCGCCTTCAAGGTCGGTTGGGGACCGTTCGGCCGACGCAACGCCGGGACCGACCAAGCCATCGTTCAGGCCGCGCGAGACGCGGTGGGCTCGGATTCACGCCTTATGGTCGACGCCGGCGGCAGCGACGCCTACTGGCCGAACGGCTACAAGTGGGCGCTGAATACCGCTCGAATGCTTGGCGACTACAACGTGCACTGGTTTGAGGAAGCGTTACCGGCGGACGCACTTGAAGATTACGCGAAGCTGCGCGAGCACTCGCCGGTCGCGATCGCCGGCGGCGAGGTGCTCACCCGTCGGCAGACGTTTCAGCCATGGCTGGAGGCTCGCGCTTTCGACATTGTGCAGCCCGATGTCACCAAGGTCGGCGGCATCAGCGAGGAACGCTTCATCGCCCGGTCGGCTGAGGAGCATGGCATTCGCTTCATTCCCCACGGCTGGAATACCGGGGTCGGCCTGGCTGCGGATCTGCACCTCGCGTCGGCGTTTTCCCGCACAGACCTGGTCGAGTACCTGCCCGGCTCGCCCTTCATCGACGAAATCACCGCTGGCGGCTGGAAGCTTGACGCCGACGGAATGCTGGCAATACCCGCACAGCCCGGCTTAGGCGTAAATCTTGATCGCGACGCCCTGAAGAAATATACGCGCGGTGAGCTCCTACTAAACTGAGGAGCGACCTCACGTCGCGCCGCCCAGGTGATTATCGCTGTCAGCAATGCCCACCGATCTGCCTTTTATCCATTTTATGTCTGTCAATAACAAAACAAAATCTGGAGGTCCAATATGAATATTCTGGCTTTGGTCGCGCACCCAGATGATGCCGAATTCTCGGTCGCAGGAACCCTGTACAAATACAAACGTCAAGGGCATAATATCTTCATCGCCTTAACAACCAGCGGCAATCAGGGATCCAATACTCACAAGACGAGGAAAGAGATTGCCGCGGTCAGGGAAAAGGAACAGCTCGCCGCAGCCAGACTGCTCGGAGCCAAAGTGAGGTTCCTCAGATACGACGACCAAGGGCTTCTCGACACAACCCACTCAAGGAAGAGCGTCATCGATGCCATTAGGTGGGCAAATCCTGACGTCATACTCACGCACTATCCCAGTGATCCGAGCACCGACCACGGGACAACCGGCAAGATTGCCGGTGAAGTCATGCTGTCCCTCCCCGGGAAACTGATTCCTGCGGATGAAAAACCCATATTCAAAAAACCTTCACTGTTCTTCTTTGATACCGCGGCTGGTATCGATTTCCTGCCGGAAGCGTACGTCGATATTTCCGAGGTGTTCGACCTGAAGATTCAGACCCTTTCCAAGCATCAAAGCCAAATCGCTTGGATGGGTGTCTTCGCCGAAGACAATCTCATTGAGCTCTGTCGGGCAAGAGACCGGTTTAGAGGGATGCAATATGGGTGTCAGTATGCAGAGGCCTACAGGGCTTTCCGGCTTCACGGTTATATGCCTGACTTCAGGTTACTGCCCTGAGAGCATTAGCAAGGGTGCCGCGGGGTGCCGTCGCTGCCAGTACCGTTGCCGATGCCTGTTACCGCTTGTTTCTCGTCCGTTCGCGGGACCAGCCCACCAGATGTGGACTTGCCGAGGTACTGATAGGCCGAATGGTTCCGGCCCAGACGTGTCATAACCATTACAGATCGATCCGTTCTGCGCATACAAAAGCGGAATTTTGGCGGGCGATATCCGGCCAACAACCCTGCGCCATCCTTTTGTTCCAACGCAGAGACCTCTGAGGAGTCAGCCCTTTTCGCTCGGCCACGACCCGAACCGCTTCTGCTTCTGAATCGCAGCGCCCACAATGAAAGCAAAGACTATCAGCGAAAGAGAGAACTACCTACGTGCGATCGAGTTCAAAAATCCGGAGTGGATTCCAATGACTTTGGAATTCACCTCTGCCGTTTGGGATCGGCACGGCAAAGACCTGGCAACTCTGCTCCAGGAACACCCGTTAGTCACCGGTAACCATCACCGCGGCTACCACCCGTTTCACGACACTGACCCCATCTGTGTGCAAGGGATGACCTACCGGGACGATTGGGGCTGTGTCTGGCATAATGCGCAGGGCGGTATTATTGGCCGCGTGATCGAGCATCCGCTCCAAGATTGGAGCGCTTTCAGGAACTACCTTCCCCCCGATCCTCTCAAACAATACAATTGGGCGACATTGAAACGGAAAACCGAGGACGACCGAGAAAAGGGATTTCTCACGACCGCCCTGCCAGAGTCCTTTGCGCAGGGCGGCTTCTTTGATCGCATGATCATGCTCCGCGGCTTTGAAAACCTCTTGATGGATTTACTCGACCAGCCCCCGCAACTGCCCGATCTGATCGCCATGCTGCTCGACTACAACATTCGGTATCTCCAAAAGTGGCTTGAAATCGGCGTCGATATCATATGGCACCATGGCGATATTGGATCCCAGAACAGGCTGCTTTTTAGCCCGGCGATCTTCCGCCGTTATCTGAAACCAGCCTATAAGACGCTTTTCAAAATCGCCCGCGAAGCAGGCACGCATGTCTGGTATTCCTCGGATGGCCACGTATTGGATGTGGTGGATGATTTGCTCGAGTGCGGCGTCTCCCTGCATGACCCTCAGGTCAGGGCGAACACGATTAATGGAATACGGGACCATTACAAAAACAAGTTGTGCGCGCTTGTTGATATTGACGAACAAATGCTCCCCTTCTGTTCTCCCCAAGATATCGACAATCAAATAAGCGAGGTTGTACAAAAAATTGCCGATCCGCGCGGCGGCCTTATGATTTTCGCCATACCCAGCCATGATGTGCCGCTTCGAAATATTGAAGCCATACTCGTGGCATGGGAACGGCACTGTTTCTTTGATTGGCCGTAAGCCAAGCGCTGCCGGAGACAGTAGCGCGGCGTTTAGCCAGTGATGGCGGGCGCGGGTGGCAGGCCACTCTCGATAACACCCAGAGGGTCGGTCTCCTAACTGGGATCAACTGTGCAGATGAGGTCTGAAACAAATCACGGGAAATGTCTCCACCGATGACTTCCCGGGCGAGTTGCTAGCGGGTGCGCTGCAAGCCCGCACTTTCTGGCGGCGTCAAACGTTGCAATCGCATCGGCGCCCGCTCTATCAAGCTTCCAACACCTTCCCCAGTTTTTCCCATGCCGTTGCCATCCCAAATTGGCTCTCAAACCCATCTTCTAGTCGGGGGGTCGGGCCGCTCGCCACCCGAGACGGAGTATCGCCGTGAGTTCCTTCACCAGCGCGGCATTTTCCGCCCGGCCCGCGATGTTCACGTTTTCGGCCGGGTCGGTCTGATGATCGTAGAGTTCAATGGCGATAACTTGCGACGGATCCCTCATCGCCTGCCAGAGCGTTAACCGATATCGGTCAGTGCGCATCGAGTACCCCATCGTGTCCTCCTCCGGGTACTTGGTGTAGCTCTCGTCTGGATTGGGAATCACCAAAGGAATCACTTTGTAGCTTTTCATTCCAAGTCGCGGATACTCGCCAAAAGCAGCAGACTTCCATGCCCTTCCCGGATCCTTCAGCAGCGGCACGAAACTTGTTCCTTCGAGATGAGGCGGCAACGGCAGGCCCGCCATCTCGCAGAGGCTGGGATAGACGTCCACGAGTTCAACGAGCGCGTCGGTCTTTTTGCCCGCGGTTTTGGCTCCGGGCGCGCTTATAATCAGGGGCACGCGCAGATCATTCTCAAAATCGTTGAGTTTGGCCCATAAGCTGTGTTCGCCAAGATTATAGCCGTTGTCGCCCCAGAAGACTATGATCGTGTTATCGCGTAATCCGAGGCGGTCCAGTTCGGCCAGCAGACGACCGACCTGCGCATCCACAAAGCTCACGCAGGCGTAGTAACCGTGGCGCAGATGCCGGTGGTGGGCGGAAGTCAATGCGCCCGTTTTGGGTATGTCGTATTGGGCGCGGATTTCGTTCCATGAGTTTTGCAGCGCTATGGGCGGAGCATCCTTGGGGGGAAAGATGTTGTCCGCCGGTTCGATTTTCGATTCATCGTAAAGATCCCAGTATTTCTTGGGCGCGACATAGGCCAAGTGGGGCTTCAAGAAACCCACCGCGAGGAAGAACGGAGTGCCCTCACCGGGTTTGGCTGTGTTTTGCCTTTGCCCCAGTTCGCGCAAGACATTGATCGCCCTGTCGGTCATCTCTCCGTCGTAGAGCATGTTGTCCGGCACGTCGGGAGCTTCCGTCGCCAGACCGTGCACCAAATACTCCGTCCACTCATCCAGTTCGGCGGCACTTTCCCGGTATTCGAGCGCGAAGGCCGTCCGGGCGATTTCCTCGCCGTGCGGCGTGTAGTAATAGCGTGGGCCTCCCCGCCAGGGCGGCACGCTCCACGACGGGGGATCTTCGAGGTTGCGGCTACCGGGTAACACCTCCATGGCGAAGGCCGGATGAAAAACCTTGCCCAGCGACTGGGTATGGTAGCCATGGTTCTTGAACTGCTGCGGCAGTGTGACCACATTCGGCACTTTTTGGCGGAAATGCGTTTGAAGGTCATAGACCCCTGCTGAATCGGGTCGAAGACCCGTCAACAAGCTGGCACGTGACGGATTGCAGAGAGCTTGCTGGCAATAGGCCCGGTTGAAGACCAAGCCGCGCGCGGCGAGCCGATCGATATTGGGACTGATGATCTGCGATTTTCCGTAGCAACCAAGTTCAGGCCGCAAGTCATCCGCGACAATGAAGAGGACGTTCGGGTGACCTGTAGGAGCTCCGCAGAGCGCGGAGACCAGCGGAGCCTGGGCAAGAAGAAGCCAGCTTGGGATTTTCATGTTTGGAAGCGGTGCCATTCCGCATTGTCGACCATTGAAAAACGCACGCTACAGAGACGCATCAGCGGGAGGAGATATCTGTCGCACGTGACCAATGGGGTCGCGCCCGAAAACATCATGCCGACGCGAAATAGTCCGACGAATCCTGATTTACCCGACGATTTTAGCCTATGTTTGCCCAGCACCGCTACGCTCGAATGCTCAATTCCTGCTACTATCGTTGCCGAAGCGTCGTTGCTTGAAATCTAATGGGACGCGTCGGAGCGTTTCTCGACGTGTCGGCAAGGGCCGATACCTTTCTTCGGCTCTCTGTGCGAAAAACGGCACGAGGGGGCTGACTCTCGCCTGCGCGCCTCACAGATAGCGACCAAAGAGCTCTGCCTAGGCGGAGCCGACTCGACGCAGGATAACCGGCAGGTTGCCGCGCTTTTCTTGCACAAGGCGAGAAATCGCCTGGCCAGTTGGCCGGGAATTCGCCGGCGTACGCCCGGCAGGCGTCTGAGCTTAGGCCACCGCCGAGAATAAGAACCCCAACGAAACGCGTCGCAAAGTAGCGTTTCGATCCGGGCCAGTTCGAAACGAACGCAGCGAAACCATGAGCGCATGGCGCCGAACGCCAGCCGCTCCTCCTGCGGCGGCTGACCTGGCCGCTCGAGCGTGCGAGGAGGCGCGCCGCGCGCTTTCTGCGCCCGATCAAATCCGTCTTTTTCGGCCCGCCTCGCGCGCCGCCAGCAGCCAGCAACGAGCTGCGGCAAACCGACGAGACTACCAGGAGATTCCGCCCATGCCTGCAGATCGCACCGTTGCGGACCGAATTCGATCCGCGTCTGCGCCAAGAATGCCGAAGTTTGAGCATTAAGGCGTAGCCGGACGCGACAAAAACAGGCATCGTCTTCACGATGCCATTTTCTCAAGGCTCGACCCAGCCTGCCACGCATCGTGTGCAGGTTGGGAGTCCACCCATGGCAACACCATGGACGTCACTCTTGACCTGCCACCCGTCACTTAGGACCTAGCCCAATGCTGAGCGCCGGAAACCTGAAACCACTCGGCAATATGCGATTCGAGCGAAACACCGCAGTGCTCAGTCTGAGGTTGTTGCGGCGATTCATTTTCGCCTGGGTTTTGGTGTTTCTGTCGCGGGCTGATGGTATTGATGGGGCGCAACGGGTCGAATGCTTTTCCGGTCTGCCGTTGGAATACCCATTGAGGCCATTTGTGTTAAGGTTCAGCCATGAAGAACTGGCCTCCCAATCGATTTGGGCCAGGCAACTGGACGGGATAATCATTCAGAAAGATGCCCCTCCTCCTATCCGTATTGGCTGCAAAGCCATTCAGCAGACGTGGAACAAAATGCATCCGGGGATGACGCTGCAAATTGTCGAAATCGATTCCCGGCAGAATGCTTTGCCCCCAAGCCTATCCGGAAACTACCTGATCGCAGGCACGCCCGACACATTTGCCTTGGCCGCGTCGGTCGCGAAACGCGAGAATCTGGCGGTCAGCGAACGCGATTTGAACGGCGACGGTTTCATCATTAGGCCGACCCAAACCCCGGCCGTCAAAGCGTTGTTCATCACCTCGGTGGTTCCACGCGGTGTTTTGTATGGAATGTACGAGCTCGAGGAACGCATTACGAGCCGAGGGATCCCGTTAATCAACCAGAACTTCATTCCCGCCGTCCGATATCGCAATTGGGCGGTGCATCAATTCATCGACGAACCTCCCGACGTGAGCGGCCGGCTCCGGTTGAATCTGTCAATGGTCATGAACGAATATTGGCCATCGACCTTGTTTTACAAGTCCTTCCCGGAGCTACGGGGCCGCGAAAACGCGGCCAAAATTCTCGAGAATCAGGTCAAGCTCCATAAACTCTGGTCTCAAGCGGTCCAATACGGGGCCTTGCCGGTGATCTGCTGGAATCCGTTGAGCTTTGCCATGGCCCCCACCCGGGGCCCGGAGGCGCGCGCCGCCCTTGAGCGGGCGCATCCGGGGATCCTCGCCACCGTGCTCTCGGCGAATCCGGCTTACCGCTCTGAGCTCGGCAAGGATCGGATCAATCTTTGTCCCTCCAACCCAGCCACGCGACTCTACGTCAGAAGCGCGGTGCAAGAATTCGTGACCGAGTTTCCAGAAACGGGAATGATCCTGATGTATTTATCGGACATCGGGGGAGAGCTCAATTGCGGCTGTGAAAAGTGTGCCCGGTATCCGTTCATCGACCGAGTTGTCGATTACGCGAAGCTCGTCATGGACGCTGCTCTTGAGGTCAACCCCAAGATGCGGTTCATGATGCGCAATCACGCCTTGAACTGGTTTGTCCCCATGTATCACCCCGAGTACGCCAATGATCCGACCGCCGGATTCGGCGAGATCATGCGTCGTCTGGGCCCGCGCATGGAAGCGGTTTCCTCGCGGGTTACCACCCCGCCCGGCGGAGACTTTCAATCGTGGCTGGGACCTACGTCCACCCTGCCCGGACATGGGGTGCCATTCCATTTCTTTTTTCATTATTATGAAGCCGGAGGTCCCGGGACGATCGCGCCGATTTCGCCGGTCATCAGCCATCTCAGCTGGCAGTTGCCGATCTGCGTTCAGGAGCTGCGAAAACTGATCGCGCCCGGAATGGGAATGATCGGGGGCGATGTTGATATGGCCGGCATGGAGGTAGCCTATTGGCATCCGGACATGGACCCAGGCAAGTATCTGACGAATTGGTGCCGGGCCAAGTATGGCGACGAAGCCGGCGAATGCGTCGCCGAGTCACTGCTGAACTCGTCCAAGATCACCGAAATGTTCTACGCGCCGACGAAGCCCGCCCTCAGCGAGAGTTGCACGCTCTATCGTTGGGGCCATCACGGCCAGCCATGGGCCGTCGCCATGGATTCTCTCCGCGAGGCCGGTCTGGGTACGGATGAGGAGCTGCAGCAAGATGCGACCTTTGAATTCATGCATCCGCTGGCGCGGCAACCGGACGAGCTCCAGAAGGTCGACCCACACTCCATGCCCAAATGGATTGACCGATTCGCCGTTCCCGAGGAGCGCCGGATCGCCGAACATGCCCGGGCCCGGATCAAGGCCGCGCTTGAGCTGCACCCCGACGACC
>Ga0182021_10011957_pt1 | contig 10312 bp, 12 predicted proteins | sample 612E3MmetaG_FD_120493 | JGI IMG/M metagenome (GOLD analysis project Ga0182021, IMG submission 120493) | Permafrost microbial communities from Stordalen Mire, Sweden - 612E3M metaG (Illumina Assembly) | ecosystem: Environmental > Terrestrial > Soil > Wetlands > Permafrost | place: Sweden... | reverse complement strand
CCGAGAAATGAAAAAGATTGATTGTTCCGGGCAGAACCATGCCCGCTCGGTCTTCGCACGGGTTTTCCCCCGAATGCCGCTCGCTCGCCCTATTAGCTTATCGGGAGAATTAAACTTTTCGATATAATTTAAGCGCTTCGAACAAATATTTCCCCGACTGCCTTTCGGCCTGAAAAAAGATAGGGCTAAGGCCCAAATCGTAAAGACTTTTAAGCGGGTATTTTAGGACCTTATCATGGTCAACATCATTTTAAAGGGCGCGACGGCCTTCAGGGCATGGGGGATATCGGCCGGCATGATCAGCATCTCCCCCGCCTTGACCAGGGCGGGTTCGCCGCCGATCGAGATTTCGGCTTGGCCGTCCAGGACGCAGACCAGGGCGTCATAAGGCGCCTTGTGCTCGCTCAGGGCCTGGCCCTTGTCGAATGCGAACAGCGTCACCGTCCCCGTTTTGCGTTCGATGAGCGTCTTGCTGACCACGGACCCTTTCTGATAGGAAACGAAATCGACCAGATTTTGGGCTTTTTTTTCGGCCTTCATGGGACTCCTCACGAGGAAATGAAATTCGGCGGCCCTTTTCTTGAGGCTGTGAAGAGAGATTAGCATCCCTCGTGCGGTCCGTCAAATCGGGAGGAACGGCCGGACCGGTGCGGTCAGCCGCGCGGCCGGGAAAAAAGCGCCCCATCGATGATGGTTCGCAGCGCCCGGGCGGCGGCTTCGGGGTCCGCCGCCGACACGATGGCCGAAACGACGGCCAGCCCGTCGGCGCCGGCTTCGATGACGGATGCGGCGTTGGAGGCGTCGATCCCGCCGATGGCCGCCAGAGGCTTGCGGGTTCTTGCCCGCAGGCGCCGTAATCCGTCCAATCCCCAAGGCGCTGCGACGTCCGTCTTGGTCAGAGTGGGGAAAATGGGCCCGACCCCGAGATAGTCCACGTCCTCATCCTCGGCGCGGGCGGCTTGTTCGAGAGTCTCCACCGACAGCCCGATGATGGCATCCGGCCCGAGGAGTCGCCGGGCTTCGGCCGGCGGGGCGTCGCTTTGACCCAGATGCACGCCGGCCGCGCCGCAGGCGCGGGCGACGTCGACGGCGTCGTTGACGATCAAGGGAATGCCGGGGGGATCCAACAGGGCTTTCAGCCGAAGCGCCCTCTCCAGAAATTCTCCCGCCGGATAATTCTTCTCCCGGATTTGTACAGCCGTCACCCCGCCTCGGAGGGCCGCGGCGACGATGAATTCAGTCGTCCTTCCCCCCGACAGCGCCCGATCCGTGACGAGGTAAAGCCGCGGATCGAAATCCGGTCTCAAAGCCACTCCATCCGCAGGCGCCGTTCGATGTCGTCCTCCGTCAGGGAATACAGGACATCGAGAAAATTCACCTGGAACGATCCGGGACCGGCCGAACGCACGGCGGCCATCTCGCCGGTGATGCCCATGACGGCCATGGCGTGGGCCGCCGCCCGCAGGGGCGAAGGATTGACGGACAGGAAAGCGCCTGTCAAGGCCGACGCCGCGCAGCCCATCCCGGTCACGCGGGCCATCAGCGGATGCCCATTGGCGATCCGCGCCGTCTCTCCCTCCCCGACGATCAGATCGATCGCACCGCTGACGCTGATGACCGCGCCCTGCCGGGCGGCCAGATTCCGGGCCGCCTCCAGGGCTTCCTCCGCGCCGTGCCGGCTGTCGACGCCGCGCGTCCCGGCTTCGGCCGTCGCCAGCGCACGGATTTCGGAGGCGTTGCCCCGGATGACCGCCGGCCGGGCTTCGGCCAGCAGGTCGAGCGCCGTCGCCGACCGGAAACGCGTGGCCCCCGCCCCGACCGGGTCGAGGACGACGGGAATTCCCTTTTTCAGGGCCGCCCGGGCCGCGATCTTCATGGCCTCGATCCAGGGCACGCTCAGGGTGCCGATGTTGAGAACCAGCGCCGACGCCAGACCGGCCATCTCCTCGACTTCCTCCACGGCATGGGCCATGACCGGCGAAGCCCCCAGCGCCAGAAGGGCGTTGGCCGTGGTGTTCATGACCACATAGTTGGTGATGTTGAGGACCAGGGGCCTGGCAGACCGGATCTTTTCAAGGTCCGCCCCGATCGCCTGCGCGTCCGTCATGGTCGCCTCCGATCAAAAAAAAACGGGCCGCTCTCTCCGGCGTGGAGCGCCGGAAGAAACGGCCCGTCCGTTCTCCGCTCCCTTCGCCGGCATGACCCGGATCAGGTTCTAAGGGTCTGATCTCAGCCCCGGCCGCCGGCCGGGACACCCCTGGACGACAAGCGTCCGCGAAAAGCCTACTTCTTGTTGCCCTTGCAGGCGCAGCCGTCGGCGCATTCCTTCTCCGCCGAAGGGCCGCCGCTTTTGGACTCCATCATCGGGCACTTGCCGGCCTTCATCATGGCCGCGTGCTCCTGGAGATTCTTGACCATCTCGGCCTTCTTGGAGGACAGAGTGATGACCACGCCGTCCTTGGTGTTTTCGATCTTTTTATCGACGTCCGGGCTCATGAACGGGCAGCCGGCCATCTCGGACTTCCCGCCCATCATCTGGCCATGCATGCCGCCCATGGCCGGCGCGGCGTCCTTGGACAGGTACTTTTCCGGATTCTTGGAGAATTCGTTCTTGCAGCCCTCGCCGCAGAAATAATAGGTCGTGCCCTTGTAGTCGAAGGTGTACTTGGCGCCGTCCTTCTTCACCGACATCCCGCAGACGGGGTCCTTGGCGGTATCGGTGGATTTGGCCTGCAGGTACTTGTCGGGATTGGCGACGAAGGCCTCTTTGCAGCCGGAGCCGCAGAAATAATAGGTCGCGCCCTTGTAATCGTAAGTGAACTTGGCGCCCTCTTTCTTGACCGACATCCCGCAGACGGGATCCTTGGCCGTGTCGTTGTTCTGGGCGAAGCCCAGCCAGGCCAGGGCGATGAAGGCCGCCAGGAGCAGCACGGCCATTTTCTTGTTCGATTTCATGAAAACCTCCATGGGGAACGATTTTTCCGCGGCGGAAGGCCCCTATTTTACAAGATTGATCGAAATTATCAAGCCCGGGACGGCTCAGGCCTTGCGGCGCTTCCGGGGGAAGAAATAGACGTTCACGAACGCGATGAGGCCGAGTCCGGCCAGGGTCACCAGGATTTTCGCCGTCATGGTCGCCTCCTTCAATCTTTCAGACGCAAGCGCTTGAGCCGCAGGGAGTTGGTCACCACCGAAACCGAGCTGAAAGCCATGGCCGCCGAGGCCAGCATGGGATTCAGCCGGATCCCCCAGAGCGGGATGAGCGCCCCGGCCGCCAAGGGGATGCCGATGACGTTGTAGAAAAAAGCCCAAAAAAGGTTCTGCTTGATCGTCCGGATCGTCCGCCGGCTGAGGGCGATGGCCTTGGCCACGCCGCCCAGATCGCCGCTCATCAGGGTGATGTCGGCCGTTTCCATGGCCACGTCCGTCCCCGTGCCGAGGGCGATGCCGACGTCCGCCCGGGCCAGGGCCGGGGCGTCGTTGATGCCGTCGCCGACCATGGCGACTTTTTTTCCGTCGGCCTGCAGCCGGCCGATCTCCTCGACCTTGTCCCGGGGCAGAAGCTCGGGGATCCAGCGGTCGACGCCGGCCGCGCGGGCCGCCGCCTCGGCGGTCCCCCTGTGATCGCCGGTCAGCATGATCGTTTCCAGGCCCAGAGCCCTCAGGCGGCCGACGGCCGCCGCGGCGCCGTCCTTCAGGGGATCGGCGATCGCGATGAGCCCCGCCGGAGCGCCGTCGACGGCGACGAAAACGGGTGTCTTTCCCTCGGCCGCAAACCGGCCGGCCGCGGCGTCCAGCGCAATCGCGTCCACCCCTCGCTCTTCCATAAGCCGGCGGTTCCCGATTAGGAGCGTCCGCCCTTCGACGGCGGCCTGGACGCCCAAGCCTTCGAACGACTCGAATTCCGAAGCCTGCGCCTCCGCCAGCCCGCGGGCCCGGGCCGATTCGATGACGGCCAGGCCGAGCGGGTGTTCGGATTTCCGCTCCACGGCCGCGCTCCGCCGGAGGATATCGTCTTCGGAGAAGCTTGGAAGGGCGACGAGATCGGTGACCTCGGGCCGGCCCTTGGTCAGCGTGCCGGTCTTGTCGAACACCACGGTCGTGATCGTATGGATCGTCTCCAGGCTCTGGCCGCCCTTGATGAGGATGCCGTTCTCGGCGCCTTTGCCCGTCCCGACCATGATCGCCGTCGGCGTCGCCAGTCCCAGGGCGCAGGGGCAGGCGATGATCATCACGGCCACGAAATTGAGAAGGGCCAGGGTCAGGGATGGCGCGGGCCCGAAGTCAAACCAGACCACGAAGGTCAGCACCGCCATCGAAATGACCACGGGAACGAAGACTCCGGCGATGACATCGGCCAGCCGCTGGATGGGCGCCTTCGAGCCCTGGGCTTCGCGGACCAGGCGGACGATCTGGGCCAACACGGTCTCCTGCCCGACCCGGACCGCCCGGAACTCGAAGCTGCCGGACGTGTTCAGGGTGGCCCCGATGACCTCGGCGTCCCGCTCCTTGAGCACGGGCCGGCTTTCCCCGGTGATCATGGACTCGTCGACGAAGGATTTCCCGGCGACCACGACGCCGTCGACGGGGATGCGCTCCCCCGGCCGGACCAGGACGATGTCGCCGGGGACCACGTCGCGAAGCGGCACCTCGGCTTCGCCGCCGCCCCGCCGGACGCGGGCCGTGGACGGCTGCAGCCCGATCAGCTTGCGGATGGCGTCCGAGGCCCGCCCCTTGGCCCGGGCTTCGAGAAGCCGGCCGAAAAGGATGAGCGTGATGATCACCGTCGAGGTGTCGAAATAGACGTCCGGCCGCATCCCGCCGGCGGCGAAGAGCCCGGGCGCGGCGGCGGCCGCGGCGCTGTAGGCGTACGCCGCCGAGGTGCCCACCGCCACCAGCGTGTTCATGTCCGCCGTGCGGTGCTTGAAGGCCGACCAGGCGCCGCGGTAGAAGCGGGCCCCGATCCAGAACTGGACGGGTGTGGCCAGGGCCCAAAGAACGAGGGGATGCCCCAGAAACGACGGCACGAAGAAAAGGCCCCGGCCCATCGAGCCGGCCAGGATGACCAGGCTGAAGGCCAGACCGAGGAAGAAGCGGGTCCGCAGTCCCGTCCACTCCTTGCGCCGGGCGGCCTGCTCGACATCCTCCTCCCCCTCGGATCCGGCGATCCGCAAAACTTTGTATCCGGCCGCTTCGATGACCGCCTCGATTTCGTCGCGCCGAATCTCCGTGGACAGGTACTCCGCGGCGACATGCCCGGAGGCCAGGTTGACGGCGGCCTTGAGCACGCCTTTCTTTTCCAGCAGGGCCTGCTCGATCCGCTTGACGCAGGAGGCGCAATGGATGCCTTCAACCGCGATGTCGGCCTTGGCCACGGCGACGTCATAGCCGGCGTCGCGAACCGTCCGGACGAGATCCTCCGCCGAGACCAGGCGGGGGGAAAAGAGTATGGTGGCCCGGGCCGTGGCGGCGTTGACGACGGCCTCTCCCACCCCGCTCAAACCCTTCAAAGCCCGCTCGACATTGCGGGCGCATCCGGCGCAGCTCATGCCGGTCACCGGCAGCTCCAGCTTTTCCGTTTTCTCGGCCATGACGATATCCTTGTCATCCATGGTTTCTGAACTTTCCCAGGACGGCGACGATCTCCTCGATCTTGCGGTCCTGGTCGGCGGGCGTTCCGCGGGAGAGCGACTCGCGCACGCAGGTCCTCAGATGGCGGCCCAGGATGTTCTCCTCGACCCTCTTGAGGGCGCCGACGACGGAGCCGATCTGGGTCAGCACGTCGATGCAAGAGCGGCCCTCGCCGATCATTTTCTGGACCCCTTGGATCTGGCCTTCGATCTTGCGCAGCCGGGCCAGATCGTCGGCGGCGCTTCGGGGGACTGTCGTCATGGGGCACCTCTTTCGCATTATACCATACCCCCCTATAGTATACGACCCGCTTTCCGATCCGGCCGCCGGCCCGGCGTTCGGCGGTGAATCCAGGCGCCGGTGATTGCCATCAACCCCCAAACGGAGTATCCTGCTCTTAACAGCATGAAAAGAATCCAGGCCCTGATCGCCGTCTTGATTTTCACGGGGGGGGCCTCCCTCCTGGCCGCCCAGGAGAGCCCCAAGATCATCACCCAGGAAGAGCCGCGCGATTTTCTCCTCCTCGGGCTTCAGCTCAGTCCCAAGGCCTCCGGCCTGGCCAATCTCTGGGTGGTCAGCGAGGGCGGTGATTTCACCCTCTTCGGGCCCCTGCTCGGAGGATATGAGATCGGCATGTTCCATCGGGCCACGGCCGAAAAGCTCGAGTACCGCTTCAAGACGTTCTTCAATTTCAAGTACGAGCTTTTCCAGGGCGGCAAGACCGGCGCCTATCTGGGCGCGGGCGGAGGGTTTCTCGAGATCCTGCGCACCGAGGCCATGGAGTCGGGGTTGAAGTTCGCCGTCGGCTTCCAGGGCCTCGTCGGCCTGCGCTTCGGGCCTCCGTTCAAGGACAAGTTCATCGTCGAGCTCCAGATCATCCGGACGGACGAGCCGACCGGCGGGACCCGCGTTCACCTCATGGCCGGAGCGAGGTTCTGATGAAAAAGATCCTCGCGGCCGCCCTTTTCATGGTCTTCCTCTCCGGCGCAGCCTGGGCCACCCACGAGCTCTCGCTGAAGGTCGGATTCGTCCTCAACCGCGGCGATGAAGCGACCTATTCCTGGCTGCTCATCCAGGAATCCAATTACTACATCCAGGACTTCATTTCCTTCGGCTACGAGACCCAATTCTCCTACTACAAGGCCGATACGGACGATTCGGGCAAGGGCATGACTTCCATGTATCCCCTCAACGTCTTTCTCAACACCAAGATCAAGATCCTCCGGAAAGGCGCCATCCGGCCCTATGCCGGCGCCGGCTTCGGGCTTTATTCCAGCGTCAAAACCTATCCCGATCACTATGGTTGGGACAAAGCCCTGGCCACCCAGGTCATGGCCGGCGTCAGCATCGGCATGGGCCAGAAGGCGGCCTTTCAGATCGAAATCAAGATGATGGGCACCGACATGCCCGGCTTCAAGACCAAGTTCATCCTGGCCGCCGGGATGTCCTACTGATCGCCCCTCAGGCTTCGATCGTCCCGCCGCCGAGGACGATTTCTCCGTCGTAGAAGACGGCCGCCTGCCCCGGTGTCACGGCCCGCTGGGGCTTTTCAAACTCCACGATGACGCCGCCCTCATCCGGGTGCAGGAGGGCCGGGGCCTCCGCATGCCGATATCGGACTTTGACCGCCGCCCGGAGCGGGCCGCTGAGGCCGGAGATCGCCCCCCAACACACGTCCGAAACCCGCAGGCGGGCCCGGAAAAGGTCCTCGTTCGGTCCGGCGACGACGGTATTGGACGCCGGATCGATGGCGATCACATACAGCGGCCGGGGCGCGGCGATGCCCAGCCCCTTGCGCTGGCCGATCGTGAAATCCAGGATGCCGGCATGCCGGCCGATCGTCCGCCCGGCCCGGTCGACGATCGGTCCGGGCACGAAGGCCTCAGGGACGCGCTCCCGCAGGAACCGGCCATAGTCGTCGTCTGGAACGAAGCAGATTTCCTGGCTCTCGGGCTTGCGGGCCACCGGCAGGCCGAACCGCTCGGCCAGCGCCCGCACCTCGGCTTTGCGCAGATGGCCGACCGGGAATATCGCCCGGCGCAGCTCGTCCTGGGAGAGCGGGTAGAGAAAATAGGACTGGTCCTTGTCGGGATCGAGCCCCTTCTTCAAGAGCCGGCGCCCCGAAGCCGGATCCGTCTCCAGCCGGGCGTAATGTCCGGTAGCCAGGAGGCCGGCCCCGAGCCGTCCGGCGCGCCGCAGGAGCGGCCCGAATTTGACGTAACGGTTGCAGCGCAGGCAGGGATTCGGCGTCCGGCCCCGCCGATATTCGGCGACGAAATCCTCGACCACGGCCCGCTCGAAGGTGCGGCGGAAATCGGCCAGGAAATACGGGATGCCCAGAACGGCGGCCACCGCGCCGGCGTCCCGGCGGGCGCCCGCCCCGCAACAGCTCCGGAGCTCGTCGCCGGCGCAGGCGGCCTTGGGCAGGGCGAAGAGACTCATGGTCACGCCGATGATGTCGCGGCCCTCGGCTTGCAAAAGGGCCGCGGCCACGGACGAGTCCACCCCGCCGCTCATGGCCACCGCCACGAGGCCGTCTTCTCCGTCCGCTTTCTCGCGCATGGCTCAATAGGGCTTAAAGATAATATCGGCGCCATTTTAACACGCGCCACCGGGAGAGGAAACATGTGAACCCGCGCGGGCCCGGCCCGTATAATCCAGAGGCGGATACGGACCGCCGCCCATGGAACTGCTCGTCTTTCATCTCCGCGTCGGCGCGCGGGTCGGCCTGCGCCTGCTGGCGTCGGTCCTGGCCGGACTTTTCGCCGCCTACTATCTTCTCCGGCCGGAATTTTTCGTCATGCTCGGCGACCAAATCTTCGTCCGCGCCGCGCGCCTCTCCCGCGGGATCTTCCTGGCCCTTCTGCTTCTGCCCGCGGCGAGCCTTATGGCGTCCCGCATCACTCTCGGAATGTCCGGCTGGATCCGCCATCTGCCGGCCCGGTCCTCCCGGCACCGGCGCCTGGCCGCTCCGGCGGTTTTCGTTTCCCTCCTTCCATTGGTCGCGGTGTTGTCCGGGCTGGCCTTTCTTCCGGACGGAAAGAACGGCCCTTATGAAGCATTGACAGGCGCGATCGGCGCGGCCGCCTGCGCGGCCTGCCTCTCGGTCCTGGTTCTCCCCGTCCGCCGTCCCTGGTGGGGCGATCTGCTCGGCCTGGCGGCGGCGGTCCTGGCCGGCACGGGAGATCTCCGCCTGGCGGCCGCAGGGCTCGCCGCGGCCGCGGTCGTCGACGCCGTTTCAGGACCGTTCCTGGGCCCCGTGCGTGGGCGGCGCCGGTCCTCCTCCGGCTCATCGCCCTTGGCCTTCACCGTGCTTCAGCAGGTCCGGGCCTTCGGCCCCCGTCTGGCCCTGCCCTACATTCCGGCCGCCTTCATCCTGGCCATGTCCGGGCTGATGCAGATGAACAATCCCCTGCCCGCCGGGGCGGCCGCCGCAGCCGCCCGCTTCGGCGGAATCGCCGCGGTCGCGGGGCTCCTCGCCGCGGCGGCCGTGATATCCACCCGGCGCCTTCCGCCTTGGGCCTGGGGCCGATCCCTGCCGCTTTCCTCGCTCCGGCGCGCGGCCGCCGACGCTTTCTTCCTGGGCGCCCTGGCCCTGCCCGCGGCGCTGGCCGCCGCCCTCCTGGACCCGCGTTCCGCGGCGGCGACGGCGGCGGCGCTCCTCTACCTTTCTTTCCGGGCGGCCGGCGCCCTGCGTCCCGCGGCCGATTCGCCGCGCAGCCCGATCCTTCCTTTCGTCCTGGAGGGCCTCATGACCGCCGCCCTGTCGGCTGTGTGGCCCTGGACGGCCGCCTTGCTCGTTCCCGCGGCCGCGATCGCCGCCCGGGCCGCGGCCGCCCGAGAGCGCGCCCTCAAGGCCGGCCGCTGGCTGGAGCTGCGCTTCGCCGCGGCGGGAGATCCCTTTTCCGGAAGTGCCTCATGATCCGCTTCGAAAAAGTCTCATTTGCCTACGATCCCGGCCGGCCCTTGATCCGGGATCTCGATCTCGAGATCGGGCCCGGCCTCACTTTGATCATTGGCCCCAACGGATCGGGCAAAAGCACACTGCTCAAGCTCGCGGCGGGCGTCGAACCTCCGGACAGGGGCCGGATCTTCATCGAGGGCTTCAATCTCTGGACAGCCGAAGCGGCCGCCCGCCGCTCCCTGGCCTTCGTCCCCGAACAGGCCGACCTGACGCCCTACGCGGCCATCCGCGACATCCTGGCGCTGGTCGCCCGCCTGCGCCGGGAGCCGCCGCGGGCGGCCGTCGAAGCGCTCGCCGCGGCCGGGCTGGAGGGCCTCGGCGGACGCTCGATCCGCGAGCTGTCGCTGGGGCAGAAGCGGCGGGTCCTATTCGCCGCCGCCTTCATCGGGCAGCCGTCGCATCTTCTCCTCGACGAGCCCTTGGACGCCATGGACCGGCTGATGCGGGGAACGATCCTGGATTGGCTGGCGCGGCGGCTGGCCGAGGGAGCTTCGGCCGTCCTCGTCTCCCATGAAACCGCGCCCTTCTCCGGGCTGGCCCCGCGGATCCTGGACATGGAGCGGATCGCGGGCCCGACGGCACCGATCTAATCGCGTTGGAATGCGCGAGTTAGCCGCCGCGTCAATTGCCAGATCGGACCTTTTGTGTTATTATTTTTGCCCTCATATCATACCCCGAAGGAGCTCACATGTCCGGACATTCCAAATGGGCGTCGAT
>Ga0182021_10011956_pt1 | contig 10312 bp, 11 predicted proteins | sample 612E3MmetaG_FD_120493 | JGI IMG/M metagenome (GOLD analysis project Ga0182021, IMG submission 120493) | Permafrost microbial communities from Stordalen Mire, Sweden - 612E3M metaG (Illumina Assembly) | ecosystem: Environmental > Terrestrial > Soil > Wetlands > Permafrost | place: Sweden... | reverse complement strand
AGCGGCCCACCAGCCGGGTGTCCGGGGCATCCTCGACCGCGCGGCATACCGTCGAACCCATCCGCCCGGCCGCGCCGATGACAGAAACTCTTATTACAGGGACCTTGATCGATTCGCTCATCCGGACAGACTAGTGAGCCGTCGACAGGAACCGCTCCACATCGGCGCCCTCACGGTCCAGGTCAGCCAAGATGGGAGCTGGGATACGGCTGAACGGCTCGAGCGTGACCCGGCCACGCGGCATACTCCAGGTGGCGACCGCCCGTCCCTCCACCAGGGCGAAGGGACGGAACATGCCATTCTTGGTCACGATTGTCTGGTTGCCGCCCAGGACCGGGGTGCGGTCGACCCAGCCGTGTAGCAATGGGTCGAACCCGCCCAGCAGCTTGGGGCGGGGTCGTTCCGTGGGTGCGGCGCGTCCGGCCAGGTCAACCAGGCCACCTGGGCGTGCCTCCAGATCTGGCCCGGCACCGCGCAGTCCGCGTCGTGCGTCAGTAAGGGTGATGCCGGCCCACTTGGCCAAGTCTGTCTCATCGGCGGGGCCGTGGCCAGCAAGGAACCGGCGGGCCAGCTCGGACAGGTCGCCGTCGCGGTCGGTCATCCTTGGCGGCTCGCCCAACCAGTCGCGGACCAGGACGAAACCCTGCTCGGTGCCGATGATCGGCCCCCGGACCGTCAGGCCACGGATGGCGGACAGCGCCAGGATATGGACGAGAGCCTGTCTGGCGACGGGTACATCGGCCGCTGCCACGATCTCTCGCAGTTGTGTGCGAGTCATCGGGCCGTCAGCGGTGATCGCAGCCTCGATGGCAGCGACACCTCGCTCGGCCTGACCGGGGGAAACCCCTTCTTGTGCAAGGCGTCTGGCGTTGCCTGTGGACAGCTGCGGTGTGGTGAGCCGTTGAAGCCACCAGTAGTCCTGCGCCCGCACGAGGTGGAGAGTGCCTCGATTCAGCCAGGTCACCACCAGCGTCCTGTTCTCGAGCTCACGATCCACCTCGGCCGCGGTGAGCCCGCGAGTGCGGGCCCTGATGGCGAGCCGTGCGGCGCGCAGATCCTGGGCCTGCACCGCCAGCAGCCGGTCGACGACCTGGGCGACTCCACCTGCTGGCGCCCCAATCAGCTGTTGGGCTGCCAACCGGCGGTCGTCCCGCTCGCGTTCAACGGACGTCACCGTCGATACTCGGACCATGCCCGTGACCCTAGCCAAGGCGACGACCTCTGATTGCTCCGGCTCGACGTCCCAGCGTGGTTGAGGTGAGCACCGGTGCCCAGGTACGGCTGATTCCGCCGGCCGTTTACGCAGTGCCTTTCGCATTCATGTGGGCGCTGCAACGATGGCGGCCCTGGACCACCGGGGACAGCGCCGCTTTGAGTGTGGCCGGGCTCTCTCTGGTCGTTAGCAGCATCGCCCTGATGCTCTGGTCGTTCGTCACGCTCTCACGGGCCCACACGACCGTCATCCCATGGCAGCAGGTCTCGACCATCGTCGCCACCGGGCCGTTTAGGTTCAGCCGAAACCCGATCTATCTCGCCGACGCGATCGCCTATCTCGGTGGCAGCCTGCTCATCCACAGCTGGTGGCCGCTGATCGTTCTGCCTGGCATTGTTCTAGTTATGCGGCGCAAGGTCATTGACCGCGAGGAGCTTTACCTCACCGAGCGCTTCGGTGAGGCGTACCGCCAGTACGAGCTTCGGGTCCATCGCTGGCTATGAGATCCCAAACCAACGACCGAGGCCCGGTGCACCCTCTCGGGCGCACCGGGCCTCGGTCTCCTTCAGCCAACTCAAGCGTCGACGTGCTCCGCTGAAGCATCGTCAGCGTTGACCTCTTCGACAGTTGGCGCAGCATCGCCAGCGGCGGGCTCCTCGGCCAGGACCGCACCGAGGGAGAGCTTGCCCCGGGGGTCGATCTCCTTGAGCTCGACCTGGATCTTCTGGCCGATCTTGAGGACATCATCCACCGAATCGATCCGCTTGCCACCGACGAGCTTGCGCACCTCGGAGATGTGAAGCAGACCGTCCTTGCCCGGGAGTAGGGACACAAAGGCACCGAAGGTCGTGGTCTTGACTACGGTGCCCATAAAGCGCTCGCCCACTTCGGGCATCGTCGGGTTGGCGATGGCGTTGATCATCGCGCGAGCTGCCTCGGCCGACGGACCATCGGTGGCACCGATGTAGATCGTGCCGTCGTCCTCGATCGAGATCTGGGCGCCGGTCTCGTCCTGGATCTGGTTGATCATCTTGCCCTTCGGCCCGATGACCTCACCGATCTTGTCCACTGGAACGGTCACGCTGATCACGCGCGGAGCGAACTCACTCATCTCGTCCGGCACGTCGATGGCCTCAGCCATGACGTCGAGGATGTGCAGGCGAGCGTCACGGGCCTGAGTCAGCGCGCCGGCCAACACTGAGGCGGGGATGCCACCCAGCTTGGTGTCGAGCTGTATGGCCGTAACGAACTCGCGCGTGCCGGCGACCTTGAAGTCCATGTCACCGAAAGCGTCCTCAGCGCCGAGGATGTCGGTCAGAGCCGCATACCGCGTTTCTCCATCGACCTCGTCGGAGACCAAACCCATCGCGATGCCGGCGACCGGAGCGCGCAGTGGCACGCCGGCGTTGAGCATCGACAAGGTGGATGCACAGACCGAGCCCATGGACGTCGAGCCGTTAGAGCTGAGAGCCTCGGACACCTGACGGATGGCGTACGGGAACTCCTCTCGCGTGGGCAGCACTGGCAGGAGCGCACGTTCAGCCAGTGCGCCGTGACCGATCTCGCGACGCTTGGGCGAACCCACGCGGCCAGTCTCACCGGTGCTGTAGGGCGGGAAGTTGTAGTTATGCATGTAGCGCTTGCGCGTCTCCGGAGAAAGCGTGTCGAGCATCTGCTCCATTCGCAGCATGTTCAAAGTGGTGACGCCCATGATCTGGGTCTCGCCGCGCTCAAAGATCGCCGAACCGTGAACGCGGGGAAGGACCTCGACCTCGGCACTTAGTGCGCGAATGTCAGCCAGGCCACGGCCGTCGATGCGGACCTTGTCGCGAAGGATGCGCTGACGAATCAGCTTCTTCTGCACCGCACGGTATGCGGCCGAGACCTCCTTGTCACGACCCTCGAAAGTAACCTCGAGGTTGGCCTTGACTGCAGTCTTGATTTCCTCGATGCGGTTCTCACGCTCCTGCTTGGCTGCCATCTGCAGCGCAGCAGTCAGGTCGCCAGTGACGGCGCCCTCCACTGCGGCGTACACATCGTCCTCGTAGTCCAGGAAGACCGGGAAGTCTTGGACCTCTTTGGCTGCCTTTGCGGCGAGCTCGGCCTGGGCCTTGCACAAAACCGCAATGAACTTCTTTGAAGCCTCGAGGCCTTCGGCCACAACCGGCTCGGTCGGTGCGCCCTGGCCCTGGTGCTTGACCAGGTCCCAGGTGTTGATCGTGGACTCGGCCTCGACCATCATGATCGCGACGTCCTCGACACCGTTCTTGCCGGTAACGACGCGGCCCGCGACGACCATGTCGAATACGGAACGCTCGCTGTCGGCGAAGCTCGGGAAGGCAATCCATCTGCCGTCGATCAGCGAGACGCGCGTCGCGCCGATGGGACCATTGAAAGGCAGGCCGGAGATCTGCGTCGACGCGGATGCGGCGTTGATGGACAGCACGTCGTACTGGTGGTCGGGGTTGAGCGCCAAGACGGTGATGACGACCTGGACCTCGTTGCGCAGACCCTTCTTGAAGGTCGGGCGAAGCGGCCGGTCGATCAGGCGGCAGGTGAGAATGGCGTCGGTGGAGGGGCGGCCCTCGCGGCGGAAGAATGAGCCGGGGATCTTGCCAGCGGCGTACATGCGCTCTTCGACATCCACCGTCAGCGGGAAGAAGTCGAACTGATCCTTGGGGTACTTGCCGGCCGTAGTGGTCGACAGCAGCATCGTGTCATCATCGAGGTAGGCCACGACTGCGCCGCCCGCCTGCTTGGCCAAGCGTCCGGTCTCGAACCGGACCGTCCGGGTGCCGTGTGAGCCGTTGTCGATGATGGCTTCGGCGAACTGTATTTCTGGACCCTCCATTGGGTCCTCCTTTTCTCTCAAGACAACCGTGCATCGTCGTTGTGCACGTGCTTTTCTTTGGGATGGGCGCTGCCTGCGGCGGCGCCACGGGGGCGGTGTTGCTACGTGCCCCGCTCTCAAACGAACGAAGCGGCCACCTCACACGTCGTGGAGGTGGCCGCTCCATCGAATGGAACGATTATCGGCGCAGACCGAGGCGCTTGATCAGCTCTCGGTAGCGAGTGACGTCGGTGGCTTCGAGATAGCGAAGCATGCGCTTGCGACGACCAACCAGTAGCAGCAGACCGCGGCGGCTGTGGTGATCGTGCTTGTGCTCACGCGAGTGTTGGGTAAGGTCCAGTATCCGACGGGTGAGCATGGCGATCTGGACCTCGGGGGAACCGGTGTCGCCCTCGTGGGTGGCGTACTCGGTCATGATCTCTTGCTTGACAGCAGTGTCCAGGGGCACTCGGTATCTCCTCGGTAGATTTCGTTGCGCGGTGCCTCGGGGCAGGTTCACCCAGGCTCTCTGTATCCGCGGCCGATTGCACGGCAGTGTTAAGGCTACCAGCGGCGAAGGTCCGCTCCCTAATCGCAAGAGCCGACCAATCGCGCAGCTTGGCGCGGGGGCGAAGAACGTGTCCGCCTGCTCGTAATGTACAAGTTGATAACCCGATCTCAAGGAGAATCACATGAAGGTGCTCGTTACCGGTGGCGCAGGCTTCATCGGCACCAACTTCGTCCAGCGCACCCGGCAGACCCGCCCCGACTGGAAGCTCACGGTTGTTGACGCCCTTACGTACGCAGGTTCGTTGGAGAACCTTGCTCCGGTCGCCGACCAGATCGAGTTCGTTCACGGCAACATTGCCGATGGGGACCTGGTGGATCGCCTCGTGGCGAACGCCGATGCCGTCGTCCACTTCGCAGCCGAGTCGCACAACGACAACTCCTTGGATGACCCGTGGCCGTTCATGGAGTCCAACATAATCGGCACTTTCCGATTGCTCGAGGCAGCCCGCAAGCACAACGTGCGGCTACACCACATCTCGACCGATGAGGTCTACGGCGATCTCGAACTCGACGACCCTTCGCGTTTCACTGAACAAACGCCACTTAATCCCTCGAGCCCATACTCGGCAAGCAAAGCCAGCGCAGACCTGCTGGTACGCGCGTGGATTCGCTCGTTCGGCCTCCAGGCCACGCTGTCCAACTGCTCCAACAACTACGGGCCCTACCAACACGTCGAGAAGTTCATACCCCGCCAGATCACCGGCATTCTGCAGGGGATCAAGCCCAAGCTGTACGGCAAGGGCGCCAACGTGCGCGACTGGATCCATGTGGATGACCACAACGACGCAGTCGTGACGATCCTGGAGAAGGGCCGAGTCGGTGAGACCTACCTCATCGGCGCCGACGGTGAACAGGACAACCGCCAGATCGTGGCACTGCTGCTGGAGCTCATGGGCAAGCCGGCCGACTGGTTCGACCTGGTATCCGACCGGCCCGGCCATGACATGCGCTATGCCATCGACTCCAGCAAGTTGCGGGCCGAGACTGGATGGTCGCCCCAGTACCAAGACATCCGCGCCGGACTCACCCAGACGATCCAGTGGTACCGCGACCACGAGTCTTGGTGGGCCCCGGCCAAAGAACGCACAGAGCAGACCTACCAGCGTCTGGGCCGCTGAACGTGAGCTTTCGCCCTCAACTCCCTACCCAGCGCCGGTAAGACTGCGACAAGACCGGCCGTTGGTCGGTAGCACGACCGCGGCGGGCACCTCCGAGCGAGGTGGCTCAGCTCGGTCACATAGCCACGCATGTCGAATAGCTTCGTTATCGATGCCGAGCAGGCAGCGATGTCGGGGCCGGACAAGCCGGCTTCGACATGGCGGTCGATGCCTCGGGTGGCACCAGGCGAGACAAACGGCAGATGCAACAAGGCCATCGAAGGTGCCATGCGAGCCCTAGAACAGCGGTCTGACCGCGAAGAGGTGCTCAAGACCAGCGAAGTGCAACCGGTCGACGAGGTCCAGCACAAAGACCGTCCGCGCGTACTAGATCTCGCGCAAGGCCCTCGCGGGGTTGCCAACAGCCAGGACGTTCGCCAGAAGATCCTTGGTGACCACAGCTCCTGCACCGACGACGGTGTTCTCACCAATCGTGACGCCAGGGCACACGATGACACCGCCGCCAAGCCAAACATTGTCACCGATCATAATCGGCTTGGCAGCCTCAAGTTTGTCGCGTCGGGGGCTGGGCTCGACCGGGTGGACTGGCGTTAGCAGCTGGACATTCGGACCAATCTGCACGTCGTTGCCGATCGTGATCTCGGCAACGTCGAGCGCGACCAGACCGAAGTTCACGAACGTGCGCGCACCCACACGGATGTGCACGCCGTAGTCGACATACAACGGCGGTCGGATGACGGTGTGCTCGCCCAACGACCCCAGCAGGTCGTCAAGAACTCCGCGCGCGCCGCTGGGGTCGGTGTTCCACATCTGGGCGTACCGCTCGGCAAGCTGCTGCGCCCTGCGCATCAGCGCCTCGAGCTCGTCATCGACGGTGTACCAGTGGCCGGCCAGCATCCGCTGACGCTGGCTGCGTGGATCTTCGCTCATAGCGACAAACGTACCCAAGAAAGCCGGAGCCACCGCCGTCTACACCCCTGACGGGTACCGCAGGCGAGGCTTCGCCAGCGCCTGCGTCGCATCACTGACCGCCCGTGAGCTCGCCACGAACCTGAAGAAATGCCCGGGCGGACACCTGGTGACTCTCAGCCGACCCGGAGAGCTCGCGAGCCGGATGGAGACCTATCGGGCCGAAATCCAGGAGCCGGGCAACCCGACCTCTGGGTAGACAAGCGTCGCGCAGGTCATGCATCGGCACGTCACTCGTGGGCACTGAGGCTGACTGGTTCTAATGGGCAGCGATAGGCCACTAGGCCTCTGACGGCTCGACTGCGCCACGGAGCAAACGGAGAAAAGGGCGTGCTCCGAGACGTCCGCGAACTGAGCAAGCCAGGTGTAGCCGCCTCTGTCAGACGAGGTTCCACCGACTTGGGCAACTTAGCAAGGCCAGACTCGGACGAGGCCTCGCTACTGAACCTCATCCGATCTGGGTCGGACATCACGTCGGTCTGGCGACGATCTGTTCGTGCCGCATCCGGATACTGCCGTTGACCTCATCGACGCGCCCCGCTGACTTAGCATCATTGTCATGGTGTTCACGCAGACCGAACTCGACTACCTGGCCAGCCAGCGTCTGGGTCGTCTTGCCACTGTTCAGCCGAACGGGACTCTCCAGGTCAGCCCGGTGGGATTCTCCTACAATCCCAGCACCGCAACGATTGATATCCACGGATACAACTTGGACAAGAGCCGTAAGTTCCGCAACATCGCTGACAACGGTCACGCTGCATTTGTCGTCGATGACCTCGTCTCCGTCCAGCCCTGGCGCGTGCGGTGTCTGGAGATCCGCGGGGTCGCCGAGGCACTCACCAGCGAGCACGCCCCGCTCATCAGGATCCATCCCAAACGGATCATTTCTTTCGGCATTGACCAGCCGGACACCGAGGCGCACAGCTTGACGACCAATAATCGAGACGTCATGTAGGCCCGAGAACGCTGACGTGCGGTTCAGCCGGGGCTAAACCTTAGGAGCACAGCGGCACCAACACTGCCTACTGGAATCGGGCAGGATCCCCCATCCCGACTCGCACGACCTCCGGGTACCCCTCGGACCAGTCCACGACCGTGGTGAGGTCTTTGCCGCACTCGCCGGCGTCCACCACCGCGTCGAGCAGGTGGTCGAGTTCCTCCTTGATCTGCCACCCATCGGTCATCGGCTCCTCGGCGTCAGGGAGCAACAGGGTGCTGGAGACCAAGGGCTCACCCAGCTCGCGCAAGAGCGCCCGCACGAGGGGGTGGTTCGGGATGCGCACGCCGACGGTCCGCTTCTTCGGATGCGCCAGCCTGCGGGGCACGTCCCCGGTCGCCGGAAGGATGAACGTATAGGGTCCGGGCGTCGCGACCTTGATGGCGCGAAAGGCGGCATTGTCCAGGTGGACCAACTGGCCGAGCTGAGCGAAGTCCGCGCACACAAGGGTGAAGTGGTGCCGTTCGTCCAGGCCGCGCAGCCGCCGGATGCGCTCCGGGCCTGTTGGGTTGCCAATTTGGCAGCCAAGAGCGTAACTGGCATCGGTCGGATAGGCGATCAGGGCGTCGTCCCGCAGCATGGCCACGACCTGCGAGATGCTGCGAGGTTGCGGGTCCAACGGGTGAACGTCGAAATACCTGGCCATGGCTGCAGCGTACTGGCTGATTGAGCTACGCGGCCTGAGACATTCGCAGGTCGCCTAGTTCATCTTCCGAAGCCGGCCCGTCAGCGGCGTCCTGTATGTCGGCCGGCCGGCTCGCGCGCGAACCCGACGAAAGGGAACGCAACCGGAGCGCTGCGAGCACGGCAATGAGGCTGATGCCCACGTGTATGGCAACGAACAGCGAACCCTGTCCGGCGCCCAGAGCGATGCCTGCGAGCAGCGGACCCGCGGCGGACACGCCAGTCTGCAGTGCGGCAAAGATACCTAGCGTGGTGCCGACCATGCCGGAGGGCGCCAGGCTGGCGGTAAGCGGGTTGAGAACCGGCGCGTACATGGTCTCGCCGACGGCGAAGACCCCGAAGACCCCAACGAACATCGTCCCGGCCAAAGCCGACATGAACGGCGCGGCTGCCAGCAACAACCAGGACAACACCCAGATCGAGCCGACGGCCACCAGCAGCGATGATGCCGAGCGCTTGGCGGTCCACTTCATCACTGCCATCTGCAGCGCGACAACGGAGGTGAGCTCTGTGGCACCGTCGTCCATGACTCACCGTCTTGACCGGATGGCCCAGCGAAATCTGATTGCCCGGGCCGCCGACCCGGACAACCGAACGAGGGTGCTGATCACCCTTACCGAAGAGGGATGGCAGACCTTCAAAGCGGCCATTCGTGAGTCCAACATGGTGGAGTCCGACGTGCTGGAACCGTTGTCCCGCCACCAGGCGAGAACCTCGCCTCACTGCTGGAACTGCGGATCAAGGGCCTGGGCTAGGCCCACTGCACGGCTCAGACGAGCTCTGGGAACCAGATGTCAATCTCGCGCGCCGATGACTGCGGGGAGTCCGAACCGTGGACGATGTTCTTCTGGACCTTCGAGCCCCAGTCCCGGCCGAGATCGCCGCGGATGGTGCCTGGCAGCGCCACGCTGGGGTCCGTAGCGCCGGCCAAGGCCCGAAAGCCCTCGATGCAACGCTCACCCTCGATCACCACGGCGGTGACCTGGCCGCTGGACATGAAGTCAAGCAGCGGCTCGTAGAAAGGCTTGCCTTGATGCTCGGCGTAATGCCTCTCCAGCCGTTCGCGATCGGGTGTGAAGATCGACAGGGTCACCAGGGTGTAACCCTTTGACTCGATCCGGCGCAAGACCTCGCCGGAGAGACCACGTTTGAAGCCGTCAGGCTTGACCAGGACAAGCGAACGTTCTGTCTGTGTTGTCACAGTGCGCAACCCTATCCATCCTGGCCGGGAGTCTGTGGCGCGGAGTTCTCCTGGGCGGTGTGCCACTTGGCGTCGACAGCCCTGGTGTGCTGGTCCATGTTGTGTCCCTGGACCAGAGCTGTCAGCCACAGCGCTGCGAACAACAGCCCGACCAGCAGCATGACGGGGACGATGAAGGCGCAGGCCAGGGTCGCGATCTGCAAGACCCAGCCCAGCGTGATCCCCCATGGCCGACGGAGCAGTCCGGCATCCAGGATGCACAGAAGCGACAGGAGCGAACCGATAAGCAGGAACGAGTTGGAGGTGTGCGAGCCCGCGGTCGCAGCAAGAGCCCGCGCGACGAGGGCACCGAAGAACACAACCAGGGCCTGCGAACCGATGACTACGGCCAGCAGACGTCGTGTCATCTTGGCCGGCACGCCGACGAAGGTAAGGCCGCTCGTCAGGCTCATCCGCTTGTGACGCCCAGAAGCATGCGAATCTCAGCCGCAGTGGTAATCGAACCGGTCGCCAGCACTCCGCCGCCAAATCCTCCCTCGTCGGCGATTTCCGCAGCCTTGTCAAGAGCGTCCGGCAGGTTCTCGATGACGGTCACCCTGCTCTCGCCGTAGATCTCCATGGCAAGCTGCCCCAGACGCTCGGGGTTGATCGCCCGCGGTGAAGTGGTGCGGGACACCACAATCTCATTCAGCACCGGTTCAAGGATCTCCAGCATCAACGACGCATTCTT
>Ga0182021_10011955_pt1 | contig 10312 bp, 6 predicted proteins | sample 612E3MmetaG_FD_120493 | JGI IMG/M metagenome (GOLD analysis project Ga0182021, IMG submission 120493) | Permafrost microbial communities from Stordalen Mire, Sweden - 612E3M metaG (Illumina Assembly) | ecosystem: Environmental > Terrestrial > Soil > Wetlands > Permafrost | place: Sweden... | reverse complement strand
TTAGTGAGCAGGTGCAAAACCACAACGCCCATCGCCAGCAGGATCAAAACACCAGTATTGCTGAAGAGGACATTGCGCCAGGTGCGAGGTTGGTTCATGGAGTCTCGCGTGGATCACAGCAGGGGGTTGGCATTTCGGCTGCACCCTGCATCATCTTGGCGCACATCTCTGCCGGATTGCAGCCGCACTGGCTCATCTGCTCGCGTATATTCGCCATCATGCCGGCCATCATCTGTGACATCATTCTGGGAATGGCTTTTGTCGCCACTAACACAATCAAGCCGCCGCCCAGTGCGCCCAACAGCGCCGCAATCACGTAACCTTGCCGGTCGGAATTCATGTTCTGCATGTCGCCGTTCCTTTCATGCTTGAAAGAATTTTTCCCCCGCCAGTCTCGCTCATCAGTATAGACCCAGGTCATGGCCGCGTCAACAAAACAGCCTTCCGAGAATGGATAAACTCGGAAGGCTGCAGCCAACAACTTTGCGAAAAATTCAGTGGCTGGTCATTCGCTTGATTCGCCGAACGATACCACGTTGCGCTATGGTTACCTCAACACCAGCGGAAGGAAGAGTGTAACGCAAAAGTGTTGGTGACTTGTGGGATACGCTCCTGCTGGATGGCACATCCAGCGTCTGGTGGCGCCGGATGTGCCATCCAGCGCGAGCGTGGCCGGACAGTATGCACGCCCAACAGTTTTGCTGTATACCCCGGAAGGAGGGTCGAGTGGATAACCAAGCCCCGGTCCGAAGATTCGCGTTGTTCATGAGATTGAGTAGATCCAAGAATCAAGCCGCGGCGGGTTAGGTTCATGCTATTTGATCACCAGCGGCAGATAAACCCGATAGGGTTTGAACGCCACATACTTGGGTACAACCACACCCAGGACAACGCCTCCGATCAATTGATCACCAATGTATCCTTCAACGGCCACCTTGGGCTGTGTCCCCTGCACAGAAGCCGAGGCCGGAATGATGGTGACCGTCGCAGTGATCTGTTGACCGGCCGCCAACGTGCCCGAGAGCCAGTCCATGCTCACGATCCAATCATTGGGAATGTCCAACCGGCGCATGTGCAGCTCAACCGTGGCCGCAGTTTGCGTCAGCGGGTTGCCCACCTGGAAGGTATAGGTCGCCTTGAAGAACTGGCCCAAGTTGTTATTGCCCGCCGCGGCAGCGCTGGCGAGCGACATGCCCGGCACCTGTTGGGCAAAGATGACTTGGTTGGCAAACAGGCCGCCCAGCGCGCGATAGGCCGAGGCCAGGTTCTTCCATTTGGTCATCAGGCTGCCGGCGGCTGCCTGATCGGGGTCAACCGCCAGGCGGCGCTGGAGAGCCGCGGCGATGCCGTCGTCGGTCAGTCCCAGCGTGTGCGCGGTCTGGATCTCGTTAGCCGTAAAGCCCTGCGTCCGCAGGCGGTCCTGGTACGCGCGAATGTCGCTCGCATGCACGACGATGTCTACGTACCCCTCTGTCTTGATCTCCTTGATCGCGGCGTCGAACGCATCGGCCGCGGCGATCATACTCCGGCCAGCCTCTTGCTTGTAGTAGAAAAAGGCGCTGGCCTGGTACGCGCTCCATTCCTGGTCGCCGGCTTGCACCGCGCCCACATAACGGTCCTGGGCCAGGACCGCCGCGTACAGGTTATTGTGCAATTCGAGCGACGTTGAAACCAGCGTCGTGATTACGGCTAGGCGCGCGGGCGGGATGTTCTCGGGCGAAACGCCCGGGGTCAGGTCCGTCGCCATCTGCACAGTCAGCTCGGGAAAATTACTGAGATTGATCCGGGGGGGCCACGTTGGCTGGTTGTAGTCGGAGCGCGGCGAGGGATTGCTCAGGCTGCCCAGGTCAAAGGGTGACGGCGGCGACAACGAAGGACCACTCCATCCTCCGCAGCTTTCTCCGCCGCCCGTTGCGCAGTTGACCGCCCCGCCGACCTCGTAGATAAAGTTGATGATATTGCTAAATATCTCGCCCGGGATCAGGCCGCCAAAGAACCCGGCGACCCCCCCGGCCGCATCCTGGACGAGGCTCAGGACGAAGTTGCCTGCGCCAATGAGAGAGCTGGCGTCCTTGGCAAAATTAATCCCGTCTTCCTGGTCGGGTGGGAGTGTGGTCGGCGGCGCGGCATCCAGGTTCTTTTGGGTGCGGCCGGATTTCTGATCCTGCACCTGCAAGGCGCCCATGCCGCCAGTGTACGAATACCGGAATTCCAGGCAATAGTGGCCGGAAAGCGGCGGCGTCCAGGGCACATTGAGTTCTGCTTCGCTGTGGGCGGGAATCACCCAGCCGTTGACTTCTTTGACAGGGCCAAAGATTTGGCTGATGCCAAACTGTAGATAGCCCAGCGTGCCATCTACGGTGATGGGACTGGAAAAAGGATTGGTGAGCCGCAAGGTGATGGTGCTGGGCACTCCCTGAATGAGCGGTTCCGGTCCGACCTCAAGATCGTCGTTCAGGTAAGGCGCTGAACCGTTGGGCATCAGCGGTGAATCTTCTGCTGCGGTGAAGGACACCTGGGTATTAGCTGGAACCGCCCAATCTGTACAACTTTGGGGGTCGCTGCCGGAAGTCACAATGATGGTGGCAGTCCCCGTGTAATCCGAGGTCACGTAGGTGAAAGCCTGGCCGGCTACATTCGTGGTTAAGTCCGGGTTAGCGACTGTTCCCAGACTGGTCGATACATGCACGGCGCGGCCAGGTGCCAGCTGCCCGGCGCCGGTGCGCAGTGTAACACTGATCCAGGCCGGACTGGTGCCGTCTGCCGGAACGAACCAGCGCGAGGGCGACGCTTGCAACGTAAACATTTCGCGCGGCGTCAGCGGGGCCGGCGTGGCATTCGTCGCGTTCAGGAACGGACGATAGGCCACCCCGGCGGTTACGCGGCTGCCAGTACCGTCTGGATTGCAGTTCCCATCTGCTACCGGGCCGCTGGCGGACCCCCACGAGTTGTTGACGGCCATTAGGACATCTTCTGGATGGTCGTTCCAAATCCCATAACCTGTGTTGCTGATAATCTGGCTGAACTCAACGCTCACCCCGGTCCCACCAGACCAGCTGTGGAGGCCGGCACTGCTGCTGTGGATTAGCCTGCTGTGCAAGACGGATACTTGCCCAAAATAGAGATCAAGATTGCCCGGTTGGTTATAGCCGCCGTACTCGGTCGTCACATAGTCCAGCACTCCTGTCCCATAGCGGAGGTAGATGCCACTCCACCAGCCGGGCGTCGGCGTGAGGGACGTGCTTGTGAAGGTGATGGGCTGGGTCGCGGTACCCAGCGCCTTGAGCGTTCCATCCACTTCCAGTCCGGTGTGCTGGTCGAATCGCACCTCAACGCCCGGTTCCACCGTTAGCGTCGCGTCGGATGCGACCGTCTGGTTCCCCAACATGATGTAGGGAATGCCCAGGTTCTTCCAGGTGCGCGCGCTGGTTAGATCGCCAGACCCGAACGCGATCGCATTCGTCCCGTTGCCCGTCACGGTCAGGTTGGACAACTGTGGGTCTGTCGAGCCGTAATCATAGTTCAACGCGTAACCGGCATTGCCGGTGATGCGACTGTCCGCGACGTGAACCAGGCCACCCGACCAGCCGTGTACGCCATCATGGCTGCCGTTGCGGATGAGGCTGTGAGTGACGGTGACGACGGAGTTGTAAGCATCCACGTTGCCCGACTGGTTATAGCCGCCGTACTCGATCGTCACATAGTCCAGTGCTCCCGCCCCATAGCGGAAGTAGATGCCACTCCACCAGCCCGGCGTGAGGGATGTGCCCGTGAAGGTGATGGGCTGGGTCGCGGTGCCCAGCGCCTTGAGCGCGCCATCCACTTCCAGTCCGAGGGGCTGATCGAACCGCACTTCCACGCCCGGTTCCACCGTCAGCGTGACGCCAGATGCGACGCTAACAGAGGCGGTCACATGATAGGGACTGCCGGCCTTGGTCCAAGTTGTGTTAGTGGTGATATCCCCCCCGACAATGGTGTCCGAAGGCTTGACGACGTAGCTGGGGATTCCTAGATCTGGGGTCGCCAGGGCAGGCTGTTGAGCGGCGACGATATGGGCGTAGAGCAGGCTTCCCAACGCGAGCACGATTGCGAATATGCCTAGTCCGAAAAAACGTCGTTGGCGGTTCATGTTTTTCTCCTTGATGGGTAGGTCCGACAGGTCGACAAGACCTGTCGGACCTGGTGATTATTTGATGACCAGCGCGTAACTGCCCAGCCAGAACGCCGGACTGTGCAAGGTCATTCCCGCGAAGGCGGGACCTTCGGCAGCCGCCGACAGTGGATTCCCGCCTTCGCGGGAATGACGGCTGAGTAGTAACACCAGCGGTATGTATGCCCGGCGATTCAACACAACATCGCTATCCGTCGCACGGTTGTTGTCGGTGTTGGGATCGCTTGGATGCGAGACGTAGGTCGGGCCGCCGAGGGTGACGATTGCCACATTGAATGAATTCCTTTGGGCTTTTATCTCACGTCCGCAAACTTCGGTTGCCTGGGCATTGATGCACAAGTCATCGTATGTTTGCCTCCTTGTTTACGAGTCTGCCGCGTTGGCCTCGCGGCATGCAGTAGTGGTACGATAGACCCTTGTGAGGGCTTTTATCTGAGTACGGCCGGCAGATAGGCCCACTGGTTGAATACGATCGGCGTGGCAGAGATCAGGATGTTGTTGTTGCCGTGCGCTGTGCCCGCTTTATTGCTGGCCGAGACGGTAATCGTCTTAACGCCGGCAGCGCCCGACGGCCAGATGAAGGTGGCCGTGTCGCTTGCGCCGCGCCCCGTATGCGTCTGTGCAGTTTGTCCCGTGGCTTGCCAGACATAGGTGATGGGCTGCGTGGCCGTGATCGGGCTGACCGTGGCCGTGAAGGTATAACTATTCCCGACGACACCTATCGCTGGTCCATTAAGTCCTACCGAGGCTGGAGACGTGGGTGTGCTAGAGCCGCCGGGACGCGCAAAGCGAATGCCCTTGGCATTATAAAGAATTTGGTAGTGTCCTTGCGAATCTTGGCAGAGTTGCCCGTGTTTGACAAAGTACGAGACGTGCGGATTATCTGCCGCGTCCAGGGCCAGCGAAGGATAACCTTCGACCATCCAGACTGGTGGAGAACAGGTCGGGATCTGGGCGATCGGGTAGCTGGCGTCCAGTTCAGCGCCCGTTTCAACGTACTGCTGTTGCCAGGTCGAGCCAGTCGATTCACAGTTGGCCGTGCAGGCCAGATAGCTCAGGTCCAATTTGTCCGTGGCGAACACTACGCGCGGTCGACCCTGGCTGTCCAGCGCCAGATCCAACGACCCATTGTCGGAGTCGGGGGGATAGTTTAGCGTGTAGCTGAGCCAGCCCCCGGCCGTGAGGGGCGATGAATTGCTCCAGGCGTAGTACAGCACGTTGCGGTTGACATTTTCGGCATAGTAGGCGATGCGCGGGCGGCCCTGCGCATCCACCCGCAAGACATAGCTATAATCCACCAGATAGTAAATTGGCTCAAACAGCCCCACACTGCCCCAGTTGGCGGCCGTCGAACAACTGCTGTTGCATTCGGCATAGGCCAGAGCGTTAGTGTTGTCGTCGTAACCCAGCACTCTCGGCCGGTCGTTCTGGTCGAAGACCAGTTGCAACTCATCCGGCCGCAGATCAGGCGTGGTCACGGTGGTGGTGAGCCAATTGGAAGCGGTGGTGCAGCCGGCGTCGCAGGTGAGGTAGTAGAAACCGTAATCCGGATAGTTCGACATCTCGTAAACCAGGCGCGGCCTCCCCTGGGTGTCGAGTGCCGCGTAGCGCACATTATGCGGGTAACCGTAGCTGCCCGGGTCGACCACGGCCACCGAGGTCCAATTGGTCGTGTTGTCCGTGCAATTGGCGTTGCATTCGGCATAATAATAATGGGAACTCGTATCTCCGCTGTACTCGGTAAACCACATCAAGCGCGGGCGGCCGTTGGCGTCAACGCCCAGCGTCGGTTCATTCATCGAGTCGTACGTGCCGACAGGAAACAGCGGCCGCTCATGCCAGCTGGCCGCGTCGCCGCAATTCGCGGCGCAGTGAGCGTAGTAGATATTGGTACTGTCGTTGAAGGCCAGGTGAACGCCGCCCGACCCATCGACGACGGTGTGGCTGTGCCACCAGGGCCAGGCGGTGCTGATGGTGGGATCTTGTAAAAAGAAGTGGGCAAACGTGATGCCAGCGGTGGTGAGTGCTGGATCACCCGCCCCACTCGTGCTTATGCGCGACGGTTCGCCCATAGACAACGGACGGGCCAGCCGATTGCGAACAAGCGCAGCGTCTGAACTCATTTGCCCTGTCATAGGTTGGGCATTCTCGCCAGCCACGACTCCGCTGACGACGACCAATAACGCCAGAACGATTGTCAATGCGATTAGTGGATATTTGCAGCTCATGGGATCTCTCCTGTGCGAATCTGAAGGGTTACTTCGTATGTTCAGGTTGATTTTCAAGGATCTGCTGCAGGCAGGCCATCAGCCCTGACCAGTCACGGAAATAGTGCGCCTCGCCGCTGATCATGTGCTGCACTTTGCCGCGCCATTCCAGCTGGCCTTCGCCCAGGTTTTCCTGCCACATACGCAGTACGAATAACTGGGAATGGGTTAGCTCGTGGGCGTCTGGGGTTGACGAAAGTTCGGGCATGTGCGCCTCGTGGAATGATGCGGCTAGATCGACCAACACAATCTAGCACAAGGGGCGTTACCTAAGCGTTACTTGGAGGAGGATTAGGCCAGACTGTTCCAGGCCTGTACAATCGCGCGATGCACGGCATCGTTATCCAGAAAGGCTTGACGGACATTCTCATCAGGCAGTCGAGCGGCCCGCGCCTTTAACAGACGGTAGGCTGGTTTCAACAGATCAATTGCTCGTGGATCGTGGCCGGCCTGCAAGACACGATAACAGATCAAGTAGATGAGCAACGGCTCATCGACTTCGTCCAACGTCTGAGCCGTCAAATGGCTCAGAACCTCTTCGGTTGTCGCTTGGGCTTGAGGCAGATCGCCCTGAGTCAGCGAGATGGAAGCCAGCCCCGCCAGTGGCTCGATCGTGAGACTTAAGTTGCCCAGTTTCCGGCGGACCGCTAGGGCCTGCCGAAAAATATCGGCCGCCGGGGACAGCTGCCCCAGGCTCAGCAAAGCGTAGCCCAGCTGAGTCAGCGCTAAACCCTCTTCATATTTCGCGCCCACTTGTTGCGCGATCTGCACCGCGCGTTGGCAGTATTCGTAGGCCGATTGAGGGTCGCCCAGTTGACGAGCAGTGAGTCCCAGATAGGTCAATGACTCGCTCTCACCACGCCGTTCACCGATCAGGCGGCAAAGCTGTACGGACTGTTCAAAATAGGTGCGGGCCGCCGCATAGCCACCAGACGAATCGGCGACACAGTCACCCAGGTTGCGCAGCACCATGCTCTCGCCCCGCCGGTCGCCGATTTCTCGACAGATCTGCAGAGCTTGATCGAAATACGCGTAAGCCTGGGCTTTGCCAGCGAGGCGGAGGCTGGACACGCCCAGCACATTCAAAGCGCGAAACTCGCCCCGCCGATCATTTAGCATGCGGTACAGGCTCACCGCTTGGCTGGCATAGTCGTGAGCACTGCCTTGGTCACTTTGAAATTCGGCGACGCACGACAGGTTGTGCAGACTATCCGCTTCCACGTCTGGCAAGTGCGCCACCTGCGCCACCTTAAGCGCCTGCTCGAGCTGTGCGCGGGCATCCTCTATCTCGCCATGTTGCCACAGCGCTCGACCTTTTTGCAAATACCCGGCCGCGGCACGATGGATATCGTGCCCCGTTTCCGCCAGGCGAATCGTCGCCTCGGCCGCCGCGATCGCCGCGACGTAGTCGCTGACCGACTCGGCGTAGCGCGCCTCGCGTAAATACACCTCGGTTTGCCTCGAATCATCGTGCAAGACTTGCGCCAACCCTTGCAACTCTGTGATGTCTCGCTGCTGCGCCTCGCGTATCCCCTGTACATCATAGATCGCTTCGCGCTCTAGTAAGAGATCATAGCGTTCGGCATAAGCCGTCTTTGGAATTAACTGGATCGCGTTGTTCAGATAGGTAATCGCCGCTTGATTGGCGTACACCTCTCGAGCGGCCTCGGCCGCCCGCCGATAGTACACGCTGGCCTGTTCTAACAATCCCGCCTGCTGATAATGTGCGGCCACCTGCGCGCTGACGTTATCCACCTCGCCGGCATGCAGGACGACGAGCGCCTCGGCCACGCGGCGATGCAGCAGACGTTTCCGCGCCGTACTCAGGCTGGCGTAAGCCACATCACGCAGTTTGCCGTGCGTGAAATCGTAAGCGTTCGCACCCATTTCACGCACGATACGGCGCTGCCAGAGTTCATCCAACCCGCGCACCAGTCTTTCTTCATCGTCACCGCTGGCTTGCTGGAGCACCTCGAAAGTGAATTCGCGCCCGACGGTGGCTGCCAGCTCGATCAACGCGTGAGCCTGCGGTGAGAGTTGCGCCAACCGCGCCGCGATGACGGTTTGCACCGTCGGCGGCATTGTCGCTGCATCTGCGCAGTCCGCACCCGCGCGCAGCGTTTCCACAATGAATAACGGATTGCCTTCGGTTTCGCGCTGCAAACAATCGACGTCGACGGCGCGCAGATCATGTCCAGTCACATAGGCCGCCAGCTGCCCGGTCCCGCTTGCATCAAGCGGCTCGACCGCGATCTCGATCAAGCGTCGATCATGACGCAACGCCGAGAGCAGCACGGCCGCTGGATGGTCGCTTAGCGCCTCTTCCGGGCGCAGCGTGCCCACCACCAACAGGCGGGCTTGCTCATCAAAACGCAGCAGGTAATGCAACCATTCCAGCGTGTCGTGGTCACACCACTGCAAGTCTTCAATCCAAAGCAGCACCGGCCCGCCCGTTCCTAATATAGATCGGGCGAGCGCTTCATGCAGCCGTTGGCGCTGCCAGGCCTCAGTTAATGGGCCGGGTGACGGTAGATCGGGATGTTGAATCAAGACTTCCGGCAACAACCGTGCGACTTCGATCAGCCAAATGGGTTCTAACTTGGGCAAGGTACGCGCCCGCAGCCAGGCGACGACAGGCGCATAGGCTAACGTGCCCTCAGCCGAGTAGCAATGTGCGCTGGCGGCGTGGATGCCTTGCCGCTTAACTTGTGTGAACAACTCGTCGGCCAACCGCGTTTTGCCGATGCCGCCCTCGCCGATCAAGATCGCCAGCTGCGGATGTCCGGCCGAGGCAGTGCGCCAAGCCGCTTGCAACTGCGCCCATTCACGATCACGTCCTACCAGCGGAAAGGTCGCACCGAGTGACACCCTCACCGGCGCTTCGACCTTCAGCAAACGCTCATAAGCTTCACGCGTGGCCGGCCCAGGCCCGACGCCCAGTTCGCGCTGCAAGATAGACACCCCGGTGTGATAAGCGCGCAGTGCGGCCGCGCGATCATCATTGAGGGTGTGCAGGTTGATCAAGCGCCGATGCACTTCTTCACGCACGGGATCGATCCGCAGCAGACGTTGGGCATATCCGATGGCGGCGCGATAATCGCGCTCGTCGGTCGCCAACTGGAGCAATCGTTCCAGCACCTCAATCAAGATTTGTTTGAGCCGCTCCCGCTCCGAGGTGATCCAGTCGTCGTAGCAGCTGGGAACCAATTCGCCGCCGTACAGCCCGATCGCGCGCTGCAAATCCAGGCGGGAGTGCGTGTGACTTGCTGCCTCTTCGAATTCGGCGACATCCAGTGAGAACAGACCATCGGCCCGCCACTGGATCGTATTCACATCCACCGCCAAAAACTGATCGGCTTGAGGCAAGGCGTGTTGTAATTGGTGCAACTGCTTGCGCAAGTTAGCGCGCGCACGGGCTTCAGGCAAATCGGGCCACAGGCAAAACGCCAGGTGGCTGCGCGCTTGAGGAGCGCCACGATGGAGAATGAGATAGGTCAGCAGCGACTGAAGTCGCGGGGTGCCGATGGTCGTCAGCGGCGTGTCATCGCAACTGAGGCTAAACTCACCTAACAGCTGAATGCGTAACGTGGGGCACATGGTTGTCTCGTAGCATTGACTCGATTGGTGCAATGAAGAGCGGACTTTCAGGAAAAGGCCTTGTGCGCGAGTATAGGACGAAGATCCCTCTTCGTCAACAAAACAGACTTGTGCCGGAACTCCAAGATGATGGTCGTGCTATAATTAAAATGAAATCTTCGTTCGATGATTTGCGAGTTCCATGTACGTCATAGACTACGCAGTTGATGTGGCTAACGATCTGGCAAGCCTCCGGGCTTATGATCGTAAGAGAATTTTGGACGAGATCGAAAAGCAG
>Ga0182021_10011954_pt1 | contig 10313 bp, 10 predicted proteins | sample 612E3MmetaG_FD_120493 | JGI IMG/M metagenome (GOLD analysis project Ga0182021, IMG submission 120493) | Permafrost microbial communities from Stordalen Mire, Sweden - 612E3M metaG (Illumina Assembly) | ecosystem: Environmental > Terrestrial > Soil > Wetlands > Permafrost | place: Sweden... | reverse complement strand
GGGCTGTGGCTCTGCATCGCCCGGCCCCTGTGGAACCAAGCTGTGGCCTCTAAGTAGCTGTGGGATCGGTGAACGTGTTTGCCGAAGAGGTCAGATCGGAACGGGTGGGCGCAAGGCCCAGATGGCCACGGCAACGGACGCGGCCATGTTCAGGGAGTCCACTCCCCCAGCCATCGGGATCTTCACGACCAGATCGGCGCCCTTGATGGCCAGCCGGGAGAGCCCGTCGCCCTCGGTTCCAAAGATCATCGCGAGCCGATCAGGCTGGTCGGCCGCAAGGACGTCCAAACTGATGGCCCCGTCGCCCAGGGCGAAGGCTGCGACGGTAAAACCCTGGTCCCGCAACACCTGCACGCCGCCCGGCCAGCTGTCGATACGCGTCCACGGCACCTGGAACACCGTACCCATAGAGACCCTCACCGCCCGCCGGTAGAGCGGGTCGGCACATCGGGGAGTGATCAGGACGGCGTCGACCCCCAGCGCCGCTGCGGAGCGGAACACGGCACCTACGTTGGTGTGGTCGACGATGTCCTCGAGGATAACGACTCGGGAGGCGTTCTCCAGCAGCACCTCCGGCGCGAGGAGCGCGGGCCTGTGCATCGAAGCCAACGCCCCGCGATGGAGATGGAACCCGGTCATTGCCTCGATGACCTCGTGCTGAGCGAAGTAGACGGGCACGCCCTCGGATTCGGCCTGTTCAACCAGGTCTGACAGGTCGGTGAGCCAGCGCGGAGCCATCAGGAAAGATCGTGGCCGGTGCCCTGCGGCCAGTGCCCGCCGGATGACCTTCTCGCTCTCCGCCAGATATAGCCCGCGCACCGGCTCCACCTTGGTGCGCAAAGCAACATCGGTCAGGGTGAAGTAGTCGCGAACCCGTTCGTCGCACGGGTCCGTTATCTCGGTCGCCATCTCAGATCATCCTTCTCAGACCAACATCTTGACCACGGCCACGACGCCGACCGTGACAATCAGCCTACGCAGCACCACCGGGGGCAGTCGCCGCCCGTACCGTGCTCCGATGTACCCGCCGGCCAGTGCACCTACTGCGATCAGCGCGGCAACAGCCCAGTTGATCCGCTGTGGGGCCACAAGGATGAACGTCACGGCCGCCACGGCGTTGACCACGGTGCCGAGCACGTTCTTTAGTCCGTTGATGCGCTGGAGGCTGATCGTCATGAGCGCACTCATGACACCCATCAGCAAGACGCCCTGGGCTGCCCCGAAGTAGCCGCCGTAGACCCCGGCAACGAAGACGCCTGCGATCAACAGCAGCCGCCGTCCGGTGCTGTCATGGTCGGGGTGGCGAGCGGCAGCCCACCCCTGCAGCCGCGGTCCAAGAATGACCAAAAGCACTGCCAGGGCAATCAGTGCCGGCACGATGGCGTCAAAGGCGGACTCGGGCAGCCAAAGCAGAAGGATCGCCCCGCTGACAGCGCCGAAAAACGACACCGGGATCAGCCGGGCCAGGACGTCGGACTGACCGACCAACTCCGCTCGGTAGCCGTGGATACCGGTGATGCCGCCGGCAACGAGGCCAACTGTGTTGGAGACGTTGGCGACCAACGGCGCAAACCCGAAGAACAGCAACGTGGGAAAGGTGATCAGAGATCCGGCGCCGACGATGGCGTTGATGGTCCCGGCAGCCATTCCCGCCGCGAGCAGCGCAATGACTTCATACCAAGGCATCCGGCCACCCTAACGAGAGTGCCCGGATGCCTTCGGGCTTGGGTCCTCAGAGGCCTGTGCCGCCTATTTCGCGACCACGCTTCGGTCCTGCTAGCGCTGTTCGGGCGGACCCTGCTCGCCTTCAAGCTCCGAGTCGTGCAGGTTGGATGCCTGTTCCTCCGGGGAGTCCGCTTCCGGGTGACCATACAGACGGGCCCGACGTTCGCTGGCCGTGGCATGACTCTCGGCTTCAGCAGTTGCCCCAGCTGCCTGACCACGAGCTTCGGCCAGCGCTTGTGCCGGATCTTCCAAGACTGTGTCATCAAAAGCGGTGGGCAGGACCTCGCCGGTGTCGACCCACTTTTCGCTCGGGTCCTCCATGTCCTTGCCACCTAACGCGGTACCGATCCCCTTCAGGGCCTCGGTCAGCTCGCTGGGGATGATCCACAGCTTGTTGGCGTCTCCGCGGGCGAGCTGCGGAAGCACCTGGAGGTACTGGTAGGCGAGCAGCTTCTGGTCCGGCTTCCCGCGGTGGATGGCCTCAAACACCTGGGTGATCGCCCGCGACTGGCCCTGAGCCTCCAGGATGCGTGCCTGGGCAGATCCCTCAGCGCGAAGGATCTGGCTCTGCTTTTCGCCCTCGGCGGTAAGAATGGCCGACTGCTTGATGCCCTCGGCGGTGAGGATGGTGGCACGACGGTCACGCTCTGCGCGCATCTGCTTCTCCATCGAGTCCTGCACCGAACGCGGCGGGTCGATGGCCTTGAGCTCCACCCGGTTGACCCGGATGCCCCACTTTCCGGTGGCCTCGTCCAGAACCCCGCGCAGTTGGGCGTTGATCTGGTCACGGCTGGTCAGAGTCTGCTCGAGGTCCAGGGAGCCGATGACGTTACGCAAAGTGGTGACGGTCAGCTGCTCAATACCCTGGATGAAGTTGGCAATCTCATACACAGCCGATTTGGAGTCGATGACCGAGTAGTAGATGACCGTGTCAATGTTGACCACGAGGTTGTCCGAGGTGATCACGGGCTGGGGTGTGAAGGACACGACCTGCTCACGCAGGTCGACGCTGGCCCGCACCCTGTCGACGAATGGCACCAGGAAGTGGAGGCCTCCCTCGAGGGTTCGTGAGAACTTGCCCAGCCTCTCGATGATCAGAGAAACCTGCTGCGGCACGATCTTCACGGTCCGGACAACCACGATGACGGCGAATACAACCAGAAGCAACAGGACCAGAAGAGCAGCGCCTGCAGGTGTCACGAGTTACTCCGAATTCCGGCCATCAGCGACGTTACTCACGATCGCAGTGGCCCCCTGAATGGAAACTACCCGGACCTCTTGTCCAGGCAGGCATAGTTCAGCGCCTGGTTGTGTACGTGCCGACCAGGTCTCTCCGCCAAGCTTGACTCGCCCGTCCTGATCGGTGACAGTCTCCAGCACCAGCGCCGAACGACCGACCTGGGCACGTGAACCGATGCCGCCGGTTCCTTCCGGCACCGTGAAATAGCGCTTGACGACGGGGCGCACCAACGCCAGTAGCGCGACGGCCACCACAACCGCTGTAATCACCTGCACCGGCAGCGAAGCGCCCAGCGCGGCCGCCACAGATGCTGCCAGGGCCCCGCCGGCCAGCATCGAGAAGACGAAGTGAACACTGGCCGCCTCGATCACGCCCAAGAAGAGGGCTAGTCCCAGCCACACCAGCCATGCGCTATCACTGAACAACAAGGACATGTGGCTCCCCTCTCGTGCTCAGTAGACCAATACCCTACTGCTGATGGAGAAGAACTTCTCCGGAACTACCGGCTGCGAAAGGAACTTGTTCGGCTCGCGCGGACCACCGATCACCGTGACGCTCCACCATCAGCGGCAGGCCAAAGGTATGCGACAGGTTGTCCGCGGTCAGCACGATCTCGACAGGTCCGGCGGCAACGACACGACCCTGGCGCATCAACAGAACGTCGGTGAACGACGGGGGTATCTCCTCCACGTGGTGGGTAACCAGGATCAGCGCGGGCGCTTCGATATCCGCGGCCAGCGCGCCCAGTCTCGCCACCAGGTCCTCCCGACCGCCCAGGTCGAGGCCAGCAGCTGGCTCATCCAGCAACATCAGTTCGGGATCGGTCATCAACGCCCGCGCAATCTGAACACGCTTGCGCTCGCCCTCGCTCAACGTTCCGAAGCGCCGATCGCGCAGATGGGCAGCGCCAAGGGCATCGAGCAGGTCAGCTGCGCGCTGATGGTCGAGCGCATCGTATTTCTCGCGCCAGCGCCCCACGATCCCGTAGGAGGCGGTGACGACGACGTCCTTGACCAGCTCGTCGGCAGGCAGCCTCTCGGCCATGGCCGCGCTCGACAGGCCAATGCGGGGGCGCAGCTCAAAGACGTCCACCGCGCCGAGGACCTCTCCAAGAACCCCTGCGACACCTGTCGTGGGGTGGATCCGGCCGGCTGCGAGCTGCAGCAGCGTGGTCTTTCCGGCACCGTTCGGTCCCAGGATGACCCAACGCTGGCCCTCCTCAACCTCCCAGGTGATGTCATCCAGCAGCGTGTTGTCACCACGGACCACACTCACGCCGGCGAATTCGAGGACGTCGCTCATGATGCCTGACCCTAGGCCACTGCCTGACCGTCGTGGCAAACGGCACCTACCATGAGTCGGTGTCTGTCCTCCCGGTGTGCGTACGACTCTCCTTGTGGGCGACCACGGCCTATGCCGGGCAGCGCACGATCGAAGAAGCCCTGGACCGGACGCACCCCGACATCGACCACGTCGCCGGTGACATCGACCGCCTGTCGCTGTGGCGCGACCTCGGTGAACGAGCTGTCCTGGTGGCGCTGCCCCGCCCCGGCAACCTCGCCGGCATGCCGCATGGTTCAGCCGAGCTCATCGCGGCCGCCACCGACGCCGGCGAGTGCGTCTACGTGCCTGGCATAGGTGCGGCGCTGGTTCCGACAATCGAGAGCTTCGGCCCGGCCGGCGACCAAGGCACCCGGGTGACTTGGTCGGTTTACAACTGCGAGCCGGTCCCGACGCACGCGCTGGAGGCGTTGTCCCTCAGCGAGATCGAACAAGAGTTTCGACAAGAACTGCTGGAACACACCCGCGTAATCGAGGGCCTGGACGCCAAGCCGTGGGTGGGCAGCCCGTTTCGCTCCATGGCCGACGGGTTGAGCAACCGCCAATGGGGCTTGCCTGACGGGCTGCCACCACGCGCGGCCAAGATCATCACGATGGCGGCACTGGTCAGCGTTGCCACCGAGCTTGGCCTGAGCGACCAAGCTCAGTCACAAGTCCTGACGAGCACGGTCGCCGAGCGACGTCGTATCGAGCTGACCCGCCTGGACGCCAGCGCTGACAGCGCGATGGCAGCCGCTGCGACCGTTGCAGCTCTGTCAATTGCCGGTCTACGCCCCAGCCACCGCGAGGTTTAGGGCGGGCAGCGCCCTTGCCCTGTGTACGGGTTTGGAAGGACCGCCTACAGATGCCCGTCTCGGACTTGGACATCTTCGCTGCCCGCTGAACCGGCCAGAGAACTCCTTTACCGTCGATCAGGGCCACCAGCGCATGCGTCGTGGCGCGCGAAACAACAACTCCAACCTGCAGGTGATGGCCGAATTGATCGTTGCCATAGGCCTTCAGGTCTGTACGACGGCGGCTGCATCGCTTCGACCTTGGCTGGTCGCACGCCGTGCGACCAGCCAAAGTCGCAATGCTGTGGCCGGGTGAATCAGCGCAGGACCGACTCGTACACCGCCATAGTCTGCTCGCCGATCGAGGACCACGAGAAGCTCTCAACCACGCGGCGACGTCCAGCCTGGCCGAAGCGGCGAGCGCGTTGCGGATCGCTGACTGCCTGGTTCAGCGCCCAGGCGAGGTCCGAGACGAAACGGTCGGGGTCCACCGGTGCCCCGCTGCCGTCAGCCACCTGCTCGATGGGCACCAGCCAGCCGGTCTCTCCGTCGACCACGACCTCCGGGATCCCGCCGGTCGCCGTTGCGACCACCGCAAGCTCACAGGCCATCGCCTCGAGGTTGACAATACCGAGCGGTTCATAGACCGACGGGCACGCGAAGACAGTTGCGGCGCTCAGTAGGGCAATGACCTCAGCCCTGGGCAACATCTCGCTGATCCAGACCACGCCCGCCCGGCCCCGTTGCAGCTCGACGATCAGAGCCTCGACCTCGGCCAGCAGCTCGGGGGTGTCCGCAGCGCCCGCACACAGAACAAGCTGGACCTCAGGCGGAAGCTGCGCCGCTGCACGCAACAGGTAGGGCAGACCCTTCTGGCGGGTGATCCGGCCCACGAAGACCACCGAGGGACGTGTCGGGTCGACGCCGCGGTTGGCCAGCAGCTCGAGGGCATGGGGGCTTGTGTCTTTTTGCCAGAGCTGGGAGTCGATACCGTTATGGACGACATGGACCAGGGTCGGGTCAAGAAAGGGATAGCTCCGCAGAACGTCCCTACGCATTCCGGCACTCACGGCGATGACTGCGGCCGCCCCCTCGTAGGCCGTCCGCTCGACCCAGGATGAGACCGCGTAGCCGCCACCGAGCTGCTCGGCCTTCCACGGGCGCAGCGGCTCCAGGCTGTGCGCGGAGACCACGTGCGGCACCCCGGCCAGCAGCGACGCCAGATGTCCAGCCATGTTGGCGTACCAGGTGTGCGAGTGGACCAGGTCCGCGCCAGCGCAGTCGCGCACCATGGCCAGGTCCACGCCCAGCGTGCAGATGGCCATGTTCGCGGACGCGAGCTGCGGCAGATCGACGTACCCGGTGGTGTCCACCTCGTTGCGTTCTCCGCCGAAGCAGCGGACCTGGACATCGATGTCCCCACGGTGGCGCAACGCTCGCACGAGCTCAGCCACGTGGACGCCCGCGCCACCGTAGATCTGTGGCGGGTACTCCTTGCTCAGGATGTCGACTCTCATATTGTGAACGCTAGTCCTGCCGCCGGGTCGTCGCGAGATCATTCCAGCCTTAGGCTCAGTCCATGGCTATCCGGACGAGGTCCCCCAAGGTGCTAGCGATCGTGCTGGCTGGCGGCGAAGGCAAGCGACTGATGCCACTAACGGCCGACCGGGCCAAGCCGGCGGTGCCGTTCGGCGGCATCTACCGGTTGATCGACTTTGCGCTCAGCAACGTCGTGAACTCGGGATATCTGAAGATCGTGGTGCTCACCCAGTACAAGTCGCACAGCCTGGACCGCCACATCAGCACCACGTGGCGGATGTCGACGATGATCGGCAACTATGTGACGCCGGTGCCTGCCCAGCAGCGGATCGACAAGAGCTGGTTCCAAGGCAGCGCGGATGCGATCTACCAGAGCCTGAACCTGGTGTACGACGCCAAGCCAGACATCGTCGTGGTGGCCGGGGCCGACCACGTATATCGGATGGACTTCAGCCACATGGTCGCCCAGCATGTCGCCAGTGGTGCCGGCGTGACGGTCGCCGCCATTCGCCAGCCGATCGAGCTGGCTGACCAGTTCGGCGTCATCGAGGTCGACGCGACCGACAACAAGATTCAGGCCTTCCTGGAGAAGCCCAAGAACGCGACCGGCCTTCCAGACTCCCCCCAAGAGGTCCTCGCCTCCATGGGCATCTACGTGTTCAACGCCGATGTCCTGATCGACGCCGTGACCCGCGATGCGGAACGACCAGGCAGCAACAGGGACATGGGCGGCGACATTGTCCCCGACTTCGTGCGTAGGGGCCTTGCCTTCGTCTACGACGTCAAGGACAACCCGATCCCGGGCTCCACCGAGCGTGACCACGGGTACTGGCGAGACGTTGGCACAATTGACTCCTACTACGAAGCGCAGATGGATCTCATCGCCATCCATCCCGTGTTCAACCTGTACAACTACGAATGGCCGATCTACACCGATCACGGCAACTTTCCGCCGGCCAAGTTCGTCCACGGGTCGGAGGGCCGGCTCGGCGAGGCGGTCAACTCCGCAGTCTCCAATGGTGTGGTGATCAGCGGCGGCCATGTATCCCACTCGGTGCTCTCTCCCGGGGTTCACATCCACAGCTATGCGACCGTCACAGACAGCGTCCTGCTCGACTTCGTCCGGGTCGGGCAGAATGCCACCATCAACCGGGCCATCATCGACAAGAACGTCATCGTGCCACCGGGAGTGAGCATCGGCGTCAATCGCGAAGAGGATCTGGCACGTGGGTTCACGGTGACCAAGTCCGGCATCACCGTTGTCGGCAAGGGCCAGGAGGTTCCCGTGTGACTACGATCGATCATCGTCCAGCAAGAGTGGGCGTACAGCTGCAACCTCAGCACGCCGAATACAGCGACCTGCGGCGCGCCTGTGCCCAAGCGGAGGAGCTGGGGGCCGACATTGTCTTCAACTGGGACCATTTCTCGCCGCTCTACGGCGACCCAGAAGGCAAGCACTTCGAGTCCTGGACGATGCTGGCGGCTTTCGCCGAGGCCACAGAACGGGTCGAGATCGGAACGCTCGTCACCTGCAACTCCTACCGCAACCCTCAACTGCTTGCCGACATGGCACGCACCGTCGACCACATCAGCGACGGGCGCCTGATCCTGGGTATCGGTTCGGGCTGGTTCGAGAAGGACTACGACGCCTACGGATACGAGTTCGGGACCGCCGGCAAACGTCTGGATGACCTCGACCGCGACCTGCCGTTGATCAAAGGACGTCTGGCGCAGCTGAACCCCGCACCCACACGACACATCCCTGTCCTGATCGGCGGAGGGGGCGAACACAAGACGCTTCGGATCGTGGCCCAACAGGCCGACATCTGGCACGGCTTCGGCGATGCCGACGCGGTCGCTCACAAACACGAGGTGCTCGACCAGTGGTGCGCCAAGGTGGGGCGTGACCCGCTGGAGATCGAACGGTCCTCGGGCGTGTCGCCCCAGAACCCGGCAACCAGCGCCGCGAGCCTGTATGAGGTGGGCACGCGGCTGTTCACCTACGGGGTCCAAGGACCGACATACGACCTCGGCCCGCTTCGTGAGCTGATCGCCTGGCGGGACGAACGCAACCTCGCCTAGAGGCGACGATAACCTTGCACTGTGCCCCACCCCGCAACAGACACGCTCTTGGTCACCGTCTCCGGAGATGACCGACCCGGCGTCACCAGTTCGCTCTTCGATGCCATCGCCGATGTGGGAGCCGAGGTCCTGGATCTCGAACAGGTCGTCGTCCGCGGGCACCTGACGCTGGCGCTGTTGCTCGCTGCCGGACCTGGGAACAGCCGCCTGCGCGATGTCGTGATCAGCGTCGGCACCGAACTGGGCCTGCACGTTTCTGTGGAGTCCGGTAGAGGCGACAATCCTGTCCGCCGCGGTGGGCGGGCGGTAGTGGTCGTGCTGGGAGCACCGTTGCTGGCCAGCGCCGTCGCCGCCGTCAGTGCCCGCATCGCTGCGCACGGCGCCAACATCGACCGGATCCGGCGCCTGTCGAGGTATCCGGTCACCACCGTGGAACTGGACGTCTCCGGAGCTGATATCACAGCCTTGCGGATCGAGCTGTCGCTGGAGGCCGCCGTGCGAGGGGTCGACATCGCCGTCTCTCCCGCCGGCCTGGCGCGCAGAGGTCAGCGGCTGGTCGTCATGGATGTGGACTCCACCCTGATCCAGGACGAGGTCATCGACCTGTTGGCCAAGCACGCGGGCAAGGAAACTGAGGTCGCTGAGGTGACCGCGGCGGCCATGCGTGGCGACCTCGACTTCACCGCGAGCCTGCGCGCTCGGGTATCCCTGCTCGCCGGGCTGCCGGAGAGTGTTCTGGACGAGGTGCGCGCCGACATCCGGCTCACCGCTGGTGCCCGGACCCTGGTGCGCACGCTGAAGCGCCTCGGCTTCACCGTGGCGTTGGTGTCCGGCGGTTTCATCGAGGTCGTCGGCCCGCTCGCTGCGGAGCTGGGGATCGACCATGCCCACGCCAACCGTCTGGACATCAGGGACGGGTGCCTCACTGGCGGCCTTGTCGGGCAGATCGTTGACCGCCAGGGCAAGGCGCAGGCGCTGCGCCGATTCGCGGTGGCCGAGCATCTGCCGATGTCGCGCACGGTGGCGATCGGCGACGGCGCCAACGACCTGGACATGCTCGCCGCCGCAGGTCTTGGAATCGCGTTCAACGCGAAGCCGATCGTGCGCGAACAAGCCGACACCGCAGTCAACGTACCCTATCTGGACGCCGTGCTCTATCTGCTGGGGATCACCCGCGAGGAGATCGAGGAAGCCGACGAAGCTGACGGCACACCGACGCCTGCGCCGAACCTGCCCGCTCGCTGACTCCTCGGAGCAGCCTCGCTGAGGCTGCTCCGAGCCAGGAGCCCCCTGAGCCGCACGACGCGCGTCGCAGCCGCTTGCTGATGGCCGTTGCATATCAGTGAACTCTGGTGAGCTCTCTGACAGCAGTCCCGCCTTGCGGCAGGGCAGTCCCGGTGTTACCCGCTTGCGCAGCCCCGGGTTGACGCTTCACAGGCAGTGCTAGAACTCCCACACCTCCACGTCCGTTTACGGTCTCCGGGCCACTCCCGGCGACCATCGCCTCACCCAGCTTGGCGAGGTTCCTTGCAGCGTTCAAGTCCCGGTCCAGGACAAGACCACATTCGGTACAGATGTACGTGCGCACAGGCAGGGCCAGCTTGGTTTTCACT